>ENA-ORBV01000548-ORBV01000548.1-microbial-mat-metagenome-genome-assembly--contig:-NODE-548-length-86821-cov-7.489717_pt1 | contig 86821 bp, 87 predicted proteins | sample MGYA00237777_ERZ505514 | MGnify/ENA primary metagenome ERZ505514 (study PRJEB26160, sample SAMN06269048) | microbial mat metagenome | isolation source: Oligotrophic lake microbial mat | place...
CCTTAGTCTCGTGGGCTCGGAGATGTGTATAAGAGACAGGGGTGAGCGGCAGCCAGATGCGCCAGAAGATGCGCCAGTTGGAGGCGCCGAGGCCCGCCGCGGCGGCAGGAATCGCGGGATCGACCTTGCGCACGGCGCCGTAGATCGGCAGCACCATGTAGGGCAGCAGCACGTGCACCATGCCGATCAGCACCCCGGTGAAGTTGTGCAGGAGCGGGATCGGATCGGTCGTGATCCCGGCCTCCATCAGCGTGCGGTTGAAGACGCCGTTGCGGCCGAGCAGCACCATCCAGGCATAGGTGCGCACCAGCACCGAGGTCCACAGCGGCAGCAGCACGAAGATGAAGCCCATGGTCGCCCAGAACGGCGTCGTCGTGGCCATCAGGAAACCCAGCGGATAGCCCAGGAGCAGGCAGAACAAGGTGACGAGGAGCGCGATCTCGAAGGTGTTCCACAGCACGCGGATGTAGAGTCCCTCACCCAGCGCCTTGGCGTACCAGTCGAGCGTGCCGGCCTCGACGCTGAAACCCAGCATGCGCACGACCGGAAAGAGAAAGAAGGCGAACAGCAGGATCAGCGCGGGGACCGCGGGCCAGAAGCCGCTGCGGTTAGAAAACATGACTAAAACACATGGATCGCGTCCGGCTCGATGCCGACGGTCACGCGGCTGCCGGCGGCGGGCAGCGCGCCGCGGGCGGGCTGGCGGACCAGGAGCTCGCGGCCGCCCTCGACGGCCAGCCGCAGCTTGAAGGAGGTGCCGAGATAGACCGACTCGATCACCTCGCCGTTGAAAAGATTGGTGCCCGCCGTGCCGAAGCGTTCCGGCCGCATCAACACGCCGACCTTGGCGCCGGCCGGCTTGTCGCTCGCCACCGTGACGCTGCCACCGCCGTCGAGTGCGACCGTGCCGGAGGCGCTGATCGTGCCGTGGAAGATGTTGCTCTCGCCCACGAAGTCGGCGACGAAATCGTTGGCCGGGTGCTCGTAGATCTCCGTCGTGGTGGCGATCTGCTGGATGGTGCCCTTGTTCATCACCGCGATGCGGTCGGAGAGCACCAGCGCCTCTTCCTGGTCGTGGGTGATGAAGATGGTGGTGAGGCCGAGGCGGCGCTGGAGGCGGCGCACCTCGAGCTGCATGGTCTCGCGCAGCTTGCGGTCGAGCGCACCGAACGGCTCGTCGAGGAGCAGCAGGCGCGGGTTGAAGACGATGGCGCGGGCGAGCGCCACCCTCTGCTGCTGGCCGCCCGAGAGCTGGCGCGGCAGGCGAGCCTCGTAGCCCACCAGTTCGACCATCGCCAGCGCCTCGGAAACGCGGCGATCGATCTCGGGCTTCGCGACGTTGCGCATCTCCAGCGGGAAGGCGACGTTGGTCTTCACGCTGAGATGCGGGAACAGCGCGTAGTTCTGGAACACCATGCCGATGTCGCGCTTGGCCGGCGGCAGGGCGCTGATGTCGGTCCCGCCCACCTTCACGGTGCCGCCATCCGGCGTCTCGAAGCCCGCGACGACCTTGAGCAGGGTTGTCTTGCCCGAGCCGCTGGGGCCCAGGATGGTGAGCAGCTCGCCCTGCGCCACCTTCAGCGAGACGCGGTCCAGCGCGACCACATCCCCGAAACGTTTGCCTACGCCCTCGATCGAGAGCTCGGCCGATCCCTCGCTCGAAGCCAAGTGATGTTACGCCTTCTTCAGCATCCAGGCGTTCCACAGCTCCGCGGCCTTGGTGCCGTTCTCGGCATACCACTCGTCACTGATCCAGAACTGCTTGTCGAGGTACGCGGTCGGCAGATAGGGCTTCACCTTGGCGTCGACGAAGTTCAGCGACTCCAGATTGAGCCCGGGATAGCCCAGCTCCGAGGCATAGACCGCCTGCTGCTGCGGGATCGCCAGCTCGGCCAGCATCTTGTTGGCCCAGTACGGATTCTTGGCGCCCCGTGGAATGGCGAAGCTGCCGAGCTTCAGCGCGCCTTCGCCCCATTCGATCTCGACCGGCGCGCCCTTCTTGATGATGTCGTAGAAGCGGCCGTTCCAGCCCGTCGCCAGCACGACCTCCTTGTCGAGCAGGAGCTGCGCGGGTTGCTGGCCGGTCGACCACCACACCGTGACGGCGGACTTGATCTGGTCGAGCTTCTTGAAGGCGCGGTCGAAGTCGATCGGATAGAGCTTGTCCTTGGGCACGCCGTCGGCGAGAAGCGCGAACTCGAGGTTGTCGGTCGGATGGTTGCGCATCGAGCGCGCGCCCGGGAACTTCTTGGTGTCCCACCACTCGGCCCAGCTCTTGGGATGGCTGCCGCCTTTGAAGACGTCGGTGCGGTAGCCGATGATCGTCGTGTACACCGACGAGGCGAAGACGCTGGGGTTCTGCGCGGTCGGCGGATACTTGGAGCGATCGACGACCTTGGTGTCGATCTTCTCGAGCAGGTTGGCCTTGCCGGCACGGATCGCGTCCTGGCCGCCGATCTCCGTCAGGTCCCATTCGACGTTGCCCGAGTCGACCATGGCGCGCAGCTTGCCGAAGTCGACCGGCGAGGTCTCGACGACCCGGATGCCGTACTTCTTCTCGAAGCCGTTGAAGAAGGCCTTGCGCATGGCAGTGCCCATCGAGCCGCCCGAATGGTTGACCACGATCTGCGCGGGCTTGGGCGGCTCGGCCTGGCCGAAGGCCGGCCCCGCCAACGAGGCGCCGGCACCGACGGCGGCAGCGCCACCGAGCAACGAGACCGCCTGACGGCGGTTCAATTTCTTCATGTCCATGGCACGTTCCCTCTTCAATCCCCGCCCGACTGTAAGAGTGCTGCCTGACGCGGGCAACAGTCCTGTCCTATAACCTCACGGAAAGAACAGGGGGGATCGTCTTTGCCCGCACAGGATTTCGCCGGCCGGCCCGTCGCCGGCCTCGTAAAAGCCTTCACCTCCGGCAAGGTCGCCGCCCGCGACATCGTCGAGGGCCTGCTCGAACGCTGCGTCAGGGCCGAGCCCTTCAATCCCATCGCCACGCTCGATGCCGACGGCGCACGCATGGCAGCCGATGCGCTCGATGCCCGCAGGAAGCAAGGCGGCAGGTTCGGAGCGCTGGCCGCCGTGCCGGTCTCGGCCAAGGACCTGATCCTGACCAAGGGCCTGCGTACGGCGTTTGCCTCGCTCACGATGAAAGACAACGTGCCCGCAATCGACGCCAGCGCCATCGGCCAGTGGAAGGCGGCCGACGCCGTGCTGTTCGCCAAGACCACGACGCCGGAGTTCGGCCACAAGGTGCTGACCGACAGCCGCCTGCACGGCATCACGCGCAATCCGTGGAACCGCGAACACACCAGCGGCGGCTCGAGCGGCGGCGCGGCCGTCTCGGTGGCGCTCGGACTCGGCCCCATCGCCATGTCGACCGACGGCGCCGGCTCCGGCCGCATTCCTGCCGCCTGCTGCGGCGTCTATGGGCTGAAGGCCACGCTCGGCCGCGTGCCGCACGAGGTGCCGCCCGACCAGTTCGGCCAGCTCACCTACCTGGGCGTGATGGCGCGCCATCCGGCCGATCTTGGTACCGGCCTCGCCTCGATGTCGCGCGGCCACCGTGACGATCCCTGGACGCTTGCCATCGGCCGCACGCCCTTCGCCTGGCCCCAGGATACCGGCGAGGACACCGGCCCGCATCCCATCGCCGGCAAGCGCATCACCGTCATCCGCCGCATGACCGGCGGCTATCTCGATCCCGATACCGAGGCCCGGCTCGATGCCGCCGTTGCCTTCCTCGACAAGCAAGGTGCGCGCATCACGGAAATAGATGGCCGCGAGATCGACTGGAAGCTCGACGTTGCCCGCATCATCCTGCGCGCCAACCAGATCGAGCGCTTCGGCGACATCCTGAAGAACCGCCGCGGCGATCTCGATCCGTCGTTCGCCAGGACGCTCGACGAAGGCGACGCCGTCGACGTCGTCATGCTGCGCCGGGCGCTGGTCGATCGCACCACCGCCTACAAGTCGGTGCAGAGGCTGTTCGACGACTGCGATTTCCTGCTGACGCCCACCGTCGCCACGCCGGCGCCGCCCGCCACCCAGGACCAGTTCGCGCCGCTGGTGGTCGACGGCAAGCCGATCGGCGACCTGCGCGCGGCCTGGTACACCTACACCATCCCCTTCAACATGACCGGCCATCCCGCGATCAGCATTCCCTACGGCCGATCGAAAGTCGGCCTGCCGATCGGCCTGCAGTTCGTGGCGCCGTGGTACGCCGAGGCGCATCTGATCAAGCTCGCCCAGGCCTTCGACGCCGAAACCCACGCCTCGGCCGAGTTCCCGCCCGGCTTCGCCCCCTGAGGACACGCCAGCCATGACGATCAGACTGTCCGAGAATTTCCGCGCCCTGTTCTATTCGCCCTTCTATGCCACGCAGGCGACCGGCGCCTTCGCCGCCGAGGGCGTCGAAGTGGCGATGATCCCCTCGCCCAGCCCGGGAGCTGCCGTAAAGGTTCTGCGCGCGGGTGACGTCGACGTGATGTGGGGCGGGCCGCTCCGCGTGATGATGCTGCACGACACCGAGCCCGGCTGCGACCTCGTCTGCTTCTGCGATGTCGTGGCGCGCGATCCGTTCTTCGTCATCGGCGCAAAACCAAAACCCGACTTCCGCTTCGCAGACTTGAAGGGCATTCGCTTCGCCACCGTCTCGGAAGTGCCGACGCCCTGGATCTGTCTGGCGAACGACCTTCGGCAGGCCGGCGTCGATCCGGCCGCGCTCGACCGCGTTGACGACAAGTCGATGGCCGAGAACGAGGCCGCGCTCGCCGCCGGCAAGCTCGACGCCATACAAGTGTTCCAGCCCTATGCCGAGCGGCTGATCGCCTCGGGCGCCGGCCACGTCTGGAACGCCGCCGCCATCCGCGGCCTCACGGCCTACACGACGCTGGTGACGCGCCGCGACGTTCTCGTCGACCGCGCCGACGAACTGCAGCGCATGACGCGCGCCATCCATCGCACCCAGCAGTGGTTCGCCAAAACACCCGCGCTCGAGATCGCCGCGCTGCTGAAGGACTACTTCCCCGACCTGCCGACGCAGCTTTACGCCGCCTGCATCGACCGCTACCGCGCGCTCGGACTCTGGGGGCCCGATCCCGTCATCCGCCGTGAAGGTTATAATCGTCTGCACGCCGCGATGCGGGCCTCGGGCGCGCTGTCGCGGGATATCGCCTTCGAGGCCTGCGTCGACACCGCGATGGCCGCAGGGGTCGTGCGCGCTACGAAGCCGTGAGCGCTACTCGGGCTTGATGCCGAGATCCTTGATGATCTTGCCCCAGCGCTGCGACTCGGCCGTCACGAAAGCGGCGAACTCCGCCGGCGTGGTGCCGACCGGCACGGCGCCGAGCTTGGCCATCTGCTCCCTGACCTCGGGCGAGCGCAGGACCTTCACCAGTTCGGTGCTGAGCCGCGTCACGATCTCGGGCGGCGTGGCCCTCGGGACAAAGATGCCGTTCCAGCCGATCATCTCGTAGCCCTTCACGCCCGCCTCTTCCATCGTCGGCAGTTCGGGCACGAGGGCCAGGCGCTGCCGGCTGGTGATGGCGAGGGCGCGGAGCTTGCCGTCCTTCACGAACGGCAAGGTGCCCGGCACATTCTCGATCATGAACGAGAGTTGGCCGGCCACCAGATCGGCCAGCGCCGGCGCGCCGCCCCTGTAGGGCACATGGACGACGTCGATCCCGGCCATCGACTTGAACAGCTCGGTGGCGAGAAACGGCGTGCTGCCGACGCCGCCGGAGCCGTAGTTGAGCTGGCCCGGCCGTGCCTTGGCGTAGGCGATCAGCTCGGCTACCGAATTTACCGGCAACGAGGGATGGACGATCAGCATCAGCGGCGCCGAATTGACCTGCGTCACCGGCACCAGGTCGCTGAGCGCATCGAACGGCAAGGTGGCGTAGAGATAGGGGCTGACGACCACGGCGACGGCACCCATCAGCATGGTGTAGCCGTCAGGTGCGGCCTTGGCCGCCACCTCGGCGCCGACATTGCCGCCGGCGCCCGGACGGTTGTCGATCATCACCTGCTGGCCGACGTTCTGGCCGAGATGCTGGCCCACCAGGCGCGCCATGATGTCGAGCACGCCCGCACCCGCCGCGAAGGGGACGATGAAGCGGATCGGGCGCGATGGGTAGGCCTGCGCAAAGGCGGCCGAAGTCGACGCCAGTGCCGCCAGCGGCACGCTGCAAAGAAGGTGTCGTCTGCTGAAGGAAGGCATGGAGAAATCCTCGGGGCGATGTCCGTCCCTGTCAAACCGCAAGAGCGTCAAACCGCAAGAGCCGTGCCACAACCAGCCGTGCCACACCGCTGGCCCCGACGACAAACCCTGTTGCACCTTCCCACGCTGGCGTAGGATGCGGCACCATGACTCTGCACCTGCCCACGCTCGACATCGTGGCCGTCTTCACCACCCTGGTCGCCGCCGGCGTGTCGCTGCTCGCCTGGTATCGCCACCGCGATGCCGTGGCACTCCGCAGCTGGGCCGCCGCCCTGGTGCTGGGCAGCGTCGGTGCGCTGCTGTTCAGCCTGCGCGAGCCTTCGACCTCGGCCGCCGTCTTCGTGGCTGCCGACGGCCTCTGCGTCGCGAGCTTCGCCACCATGTGGGTGAGCATGCGCCGCTTCAATTCCAGCATCGCCTCGCCGCTGCGCATGGCCATCGTGGTCGCCGCGATCACCGGCGCCTTCGTGCTGCTGGTTACGCTGAGCTGGCAGATGGGCGCGGCGCTGCGTGCCCAGTCCCTCGTGTTCTCGCTGTTCGTCGGCGGCCTGGCGCTGGCCACCGCCTGGGAGACCTGGCGCGGCGGCCGGGAGGACGGGCTGCAGAGCCGCCGCATCGCCGCCGTGGCGCTGGCCGGCATTGCCGCGGCCCGCCTGGTCCGGGTAGCGCTGCTGGCGCTCGACTGGTTCGACATCGTCGAGCCGCAGACCGCCGACATGGTCTGGGGCTACGGCATGTACGTCAGCACCGTCTGCGTGCTGGTGGTGACCTTCGGCCTGGTGCTGATGGCCAACGAACGGTCGGAACGGCAACTCGCCCGCCAACTCGACGGCCGTCACGCCTGATGGAAAATTGGGGACTGGCCCTCGGCATTGCCGTCGCCGCCGGCGTGGGCGCGTATTTCTACAGCAGGAAGCCGACCCTCAAGGGGCGCCGGCGCCTCGGGCAGGCGCTGGCAGCGGTCGTCGCGGCGGCGCTGGTCGCTGTCCTGGCCAGCGCCGGCATGAAATACTTCAGCGCCTCCGAGAGCCTGGGAGTGGCTTCCGACCAGCCGGCGGCGATCGACCAGTCCATGCGGGCGATCCGGGAAACGCCCCTGGTCGGCCTGGTGCTGAGGGAGACTCCCGCGCTCGACCTCAGGTTCCGCGAGGCCATCGAGGCCGACATGAAGAACCCTCCCAAGGGCGCCCCGCCGCGCTCCTTCATCGTGGGCGCCGAGGTGCGCCGCGACATCATCGCGCCCACGCTGCGGCGCGCCGACGATGCCGCCGTGCTCGACGCCATCAATTCCATGCAGGCTTTCGTAAAGCACCTGCAGGCCACGAACGTGCCCCTGTGCCGGGAATTCGGCTTGATCGGGCTTCCGCAACCCGGCCGCCTGGATGCCACGGGCGCCGCCCTCTTCAAGCGCGCGCTCGCGACGCAGGAGGAGGCGTACGTGAACGGCAAGGCGCGGTCCGTCGCGCCCCAGCAGATCACCAACCAGGAAGTCCACAAGCTGCTCGAGGAAGCGGGCTACACCGCCGCCGACTTCGACAGACTGGCCGCGCTCACCAAATCGTCGGACCAGGAGGGCTGCGCGGCCACCCTCAAACTCTACCAGGCGCCGACCCTTCTGCCGCCGGCGCGCGGCGGCGCGCTGGCGCGCTATCTGCTCACAATCTCCTCGTAGCATCGCGATAGTGGGGCGTCGCAATGATGAAGAAGACCCCGCCGGCCGCCAGCCCCGACGCCTATGTGAGCGCACTCCGCGGCTGGCGCCGCGATTGCGTAGAAACGCTGCGCGCCGCCGTCCAATCGGCGGCGACCTTGGACGAGGTCATCAAGTGGGGCCATCTCGTCTATTTCGCGCGCGGCCCGGTGCTGCTGATCCGCGCCGAGGAAGAGCGCGTGCTGTTCGGCTTCTGGCGCGGACAGCGCCTGCGCCTGATCGAACCCCGGCTAAAACCCGGCGGGAAGTTCGAGATGGCCACGCTCGAGATCACCAAGGGTATGACCATCGACGCCTTCACCGCCCGCCGCCTCGCCGCGAAGGCCGTCGCTCTTAACAAGACTCTTGGCGATCCGACGAAGGTGGCGTCACGGAACTAAGGGCAACCTCTTGGCAGGCGAATCGTTAAGACCTTGGCATGCTTGAATTGGTTCTAAGCTTTCTCTGGACGATCAGCCTCGGCGCCAGCTTGGTCGCCTGCACGGTCGCGGCCGTCGTCGTGTTTGCGACCCGCAAGCTGCACTGACGCGGCCGATACGACTCCGCGACCTCAATCATCAGCAGGCGTTTTCGTTGGCGCTCAAGCCACACTTCGAACGCGCGCGCCCTTCTTGGTTGATCCAACGCTCAACCCCCTGTTGCGGGCGCGAGCGATCTTTACAGGGCGGCCAGCGGCTATCGCCGGCAATGCCTTGAGGTCGAGCTTGAGGGTCCTGAGAACGCTCACAAACGTCGTGAGCTTTGGATCGCCCTTTTTGGTGAGTGACTTGTAAAGGGCCTCTCTGGTGACACCGGCACCGCGCGCCACTTCCAACATGCCGTGGGCTCGGGCGATGGTTCCAAGGGCATTGGCGATGTACGCGACATTCCCGGTCGCAAAGGCATCAATGAGAAGTTCAACTTGATCCTCGGTGGAGCGAAGGTGTTCCGCCGGATCGAAGGGTACGGTTGTTGCCACCACACAGGAGGATGACGATGGTACGGCCCTGATGGGCGAAGTACACGCGATAGCCGGGGCCGTAACCGATCCAACCCGGCAAGAACAGCAAGCCGCTCCTCCTCCGAGTCGCCCGCGATGTTTTCCGCCAAGGCCGAAACGGTCGAAGTGTCGGCCGCCTGTTCGATTTCCTGGGCGAGCAGATCCTCAAGCGACGCAGGCGCTGAAGGCTGTCCGAATGATCGACCGCTGCCGGGCGGTCACGCGCTACTTGTCGCCGATCGCGGCCTTGGCGGCATCCTTCAGGACTCCGCCGATCTCCTTGCCGTGATCCTTCGCCAGATTGGCGAAGAACGTCAGGATGGCCGGCGGATCTCCGGCCTCGCCCAGCGCTACGGAAAGGACGCCGGTGCCGGCCGGTCCCGTCGCACCAAGCGACCACGGCACAAGCGGAACCTGCTGTACGGTCTTTTCACCTTCGTAATAGAAGACGCGAGGCCTGTTCGGTTCGTTGATCGCGATCTTTTCCTTCAGCAGCGTCGCCTCGAACACCTTCGCCACCTTGCCCTCGCCGGTCGGGGCAGCCTGCCAGAGGGCCTCGAACGAGACGGCCAGCGCCACGCCGAAGCTGCTGTTCTTGCCATCCGCCGTGAGTGCGACAGGCTTGTCGAAGTACAGGCGGAGCGGCTGTATCAGCAGGGAATCCTTGTCCGGTGCCACCGCGATCCTGACGATGGCCTCGGATGCCAGCGTCTTGCCGGTCTTGTCCGCCGGATCGAGGCTCCAGAACCGCACGCACGTCCAGGCCAGGGTTGGACGAGGCACCGATTCGTAGAAGTAGTCGGTCGTTGTCTTCTCCCTTGTCCTTTCGATGATCCCCTTCCTGCCGAATCGCAGCGCGCCGATCGAAACCGCCGAATATTCGGCGATGCGCCGTTGCGCCGCCGCCGACGCCTCGGAGATGGCGTAGTCGATCACCCAGCCGATGGCGAGAACGGCCACGGCGGGAAGGATCGCAAAGGACTTGATCTGGGGCGGAGGGGAAGGCGCGCACGCCCCCGCGAGCGCCTGATCCTTCAAGGGGTCGCGGCCGAGCAGACCGGCGTCCGCGGGCGGCGCGACGCTCGCCAGACCGCCGCCGATCCGAGAGACCGCAGTGGCACCCTTTGCGTCGAGGATTTCGAGCTGGGCGTCGGCTGAGCGCATCTTCGCTTCCTTGCTGTCGCTCGAATGCAGACAGCCAGCGACCGCCAGCGCAGCGATGGCACAGGCCGAGAATGATTTGATCATGTGTCCCCCGGAGCAACCCTAGGACATGTCGCACGCCCCGGGCAACAACTGTTGCGGGTATTGGTCACCCGGCGCTCGTGCCGGGGATCGGCCTATTGACTACTTTATCCTATTCCTATACTCCTATCATCGGTTTCGAAAGGAGTTTCCGGATGAGTCCCGCCTCGCCCTTCCGCCCCGCCAACGACGACAAGCGCGTGGCCTTCCTGCGCGAGTTGCTGCGCGGCGCCAACGCCAGCCTGGCGGCCGCCTGCGCCAACTTGAACCGCGGCACGGTCTATCGCTGGAAGCTCGAGGACCCCGAGTTCGCCAACCTGTGGGCGGAGATCGCGGCATCGAGCCGCCGCCGCCGTACCCTGCGCCGCCGCGTCCTGGGACCGGAAGAACGACGTGAAACGAGTCAGTTGGCGTCCCATGGGACGCTGGCCGGCACCTCGCCGGAAGCCTTGTGGGACGCGGTCTTGGGGCCCGTCCCGGGTGCGCGCTGGTGACGGCAGGCACTGTCCCACTGACTCGCCGCCGTATCACGCCGATGTTAGGGTCCGCGCTCAACGAACGGGGGAATTTCATGCGGGCGATTTTTGCCGGACTCGGCTCGGCGCTGCTGGTGGTCGGGCTGGCAGCAGGCGCCTGGGCGCAGGACGGTCTGCAGCGCTTCGAGAAGGAACTGAAGCCGCAGCTCGAGCTCAAGAGCTTCACCTACAAGACCGGCACCGCCGTCGGCACCTCGGGCTTCGTGCTGACCGACGTGGTCGCCGTCATGCCGGCCAACGCCGCGACCGGCGACAAGGAGAGCACGGTCAAGATCGACAAGATCGCGGTCGACGAACTCGACTTCGACCGGCTGAAGAAAGACGCGAAGGACGACGAGGCGCCGCGCTTCGCCAAGCTCAGGTTCGAGGGCATGACCGGCGACGACGAGGCCTTCGCGGCGCTGGCGCCCTACGGCATACCGAAGGTGCCGGTCGACATCGCGCTCGACTACAACATCGACGGCAAGGAAAAGGTGCTGACGCTCAGGACGCTGGAAGTGAGCCTGCGCGGCCAGGGCAAGCTCACGCTGGCGCTGGTGATCGACGGCATCAGCGACAAGTCGAGCGCCATGGACGACGGCAAGCTTCGCACCGCCTCGCTCACGCTCGACGATACGGGGCTGCTCGCCAAGGTGCTGCCGGCGATGGCCAAGGAAGAGAAGACCGAGGCCAAGGAGATCGCCGACACCGCGCTGGCCATGATCGCGGGCTTCGCGACCCTCCAGGGACCGCCGACGCTGAAGGCGCTCGATGCCGTGGCCTCGTTCATCGGCGACTGGAAGGCGCCCAAGGGGCCGCTGGCGCTGGGGCTGAAGCCGACCACGAAGGCCGGACTCGAGGACCTCGACAAGATCATGAAGCCCAACGCGCTGGTCGATCTGTTCGGTTTCAGCGCCACCTATCCAGGGACAAGGCCCGGCGCCGCCAAAGCCGGGCCAGGGAAGTGAAGTAAGGGGCGAAGCAACATGCGCAGGCGCACTCTCCTCATTGGCGCGACATCGCTGCCAGCCTTCTTGAATGAAAGTGGGCCGGCAGCGGCACAGGACGCCTATCCGTCGCGGCCGATCCAGATGATCGTGCCGTTCCCGCCGGGCGGCGTGGCCGATATCACCGGCCGGCCAGTGGCGCACGTCACGGGCAAGCTGCTGAAGCAATCGGTGGTGGTACAGAACAAGCCCGGCGCCGGCGGCTCGGTGGGTGCCGCACTCGCCGCGCGCGCGGCGCCCGACGGCTATACGATCCTGATGGCGCTGTCGTCGATCTCGGTGCTGCCGGTGGCCGATCGCCTACAAGGCCGGCCGCCCGCCTACGAGCTCGACCAGTTCGCGCCCATCGCCCTGATCAGCGCCGACCCCACGGTGCTCGTGGTGAGCAGCGACGGGCCTTATAAAACGCTGAAGGATTTTGTCGACGCCGCGAAGGCGACGCCGGACAAGATCAACTACGGATCGTCGGGCGTGTACGGCACGCTGCATGTGGCGATGGAGATCTTCGCGTCGGCCGCCGACATCAAGCTGTTCCACATTCCCTACCAGGGCGGCGGACCGGCGGTGGCGGCATTGCTGGGCGGCCAGATCGATGCGCTGGCCTCGGGTCCGTCGGCGGCGATGGGCCAGATCAAGGCGGGCAAGATGCGGGCGCTGGCGGTGTGGGGCGACAAGCGGATCGCATCGCTGCCTGACGTCCCCAGCATGAAGGAGCTGGGCTATGACGCCACCTTCTACATCTGGTCGGGACTCTTTGCGCCAGTCGCTACTCCAGCGCCGATCATGACGACGCTCCGCGACGCGGTGAAGCGCACGGTAGAAGATCCGGAATTCAAGGAGGCGATGGCCAAGGTCGAGACGCCGATCGCCTATCTCGACGCGCCGGCCTTTGCCGCCTTCGTCGCCGCGGACGCCAAGCGGCTGGCGACCGCGGTCGAACGCATCGGCAAGGTGCCGGAGAAGTAAGTCAGGGGGTCGGTGCCCCTCTATTCGACGACGACGTTGCCCTTGAAATCGACCGCCACCTTGACGCCGACGTCGCCCCTCTTGGCGGTGCCGCGCCAGATACCGTCGGGGTCCTTGGCCAGGGTCGTGACCTGGGTCAGGCCCGCGGCAATGACGCGATCGCGGGCCTGGGTTTGGGTGAAGCTGTTTTCGCCCTTCAGTGGCGCACCGGCTTCCGGCGCCTTGGCGATGAAGGTGTCGCCCTGGCAGGCCTGCATGAAACTGTCCTGGGTGATGCGGCCGTCGGCCGGCGGCGTCACCTGGGCGCGGATGCGGATATAGGCGAGGTAGCGGTCGGCTTCGGTGCCGGCGATCACGCCGTCATGGTTGGTGTCGGCCTGGGTCCATTGGGCGGCGCAGTCGGCTTCGCTCGCGGCGGTGGCGATGCCGGGCACGGCAACGATGCTACCGGCGGCCAGCAGGGCGAGTGCAAATTTCCTGGTCATCCATGATTCTCCTAAAATGGCGTGGCTGCGGATTAACGGAGGGTCCTGCAACCCGTTCCCCTGCAACCCGTCCCAAGAGGGGACGTTGTATAGGCAGCGGCGCCAGAACTTTCGCAGGCTTTTGAAATGCGCACTCAACTCAAGAGGTAGCGATGATGTCCGACATTCCCGTCGTGCCACCCGAACCGTTGAAGCCGCAGCCGATCCCGCCCGAGCTGCCGCAGCCCGGCGGGCCGGAGGACGTGCCGCCGCCACCGCAGCATCCGCCGGGGCCGCCCCAGCCGGTCGCCCGCACGCACCAAACGGTGACACGGTAACCAACGCGTCCCTACTTGTCCTTGGGACAAGCCGCCCGCAAGGTGACCGCACCAACAAGTCATTCGACGGGAGCCACTCGATGAATCTGGAAGCTATCGCGACCGCGTGGGCGCCGCGCCTGCTCAGTATCATGCGCATCATGGCCGGCCTGCTGTTCCTGCAGCACGGCACCGCCAAGCTGCTGAAGATTCCGGTGATGCCGAATTTCGCCAATCTCAACATCATGTCGCTGCCTGGAATCGCCGGCATCCTCGAGCTGGTGGGCGGTGTACTGCTGATCGTAGGCCTGTTCACGCGCACGACGGCGTTCGTGCTCTCGGGCCTGATGGCCGTGGCTTACTTCATCGCCCACGCGCCGCGCGGCTTCTATCCGATCCTCAATGCCGGCGAACTGGCGGCGCTCTACTGCTTCGTCTTCCTCTACATCGCCGCGGCGGGCCCCGGCCCGTGGAGCTACGACGCCATGCGGAAGAAGTAGCACTCGGCAAGTAGCACTGGGCGCGCTTTCGCCTACACTGGCATCGTACAAGAAACGTCCAGGAGGGAAGCCGTGCCGAAGTCGTTTGCCGTCCGCCGTCGTCAGTTCACCATCCTTGCGGGTGCGGCGGCCGTGGCCGCCCCGCTGTCGGCCCCCACGGTCGCGCACGGCCAGGCCCGCTGGAAGCCCGAGAAGCCGATCACGATCTACAATCCCTTTGCCGCGGGCGGTGTCACCGACGTCCACATGCGCCTGCTCGGCGAGGCCGTGACCAAGACCCTGGGCCAGCAGATCATCATCGACATCAAGCCCGGTGCGGCCGGCACGCTGGCGCCTGCGATGCTGCTCAACGCCAAGCCCGACGGCCAGACGCTGGCGGTCATGAGCATCAACACGCTGCGCTATCCGCACTACCAGCAGACCACCTGGAATCCGCTGACCGACTTCACCTACATCACCGGCCTCTCGAGCTACACGATGGGCATCGTCGTGCGCTCCGACTCTCCCTGGAAGACGTTCCAGGACATGATCGACGCCGGCAAGAAGGACCCGGACAAGTACAATTACGGCACCTCGGGCGTGGGCGGCACCGGCCAGCTCATGATGATCGAGGTCGAGCAGGCCACGGGCGCCAAGTTCACCCACGTGCCCTACAAGGGTGGCGCGGAATGGATGCAGGCGCTGATGGGCGGCGAGATCCAGTTCATCGCCGACGCCGCCCAATGGGCGCCCTTCGTCGACGACGGCAAATGCCGCATCCTGGCCTTCGCGACCGAGCAGCGCATCCCGCGCTACAAGGACATCCCAACCATGACCGAGCTTGGCGTCAAGGTCGTGGGCCAAAGTCCCTACGGCCTGCTCGGACCCAAGGGCATGCCGCCCGAGATCGTCGAGTCGATCTACCAGGCTTTTAAGCAGGCCTCGACCGAACCCAAGGTCACGGAATACCTGGCGAAGTTCATCCAGGTGCCGTGGGACAAGAACCCCGCCGAGTTCCGCGCCTTCGCCGAGAAATACTATGTCGATGTGAAGCCGCTGCTCATCAAGGCCGGCCTCGCCAAGTCTTAAAGCGACGAAGCCCTAGGAGAAAGCCATGGTGCTGAAAAAGGTCGCCCTCGAAATCGGCATGGGCACCGACATCCGCGGCGGCGACTACACCAAGGCCGCTGTCCGCGCGCTGAAAGACGCGCTGTGGCACAACTCGCTCACCGTCGCCACGGCGCTCGGCAAGTCGAGCGACGACATGCAGGTCGAGGTGCTGATCGGCGTGCCCAAGCCCGATCAGGTCGACACCAAGCAGGCGCTGGCGGTGCTGCCGCACGGCACCGGCACGGTGAAGGTCGTCGAGGGCGGCCTGGAGATTCCCAACGAAGCCGGCACGGACAAGACGGTGATCGCGCAGGCGGCCGCCATCGTCCGGCTCGACTTGTAGGCGGGAGCGAGATCATGGCCGCCAGACGCGTCATTCTCGAACTCGGCACCGGCAACGACCTGCACGGTGGCGACTACACCAAGGCAGCGCTCCGCGCCGTGCAGGACGCGCTCCATCATTCCTCGCTGGCGATGATCCGCACGCTGAAAATCAACCCGAAGACGGACATGTTCGTCGACGTGACGATCGGCGTGCAGCAACCCGACAAAGTCGATGTCGAGAAAGTGCGCGCCTCGCTGCCGCACGGCATCGTCACGGTGAAGGTGGTGAAGGGCGGCCTCGACGTCGCCGATCCCGACAACAACGACCCGGCCGTGATCGCCAGCGCCGCCGTCGCCGTAAGACTGGAGCTACCCTGATGCTGCTCTACGAACATCCGCTTTCATCCTACGCGCAGAAGGTCAAGATCGCGCTGCGGGAGAAGGGCCTGAAATTCGACGTCGAGCTGCCGGCGGCTCTGGGCTCCGGCAAAGCCGAAGGTCTGTTCGCTGCCGCCAGCCCGCGCAACGAGGTGCCGGCGCTGATCGATGGCGAAGCGCGCATCTTCGACTCGACCATCATCCTCGAATATCTCGAGGACAAATATCCCTCGCCGCCCCTCCTGCCCCGTGACGCCGCGGCGCGGGCCGACGCACGCATGATCGAGGATATCTGCGACACACTCTATGAAGCCGTGAACTGGGGTCTGAGCGAGATCCGCTGGTTCAAGCGCGCCGAAGGCGAACAGGCGGAGAAGCTCAAAGCCACCGCCGCGCGTCAAACCGCCGAGCTGCAGAAGTGGCTGGCCGAGAAACTGGGCGACAAGCCCTGGTTCAACGGTGACAGTTTCGGCTGGGCAGACCTCAGCGTCGCGCCCTACCTCAACCGTTCCTTCCACTATGGGCTGGGCACGCCAGCCGGCTCGTCACTGGCGCGGTGGCGCGACCGCCTGCGCGAGCGCCCGTCGGTGGCCGCCACCTTCAAGGAGTTTGAGGCCGTGGCCGAAGGCATGGCCAATGCCGCCGACCGACTCGCCTCGGGACAGATCCGGCGCGAGTATCGCGATCATCGCCTGGAATGGATGATGAAATCGGGCGGCGTGCAGATCGTTCTCGACGGCATCGCCAAGAACAACATCCGCTTCACTTGGCCTCTAGGTTAAGTGCGCGCCTTGCGTCCGTAGAACAGCAGGCCGGCGCCGACAACGATGGCAATGACGCCGGCGATGCTGGGAATCGGAATGTTGCGTTGTTGATCGGCCGTCACCTTCAGCGGGCCGGCATCGACGATCACCTTCTTCTCCGTGAAGGAAATATTGGCGATCACGAGACCCGCGATGCCGATTGCGATCAGTAGCACGCCCAACACAGCAATTGGTTTCATGCCTCCTCAACGCCCGTGCCGACGAAAGGTTGCGTCTAAAAACCCGGATTCAGGGCCGCAGCAGCAGGCGGCGGCCCTGGTCGAGAGCGGTCCTGGCCATGTCGCGCAGGCCCTCGTCGGTGGCGCTGCTGACCGGATGGCCGATGGTGGCAAAGGCGTAATCGGGCATGCCCAGCACGCGGCTCATCATCTCGGCCGCGCTCACGAACCGGGTGGTCATCACGCTGAAGGCGGGAACGCCGAGGCGTTCAGCGGTTACTGAGTCGTGCAGACTGCACGATGAACAGCTGCCTCAATCCCCAAGGCCGGAGACCATGGCGTCCCAGCCCTTGATCTCATCGACGATGTGCTTGTCGGCCGGCGCGCTGTAATTCGACTTGGTGCGGCTCACGACCTTGGCGACGCCGAATTCCTCGCGCAGCATCCTGTCGAGATGCAGGAAGAAACCCTTGGTGCCTTCCTTGCCGTTGGAGATGAAGCCGATCGTCTTGCCCTCGAGCGTGTCGAGACGCGGCGCGAGCTTGCCGGCGGGCGGCGCCTTTTCGGTCGTGGGATCGAGAACGCGGAAAACCATGATGTGCCTCTTGCTTATTTCTTTGGCGGTTCGCAATCGACGCAGACGCCCAGGGGGAGCGTCACGGCGTGGCTCTTGTTGCCGAGCCAGGGCGGGATGACGGCGCCGAAGCCGCCGGCCGGCCCGCCCGCGGCAATGACCAGGAGCTGATCGGGCGATTCCATCGCCGGATAGACGCTGTCGCCGCGGTCGCGCACGACCGCGCCCTTGCCGACGTCGGCCCATTCGCGGCGGTGGATGCGCGCCCGCTGGTGGATGAACTCGGCGATGTCGGTCTTGGTCCAGCCCGCGACCTGCAGATGCTCGCGCAACTGCTTGGGAATGATCAGCGCGTAGTTGCCGGGATGGATCGAATAGTGCCGCAGGTTGGCGCGCATCTCGGCGGCGAAGGTTTCCAGGATCTCTTCCGGCTTGGTCGTCCACTCGTTCATGAGCTGGCGCGGCGCACCAGCCGCCATCACGGTGACAGCCGAAGCCGCCCGTTCGACGCCGCGCTGCTCGTGCAGCGGCAGCCAGGACGAATCCTCCTCGTCCTCGGCCAGGCAATAGCTGAATTTGCCGGGATGACCCAGGGTCGAGCGATCGATAACGCCCGGCCGCACGTCCATGAGGTTGATCAGGCAAAGCCGGATCGCGCGGCCGATGACGGCCGTGGCGCGATCGCTGTTGCCCAGCACGTTGAACGTGCCGCTGGCGCCGAGTTCGAGGCGGATCGGGCCGTTCAACACCACCAGGACGGCGCAGCCGCCGGTGCTCGCAGTGGCGCCATGCATCAGGAACTCGTCCTGCATCATCGCCATCCAGGCGGTGATCACGACGGGAAAGTGCATCGGCAGGCAGCCCGCCATGACGGCATTGATCGCCAATTTCTCGGCGGTGATCGCGAGCCCGCGCACCGGCTCGATGCCGATGAGTTGGTCCGGCGGCATCATCGCCCATTCGAGGCAGGCTTGGACGGCGTCCGCCGTCGGCGGCACGATCGGCAGGCCGTCGGTCCAGCCGCTGCTGTGATACAGCTCCTGAACGGCGGAGATGCTGTCGGCGTCGTAGATCCTGGATGCCAGCTGCACGTTGTACCTCCAAGCCAAGCATAGTCCGCGCCGGCGCTATGCCAAGATCAACCTGATAGACGGGATTGTTGCACAATCCGCATCAATCGGATTTGGGCCACTCGCGGCGCAGCAATGCCATGAAGCCAGACGCGACTGGCGTGGGTTCGCGCCCGCGCAAGGCGATCAGGCCGAGGCGGCGCACCAGCTTTGGCTCGGCCAGCGGAATGAAGCGCAGACCGCGGACCAGCGGCCCACGGGTGGCGCCTCCGGGTACCACTCCCACGCCGACGCCGGCGCCGACCAGCGCCAACAGCGTCGCAATCTGGTTCACGACCACCCTCTGGTGAAGCTGCAGACCCGCCGTCACTGCCGCGGCATCGATCGTGCGACGCGTGCGCGACTCGGTGGGCAGCGCGACGATCGGATGCGCGGCGAGCTCGGCCAGGCTGACGCTGCGCCGGCCGGCAAGCTTGTGACGCGCCGGCACCACGGCATGGAATGTCTCGCGGCCCAGCGCCGTGCCTACCGCGAAATCTGGCAGCTCATCGACATAGCTGATGCCGAAATCGGCGACGCCGCTCCGCACATCGTCGAGGATCGACGCATACACGCCCTCGCGCACATGGATTTCGACGCCCGGCCGGTCGCCGCGATAGGCGGCGATCATGTGCGGCAGCCGGCCGACCGCGACCGACATCACGCACGAGATCACGACGAGTCCGCGCCGTTCCTGCGCTACCTCGCGCACGCTTTGCACCGTGATGCCGAGATCGTTCAGCATGCGCTCGGCGACAGCGGCGAACTCCCGCCCCGCCGCCGTGATCAGGACCCGGCGCGTGCTGCGCTCGAACAGCCGCACGCCGAGCTGCATCTCGAGCCGCTTCAGCATCCGGGTGAGCGCGGGTTGGGAAATCCTGAGCCGGGCCGCCGCGGCGACGAAGCTGCCGTACTCGGCCAGCGCCAGCACCGCCTCGAGCTGGCGGGCGCCGACATCGGGCAGCGCGGCGCGGGCCATCAGGCCGCCAGCATCCGCTCTCGGTTGCGTTCGCGCAGGATCGGCATCACCCATTTGCCGAAACGCTCGGCTTCCTCGTCGTGCAGATAGCCCGACAGGCAGAAGGAATGACAGCCGAGATCGATGAACTTCTGCAACGTGTTGGCGCACTGTTCGGGATCGCCAACCACGGCGATGCCGGCACCCGGCCGGACCTGGGTGATCCCGGTCCACAAATTCGGCTCGATGGTCTCACCGATCGCAGCCAGCTCGCGGACGCGGCGGTTGGCCTCGGAGGTGGCGAAGCGCTCTTTCACGAAGGCCTTCTGCGCCTCGCTGGCATGGGCCACCAGCCCATGCGCGAAGTCCCACGCCTCTTTCTCCGTCGGCCGGCACACGACCTGCAGACGCATGCCGAAGCCGATGTCCTTCTCGCGGCCGTGTGCGGCGGCCATCTGCTTGATCTCCGCCATGTTGGCGCGGATGCGCTCGTAGGTGTCGCCCCAGAAGAGATGGACGTCGGAATGCTTGGCCGAGATCTCCCAGGCCTGTTTGGAACCGCCGCCGAGATAGAAGCGCGGATGGGGTTGCTGCAGCGGATAGGGCCGGATCTGCGCGCCCTTCAGCTGATAGAACTTGCCGTCGAAATCGACCGGGCCGCGCGTGGTCCACAGCGCCTTCAGGATCGAGACTTCCTCGTCCATGATCTCGTAGCGCTCTTCCTTGCCCCACTTGACGCCTTCGGAGGCGTTCTCGGCCTCGCTCTGCCCCGCGATCAGGTTGATGCAGATGCGGCCACCCGAGAGCTGGTCGAAGGTGGTGATCATCTTGGCCAGCAGCACCGGATTGATGTAGCTCGGCCGCGCCGCCACCAGCATGCGCATCGACTTCGAGCGCGCCACCATCATGGCGCTGGAAATCCACGCCTCCCAGCAGGCGGTCTGCACCGGCACCAGCATGTATTCGAAGCCGGCTGTCTCGGCCGCCGCGACGATCTTGTCGAACAACGGCAACGAGGGCGCCACCTGCGCATTCGCCAGCCCGTAGGCCGTGGTGTCGCCGGCGGTCGGCAGGAACCAGCCGAATTCCAATCTGCGCATTTTTGAGTCCATTTCCTCCTGCGGGGCAGCTTAGCGCAATTCGCTCTGGCCGCGACCGCCTCTAATCGGCACGATCCGCAACCTTGGGGCCCGACCTTTGAGAGGGATGAAGTATGTTGCAGCACGGCAAGCGTCCGACCATCACATCGCAACACGGAATGGTGGCGGCGGCCCATCCGCTGGCGGCAGCGGCCGGTGCGCGCATCCTCGCCAATGGCGGCAATGCCTTCGATGCGGCGGCGGCAACGGCCGCGGCGCTGAACGTTGTCGAGCCCTACATGTCGGGCCTGGCCGGGCGCGGCATGGCCACGGTCTACGTGGCCAAGGAACGGCGCGTGCGCTCGCTCGACTTCGTGACGCAGATTCCCAAGGGTTTCCCGGTCGACAAGCTCTCCAACCGCGAGCAACTGATCCGCGGTCCGATCCCCGTGGGCGCGCCCGGCAATCTCGGCGGCTGGTGCGAGATGGTGAGCACCTATGGCACCAAGAAGCTGCCTGAGTTGTTCGCGCCGGCGATCAAGCTCGCCCGCGACGGCTTCGGCCTGATCGAGTTCAACGTCGAGGAGATTGGCGGCAGCGTCAACGCGGAGCTGAAGGGCCGGCCCGAACTCTATCCCGAATGGAGCCGCGTCTATCTCGAAGGCATCGCCGGCGGGAAGCCGAAGCTCGGCGCCGTGCTGCGCCAGCCCGATCTCGCCAAGACTCTCGAAGCGCTCGCCAACGAGGGTCCGTCGCTGCTCTACGGCGGCGCGCTCGGCAAGAAGCTGGTCGATCGGCTAAAAGAGCTGGGCGGCGTGCTCACCATGGACGATCTGGCGGAAGCGAAGGCCGTCTGGATCGATCCGATCAGCGTCGACTATCGCGGCCGTACGGTGCATGTGCCGCCGCCGCCCTGCGAGGCGTTCCAGTACCTGCTGACTTTGCGCATCCTCGAGGGCTTCGACCTCAAGAGCATGCCGCGGAATGGCGTCGAGCATGTCGACACGGTGCTGCGCGCCATCCGCGTCGCCGCTGGCGTGCGCATCCTGGCGGGCATCCCCTCGCCGCAGAAGCTGGCCGAGCTTCTCTCGGAGGGCCATGTCGAATCGCTGCGCGCGCGTGTGCGCGACAAGAAGCCGGTCACCGGCCCGACCGAGCAATGGACGCCCGACATGGGGACGCCTGCGGGGGCCGAAGGCCACACCACGTCGTTCTCGATCGCCGATTCGGACGGCAACATGGTCTGCGTGACGCAGAGCCTGGGCAGCGTGTTCGGCTCGGGCGTGGTCGTGCCCGGCACTGGCCTCTGCCTCAACAATTTCCTCTATTGGGCGGACGTAAATCCCAAGAGTCCGAACCGGGTGAAAGCAGGCGGCCGGATGCCGATCTGCGTCGCACCCTCGATCGTGACCCAGGGCGACAAGGCCGTCATGGCGCTGGGCACGCCCGGCAGCTACGGCATCCTGCAGACCCAGCCGCAGGCCTTCGTGCAGTACATCGACTACGGCCTGCCGCTCCAACAGGCGATCGAGGCGCCCCGCGCGCGTCTGACCGACGGCCGCGCCGTGCTGCTGGAGTCCCGCGTCGACGCCGAGGTCCATGCCGAGCTGCGCAATCGCGGCCACGACCTCACCAGCGGTCCGGACTGGACCATGAAGGTGGGCGGCATGCAGGGCGTGGCGGTCGACCCCGCGACCGGCACCTTCACCGGCGGCTGCGATCCGCGGCGCGACGGCTACTGCGTGCCGGCGTAGTCGCTCAGTCCTTCGGGCGCGACGGCTCGGAGATTTCCGCGACGGCCGCACCAACGCTGCGGAGCGCAGCGGCGCGCGGTTCGGTGGCGATATCCCCCAACGCCACGATGCCAACCAGGCTCTTGCCCCGGTCGAGGATCGCCAGGCGACGGATCTGCAGGGTCTTCATGCGATTGAGGACGGCATCGGCTTCCTCGTCCTCGAAGGCATAGACGATGTCCGGCGTCATGCATTCCTGAACGAGCGTATCAACCGGCGAAAGGCCGGCCGCAACGCCGCGCACCACAATGTCGCGATCGGTGATGGCGCCGATCAGCCGCCTGCCGTCGCACACCGGGAGCGAGCCAGCGTCCCTCGCCTCCATCACTTCCGCGGCCTTCTGCAGGGAGGCGTCGGGGGCCACGGTTTCGACGTCACGAGTCATGATTTCGGAGATCAGCATGGACGGTAAATGCCGTGGGCTCCGCGAGGTTGCATGCCTCGACAAAAAGACCTGCGGCTATCGCAACACCGACACGACTCGGGTCTGCGACCTGACATGGGGCGCGAAGCGGCCCCAGCCACGCATGGCCGTGAACTCCCTGGTCTCGACCGCGGCGGGCGACTCGAGTTCGTAGACCGTGGTGTAGAGCTTGGCGCGGTGGCGCCGGCTCTGGCCGCGCTCGCTTTCGGCGATCTCGCCCGCGGAAACGTAGCGTCGTCCGGACAGTACGCCGGGACAGGCGAGCGCATCTGGCAGGTGAACCTCGTCGTACCAGAGGCCCCAGTCCGCCTCCACCTCGGCATCGACTTCGGCAGTCACGATCAGAAGGCAGTTGGGCAACATCCGACTTCCCTTCGCCTTTAGGTTTCACCCCTTGCGCGAACGCTCCGGGCAAGATGATATGCGCACCAACGATAGAGCACTTCATGAGGGATGGACGATGAAGAAATTGATGTGGCTGACCGCCGTGGCGGTCGCCGTCGTAGGCTTTGGCGCGGCCGAAGCGCAACAGACGCCCCAGACTCAAACGCCAAGGAAGGGCGGCACGGTGCGCATGACGGCGCCCTACGGCGGTTCACTCACCAGCCTCGACATTCATACATCGCCGCGCGCGCAGGACGACATCGCCGGCAAGATCCTGCATCGCACGCTCTACAATTGGGACTCAGCCAAGGCCCAGCCCGCGCTGGAGCTGGCCAAGGAGGTCGCGGTCTCCGGCGACGGCATGGTCTACACCTACAAACTGCTGGACAACGCCTACTTCCATAACGGCCGGCGCATGACGGCCGACGACATCATCTGGTCGTACACGCGCATTATGGACCCGACCAAGGGCTTCCCAGGCGCGCGCTACGTGCGCTTCATCAAGGGCGCGGTCGATGTCGAGAAGGGCGCAGCCAAGGAAATCTCGGGCCTCAGGAAGATCGACGACTTCACCGTGGAAATGACGCTGGCCGAGCGAGTAAACCCTGGCCTCCTGTTCTTCGTCGGCGTCACCGCCATCCTGCCCAAGGAAGAAGTCGAGAAGGGCAACTTCAATTCCAACCCGGTGGGACTGGGCCCGTTCAAGTTCGTCGAGCACGTGCCGGGTTCGCGTCTGGTGACCGAGCGCTGGGAGAAATTCTACAAGCCGGGCAAGCCCTACGCCGACAAGGTGATCGTGCTGATCATGGGTGAGGCCGCGGCGCGCGATGTCGCCTTCCGCAACAAGGAGATCGACACTTCGATCCTGGGCCCGGTGCAGTACGTCGCCTACATGGCCGATCCCGTGCTCTCCAAGGGCATTCTCGAAGTGGCCGAGATGTTCACCCGTTCCATGGTGATGAACCAGGCGAGCATCAAGCCGTTCCAGGACAAGCGGGTGCGCCAGGCGATCAATCACGCGATCGACGCCGAGCTGATCGTCAAGCGCCTCGCCAAGGACAAGGCCTATCGCGCAGCCTCGTGGCTTCCGTCTTCCTCGCCGGCGTTCGACAAAGCCATGAAGCCCTATGCCTTCGATCCCGAGAAGGCCAAGAAGCTGCTGGCCGAGGCGGGCTATCCCAACGGCTTCGAGTTCGAGTGGACCACCAGCCCGAACGAGAGCTGGGGCCTGCCGATTGTCGAGGCGGTGCTGCCGATGTTGAACAGGGTCGGCATCAAGGCCAAACCGAAGCTGATCGAGACGACGGTGCTGACCGAAACGGCGATGAAGGGCACGTTCGAGGCCTATATCGGCTCCAACGTCACCGGCCCGGATTCGCTGGCGACGCTGAAGTGCTTCCACTCCAAGACGCCCCGCACGGCCTGCAATTACACTGCCTTCAACAACGCCGAATTTGACAAGACGCTCGATGCGGCGGGCCAGGCGGCCGATCCTGAAAAGCAGCTCGAGCTGATCCGTACAGCCAATGCCATCCTCTACGACGAGGCGCCGGTGTGGTTCTTCAACTACAACAAGGCGGTGATGGCCTATCAGCCGTGGCTGCACGGCCTGCAGGCCAACCCGACGGAGCTGGCCCACCAGTATCCCGAGGAACTCTGGGTCGACGAGCGCTCGCCAGTGAAGTGAGCTGATGCTCCTCGTTCTCGTCCGCCGCGTCGGCAACATGGTGCCGACGCTGGCGGCGGTCATCGCGCTGATCTTCGTGCTGTTCAGCGTCATTCCCGGCAGCTTCATGTCGGGGCTGGGCGACGACGGCCGCACGATGGATCCCGCCGTCATGGAGCGCATGCGCAAGGAGATGGGCCTCGACCAGCCCCTGCTCGAGCGCTTCGTCAAATATGCCGGCGCCACCCTGGTTGGCGACCTCGGCACCTCGTTCCGCACCCGCGAGCCGGTGACCAAGCTGATCGCCGGCCGGCTGTGGCCGTCGCTCAAGCTCACCATGGCGGCGATGCTGGTGGCGATGGCGATCGGAATCCCCCTGGGCTTCGTCGCAGCGTTGCGGCCGGGCAGCCTGGTCGACACGGTCTCCATGGTGGGTGCGGTCTCGGGTCTCTCGCTGCCCAAGTTCTGGCTCGGCCTGCTGCTGATGTACTTCTTCGCCCTGCAGCTCAAATGGCTGCCGAGCTTCGGCTATGGCGATGGTGGGCTCACCCATCTCATCCTGCCGGCGATTGCACTGGGCGTCAGCCCGCTGGCGCTTCTGGCGCGCACGACGCGTGCCGCCGTGCTCGACGTGCTCAACGCCGATTTCGTGCGCACCGCCCGCAGCAAGGGCATGAGCGAGCGCCGCGTCGTGACGTGGCATGTCATGCGCAACGCGCTGGTCCTGGTGGTCACCACCGTCGGCCTGCAGTTCGGCTCGCTGATGGGCCAGGCGGTGGTCGTCGAGAAACTGTTCTCGTGGCCCGGCCTCGGCTCGCTGCTGGTCGACTCGGTGTTCCAGCGCGACATCCCGGCGGTGCAGGGCTGCATCCTGGTGTTCGTTCTCTTCTTCCTCGTCATCAACACGCTGGTCGACCTCGCCTATGTCGCGATCGACCCGCGCATCCGGTACGGCTGACAGTGATGAGACTCGGCGCCAATACCTGGATCGGCGGCGGACTGTTCGCCGTGGCCCTTGCCGTCGCCGTCACGGCACCGTGGATCGCGCTCACCGATCCGGTGATGGACGCCAACCTCCTGAACGCCGAGCTGCCGCCCAGCCGGGAGTTCCCGTTCGGCACCGACGCCCAGGGCCGCGACATCTATTCCCGCGTCGTCTACGGCGCGCAAATCTCGCTCACGGTCGGCGTCGTCAGCCAGATCGCCAACAGCATCATCGGCGTCACCCTGGGCCTGACGGCGGGCTACTGGGGCGGCTGGTGGGACGACTTCGTGAACGGCCTCACCAACGTCATGCTGGCCATCCCCTCGCTGATCTTTGCGCTCGCCATCATGGCGATCCTGGGGCCGGGCCTGGTCAGCCTGCTGATCGCGCTCGGCCTCACCAACTGGTCCTACTCGTGCCGCATCGCGCGCGCCCAGGCGCTGTCGCTGAAGAGCCAGGGCTACGTCCAGGCGGCGCGCATCCTGGGCTACGGCCCCTTCCGCATCATGTTCACCCAGCTCCTGCCCAACATGCTGGGGCCGATCATCGTCATCGCCACCTTGGGCATGGGCGGCACAATCCTGGCCGAGGCCGCGCTCTCCTTCCTCGGCCTCGGCATCCGCCCGCCCTTCCCGAGCTGGGGCAGCATGCTGTCGGACGCCCGCGAGACCATCGCCGTCGCGCCCTGGGTCTCGATATTCCCGGGCCTCGCGATCTTCCTCACCGTGCTGGGACTCAATCTCCTGGGTGACGGCCTGCGCGACATCTTCGATCCGCAGGCAACGACGAGGCGCGCGTGACGGGCCCGCTTCTAAAAGTCGAGAACCTGCGCATCGCCCTGCAGGGCGACGGCGTCACCTTCAATGCCGTCGAGAACGTCTCCTTCGAGATCGGCCGCGGCGAGGCGTTCGGGCTGGTGGGCGAATCGGGCTGCGGCAAGAGCATCACCGCGCTCTCCGTCATGGGCCTGCTGCGGCGGCCGCTGTCGCTGGGCGGCGGCCGCATCGTGCTCGACGGCGAGGAGATACAAAACGCATCGGCGGCCGAGATGCGGCGGCTGCGTGGCAAACGCGTCGCCATGATCTTCCAGGAGCCGATGACGGCGCTCAACCCGCTGTCGCCGGTCGGCCGCCAGATCGCCGAGATGTTCGTGCTGCACCAGGGCGCCAACTGGCGGGACGCCATGGACCGCGCCGAGGAGGCGCTGCGCCAGGTCCGCGTGCCCTCGCCGGAGCGGCGCATCAGGGACTATCCGCACCAGCTCTCCGGCGGCATGCGCCAGCGCGTGATGATCGCCATTGCGCTCGCCTGCGGTCCTGATCTTTTGATCGCCGACGAGCCGACCACGGCGCTCGACGTCACGGTGCAGGCCGAGATCATCGACCTGATGGCCGAGCTCTGCGCTGCCAAGGGGACGGCGATTCTGATGATCAGCCACGACCTCGGGCTGGTCGCCAACATGTGCCGCCGCGTGGCCGTGATGTACGCCGGTCGCATCATCGAAAGCCAGGTCGCCGACGCCATCTTCGCCGCCCCCAGCCATCCCTATACGCGGGGACTGATCGATTCCCTGCCGCGCCTCGGCGAACGCGCCAAGCGCGGCCGCCAGCGGCTGACCGAGATCTCCGGCGTCGTGCCCTCGATCCAGGCCTACCCGGCCGGCTGCCGCTTCAATCCACGCTGCCACGCGGTCACCGAGATCTGCCGCACGACCGCCCCCGAGGCGACGTCGCTGCCGGCCGATGGCGTCGTGAGGTGCCATCACCATGGCTGAGGCACTGCTTTCGCTCGACGATCTCGCCGTCCAGTTCAAGGTCGGCAGCATGCTGGCCGGCGGCATCAAGACCTTGAAGGCCGTGGACGGCGTGACGCTCGACGTAAAGCCCGGCGAGTGCCTGGGACTGGTGGGCGAGTCGGGTTGCGGCAAGTCCACCCTGGCGCTCGCCATCATGGGCCTGGTGCTGCCAACGCGCGGCCGCATCCATGTCGGCGGCCAGCAGATATCGGGCGACAAACCGCCCGACCGCATGGCGATGGCGCGCACGGTGCAGATGGTCTTCCAGGACCCCTACGCCTCGCTCAACCCGCGCCAGACCGTGCGCCGCACCCTGGCCGATCCGCTGCACCTGCACGGCGTCGGCGACAAGGCCGAGGTCGAGGCGCGCGTCATCGACATGATGGCCAAGGTCGGGCTCCGGCCGGAGCATGCCGACCGCTATCCGCACGAATTCTCCGGCGGTCAGCGCCAGCGGATCGGCATCGCCCGCGCGCTGATCCTGAAGCCCAAGCTGGTGATCTGCGACGAGCCGGTGTCGGCGCTCGACGTCTCGATCCGCGCCCAGATCATCAACCTGCTGCTCGAGCTCAAGGACGAGATGGGCTTGGCCTACATCATGATCAGCCACGACCTCGGCGTGGTCGAGCATGTGAGCGACCGCGTTGCGGTGATGTATCTCGGCCGCATCGTCGAGCAGGGCGGCTGGCAGGAGATTTTCGAGAACCCGCGCCACCCCTATACGCGCGCGCTCATTGCCGCGATCCCGGACCCGTTCCATCGCGCCGCCGCCACGGTGGCGGGGGCAAAAGCCAAAGGCGAGATCGCCAGTGCGCTGAACCCGCCGCCGGGCTGCCATTTCAACCCGCGCTGCCCGATGAAGGCCGATCTCTGCACGGTCGAGACGCCGCTCCTGGAGGCGGTCTCACCGGGCCATCTGGCGGCTTGTCACTTCCGCGACCGCGTTATTTGATGGGGACTGAGGTCCCATGAAAGACGCCGACATCGTCCGTATCGCCGGTTGGGTGGTTCGCCGCGGCCTTGCCGGCATGACGGAAGAGGACCTGCTGCGCGAGTTCTGCGAGAAGTGCCGCGCCGCCGGCCTCGAAGTGTCGCGCGCGATGGCCCTCATCGACACGCTGCATCCCGTCCATGAAGGCCGCGTCTTCCGCTGGCGCGACGACGAATCGAACGATCCTGCCATGGTCGAGTACGGCAGCAGCGACCAGGGCGAGGGAGCCGTAATGTGGCAGCGCAGCCCGTTCTTCCACCTCCTGCAGACCGGCGAGGAGGAATTGCGCCGGCGCATCGCCTTCGGCGACCCCGTCGATTTCCCGGCGGTCCAGGAGATGAAGGATGCCGGCCACACCGACTACCTCGTCTTCGTCCACCGTTTCGCCGACGACAATGCCATCGGCGAGATGGATTGCGTCTACTCATCCTGGGTGACGCGCCATCCCGAGGGTTTCAGCGATGCGGGCCTGGTGGCCTTGCGCCGCCTGGTGCCGCCACTGGCGCTGGCCATCAAGGCCGCAGCACTCGCGCGCGTCGCCGGCACGCTGGTTGAGGTCTATCTCGGACGCGACGCCGGCAAACGCGTGCTGAGCGGCCGCATCTCGCGCGGCGTCGCCGACCGCATCGACGCGGTCCTGTGGTTCTCCGACTTGAGTGCCTACACCAGGATCACCGATACCGCCTCGCCGGACGAGGTGATCCCGCTGCTGAACGACTATGCCGAGGCCGTCATCACCGCGATCCAGGATGCCGGCGGCGAGGTACTGAAGCTGATCGGCGACGGCACGCTGGCGATCTTTCGCGCTGAGGATCCGGCGGAGGCCAGCGCCAAGGCGCTGCGGGCCGAGGCCGACATGCGCGAGAAGGTGCGCGCCGTAAACGAACGGCGCCAGGCCGAGGAACGGCCGGTAACGTCGGTCTATGTCGGCTTGCATATCGGCGAGGTGTTTTACGGCAACGTCGGCAGCATCGACCGGCTCGACTTCACGGTCGTGGGCCCCGCGGTGAACGAGACCAGCCGCATCGCCTCGATGTGCCGGTCGGTCGACCGGTCTGTCCTGGTGTCGCAGGCCCTGGCGGATGCGCTGCCGCCGGCGGAACGCGCGCGGCTGGTGTCGGTCGGCCGTTTCGCGCTCCGCGGCGTCGGTCGCGCCCAGGAGCTGTTCACCGTCGACCCCGCCCTGCTGTAGGATACGGACTGACAACTTCCCGGGGACACATGGCAAAGAGCGCGCAGGCACCGACCATTTCCATCGGCATCACGGAAGCAGACCGGCGCAAGATCGCCACTGGCCTCAGCCATCTGCTGGCCGACACCTACACGCTGTACCTGACCACGCACAATTTCCACTGGAACGTCACCGGCCCGATGTTCACCTCGCTGCACACCATGTTCATGACGCAGTACACCGAACTGTGGAATGCGGTGGACCCGATCGCCGAGCGCATCCGTTCGCTGGGCCACGCAGCGCCCGGCTCCTACGCCCAGTTCGGCAAGCTGAGCTCGCTCAAGGACGCGCCGGCGACGCCGCCCAAGGCGATGGACATGGTGCGCATCCTGGTCACCGGCCACGAGGCCGTGGCGCGGACGGCACGCGGCGTCTTTCCACTCGCCGACAAGGCCAACGACGAGCCGACGGCCGACCTGCTGACGCAGCGACTGACGGTCCACGAGCAGACGGCCTGGATGCTGCGGTCGCTCCTGGAATAGCCCTCCGCCGGTTTGAAAAACCTGCCGGAAAGATTCGCCAGTCGAACTCCCGCTATTCGGCTTGCGCCTGGACCCTCCCGATGCCTACGATGGTGGCAATACAACGAAGCCGCTCAATGTGGCGGCAGTCCTTGGGAGGACAATCATGGCCAAGACGAAGCGTCGCAACGTACTCAAGCTTGCCGGAACCGCCGCAGTCGCCTCGATGGGCGGCATGGCGGGCATTCTCGCCACCGGCCGCATGCCGGCCTTCGCCCAGCAGCGGACGGTTCACTGGCTGAAGTGGGTCGACTTCGTGCCGGCCACCGATGCGCTTTTGAAGAGGGAAATGATGCCGGAGGCCGAAAAGGCACTGGGCATCAAGATCAACCTCGAGACCGTGAACGGCAACGACCTTCAGCCGCGCATCACCGCCGGCATCCAGTCGGGCGCCGGTCCCGACCTGATCATGTCGTTCAACAGCTATACCCATCTCTACGCCAACAGCGTCGTCGATGTCTCCGCGATCGCCGAGGAAGTCGGCAAGCGTGAAGGCGGCATCTTCCCGTACGCAAAGGCGATCTGCAGCAACGGCAAGGTCTACATGGGCATGCCATGGGCGGTGATCGGCGGCATGATCGCCTACCGCAAGTCGTGGTTCGACGAGGCGGGAATCACCAAATTCCCCGACACCTGGGACAGCTATCGAGAGGCCGCCAAGAAACTGAAGGCCAAGGGCCGGCCATTCGGCCAGACGTTGGGCCACACCTTCGGCGACGCACCGGGCTTCACCTATCCGTACATGTGGTCCTGGGGTGGAAAGGAAATCGACGCCAGCGGCAAGGTGGTGATCAACAGCAAGGAGACCGTCGAGTCGGTCAAGTTCATGCAAGGCCTGTGGAAGGACGGCATGGACGAGGGCGGCCTCGCCTGGGACGACACCAACAACAACCGCGCGTTCCTGTCGCAGACCATCTCGGCGACCCTGAACGGCGCCTCGATCTACATCGAGACGCTGCGCAAGCCCGATCAGTACAAGACTGAGAAGGGTACGCCGATGAACAAGGACATCCTGCATGCGCCCCTGCCCAAGGGTCCGGCGGGACAGTTCGGCTTCCACCTCCTGCAGTCGAACATGCTGATGAAGTATTCGAAGAACCAGGACGCCGCGAAGGAATTCCTCAAGTGGATTCACGCCGAGGCGAACTACAGGAAGTTCTTCGAATCGCAGAAGGGCTTCGCAACGCCGTGCACGGTCAAGTGGGAGTCCGACAAGCTGTGGGACGTCGATCCGGTCATGGCGCCGTTCAAGGTGGCGGCCCGCCTCGGCCAGGCCATCGGCAACGCCGGGCCACCGGACGCCAAGGCCCAGGAAGTCCTCTCGAAGTACATCGTCACCGACATGTATGCCAAGGCGGTGCAGGGCATGCCCGCCGAGGAAGCGGTGAAGTGGGCCGAAGCCGAGCTCAAGAAGGTCTACGTCTGAGTCCGGGAAACTGCGTTTAGGGTAACCCGTCCATGGCGGTGACATCACTTCCGGCGGCGGAGGGCAAACGGCTCTCCCCGCGGTTGCGTAAGCTTGAAGACGAACGCTGGCTCGCGTTGGCGTTGCTGACGCCAACCGCGGTCCTGCTCGGCCTGTTCATTGCCTATCCCTTCTTCGAAGGCGTCATGCTGTCGCTCAGCAGCACCCGCGTCGGCCAGCCCGGCGAATTCGTCGGGCTGAAGAACTTTCACAAGATATGGAACGACAGCATCTTCCGCACGACCGTGTGGAACACGTTCTGGTACACGGGCGTCACGACGGTGTTCAAGCTGGCCCTGGGACTGTGGCTGGCGATCCTGCTCAACCGGCATTTCAGGGGCAAGGCGATCATCCGCGCTTTCATCCTGCTGCCGTTCATCATCCCCACGGTGCTCTCGACCTTCGCCTGGAAGTGGATGTTCGATCCCACCTTCAGCGTCATCAACTGGACCCTGTTCCAGCTCGGCTTCATCACCACCCGCATCAACTGGCTGGGCGATGCTGACCTCGCCATGACGTCTATCATCATCATCAACATCTGGCGCGGCGTGCCGTTCTTCGCCATCACCCTGCTGGCCGGCCTGCAGACCATCAGCCCCGAGCTTCATGAGGCTGCCGCCATCGACGGCGCGCGCCCGTGGCAGCGCTTCTGGCACGTCACCTGGCCGCTGCTCATGCCGGTCACCCTGGTGGTCGTGCTGTTCTCGGTCATCCAGACTTTCGCCGACTTCCAGCTGGTCTACGTCATGACCGGCGGCGGACCGGCCAACGCGACCCACCTCTTCGCGACCTACGCCTACCAGCTCGGCATCGGTACCGGGTTGTTGGCCGAAGGCGCCGCGATATCGCTCGCGATGTTCCCGTTCCTGTTCATCATCGTGGTCGTGCAACTGCTCTACATTCGCCGGGTCGAAACCCGATGAGCCCCCCGATGAGACTGGAGACCCGCTGACATGATCGAGGGTGCACTCTGGAGACGGTGGGTTTTCTACAACATCCCGCTGATCCTGTTCGTCTTCGTCCTGCTGTTTCCGTTCTACTGGATGATCGTGACGACCTTCCGGCCGGACGGCGAACTCTACCTGCCGTGGAACGCGCCGAACTACATGCCGTTCTGGACCAACAACCCGACGTTCGAGCACATCCTCTATCTGTTCGAGGAGACCAACTTCGCGCGCTGGATGTTCAACACCATGTTCATCGCGCTGGTGTCGACGCTGATCTCGCTGTTCTGCGGCGTGCTCGCGGGTTATGCGCTGGCCCGCCTCAACTTCCCTTACGCCGGCGGCCTCGGCACGGCGATCTTCATCACCTACCTGGTGCCGCAGACGCTGCTGTTCATCCCGCTGGCGGAGATCATCCGGAACTTCAAAATCGGCGACACCCCGTGGGCGCTGATCCTGACCTATCCGACGTTCCTGATCCCGTTCTGCACCTGGCTGATGATGGGATACTTCAAGGCCATCCCGAAGGAACTCGAGGAGTGCGCCCGCATCGACGGTGCCTCACGCTGGAAGGCGATGATCTACATCATCATTCCGGTCGCCGTGCCCGGCATCCTGTCGTCGGGCATCATCGCCTTCACCCTGTCGTGGAACGAGTTCATCTACGCCCTGGTCTTCCTGTCCTCGCCGGATCAGAAGACCGTCCCCGTCGGGGTCACCTCGGAGCTGATCCGCGGAGACGTGTTCTTCTGGGGGCCGCTGATGGCCGGTGCCCTGCTGGGCTCCATTCCGGTGGCAATCGTCTATTCATTCTTCGTGGAACACTACGTCTCGGGCCTCACCGGGTCGGTCAAGGGGTAGCGCGTCATGGCTGAGGTCAGTATCCGGAAGCTCAACAAGATGTTCGACGTCACCCATGTGGTGAAGGACGTCGACCTCGAGATCCACGACAAGGAATTCGTCGTCCTGGTCGGGCCATCAGGCTGCGGCAAGACCACGACGCTCCGCATGGTCGCGGGCCTGGAGGCGATCACCTCGGGCGAGATCAGGATCGACGACAACGTGGTCAACGAAGTGCCGCCGATGGACCGCGACATCGCCATGGTGTTCCAGAATTACGCGCTCTACCCGCACATGAGCGTCGCCGGGAACATGGCGTTCGGCCTCAAGATGCGCAAATTCGCCAAGGCGGAGATCGAGAGCCGCATCAAGCGGGCCGCCACGATCCTGGGCATCGAGAACCTGTTGGAACGCAAGCCGCGCCAGCTCTCCGGCGGCCAGCGCCAGCGCGTGGCGCTCGGCCGCGCCATCGTGCGCGATCCGAAGGTCTTCCTGTTCGACGAGCCGCTCTCCAACCTCGACGCCAAGCTCCGCGTGCAGATGCGCGTGGAACTCAAGAAGCTGCACGAGCGGCTGGGCACCACGGCGATCTACGTCACCCACGACCAGGTCGAGGCGATGACGCTGGGCGACCGCGTGGTGGTGATGAAGGACGGCTGGGTCCAGCAGGTGGGCGAACCACTCGAACTCTACAACACCCCGGCCAACCTCTTCGTGGCGGGCTTCATCGGCTCGCCGGCCATGAACTTCATCCCGGCCAAGCTGAGCGAGAGCGACGGCGCCGTCGTGGCGGAAGCGCCTGGCCTGCGGCTTGCCCTGCCGGGCCCACTGGCCGCCCGCGCGCGCGCCAAGGCCGGTCGCGCCGTCACCATCGGCATCCGCCCGGAGGACGTCCATATCGCAACCGCCTCCGATCCCGCAGATCTTTGCTTCGACGCCATCGTCGAGGTCGTGGAACAGCTTGGGTCAGAAATCCTGCTCGACACGCGGGTCGGCACGGCGACGGTGGTGGCCAGCGTCGAGCCCACCACCCGGGTCCGCAGCAACGACAAGCTACGCCTGTCGCTGAAGCCCGAGCGGCTCCACCTGTTCGACTCCGAGACCGAAGCGGCGATCTAGCCTACGGCGTGGGGCCCACCCACGCCTCCAGCACATCCCACTTGGCCTTGCGTTGCTCCTCACGCGGCTTCTTGAAGTCATGGCCGAAGGCTGCCGTGTCGAACGAGCCGTAAGTCGGGTTGGCGATCACCAGCCACTGGCGGCCCCAATAGGCCATGTCGGCTTCGAACGCCTGGGCCCGCTCGGCCTCGCTGCCGCGGTAGCGGTCGTCGAAATCGCCGAAGTTGTCGCCGATGTTGAGCAGGACCCTGTAATCCTTGGTGACCACGGCGCGGCGGTTCCCCTTGGCGCCGCCCCACTCCGGCTTCTCGCCCTGCATCAGAAACGTGTCGACGTTGCCGCCTATCGGGAAGCCGAGCTTGGCCATGTTCTCGCGGGTGTCCTTCTCGGTCTCGGCACCGCGGTTGGTGATGTAGAAGATCTTCACGCCTTTGGAATCGGCATACTTGGCGAATTCCAGCGCTCCCGGAATCGCCGTCGACACCCGGGCAGCACAGAACTGGTTCCAGGTCTTGGTGCTGAAGGTCAAGTTGTTCTTCAGCATCCAGACCTGATAGCGCGAGTTGTCGAGCAGCGTCTCATCGATGTCGAGAATGACGGCGGGCGGCAGGTTCTGGTAGTCGGCCTTCTGCTCGGCGGGCGACGCCGTCCAGTTCTTGTCGGCTAGGGCTTCGTCGAGGCGGATGCGGGCCAAGGCGAAGACCGTGAGCGCATTGCCCTTGAACTCGATGGACCGCTGGGTCCACAGGGTCGCCAGCAACATGTCGTTTTGCGGCGGAGTCTCCTGCGCCCACGCGGCACCCGGCGACAGAAGCGCGGAAAGGGTGGCGCCGAGCGCCAGAGCGATCCTTGCGATCATGAGCCGATCTCCTTCAACAATCTTCGTTTGGTCGTCTCATCGGCGAAGGAGGCTTCGACCGCCGTTCGCGCGACATGCCTCAACGCCGCATCGTCGAGACCCGCCTTGTCGTATTCGTTGCCGAGCGTCGTGTGGAAGAACGGCGGATCGTCGGAATTGAGCGTGACGGGAACGCCCGCGGCGATCAAGCGATGCAACGGATGGGAAGCCCGGTCAGGATACAATCCCAAGGCAACGTTGCTGCCCGGACAGACTTCCAGGACCGTGCCGCGACGCGCCAGCTCAGCCATCAGCGCGGGATCGTCGACTGAGCGCACGCCGTGGCCGATCCGGGTCACCGGCAGGGAGTCGATCGCGGCCCACACGCTTTCCGGGCCGACCACCTCGCCGGCATGGACGGTGCAGCCATAGCCCTTGTCGTGGGCCAGCCGGTAAGCCGGCGTAAAATCGGCGGGCACGAACTTCGCCTCGTCACCGCCCATGCCGAAGCCAACGACGTAAGGATGCGGCTCGGCGACCATGGTGCGCACGATCGCCAGAGCGCGTTCAGATCCGAGATGGCGGATGCAGACGACGATGATGCGGCCCACGATGCCGAACTCGCGCCGGGCACGGTCGATGCCCTCGGCCAGCGCCTCGAGCCATGCTGCGTATGAAATGCCCAGTGCCGCCGGCCGCTCGGGCGAGCAGAACATCTCGACGTAGACCGCCCCCTCGGCGGCCACACCGGCAAGGTAGGAATAGATCACGTCGCCGAAATCGCGCGGCGTGCGCAGCACGGTGCAGACCCGATCGTAGGCGGCGAGGAAACTCCAGAAGTCGTGCCACACATAGTGGCCGTCGGGCCCGAAAAGTCCCTTGGGCAGCTCGAGGCCATTACGGACGGCCAGCTCGCGCGCGAGCCCGGGCGCGATCGAACCCTCGAGATGGCAGTGCAGTTCAATCTTGGGAATCACGTGAAACCTCGCAGCGGCAGGTCTGGCCGTTGCAGCCAGTTGTCCATCGGATAATCGGCCCTGCCATCGATCAGATGCAAGGCATAGGCGTGCCGGGCACGGGACGAGCGGTTAGGCGCGCTGGCGTGAGGCAGCAGGCCGTGCAGAACGACCAGTGTGCCGCGCCGGGCTTCCAGCGCCACCGGCGCAATGGAGGGCCACGGCATAGAGTCAAGCGTATGGGTGACCATCCGGCCATTCTCGCGCCGGAACCGCTGGCGCAGTGGTCCCTGATGGCCGCCCGGCAGCGCCATCAGGCAACCGTTGTCCTGGTCGGCATCGTCGAGGGCGATCCAGAAGCCCGTCACCGTCGAGGGCCGCGTGTACAGGTAGGTGGCGTCCTGATGCCAGTCGACCTCTGCGCCGATCCGCGGCTGCTTGAAGAGATACATGGATTGCAGCAGCAAGGGCCGGACGAAGCCGAGCGCGTGCGCAAGGCTGGCCAGCCGTGGCTGGCGCGAGACCCGGTCGAAGACGGGATCGAGATCGTGCAGTGCGTGACCGATCTTGTTCAAGGCCAGCGACACCGGCTGGTCGGTCGCCTGCTCCTCGAAGAAGAAGCGGATCGCCCCGCCCGATTCCTGGAAGTAGAGATCCTGGGCACGACCCTGGTCGCGGGTCGAGAAGACCGTGCGCGCCGGGCCGGGATCGAAGCCGGCGACCAGTTCCGCCGCCCGCGCCTGCAGCGCGTCGCAATCGGCCGGCGGCAGAAAGTCTTCCAGGACCAGAAAGCCGTCGCGCGCGTAAGCCGCCAGATCGGGCACGCTCATCGGACGATGCGTTCCATGACAACGGGCCGTTCGGCCACCGGCTGATCGCCGATGCGGACGGCCTGGCGGACCAGCGCGATGGCCGCATCGGCGTCGGCATCGCTCGCGGCATGGACGATGCAGAGCGGATTGCCGGCCCGGATCGGCACGCCGACATCGGTCACTTCGCTGAGGCCGACCGATGGATCGATCGCGTCGTCAGCATGGGCGCGACCGCCGCCCAGCGCCACCACGGCGATGCCGACCTGGCGCGCATCCATGCCCACGACATGGCCCGAGCGCTCGGCCGTGCAGGCCTTGATTACCGGCGCCTGCGACAGATAGCGGCCGGCGTGGTCGAGGAAGTCGTCCGGGCCACCCAGGGCCGACACCATGCGGCCGAAGACCTCCGCCGCCCGGCCGTCGGCCAGCACCGCCTCGGCCCGCGCGCGACCGGCGGCAACGTCGGGCACAAGGCCGCCCAGCGCCAGCATTTCGCCGGCGAGCGCCATCGTCACCTCGTGCAGGCGCGGCTCGCGCGTATCGCGGCCGGTCAGATAGGCCACCGCCTCCATGACCTCGAGCGCATTGCCGACTTCGCGGCCCAGCACCCGGTCCATGTCGGTGACCAGCGCGATGGTGGGCAGGCCCGCCTGGTTGGCCACGGCCACGAGGCTCTGCGCCAGGTCGCGCGCCATCTCCTCGGTGTCGCAAAAGGCGCCGGAGCCGCATTTCACGTCCATCACCAGCCCGTCGAGGCCCTCGGCGACCTTTTTCGACAGGATCGAACTCACCAGCAGCGGGATCGACTCGACGCTGCCGGTGACGTCGCGCACCGCATAGAGCCGACGGTCGGCCGGTGCCAGCTCGTCGGTCTGGCCGATCACGGCGCAGCCGACCTCGCGGACGATCCGGCGGAAGGTCGCGATATCGGGCTGGGTCTGGTAGCCCGAGATTGCCGAGAGCTTGTCGAGCGTGCCACCGGTGTGGCCAAGGCCGCGGCCGGAGATCATGGGCACGAAGCCGCCGCAAGCTGCCACGATCGGCGCCAGCATCAGGCTCACCTTGTCGCCGACACCACCGCTCGAATGCTTGTCGATCACCGGGCCAGGCAGTGCGAGATCCCGCCAGTCGAGCATGATGCCCGAGCGGGCAAGGCCGAGGGTGAGTGCCACGCGTTCCGGCACGGTCATGCCGCGGAAGAACACCGACATGGCGAATGAGGCGACCTGGCCCTCGCTCAAGGTGCCGTCGTGGATGCCGCGCACGATGAAGGCGATCTCCGCCGCCGACAGCTCGTGGCCGTCGCGTTTCCGGCGGATGATCTCCTGCGGCAGCATGAGGCCTAGGCGTACTGCTCGAGGAAGAGCCGCAGCAGGCGGCGCATATCGCCCGACGCCGAGCTGGCAATGGCGATCGTCTGGTCGTGAGCGAGCGTGCCAGGGACGAGACCCGCGGCGTAGTTGGTCATCAGCGATACCGCCGCCACCTTCATGCCGGCGTGCCGTGCCAGGATCGTCTCCGGTGCGGTCGACATGCCCACGGCGTCAGCGCCCAGGATACGGGCAGCCCGGATTTCGGCCGGTGTCTCGAAACTGGGACCGCTGAACCACATGTAGATACCGTCATGGCAAAGGACGTTGGCCTGCTTGGCGGCCATCAGCAGGTTCTTGACCAAGGCGGGATCGTAGGCATCGACCATGTCGACGAAACGATTGTTGCCCGATCCCACGCCGAACAGCGGGTTGACCCCGGTGAAGTTGATGTGGTCGGTGATGACCATGGCCGAGCCTGGCGGCATGTCGAGACGGAGGCTGCCCGCGGCATTGGTCTGCAGCAGCGTCTCGCAGCCGAGGCCGGCCAGCGCGTCGATGGCGCCTTTCATCTCGTCGGCGCGGCCGCGTTCATAATAGTGCGCACGGCCCTGCAGCACGGCAACGGGCGTCGGGCCGACATGGCCCAGGACCAGCTTGCCGGCGTGGCCGCCGACGGTCGTCTGCGGAAAATCTGGCAGCTCGCTGTAGGAAATGGTGGCGACTTTCTTCACCTCGTCGGCAAACCCGCCGAGGCCCGAGCCCAGCACCACGGCAACCTTCGGCCGAAAGCCGGGCGCCGCGCGGGCGATGGCGTCGTTCATGGCTTGCCGAGGTGATGCGGGCCGAACGACATCGGCAGGAGCTGGCCCAGCGTCACGGTGCGATGCAACCCATCGGGACCGCATAGATGGACCGGCAGCTCGTCGCCGGCAAACTCACGCAGCTTCTGGCGGCAGCCGCCACAGGGCGTGACGCCGAGCGGCGAGTCGCCCACCACCGCGGCGGCCAGCACGCGCGTGCCGCCGGCCAGCACCAGGTGCGCCAGCGCCACCGCTTCGGCGCACATGCCTTGCGGGTAGGCGGCGTTCTCGATGTTGCAGCCGGCGTGGATGCGGCCCTGTTCGTCGAGCAGCGCGGCGCCCACCATGAACTTCGAGTAGGGCGCGTGGGCGCGGCCGCGGGCGCTGCGTGCGGTGTCGACCAGGCGCGCGGCGGTGGCTGCGTCCAGCGTGATTTCAGCGTTCCTTGACATACGGGGTTCCCAGTGCTTTCGGCGCTCTGGCGCGGCCGATGAAACCGGCCAGCAGCACCACCGTCAGCACATACGGCAGGGCCTGGATCGCCTGCACCGGCACCGCGCCGATGACGGGCAGGCTCAGGCCCTGCAGGCGGATCGACAGGGCGTCGAGAAAACCGAACAGCAGGCAGGCCCAGAGCGCGCCCACCGGATGCCACTTGCCGAAGATCATGGCGGCCAGCGCCATGTAGCCGCGTCCCGCCGTCATGTGCGGCACGAAGCTCGGGTTCTGCGCCAGCACCAGGTAGGCGCCGGCCAGCGAACAGACCGCACCGTTCAGCGCCAGCGCCTGGTAGCGCAGCGTCAGCACGCTGACGCCGGCGGCGTCGACCATCGCCGGATTCTCGCCGGCGGCGCGCAGGCGCAGGCCGAAGCGGGTGCGGAAGAGCAGCCACCACACCGCGAAGACCAGCACGAAGGACAGGTAGACCAGCGCGTTGTGGCCGAGCAGGCCGAGCGCCAGCAACGGGCCGATGAACGGCAGCGCGCTCAGGGCAGGCGCCGCGCCGTTGAACAAGGGCGACAGCCGCACGCTGTCGGGCAGCGCCGGGGTCTGGCCTCCCATCTTGAACCAGGCGATGCCGAGCACCACGGTCAGGCCGGCGGCCGTCATCGTGATGGCCACGCCGAGCACGACCTGGTCGCCGCGGTGGCTGACGCAGGCGTAGGCGTGCAGCATCGACAGCGCCAGCCCGACGGCCAGCGCGCTGGCCAGCGCCAGCGGCAGCGAGCCGGTGAGCGCGCCGACTGCGCCGGTGGCAAAGGCGCAGAGCAGCATCTTGCCTTCGAGCCCGAGGTCGATGACGCCCGAGCGTTCGGCCAGCACGCCGGCCATCGCGCACAGGATCAGCGGCGTGGCCACGCGCAGCGTGCTGGCGAGCAGGCTGCCCAGCGCGATTTCATCCATGCGCCGCGCCTTGTGTGGCGGCGGCCGGCCGCAGCGCGTGATGCAGGCGTTGCAGTGCCGGCGCCAGCACCTGCGCCATGGCGCCCGAGAACAGCACGATCAGGCCCTGCAGCGTGAACACCATGTCGCGGCTGAAGCCGGGGATCTCGAAGGCCAGTTCGGCGCCGCCCTGGTAGAGCGCGCCGAACAGCACGGACGCCAGCACGATGCCCACCGGGTGGCTGCGCCCGATCAGGCTGACCGCGATGCCGGCGAAGCCAGCGCCGACGACGAAGTCGAGCAGCAGCCGCTGGTGCACGCCGGCGATCTCGTTGACGCCCACCAGCCCGGCCAGCGCGCCCGACAGCGCCATCGCGAGCATCACCTGGCGTTTCGGCCGGATGCCGGCGTAGAGCGCGGCCTCGGGCGCGAAACCCACCGCACGCACCCGATAACCCGGCCGCGAATGCCAGAGCAGTGCCCACACCGCCACGCTGGCCGCCACGGCGAGCAGCACGCTCAGGTTGAGCGGCGTACGCGGCCATTCCACGCCCAGCCAGGCCAGGGCGTCGTGCACGCCCGGCAGCCGCGCGCTGTCGGCGAAACGGCGGCTTTCCACCGTCATGTTGCCGGGTTCCTTCAGCACGTTCACCAGCAGGTAGGACAGCAGCGCCGAGGCGATGAAGTTGAACATGATGGTCGTGATGACGACATGGCTGCCACGGTAGGCCTGCAGCGCGGCCGGCACGGCCGCCCACAGCATGCCGAAGAGCATGGCGGCCAGCACCATCAGCGGCAGCACGACGGCCGCCGGAAGATGGTCCGCAAGCGACAGCGCCACCAGCGCCGTGCCCAGCCCGCCCATCATCGCCTGCCCTTCGCCGCCGATGTTGAACAGCCCGCCATGAAAGGCCACGGCCACCGCCAGCCCGGTGAAGACGAAGGTGGTGGCGTAGTACAGCGTGTAGCTGATGCCGGCCTGGCTGCCGAAGGCGCCTTTGATCAGCAGCGTCAGCACTTGCTCGGGCTTGAAGCCCACCAGCAGCACCACGCCCCCAGCCACCAGCAGCGCAATCGCCAGGTTGACCGCCGGCAGCAGCGCGACGTCCATCCAGCGCGGCAGTTCAACAGCTTGGCTCACGTCGCGGCCCCGCCCATCAAGCGCCCCAGCGCCGATTCAGAACAGGCCTCGATCGGCAGTTCGCCCGCTATGCGACCCGCGTTCATCACGATCACGCGGTCGCTCAACGCCAGGATTTCGTCCAGTTCGGACGACACCACCAGCACGGCTCCCCCGGCATCGCGCATGGCACGCAGGCGGCCATGGATGAACTCGATGGCGCCGATGTCCACGCCGCGTGTGGGCTGCCCCACCAGCAGCACCTGCGGCTGCAGCGCGGCTTCGCGCGACAGCACCAGCTTTTGCTGGTTGCCACCGCTGAACTTGGACGAACGCAGCGCCGGGTTGCGTGGGCGCACGTCGTAACGTTCCATCATCTCGGCGCAGTCGCTTTTCATCTGGCGCTGGCGCATCCAGCCGCGCAGGTTGTAGCGTGGCCGGCCCTGATAACCCAGCACCGCCGATTCCCAGGCGTCGAAAGGCAGCACCAGGCCCCGTTTGTGGCGGTCTTCGGGCACGTGGGCAATGCGCAGGTGGCGCGCGGCGCGGGTGTCCAGCCAGGCCTTGGGTGTGAAGCTGCGCGGGGTGTCGGACGTGGCCACCTGCAGCGTGCCGGCGTCGGGCGCGAGCAAACCGCTCAGCACGTCCAGCAGTTCGCTCTGGCCGTTGCCCGAAACACCGGCAATGCCCACGATTTCGCCGGCTCGCAAAGTGATCGACACATCGGCCAGGCGTTGCACACCCAGGCTGTCGGTCCAGTTCAGGCCTTGCGCCTGCAGCAGCACGGCGCCGGCCTGCGCGGTCTTGCCGTCCCGGCCCAGGTTGACGCGCCGGCCCACCATGGCTTCGGCCAGGCCGTCGACGCTGGTGTCGGTGATGGGTGCGTCCAGTACCACCTGGCCACCGCGCATCACGGTGACGGCATCGCACAGCGCCATGATCTCTTTCAGCTTGTGCGTGATGAGCAGAACAGTGGTGCCGCGTGCGCGCAGGCCGCGCAGCGTGACAAAGAGGTGATCGGTTTCCTGCGGCGTGAGCACCGCCGTGGGCTCGTCCAGGATCAGGATGCGCGCGCCGCGGTACAGCGCCTTCAGGATTTCCAGGCGCTGGCGTTCGCCCACGGGCAGGTCCTGCACCAGTGCGTCCAGGTTCACCTGCAGGCCGGTGTCGCGCATCAGCAGGTCCAGCTTGTTGCGCACCTCGGCACGGGCCTGGTTCAGGCGCCAGCCGGGTTCGGCGCCCAGCATCACGTTGTCCAGCACGCTGAGCGTGTCCACCAGCATGAAGTGCTGGTGCACCATGCCGATACCCAGGGCGATGGCTTCGCGGCTGTCGGTGATGCGCGCCGGCTGGCCTTCGACCAGGATCTCGCCGCCGTCGGCCTGGTAGAAGCCGTACAGGATGGACATCAGGGTGCTCTTGCCGGCACCGTTTTCGCCCACGATGCCGTGCACGGTGCCAGCCGCCACCGTCAGGTGCACGTCGCGGTTGGCGTGCACCGCGCCGAAGCGTTTTTCGATGTGGCGCATGGCCACGGCCGGTGGCCCGGCGGTGGCCGTGGCAGCTTGCATGGGCAATTCAGTGGCGCACGCTCACTTGCATGTGCTGGCGGTCATGTAGTCGATGACCTTGATCTTGCCGCTGATGATGTCAGCCTTGGCGGCGTCGACCTTCTTCTTCATGTCGGCGCTGACCATCTTGGCGTTGTTGTCGTCCATCGCGTAGTCCACACCGCCTTCGGCCAGGCCCAGCGAACTGACGCCCGGCTTGACGCCCTTGAAAGCGTTGTACACGGCCACGTCGACACGCTTGACCATGCTGGTCAGCATGGTGCCGGGCTGCAGGTGGTTCTGGTTGCTGTCCACGCCAATGGCCAGCTTGCCGGCGTCCTTGGCGGCCTGGTAGACGCCGATGCCGGTGCCGCCCGCGGCGGCGAACACCACGTCCACACCGCCGGCAAACTGCGCCTTGGCCAGTTCGGCGCCACGCGCCGGGTCGTTCCAGGCCGCCGGTGTGGTGCCCGTCATGTTGGCGCTGACAGTGGCCTTGGGGTTGGCGTACTTGGCGCCTTGTTCGAAGCCGCACTGGAACTTGCGGATCAGCGGGATGTCCATGCCGCCCACGAAGCCCACCTTGCCGGTCTTGCTGGCCAGCGCGGCCATCATTCCCACCAGGAAGCTGCCTTCGTGTTCCTTGAACACGATGCTCTGCACGTTGGGCAGGTTGACCACGCTGTCGATGATGGCGAACTTCAGCTTCGGGAAGTCCTTGGCCACCTTCTCCAGGCTGGTGCCCTGGCTGAAGCCGATGCCCACGATGGGGTCGGCACCGCGCTCGGCCATGCGGCGCTTGGCCTGTTCACGCTGCGTGGGGTTGCTGATCTCGAACTCGAGGTAGGCCTTGCCCGATTCTTTCTTCCACCTTTCGGCGCCGTCGTAGGCGGCCTGGTTGAAGCTCTTGTCGAACTTGCCGCCCATGTCGTAGATGACGGCGGGCTGGGCCCATGCAGCGCCGACGGTGACGAGTGCGGCAACCAGCAGCGTGGTCTTGAAGATCATGGCGGGTGAGCCTCCGGGTATGTTCTGAGAATGAGCTTGGGATTCAGCCAATCAGGATAGCAAGACTCGCGCCGTCGCCCCGTACCGGTTCGCCCTAGCGAGACAGGCGGCGGCCAAGGCCGCGGGCAGGCGCAGGCACGGGTCTCGCTAGCATCAGGTCATGAACGTCCCAGCCGACCTTTCCGCCGACCTGTCCACCCAGGCCACGGCGCGCGCCCTGCCCAAGGTGCTGTTGCACGAACACCTGGACGGTGGTCTGCGCGTGGCCACGCTGCTGCAGCTGCTGCAGCAGCGTGGCCTGAACGCCCCCGAGCCCGAAGCAGCCCGCCTGGCCGCCTGGTTCAACGCCAATGCACACGCCGGCAGCCTGGAGAAGTACCTGGAAGGTTTTGCGCTCACGGTGGCCGCCATGGCCAGCCCCCAGGCCCTGCGCCGCGTGGCCTTCGAGGCGGCCGAAGATGCGCACATGGACGGCGCCGTGTTGGCCGAATTCCGCATCGCACCGCTGCTGTTTGAAGCGCACGGCGTATCGGGCGAAGCGGCCTTGGAAGCGCTGCTGCAGGGTCTGCAGGACAGCCCCTTGCCGCTGTTGCAGCGCTCGGGCTTGATCATCTGCGCCATGCGCCACCTGCCCCCTGCGCAAACTGAACGTGCGGCCACCCTGGCGCTGAAGTACCGCGGGCAAGGGGTGGTGGGCTTCGACCTGGCCGGGCCGGAACTGGGCTTCCCGGCCGGCGCGCACAAGGCCGCGCTGCAACGTGTGCTGGACGGTGGCCTGGCCTTGACGCTGCATGCCGGTGAAGCCGACAGCGCCGACCGGGTGCTTGAAGCCGCACGCCTGGGCGCCAGGCGCGTCGGCCACGGCGTGCGGCTGGTGGACGCGCTGAACGACCCGGCTCAGCGCGACTTGATCGCCGAAGCCCAGGCGCTGGGCCTGCACCTCGAGGTCTGCCCAACCAGCAACGTGCACACGGGCGCAGCACGCTCGATCGCCAGCCACCCCATCACCGCCTTGTGGCAAGCCGGCGTGAGCCTGAGCTACCACACCGACAACCGCCTGATGAGCTGCATCAGCCACAGCCAGGAGGCCGCCGAGTTGCTGCGCCACACGCCGCTGACGGCCGCAGACCTGCTGGCCATGGCGCGGCAGGCCGCGATGCACAGTTTCCTGCCTGAAGCCCAACGGCAGGCGGCGCTGATTGCGATTGAGGCGGCCATCGCAACGGCCGTGGTCTAGGCCGCGCACAACCCGCCACTGACCCCTAGTTCGAACCGATCGGCCCCTAGACCTAGGGCTGAGTGCTGGCGCGGCGCCAGACTACAACCCACAGGTGATCGACGCCGTCCTGCGATTCCTTGCCGAAGAGACCAACGCCTTCCTGCTTCGACGCACGGGAAGCGAGCTGGGTGCAGTGGTGGTGGGCCCCATCGTCAACGCCGCCGGTGCGCTGCAGCACGCCAGCAACGAGTTGCGGCTGACCTTGTTTGCAGCCGACGAAGAGCGCACCACACGGGAACAGCTGCCGCAGCGCAGCATCGTGGCCGGCCGCGAGGTGCTGCTGCCACCGCCGCTGAAGCTGAACCTCACGCTGCTGTTCAGCGCCAACTTCCAGCAGTACGACCAGGGCCTGCGCCACCTGAGCCAGGTGCTGAAGTTCCTGGCCGCTCGCCCGCTGTTCACCGCCGCTGAAAGCCCCGGCCTGCCCGATGGTCTGGAGCGCCTGGCAATGGACCTCATCGGCCACGGCCCCGAACAGCTGAACCAGATCTGGGCCTGCATCGGCGCGCGCCACATGCCGCATCTCATCTACCGCGCACGCGCCGTGCTGCTGCAGGACACCGAGCCCATGGGCAGCGGCGCGCCGATCATCGAAATCCAGCAAGACGTGCGCGGCTATTCGCCGCCGGTGGTGCGCGGATGATCCGCTTTCGCGCCGTCTGGACCGTGCAGGTGCAACACGGCTTTCGCCTGAATGCCCAAGCCAGCGACGAATTCGAATTCCTCGTGCCAGCGGCGACCCAGCGCAAGCTGCACGGGATGCGTGCGATGGCGCGTGAACGCGACGGCCGCCTGCACGTGCTGATCGAACTGGACGACACGCTGCAACCGGTGGCCGGCCCAGGCGTTGTCGGCCAGACCTTGCTGTTCGGCCTGCTGCCCCGACATGCCGGCTTTGGCCTGTACACGCAGCTGCCGGCCGTGGCACCTGGTGAACTGCCGCTGTGGGCCAACGACGCCGACCCGCACGCCCTGGCCGCACCACGCGGTGTGCGGCTGGCCGACGTGCCCGAAGCCTTGCCCTGGCTGCAGGCTTCACAACGCCCGCCGGGCCTGCTGCAGCTGCACCTGCATGTCGACCACCTGGTGGCCACGCGGGCCTTCACCCTGCCGCTGGCGGCGCGCCAGGATCTGCTGCGCTACTACGTTGTCGGACGGCCCTTCCCGGCTGCCGAGTTCGACGCGTTGCAGGTGGTGGACGAAGGCGCCGCCGCCGACGGCCGGCCGGCCATAGCCTTCAACCGCGTGGCGCCGGCGGCCTTCACGCCAGACCATCTGCAACCGGCGCTGCTGGACGCATCCGGCAGCGCACGCATCACCTTGTTCGAATCCCTTGCCCCCACCGCCCGGCGCGAACGCGGTCCCACGCGCCTGCGTTTGCGTGTGGGCGACAACGGCGACACCTTGACCGCGCAGCTGCCCACGCCGGGCGGCGAGCGGGCCGACGGACAGTTCATCGTCCACCTGAACAAGGCCTGAGCTGCCTTGCCACCCGAGGAGCACCACGACCATGGCCACCTACCGAACCCCTGACGTCTACATCGAAGAGATCTCGGTCTTTCCGCCTTCGGTGGCTGAAGTCGAGACTGCGATCCCGGCCTTCATCGGCCACACCCGGCAGGCGATCGGCAACGCGGGCCTGAACCTGAGTCGACGACCCACCAAGATCCATTCGTACACCGAGTACGAACAGTACTTCGGCACCCCCAACGACCCGGCCATTGCGGTGGCCGTGACCACCGTCGGCGGGGTCGTCACCGCACTCGCGGTGACCCCGCCCGCAGCCACCTACCTGCTGGCCCATGCGGTCAAGCAGTACTTCGACAACGGTGGCGGCAAGTGCTACATCGTGGCGGTGGGCGGCTACGCCGACGCCATCGAAGAAGGCACGGCCATCACCGGACTGCTGGGCGGACTGGCCGCCGTGGCGCTGGAAGACGAGCCCACGCTGCTGGTGGTGCCCGAAGCCATCCGCCTGAACGACAGCGGCTACGGCAACGTCTGCACGGCCACGCTGCTGCAGTGCTTCACGCTGAAAGACCGCTTCGCCATCTTCGACATGCGCGAAGGCGACTTGGCCAAGGACGGCGCACGCCTCACCGCGGACCGCGCCTTGTTCGGCAACAACCACCTGCGCTACAGCGCCACCTACTACCCCTGGCTGCGCACCGGCATCACGCACCCGGTGAACGCCGACGAGAGCAACGTCGACGTGGCCCTGGACGGCGCAGCTGCGGTTGACTTGGGCTCGCTGCGCAGCACCAACACCATTGTCTACAACGCCGTCAAATCGGCGCTGCGCGACCACACCATCGTCATGCCACCCAGCGGCGCGGTGGCCGGCGTCTACGCCGCCACCGACACCGCGCGCGGCGTCTGGAAGGCGCCCGCCAACGTGAGCCTGAACAACGTCATCGAGCCCACGGTGCGGCTGGACAACGCGCGCCAGGACGACCTGAACGTCGACGCCACCAGCGGCAAGTCCATCAACGCCCTGCGCAGTTTTGCCGGCAAGGGAACGCTGGTGTGGGGCGCACGCACGATGGCCGGCAACGACAACGAATGGCGCTACGTCAACGTGCGGCGCTTTTTCAACATGGTGGAAGAGTCGGTCAAGAAGAGCACCTACTGGGCGGTGTTCGAACCCAACGACGCCAACACCTGGGTCAAGGTGCGCGGAATGATCGAAAACTACCTGGCCCAGAAGTGGCGCGAAGGGGCGCTGGCCGGCGCGACACCCAAGGACGCCTTCTTCGTGCGCTGCGCGCTGGGCCAGACCATGAACGCTCAGGACATCCTGGAAGGCCGCATGAACGTCGAGATCGGCATCGCGGTGGTGCGGCCGGCGGAATTCATCATCCTGAAGTTCTCGCACAAGCTGCAGACCAGCTGAAGCACTGAAACCAGACGCATTGAAGCCAGAAAAGGTACCCCACCATGCCTCAGCAATACCCCCTTCCCGTCTTCCACTTCACCGTCCAGTGGGGTGGCACGCGCATCGGCTTCTCTGAAGTGAGCGGCCTGACGCAAGAGAACCAGGCCATCGAGTACCGCGACGGTTCATTCCCCGAGTACTCGTCGATCAAGATGCCGGGCCTGCGCAAGTTCAGCAACGTCACGCTCAAGCGCGGCATCGTGAAGGCAGACAACGAGTTCTTCCGTTGGCTGTCCACCATCCAGCTCAACAAGGTGGAGCGGCGCGATGTCATCGTGGCGCTGCTGGACGAACAGCACGCGCCGGTGATGGTGTGGAAACTGCAGAACGCGTTCCCGGTGAAGATCGAAGGCCCGGGCCTGAAGGCCAGCGGCAACGAAGTGGCCATCGAGTCCATCGAGCTGGCGCACGAGGGCCTTGAACTGCAGAACGAATAGGCGCGCCGGCCATGTTCCTGCCGCCGCTGGGTTTTCACTTCAAGGTCGAGGTGCTGGGCTTGCCCAGCCTGGCCGACGACCTGCGCTTCACCGAAGTGTCGGGCCTGTCCTTCGAGGTGGCCTCCGAAGAAGTGCCCGAAGGCGGCGAAAACCGCTACGTGCAGAAGTACCCCGGCCGCACCAAGTTTGCCGACCTGGTGCTCAAGCGCGGTCTGTTGAAAAACAGCGAGGTCTGGAATTGGCTGGAGCGCTGCGTGGACACGCTGCAGATCGAACCCAAGGACGTGGATGTGACGCTGCTGAACGATGCCCATGAACCGCTCATGACCTGGCACCTGACCATGGCCTGGCCGGTGAAGTGGAGCGTGACCGACCTCAACGCCACGAACAACAGCTTTGTCGTCGAAAGCCTGCAGCTCAGCTACCAGCGCTTCAGGCTCGACAAGTCTTGATGCAGGAGTGCACGACATGCCGTTCGTGATCGACGAAGTGGTGATCAACGTCGAAGTGGCGCCAGCGCCCGGTGCTGCCGCGACGCAGGCGGCCGCCGGCGCAGGTGCGAGTGCGGCCGACCGCCAGACGCTGGTGGCCGAGGTGGTGGAACAGGTGCTGGACATCCTGCAGCGTCGCCAGGAACCCTGAAGGCATTCACAGACCACCATGTCCACCGGCCGACTTGAAAAGCTGCTGATCCAGGCCTTTGAACAGGCCGACTTCTCCGGCGCCGCCATCGCCAGCTTCGAGAGCTACGTCAACCCCAGCGAGGTGACGCTGGCCTACGAGATGGAGTACGACAGCGCGCAGGGTTCGGGCACCACCGGCAGCCGCATGGAGTTCAAGACCATCAAGCCGGGTGAATTGGCGCTGAGCTTCTTTCTCGACGGCACCGGCGCCAACGGACGGCCCTGCGACGTGCAGGCGCAGGTGGCGCAGTTCCAGACCGTCACCGGCTACAACGGCAACATCCACCGGCCCAACTACCTGAAGGTGGTGTGGGGCACGCTGACGGTCAAACGCTGCGTGCTGAAAAACGCGTCCATCGCCTACAAGCTGTTCAAGGCCGACGGCGTGCCGCTGCGCGCCGTCATCAACGCCAACTTCAGCGACGCCAGCGACGACCAGACGCGGGTGGCCATGGCCCAGGACAGCTCACCCGACCTGACCCACGTGCGTGTGCTGGGCGCCAGCGACACACTGCCCGCGCTGTGCAACCAGATTTACGGCAACGTGCATGTGGCCCTGCAGGTGGCACAAGCCAATGGCTTCACCAGCGCACGGGGTTTGCCGGCGGGCACACGTGTGCGTTTTCCACCGCTGAAGCGCTGAGCCATGCCCGCCGAACGCACCCTGCCCACCGCCACCGCCCACCGTGAATTCACGGTCAAGGTGGGCGGCCAGGCCTTGCCGCGGGAACACCAACTGCTGGCACTGAACATCCAGCACCCGGCCAACCGCGTGTCCAGCGCACGACTGGTGTATGCCGACGGCGCCGCCAGTCGCCAGGACTTTGCGCTGTCGGCCAGCGACACCTTTGTGCCCGGTGCAGAGATTGAAGTGCTCGCCGGCGCCAGCGGCCAGGACAGCTTGCTGTTCAAGGGCCTGGTGGTCAGCCAGCGGCTGAAGCTGCGCCAGGGCGGCGCGGCGCAGCTGGTGGTGGAGTGCCGCCACGCGGCCGTCAAACTGACCTTGCAGCGCAAGAGCAAGGCCTGGTTCGACAGCAGCGACAGCGACGTCATTCAAACGCTGTTGGCCGAACACGTTGGCGACGTGGCCAGCACCACGGTCACACACGAGCAGCTGGTGCAACACGAACTCAGCGACTGGGACTTTGCGCTGGCCCGCGCACAAGCCAACGGCCACTGGGTCTACACACGCGACGGCAAGGTGCACAGCGCTGTGCCCGCCTTGAGCGGCAACACGGTGGCGAGCCTGCAGTTCGGCGCCACGCTGCTGGAATTTGACGCCGAGGCCGAAGGCCGTGGCCAGATGGCGGCGTCGCAGGCCGTGAGCTGGAGCGCCGACGACCAAGCGTTGTCGCAACAGGACGGTAGCAGCCCCGGCTTCACACCGCCGGGCAACTTCAGCAGCGACGACGTGGCTGCCGCACTGGGCCAGGATCAAACCGTCCTGCACCACGCCGGCCTGCCCGATGCCGAAACCGCGGCGCTGGCCAGCGCCTGGTGGCACAACAGCCGCGCCAGCTTCATCAGCGGCCGCGCCAAGTGCGAAGGTTTTGCACCCGTGCAGCCGGGTGACGTGCTGGAACTGGCGGGCCTGGGCGCGCGCTTCAACGGCAAGGTGCTGTGCACCGGCGTGCGCCACGACATCGACCCCACGCAGGGCTGGAAGGTGCACCTGCAGTTCGGCGGCCTGCAGCCCGACCCCGCCCTGCAGCAGCGCCTGCAGGCATCACGCGTGACACGACTGCTGGCGCCGGTGTCCGGTCTTCAGCTGGGCTTGGTCACCGACAACGAAGACCCGCAAGGCAACTTCCGAGTGCGCGTGAAGCTGCCGCTGGTGGCCGACGACGACGGTGTCTGGGCGCGTGTGGCCTGCCTGGACGCCGGCAGTGACCGCGGCCTGCTCATCCGCCCTGAGATCGGCGACGAGGTGGTGCTGGGTTTCCTGGACGACGACCCGCGGGCGCCCGTGCTGCTGGGCATGCTGCACAGCAGCGCCAAGGCCGCGCCCCTGGCGCCCAGCAACGACAACCACGAAAAGGGCTTCATCAGCCGCAGCGGCATGCGCTGGCTCTTCGACGACGACAAGAAGGTCATCACGTTGTCCACACCCGCTGGCAACAGCCTGGTGCTGAGCGAAGACGAAGAGGCCATCACGCTGAAGGATCAGCACGGCAATTCGATCAAGCTGGACGCCGAAGGCATCACGCTGGACAGCAGCAAGGCGCTGACCTTGAAGGCCGGCACCGAAAGCCAGTTCGAAGCCGCCACGTCCTTCGGCGTCAAGGCCGTGGACATCAAGCTCGAAGCCTCGGCCACGGCCGAGCTCAAGGGCAGCGCCACCACCACGCTCAAGGGCGGGTTGGTGCAGATCAACTGATCGGCCCAGGCCCCACACGACCATGCCCAGCGCAGCCCGCATCACCGACATCAGTGTGCACGGAGGCACCGTGCTCGGCCCCGGCGTGCCCACCGTGCTGGTGGGCGGCATGCCCGCGGCGGTGCTGGGTGACATGCACGTCTGCCCGATCCCGCTGCCGCACCCGCCGGTGACGCCGTTTGTGGTCGGCAGCGGCACCGTGCTCATCGGTGGGCGGCCGGCGCTGCGTGTGGGCGACAGTTGTGGTTGCGGCGCCAGCGTGGCGGTGGGCCTGCCCACCGTGCAGATCGGAGGCTGACATGAGCACCTTCGAACGCAGCCACTTCCTGGGCCGGGGCTGGTCTTTCCCGCCGCGCTTCGAAGCCGGCACGGTGGTGATGAGCGAAGACGAGCAGGACATCCACGAGAGCCTGCAAATCCTGTTCGGCACACGCCCGGGCGAACGTTTCCTGCAGCCCAAGTTTGGCCTGGACATGAGCGAGCTGCTGTTCGAGCCGCTGTCCACCACACTGCGCAACCTGCTGGAAGACCGCATCCGCGTGGCGCTGCTGGTGTACGAGGCGCGCATCGTCGTGCACGAACTGCTGGTGGACGACAGCCGTTCGTTTGAAGGCCTGCTGCTCATCCAGCTGAACTACAGCGTGCGCAGCACCAACGCTCGCTTCAACCTGGTGTACCCCTACTACCTGGGAGACGCCAACGAAGTGCGCGCCCAGGTGGCGGCGGGCTGACGGCAGGCCACCATGGAAGCCCAAAGCCGCATGGCCGCGTGGATTGCCAGCCTGGGCACCGCCCAGGACGGGCGCGATGCGGCTGCGCTGCAGGCCGCACACGCGCCGCTGGACGAGCGCAGCCCGGTGCAGCTGCTGCAAGCCGCGCAGGCGCTGGCGCAGCTGCTGCGCTTCTACGGCACCAGCGACACTGCGGCCAGCGGCGACTGGTCGGCTTATCTGCCGGCGGGCACGGCCGCCGAACTGCAAGCGCTGGTCGATCACACCGACGGCCAACTGGCGCCGCACCATGCGCTGTTGCTGGCGTTCTTCAGGATCGGGCAGCACGCACAAGACCAGCTCAACGGCTTCACAGCACGACACCGGCGGCACCAGTTTCATGACGTGCTTGGCTTTCGCCAGCAGCCCGCGCGCTCTGATCGTGTCCATCTGGTGCTGGGCCTGAAGAAGGGCGTGGCAGCGCTGGAGCTGAACGCCACGCACGCCTTCAGCGCGGGCAAGGACGACTTGAAGATCGACCAGCGTTTTGTGCCCGTGCGCCCGGTGGTGCTGGGCCATGCACAGGTGCAGGCCCTGTGCGTGGTGGCGCGCGACGGCCAGGCGCTGCACTTTGCGCCACAGCCCAGTTCAGCCGACGGACTGGGCGCCAGGGTCGAAGCCGGCGCAGCGCTGGGCTGGCCGCCGTTCACGGCCCGGCAGCGGCCCGCTGCGCCAGTGGGCTTTGCCCTGTCTTCACCCCTGCTGCGGCTGGCTGAAGGCACACGCAGCATCACCGTGCGCTTGCACTTCACCGCCGGTGTGCCGGCGCTGCAGTCGGACCGGGATGCACTGGGTGCATCGCTGGAAGGCTTTCTCAGCGGACCCAAGGGCTGGTTGGGGCCGTTCAACCTGCAAGTCAGCTGGGCCGGCAACCCCTGCAGCTTGCAGCTGGACTTGCCCTCCGGTGAAGCCGCGGTGGTGGACCACGACCCCGCCGTGCACCTGCAAGGCTTTCCTTCGGGGCAGCCGGTGCTGCAGCTGTTGCTCAAGCCCGGTGCGGCGCTGAGCTACGCCACGCTGATGGCCCTGCGGCTGCACAGCGTGCAACTGGCCGTGCAGGTTGAGGGACTGCGTCAACTGGCGCTGGAAAACGACGACGGCGCGCTGGACTCGAAGAAGGCTTTCCTGCCTTTCGGCGGCCAGCCGGTGCAGGGTTCGCGCCTGTTCGTGGGCTGCGACGAGGCGCTGACGAAGCGCGTCACGCGGCTCTTGCTGAATTTGCGCTGGCAAGGTGCGCCCAACAACCTGGGCAGCTGGTACAGCGGCTACACGCGCCAGTCGAGCGTGGCCGCCGGCATTCGTGCCACCGTGTCGTGGGCCGGCGCAAGCGGCTCGGGCATGAGCTCGGCGCCCCTGACCGTGCTGCCCGCCAACGGCGCGGCGGTGAGTCTGGACCCGGCGGCGCGCAGCAGCGGCGCTGACCTGTTCAGCCCGGCCCACGGCCTGCACCAGCTGTTGATCGGCGGCAACCAGCTCACGCTGCGCATCGCTCAGGGCCAGATTCGCGCCCGGCCTCAATTGCGCTTGGCGTTTGGCAGCAGCCCGGCCGCGCCCCGGCCCGGCTTCATCACCGTCACGCTGCTCGAAAGCCTGCTGCACGCCGACTACAGCAAGGACGCCATCACGCGCGCCCTGGGCACTGCCGCGCCGCGTGCCATCAACCCGCCCTACACACCCAAGGCCGAACAACTGACGCTGGACTACAGCGCAGAAAGCGACCTCAGCGTGTTGGACAACAGCAGCGCAGAAGCCTTTCAACAAACCGAGGTTCAGCTGCATCATGTGGACGCCTTCGGCACCCGGCGCGAACACGCCTGGCTGCACAGCCTGCGGCCGTGGTCAGGCGAAGCGGGCGCCGCGCTGCTGCCGCAGCACGCGGCGGCCGGTGAACTGCTGATCGGCCTGGCACCTGCGCAAGCCGGGGACAGCTTCAGCCTGCTGCTGCAGGTGGCCGAGGGCAGCGCGAACCCCGAAGCCACGCCGCAGGCGCTGCAGTGGTCGGTGCTGGCCAGCGACGCCTGGCACCCCATCGGCCCCGCCGAGGGCTTGCTGGACACCACCCAGCACTTGCGCCACAGCGGCATCGTGGCCGGCGTGCTGCCCGCGGCCACGACCACGCAGCACGGCCTGATGCCCGCCGGCACCGTATGGCTGCGCGCCAGCATCGCCGAACAGCCATCCGCCGCATGCCGTCTGCTGGGCGTGCACAGCAACGCGGCGGAGGTGGTGTTCGTCGATCAGGGCAACGACCCGGCCCGGCTGGGTGCACCGCTGCCTGCCGGCAGCATCGTCAAGCTGGCCGCGCCGCTGGCCACCATCAAGACCGTACAACAGCCTTACGCCAGCTTTGGCGGCGCACTGGCAGAGACCGCAGCGGCGCAGGCGCGCCGTGCATCCGAGCGGCTGCGCCACCGCAACCGCGCCATCGCCCCGTGGGACATCGAAAGGCTGGTGCTGCAGGACTTTCCTGCGGTGTGGCGCGTCAAGTGCATCGCGCATGCCGATGGCCAGGCCCAGTCCTGGCAGGCCGCAGGCCACTTCACGGTCGTTGTGTTGCCGCGCCAGCAAGGGCTGAACGCGGTCGATCCGCTGGCACCGCGGGTGGACCTGTCGACGCTGGAGAACATCCGCGTCAACCTGCAAGCCCGCTGCGCACCGCAAGCCGTGGTGCATGTACAGAACCCGCGCTACCAGCCGCTGCAGCTGCAGTTCAAGGTGCGCCTGCGGCCCGGCTTCGGTTTTGCGTTCTACCGCCAGGTGCTCAACGACGCGCTGGTGCGCCAGTTGTCACCGTGGGCCTTTGACGAGACCACCGAGCCCGGCTTCAACGGGCGCATCGTGCGGTCTGCCTTGCTGGACTTCGTCGAGGCCCAGCCCAGTGTTGACTTCGTCACCGACTTTGCGCTCTTTCGCCAGGGTGAAGGCGAAGATCTGAACGAGGTTTTTGCCGACGCACCCGACGCGATTCTGGTGTCGGCTGAGCAGCACCTCATCACGGAACTGACCGGATGAGCACCGCGGGTCTCCCAAGGGCTCATTCCCGCCAGGCGGTACCGGCCGCAGGCCCTAAGGCGCCCCAGTGAGCACCGACAACACCACGCTGCCCGACGGCCTGACGCTCAGCGCCACGCCGCCCGCACTGGCGCTGGACAGCCCCGCGCTTTACGCCCAGGGCCTGGAGCATCTGCGCACGCTGGCGCGGCAGACCTGGACTGACCACAACCTGCATGACCCTGGCATCACGGTGCTCGAACTGGCCAGCTACGCGCTCAGCGACCTGGCCTACCGCGTCGCGCTGCCGTTGGCCGACCTGTTGCGCCGCGCGCCGGCCAGCGCGACGGAGACCGCCGAAGAAAACGCCCAGCGCACCCACGCGCAGTTCCACGGCCCCGCCGACGCGCTGCCCACGGCGCCGCTGACACTGCTGGACTGGCGCAAACTGCTGATCGACCTGCCCGAGGTCAAAAACGCCTGGGTCGAAGCCGACAACAGCCAGGTGCTGATCGCCGACATGGCTGAAAAGCGTCTGCGCCACGACCGCCCCGCGCACGACGCCTGGTGCGAGGTGCCCTTGCGTGGCCTGTACCGCGTGCGCATCCAGTTCATGGACCGCATCGGCACGCTGGCGCAACGCAACGCCGTGCTGCGCCAAGTGGGGCAAGCACTGCAGCAACACCGCAACCTGTGCGAAGACTTCACCACCGTGACGGCGGTGCGCGCGCAGTATTTTGCGCTGTGTGCCGAAGTGGAACTGCAGGCCGATGCCTCGGCCGTCGAAACGGCAGCGCAGCTTCTGTTTGCCGCGGCCGAAGCGCTGGCGCCCACGGTAGTCCCCTGCACGCTGAACGAGATGATGTTGCGCCCCCTGCCTGACGGCAGCCCCCGCAGTGGACCCGACTGTTACGACGGCCCGCTGCTGCAGCACGGTTTCATCGACGACGCCGAGCTGCTGGCCAGCGGGCTGCCGGCCGAGTTGCACCTGTCGGACCTGATCGGCACGCTGGCCGACTTACCGGGTGTGCGCGTGCTGCGCGACATCGTGCTCAACCCGCTGCAGCGCAGCGACGAAGATAATGAAACCGCCGTCGATGTCGCGCCCGAAGACGTGGTGGCCGACGCTGTGCTGCTGGCCAACCGCTGGCGCGTGCCGGTGCGGCCCGGCCGGCTGCCGCGCCTGAGCCTGGCGCAGGGCCGCCTGGTGTTCACCAAGCGCGGCATTCCGTTGGCCGGCTGGAACATCGCCGACATGCCGGCCACCGTGCGCGCACGGCTGACCGAGCTGCAGGAAGCCGCACGCCTGCGCCTGGAAACACCGGCGCCCCCACCACCACAGCCGCCGCTGGGTGTGCCGCGTGAGCTGGCGCAGTACCGCAGCTTCCAGCTCGACTTTCCGCCGCTGTACGGCGTGGGCGACACCGGTCTGCCGGGCCGGCCCGATGCGCTGCGGCGTGCGCAGGCGCTGCAGCTCAAGGGCTATCTGCTCTTCTTCGACCAGCTCATGGCCGACCGCCTGGCGATGCTGGCTGGGGCTTCGCAACGCCTGTCGGTGGCGTCAGCCGACCTGGCCGCGCTGCAGCTGGCCTGGCAGACGCAGCCCGCGCAACAGCACGTGCTGGCCGCGCAGGTGGTGCGCACCACCGAAGTGGAAATGGCGCAGAGGTCCACCGAGCAGCAGGCGCTGGCGCTGGAGAAGGTCTATCCCGCCGATGTCACCGCGGCGCAGCTGGCGGCCACGCTGGAAAACCCGCCAGAAGCCGCCGCGCGCCAGTTGCGCACGCTGGACCACCTGCTGGCGCGCAGCGGCGAAGACCATCGTGCCTACCGCGACCTCATCGGCACTGCCTTTGCCGCCAGCGCTGCGCAACAGGTGGTGGACACGACCCAGGTGCTGCTGGACATCAACCCGCTGGCGCGCGACCGCGCTCAGGCTTATGTGCAGGCCGAACCCGCCACCCACTGGTGGAACAGCGACAACACCAGCGGCCTGGAACGGCGTCTGGCCCGCCTCTTGGGCATGCCCAACGCCACGCGGCGCAACCTCAGCACCGTGTCGCACGACATCTACGCCGAGGCGGACACCACGCCCGACGACGAATGGCGCTGGCGGTTGCGCCACCGGGTCGGCGGCCAGATCCTGCTGTCGTCCACCATGCATTACGACAGCGTCGAAGCCGCACGCGCCGAGATGATGCTGGCCGTGCAGATGGGCCAGGATCCGGCACGCTACAGCCGGCGCACCACCAGCGACGGGCGCTTCCACTTCGTCATCACCGACACCACGGGCGAAGACATCGCACGCCGCATCCACTACGTCGACAGCGAAGCGCGGCGCGAAGAGATGATCGACGAGCTGATGGCCTACCTGCGCGAGCACTACAACGGCGAGGGCCTCTATGTCATCGAACACCTGCTGCTGCGCCCCACGGCGGCCGGTGAGCCGCTGATGCCCATCTGCAGCGACGCCGACTGCGACCGGCCCGATGGCTGCAGCAACATCGACCCGTACTCCTACCGTGTGCACGTGGTGCTGCCCGCCTACGCCGGGCGGCTTCAACACGAAGGCTTTCGCCAGTTTGTCGAAGAAACGGTGCGGCACGAAATGCCGGCGCACTGTCTGCCCACCGTGTGTTTCATCGACAGCCCCAGCATGGCGCGGCTGGAAGGTGCTTACCGGCGCTGGATCGAGATGCACGCCGGCATCAATGGCGCCAGTGAACGGGTGGCGCGCACCCAAGCGTTGATCGACGCGCTGCTCGAGGCCAAAAACGTCTACCCGCAGCGGCGCTTGTTCGACTGCACCGCCGATGGCGAAACCGCGTCGCCGCAGCCCCCCTTCGTGCTGGGCCGCAGCGCGTTGGGCAGCCTGCCGCGCCCGACGGATTGATGCCCAGACTGACCTGACCGGAGAACCACCATGGCCGACCCCCTGAAGGTCTTGCACAGCCTGCAAAGGCTGGACACCACGTACACCGTGTTCGAGCCCGACCAGGTGCTGACGCACCATCAGCTGAACAGCCTGAGCGGCTACCTGGACGACCAGGACCGCCTGAGCCGCGTCAACCTGCTTGGCGTGGGCCTGGTGGGTGGGCTGCAGGTGCGCCTGGTCGGCGGCCAGGTCCACATCACACGCGGCCTGGGTGTCAGCACCGACGGGGACCTGTTGATGCTGCCCGCCGACACGGTGTACGACCGCTTCCGCCCCTACGGCATCAGCGCACCGGCCTACGCGCCGTTTTACGGCCGCCGCGGCGACGCCACGGAAGACACGCTGCTGTACGACCTGGCTGAACTGGTGCCGGTGGGCGAAAGCGATGTGCTGGCGCAACCGCTGTCGCGCCTGACCGGGCCCGTGGGCCTGGCCGACCGGGTGGTGCTGATGCTGATGGAAACCGTGGTCGACGACCCCGACCTGTGCAGCGGCACCGACTGCGACAACCTGGGCCGCAACGCGCTGCACCGCCAGCGTGTGCTGCTGATGCAAGCGGCCGACGTGCTGCACCTGCTGGGCCGCCTGCCGCGCCTGCAGCCGCCCAGCGAACGTGCACGCGCGCTGCCGGAAGTGTTTGCCGACCGGCCCGCGCTGGGCACCGACATCACCAGCGTCACCACGCTGGCTCAACGTTATATGGCCAGCCTGAACAGCGGCGATGTGCGTGCACCACGCACCCTGGAACGGCTGCAGGCCGCCTTCGCCCAACTGGCCCGCGCCCTGCCCGATGAATTGCGCGAACAGTTCGGTGGCGACCCCACCGGGGACTGGTCATCGCGGCTGGACGCGCACCTGGCGGCCGCACGGCGCAGCACCGCGGTGCCGCTGCCTTTGTTCGACCATTGCAAGGACCTGTGCGAGGCCTACAACGCCATGCGCGAGTCTTACCTGGCCTGCGACGCGGTGCTGCTGCCCGACGTGGGCGGCTTCCCCAAACACCTGCTGCTGGGCCAGCTGAGCGCGCCGCGAGAACACCGCACCGGCCTGTTCCCGGCGCCACTGGACGGCCCTTCTCGCGAGGCGGCGGCGCAGGCACGTTTTGGCTTGTGGCAACTGCAGTCGCTGATCGAAGGTTTTGCACCGCCAGCCGACACCACGCTGCGCATCACGCCCAGCGCCGGCGAAGCGCAGCCGCTGCAAAACCGCGCCATCCCCTGGCACTACGTGGTGCGTGGCCGTGTGCCGGTGCACGTGGCCTGGAACTACCGCCGCGCCGCCAGCGGCCGTTCCCAGGAAAACAGCGGCTACCGCGCAGCCGACTGGCTGGCCAGCGGCCGCGCCCGCGACCCGCTGGCCTACAGCGTGGCGGCGCACGACTTCTTCCGCATCGAAGGCCACCTGGGCCAGGCGGTCGAGGCCGTGGACGCGGCGCTGAAGCGCCAGATCGCGGCCCACAACCTGCCCATCGACGTGCAGGCCGTGCTGCTGCACGGCAACCGGCGCGGCGGCATCCGCATCAAGCCCGGCATCCGCTACACCGACCTGCACCGCCTGCACCACCTGGTGCGCAAGGACGTGTCGATCAAGCTGGAAGAGGGGCGCGACTTCGGCACTCAGTACGCCAAGGACGTGAGCGAAGCCGTCAGTGCCGGCCGCATCCTGCCCACCCAGGCCGACGGCCTGGCGGCCGTGGCGCAGGCCGAAACGGCACGCGACGCCGTGCGCGCCACGCAGGCGGCCGCAGCGCCCGCAATGGCGCAGCAGCGCTACAGCGCCTACCGCGCCGACACCAGCTGGAAGAGCGGCTACGCCGCGTCGCTGCAGAAGATGGGCGACGCGCGGCTGAGCCTGAGCCACGTCTCGCGCAACGACCTGGCGTCGCCCTTCGATTCGCTGCTGGCCAGCACCAAGCCCTTGTGGATCAACTGGCTGGACGACCTGATCGTGGCCGGCGACGACAGGGCCGACGACCGGCTGGTGTTCAGTGCTTTCGTCAAGCGCCATCCCGGACTGGACCACCTGGGCGGCTGCTGGCGCGGTGGCACCTTGGTGCTGGTCTACGACGACAGCGGGCGTGTGGTGGCCGACTTCACGTTGCCCTACCCCTGTGCGGAGGTGGATGAACCCGAGCCCGAAGAGCCGCCGCTGGTGAAGCCCCCCGATCTGCGGCCACCCAAGTGGCTGGACCGCGCGGTGCGGGTCATCCCGTCGCTGGACTTCGAAATCGGCACCCGTTTCATCGACGTGCGCAAGACCTTTGTCGCCGACCTGGACAGGCAAAGCGCCGGCATCGAAGGCCTGGTCAAGGGCATCGGCTTTGTGCGCACCACCACGCCCGGCCTGAAGGATTCACTGGGAACCGTGCTCACTGGCGACGCGCTGCTCGACCGCATGGCCGCCGACGTGACACGCAAGCGTGACTACGTGGAAGACCTGCGCAGCGGCATCGGCGCCAACGCCTTCGACGGCGAAGCGCTGGAAGAAGCGCGGCAGCGCCTGAAGTCTGGCGAAGAAGACCTGGCCCGGTCGGTGACACAGGCCACCGAGCGTGCGGTGAAGGTCAACGTGGACACCACCAGCTCGGGCGGTGTGGCGCTGTCGGCGGTGATGAACAGCGGCGTCGTGGCCGTGCGCGACACCACCGTCGTGGCGCAACTCGGCACCCAGCTGGGCAGCGTGAGCCCCAACGCAACCGGCAACGTCGGGCGGCTGATCACCGGCATGGCCAATGCCGGCGGGCTGAACCTGCGCCGCTGAAACCACAACAGCAGCGATCGAAAGAGCCGCGCCCATGACTTTGACTTCGGCTCCGCACCGCCTGCGCCTGCTGCGCTGGCAGGCCCACGCTGCAGGCGCGCCGCAGGCGCTGGCCATGCGCAGCCTGCTGCGTGCGCAAAGCGACAGCCTGCAGCAGCACCTGGAGCAGGCGCTGGACGATGCAGCGGCGGCCATGGGCCTGCCACCCGACGCGGTGGTGAAGATTCCGCGCCTGGAACTGTCTGTGCCCGCGCCGCCGCTGCTGCACGCGCAGCGCACGGCGGCCGACGAGACCGCTGCCTGGTCGTTATGGGTGCAGCAGCTGCAGCAGGCGCTGATGCTGCAGATGCTGCAGCTGCTGCACGCGGTGGCCGCCGCGCCTGCTGCGGCGGCCGCGGGTGTGGCCAAGCCGCGTCCACCAACCGGCCCCGCCCAAGCCCGTCAAGACCTTCGCCAGTACCTGCACAGTGGCTGGCCGGGCTGGGCCTTGGCCGGCAACGACGACAGCACCCGCGTATTGCAAGCCACTGCCGCTGCATTGACAGACGAGTGGGTGCAAGACGACATCCTGGGCCTGACCCCGACCACGCTGCACAACTTCTGGGCCTGGGCTGGCATCAGCCCCGAAGCCGATCTGCAGCAGGCGCTGGGCGTGCTGGCGCGCTGGCTGGCCTTGCTGCCAGCGCCGCGCCGCGCGCGCTGGGTGCAGGCCCGGCGCGCGGACCAGCTGCCGCTGCAACTGGGGCCCGGTGGCGGTCAGGCCACACGAATGGCGCTGCTGGCGCAGTGGCAGACCCAGGCGATGGACTCGCTGTGGGCGCAAGCCTTGTGGCTGGCCTGGCCACAAGACCCAGCGCGACAGGCCCCGTGGCAGGCCGCGCTGCAAGGGTCCGATCTGCCCGACGCCCAACCGCCCGCTGCACTGGGCCGTCTGCGTGTGGCCCTGGCCGCGGCTGCGCCCCGTGCAGCTGCGGCCTTTGCTCCGCTCGTGCGGGCAGAACCCTCGCTGCAGCAACCAGCTTCAGATACCCGGGCTGACCCGCGCGACGAGCGGCAACCATGCGACGAGACCGAAACACCCAACGACCACCTGGTCGTGCCCTTGGCCGGGCTGGTGCTGCTGCACCCCTACCTGGCGCGCCTGGTGCAAGGCCTGCACATGCACAGTGGCCAGAGCGGTGAGCCCCTGGCGCGGGCCGTGCTGCCGCGGGCGCTGGCACTGCTGCATGCCCTGGCCTGTGGCCCCGCCCCGGCCCCGGCGTTGGAGCTGGACCTGCCCTTCGTGAAGCTGCTGCTGGGCCTGCCACCCACGCAGGCGCTGGACTGGCCGGCAGCCCAATTGGACGAAGCCGACGCAGCAGAAGTGCAAGCGCTTCTGCAGGCCGTTCGCCAGCACTGGCCCGCGTTGCGCAGCACCAGCCTGCAAACGCTGCGCGTCAGCTTCCTGCAGCGGCGCGGCCTGCTGCGCCGCGCCGCCGACGGCCCCGGTTGGCAGCTGCAGGTTCAAGCCGAAGCCTTCGACCTGCTGCTGGCCAGCCTGCCGTGGAGCCTGGCGTGGGTGAAGCTGCCCTGGATGCCCCATCCGCTGGCCGTGGACTGGTCGGCGCCCACATGATGCAGCGCGACGGCCTGACCGCTGTGGACAAGGCCCAGGCCCGCGCGCTGGAAGTCGAACTCGAATGGTTGGCGTTGACCCTGGAGCGCCGCTTGCAGCTCTACTTCAAGCCCACGCCGGGCCACACGGAGCCCTGGCCCGAGCCACCCCCGCTGCTGGACGACTGCCCCTACGGCCAGATGCTGCTGGGCTTGCGGCTGGATGCCGATGAACGCTTGATCCTGGCGCTGGCCTTGGCGCCTGTGCTGCGGCCGCAACTGCTGGACGTGCTGCACGCGCGCAACGAAGCGATGCACCGCCCGTTCACCGAGTTTGGTGGCGCCAGCAGCAACCCGCACCAGGGCACCTTTGTGCCCAGCGCAGAAACCGCCTGTTTCCTGTTGGCGGGCGACCAGCTGACAGAGCGCTTGGCGGTCATGCGCCGGCTGCTGCCGCAAGGCCGGCTGGCCACCGGCGACCTGCTGCACCTGGCGCCGGCCGCAGCGGGTGATCTACCGTTGTCCGGCGCACTGCAGCTGTCGCCTTCGTTCATCGAGACCGCCTTGCCGGGTGTGCTGCCAACGTCCAACGCCAGGCACGACGGCGCCTCAGCCGGCCTGCCCGCGCAGCGGGTCAGCACCGGTCTGCAGTGGACCGATCTGGTGCTGCCCGCCGCCACGCTGGCCCAGCTGCAGGACATCGAACTGTGGCTGCAGCACGGCCGCACGCTGCTGGACGACTGGGGCCTGGGCCGGCGTGTGAGCCGCGGCTACACGGCGCTGTTCCACGGCCCGTCGGGCACGGGCAAGACCTTGTCGGCCTGCCTCATCGGCCAGCGCTGCGGCCGCGAGGTCTGGCGCGTGGACCTGTCGCAGGTGGTCAGCAAGTACATCGGCGAAACTGAAAAGAACTTGTCGCATCTGTTCGACGCTGCGCAGCGCCAGGGCTGGTTGCTGTTTTTCGACGAAGCCGACGCGCTGTTCGGCAAACGCAGCGCCGTGTCTGATGCACACGACCGTTATGCCAACCAGGAAGTGGCCTACCTGCTGCAACGCATCGAAGCCTTCGACGGTGTGTGCATCCTGGCCAGCAACCTGCGCCACCACATCGACGATGCTTTCAGCCGCCGCTTCCACAGCGTGGTGCCCTTTGCCATGCCCAAGGCGCCAGAACGGCTGCGGCTGTGGCGCGAAGGTTTTCCGGCGCGCGTGGACCTGGCCCCGGGGCTGGACCTGGAACGGCTGGCGCAGGCGCATGAACTGTCGGGCGGCACGATCATGAACGTGGTGCGCCACGCCTGCCTGCGCGCGCTGGGCCGTGGCGAGGCGGTGGTGCGCAACGACGACGTGGAAGAGGGCGTGCGCCGCGAACTGCTCAAGGAAGGGCGCTCGGTCTGAAAGGCCGGGGCACTGACCCATGAGCTCCCTGCCCACTGCCGTGCGCGCGCCCACGGTCGTCAGGCCGGCGCCGGTCAAACCCACGCTGGCCGGGCTGAGCCTGAAGCGGCCGATGGTGCCTGCGAGAAGCGCGGCCACACGTGCGCCGACAACCGCGGCAGCACCGATGTCAGCGCTGCGTGTGTCGAGCCCGCAGGACGCAGCAGAGCACGAAGCCTCAGGCCTGGCGCGGCGCCTGGTGTCGATGCCGGCAGCCGCGCCAGCCCTGACCACACCGGCAGCCGGGCACACCCGGGCCGCCGCCTTGCCCGCCACGTCGCCCTCCACGGCCCGCTTCGATCACCTGGTGCCCGGCCTGTCTTCGGCCGGCAGCGGCCAGCCCTTGCCGCTCAGCGTGCAGCGCGACATGGCACCGCGCCTGGGTGCTGATCTTTCTGCTGTGCGTGTGCACACCGGCGATGCGTCGGCACAAGCCAGCCGGCGCCTGAATGCAGCGGCTTTCACGCTGGGCCGCGACATCCATTTCGGCCGCAACCGCTTCCAGCCGCACAGCGGCCCGGGGCGCGAATTGGTGGCGCACGAGTTGGTGCACACGGTGCAGCAGGGCGCTACCCGACAAAACCCGGTGTTGCAGCGCAGTCTGGACCCGGGTGCTGTGAACGCTGCACCGCGAGTTCGCGAACGCAGCGCGCCGCAGGTGCAGCGCCTGGGCATTTCCGATGCCCTGGACTGGTTTGCCGACAAGGCCAACCACGTGCCGGGTTTTCGCATGCTGACGCTTCTGATCGGCTTCAATCCGATCAGCATGCGCCGCGTCAGCCGCACCGCGGCCAACCTGCTGCGCGCGCTGATCGAGCTGCTGCCGGGTGGTGCACTGATCACCCGGGCGCTCGACAACCACGGCATCGTCGACCAGGTGGCCGCATGGGCCGAAGGCCAGCTGGCCGCCTTGGCCGACATCGGCAGCGGCATCCGCAGCGCCATCGACGACTTCCTGGATTCACTCAGCTGGACCGACATCTTCGACCTCGGCGGCCTGTGGAGCCGCGCGGTGAGCCTGGTGACCACCCCCATCCGGCAGGTCATCAGCTTCGGCAGTCAGCTCATCGGCGGCATCGTCGAATTTGTCAAGAACGCCATCCTGCGCCCACTGGGTCGGCTGGCCGAAGGCACCCGCGCCTATCCGCTGCTGAAGGCAGTGCTGGGCTTCGACCCCGTCACCGGCGACCCCGCACCGCGCACGCCGGCCACGGTGCTGGGCGGCTTCATGACGTTGATCGGGCAGGACGAGGTGTGGCAAAACATCCAGCGCGGCAACGCCGTGGGCCAGGCCTGGGCCTGGTTCCAGGGCGCACTGGCTGGCGCGCTGGCCTACGCCGCCCAGGTGCCCACGCTGTTCATGAACGCGCTGCGTTCGCTGGAGCTGATGGACATCGTGCTGGTGCCACGCGCCTTCGCCAAGATCGCCGGCGTGTTTGCCAGCTTCGTCGGCGGTTTCATGAGCTGGGCGCTGGGCACCGTGATCAAGCTGCTGGAGATCGTCTTCAGCGTCGTCGCACCCGGCGCCATGGGCTACCTGCGGCGTGCAGGTGGCGCACTGCAATCCATCTTCCACAACCCCATCGGCTTTGTCGGCAACCTGGTGCGCGCGGCCAAGGGCGGCTTGCAGCGTTTTGCGGGCCGCTTCCTCACGCACCTGAAAACGGGGCTGATCAACTGGTTGACGGGTTCGCTGCCGGGCGTCTACATCCCAGCCTCTTTTGCCCTGCCCGAGCTGCTGAAGTTCGGCCTGTCGGTGCTGGGCCTGAGCTATGCCAACCTGCGCGGCAAGATGGTGCGTGCGCTGGGCGAGCCGGCCGTGCTGGCCATGGAAATGGGCTTCGACGTCGTGCGCACGCTGGTCGCGCAGGGCCCGGCTGCCGCCTGGGACCAGTTGAAGGCGTCGCTGGCCAACCTGGGCTCGATGATGGTGGACGGCATCATCGACATGGTGGTCAACATCGTCGTCACGCGTGCCATTCCGCGGCTGGTGGCGATGTTCATCCCGGGTGCCGGTTTCATCACCGCCATCATGGCCATCTGGGGCACGATCCAGACCTTCATCGCGCAGCTGCGCCGCATCGCACAGGTCATCGGCGCCTTCGTCGATTCCATCGCCACCATCGCTGCCGGCAACGTCACCGCCGCTGCGGCCCGTGTGGAGTCCGTGCTGGGCGGGCTGCTCAGCCTGGCCATCAATTTCCTGGCCGGTTTTGCGGGCCTGGGGCGTGTGGCCGACCGGGTGCGTGCGGTGCTGGAGCGCATCCGCGTGCCCATCGACCGCGCGCTGGACATGCTGGTGGGCTGGATCCAGCGCGTGGCCCGGGTCTTCGTCGGCAAGGTCAAGGCCGGCGCGCAGAAGGTACTGAACTGGTGGCGCAAGCGGGTGGCGGTCAACGCCGACGGCCAGCGTCACACGCTCACTTTCGACGGCAGCAGCGCACGCACGGCGCGGCTGGTGTTGCGGTCGGCACCGCAGCTGCCGTCGGTGTTTTTGGCCGGTCAGGCTGACCGCAACACCGCCCTCAAGGGCGTCAAACGCACGGCACCCATCGCCGCTGCCGTGGGCCATGAAAAGACCATCGCCACGCTGCAGATCCAACTGGCCGCCTACGACGACAACACCAGCCCGGCGGTCACTGGCAAGCCGCTGAAAAAGGCCGAAGCCGACGCCGCCGATCTGGACGTGAAACTGGGCACGCTGGCCACGCACATCGTCATCACGCTCAAGACCTGGAAGCTGGCCGACGACGAGGTCAAGTTGTTTGCCTTGCCGCGCGGCAGCTTCAGCCCGCAGCAAAAGACAGCCATCGCCGGCCAACACGCCGACAAGAGCGAGCTCAAGCTCAACAGCAGGGGAGATCTGGTCAACATGGGCACCCGCGCCGGACGCGCGCTGGCACGGCGACACGTGGTGTCTTCGTTCGACATCTCGCAGCACTACAGCAAGGCGCTGGCCAAGAAAAAATGGTCCGAGGCCAAGCTGCTGCTGGAACAGCGCGGTTCGATCGCGCTGGCCAAAACTGCCGTGGTCGGCGAGCTCAGCCAGGCCGCCATCGAGGCCGCAGCCAGGCAGCGTTACCAGGCCTTCTTCGGCTACGCGCAGAACCTGTTCATCGGCGACAGCGCCGAAAACAGCTCGATCCAGGAACACCTGGACCGCGGCAACCCCGACCTGGCCGGCAAGAAGCTGGAAGAGCACGTGGCGCGCATCAAGCGCTCTTGGGCCATCGACAACTCCATCCAGATCAGCGGCCTGGACAAGTGAGGCGCTGAATCAGCGGCGGCGGCGCACTCGCAACGCCAGGCCACCCAGTCCAGCCAGCAGCAGAACAGCAGAGCCCGGCTCGGGCACGGCAGCCAGGATGGGCAGACCCATGTCGGACATCATGGCCAGGTTCAGCGCCGACACCTCGTAACGCGTGCCGCGGTAGAACACCTCGCCGTTCATCAGGTCGGGGATCAGGCTGGCACCATCGCGGCCCCCGTTGTTGCCGACGTGGCCATGGTTGCCGAAGGTCAGCGGCACCGCGCCGCCATGCAGGGCAGACGCGGCGGCTCCTGTGAAGTACAGCGTCGGCCCGGCATCGCCCATCACGGTCACGATGTGGGCGTCAAAAGTCGAGGCGTAGTCACCGGGCAGGGCACCGGTGCTGCCGTCCATCCAGCCGTTGAAGCCGAAGGCGTGGCCCCACTCGTGCATCGGCATCAGCATCGACACCGCGTCCGTGCGGTCGGCGGGCACCGCAGCCTGCCGCAGCAGCGGGTCGGGGTCGAACCACAGTTCGCCTTGCACGTAGCCGCCGATGCCGATGTTGAACTCGACGTCGGGAGCGGCACCGTTCACATCCACACCGGTCAAGAGCTCATGCGCTGCGCCTTGATGCCACAGGCTCACCAGACCCTCGCGCCGGGGGGTCAGGTTGGCGCTTCGAGGTAATCGCAAGCCAGGTGCGCCAGCGCGCGCACGCCCAGCATCAGACCGGCTTCGTCGGCGTAAAAGCGCGGCGAATGGTTGGGCGCGGCGGTCTTGGGGTCGGTGCCTGGTGGCGTGACCCCCAGGAAGATGAAGAGCCCCGGCACCACGCGCTGAAAGTAGCTGAAGTCTTCGCTGCCGGTGACCTTGGGCACCAGCGTCAGGCCCGCACCCGCCACACGCTGAAGCGTCGGCAGCATGGCTGCGGTCAGTGCCGGGTCGTTCACCGTCACCGGGTAGTTCTTGGTGATGCACACCTGGCAGCCGGCACGCGAACCGCGGCTGACGGCTTGGGCCAGGGTGGTGACTCGCTCGTGGATGTCGTCGCGCATCTCTTCGTTGAAGGTGCGGATGGTGCCGCGCATCACCACGCTGTCGGGGATGATGTTTTCGCGCACGCCGCCGCGAATGGTGCCGATGGTCACCACCGCCGGCTCCAGCGTCAGGTCGATGGTGCGGCTGACCACCGTCTGCAGGCCCAGCACCACCTGCGCGGCCGTGACGATGGGGTCCACGCCCATCCAGGGCGCGGCGCCGTGGGTCTGGCGGCCGCTGACGGTGATCTTGAGCTTGTCGCTGCTGGCCATGGTCGGCCCGGGCCGGTAGCCGATCTGGCCCGTGACCTGGCGCGAGGTGACGTGCAGGCCGAAGATGGCCTGGGGCGTGGGCCGTTCCAGCGCGCCTTCGGCAATCATCATCTTGGCACCGCCCTCTTCACCTTCGGGCGGCATCTCTTCGGCGGGCTGGAAGATGAACTTGACGCTGCCCCGCAGCTGCGCGCGCAGCCCGGCCAGCAACTGCGCCACGCCCATCAGGATGGCAACGTGGCAGTCGTGACCGCAGGCGTGCATGACACCCACCTCTTCACCGTTCCACTGGCCACGCGCCTTGCTGGCAAAGGGCAGGTCCACTTCTTCGGTGACCGGCAGGCCGTCCATGTCGGCCCGCAGCGCCACCACGGGGCCGGGCAGGGCGCCCTTGAGCACACCCACCACGCCGGTGTGGGCCACGCCCGTATGAACCGCGTCCAGGCCCAGCGCACGCAGGTGTTCGGCCACCACGCTCGCGGTGCGAAATTCGCGGTTGCCCAGCTCGGGGTGCTGGTGCAGGTCGCGCCGCCAGGCAATGACGGCGGCTTCCAGAGCCGGCGCGTGGGCGTCGATGAGGTCGGCCAGCGAACTGGCCTTGACGGCGGTGGTGGGCATCAGGTGTCCTGGGGCTGGCGGCGGTGGCGGTGGCGGTGGCAGGGGTTGCTGCTCATTGTGCGGTGGGTGTGCCTGCGGCGGCACCCACTTTCGCAGTGCCTGCGCGGCGGCGGCGCGGTTCTGGCAGGGCGGCTCGCACCGCGGGCACCTGCGCCGCAGCGATGACACCGCCGCCCAGGCACACCTCACCGTCGTACAGCACTGCGCTCTGGCCGGGTGTGATGGCCCATTGCGGGCTGTCGAAGTCCAGCCGGAAGCCGCTGCCGCCGGATCCCCAGTCCGGTGAAGCGACCGGTGTGAAGGCGCACGGTGCGTCGACCTGGCGGTAGCGGGTCTTGGCGGCCAGTGCGCCCGCCAGCGGCGGCGTGCCGGCCACCCAGCTGACGTCGGCCGCTTCCAGCCATGGGCTTTGCAGCCAGGGGTGGCCGTGGCCCTGCACCACGTGCAGCGTGTTGTGGGCCAAGTCCTTGTGCGCCACGTACCAGGGCTCGTGCGCGCCGCTGGTGTCGTGGCCGGCCACACCGCCGATGCCCAGGCCCTGGCGCTGGCCCAGCGTGTAGAAGCTCAGGCCCACGTGCTGGCCGCGGCGGCGGCCTTCTTCGTCCACCATGGGGCCGGGCTCGTGGCTCAGGTAGCGGTTCAGGAAGTCGCGAAACGGCCGCTCGCCGATGAAACAGATGCCGGTGCTGTCCTTCTTCTTCGCGTTGGGCAGGTCGATCTGCTGGGCCAGGCGCCGCACCTCGGTCTTGTGCAGTTCGCCCACCGGGAACAGCGTGCGCGACAACTGCTGCTGCGTCAGCCGGTGCAGAAAGTAGCTCTGGTCCTTGGCCGGGTCCAGGCCTTTCAACAGCTGAAAGCTGCCGTCCACCGGGCGAACGCGGGCGTAGTGCCCGGTGGCGATCTTCTCGGCGCCCAGCCGGATGGCGTGGTCCAGGAAGGCCTTGAACTTGATTTCGGCGTTGCACAGCACGTCGGGGTTTGGCGTGCGTCCGGCGCTGTATTCGCGCAGAAACTCGGCAAACACGCGGTCCTTGTATTCGGCGGCGAAGTTGACGTGTTCGATCTCGATGCCGATCACGTCGGCCACGGCCGCCGCGTCGACGAAGTCGATGTTGGACGAGCAGTAGGCGGTGTCGGCCGGGCTGGCGCCGGCAGCCTGGTCGTCGTCTTCCCAGTTTTTCATGAAGATGCCGACGACCTCGTGGCCCTGCTGCTTGAGCAGCCAGGCGCTGACGGCGGAATCCACGCCGCCACTCAACCCCACGACCACTCTGTGCTTTTGCGGTTTTTGCGACATGACGGGCATTTTCCCGCAGCGGCCTTGCCTGTGCATTTGCGCCGCACCGCACAGAAGATTGAAACAGAGTGCAGACCCGACCCGCGGAAAGGCCCATTGGCAGCACTCGCGCCCTAGACTGGCAGCGCTGGTCCTTGATTCTCCCGGCCCTCCACTTGCACCAACCATGAACCTGCCCGTGCTGCTTGCCGCGATCCTTGCTGCGCTGGTGCTGATCGCTGTGGTGTTGGCCTGGTGGTGGCTGGCCCGGGCACGTGTCAGGCCCGGCCCGCGCGGTGCTTACGCCTCGGCGCGCGCGCTGGGCATACCCGACGGCGAAGCCGCAGAACGTGTGCGGCAGGACATCGAAAGCCGCGTGCAGTCGCTGCGCCGGGCCCGCGAACGTGCCGAGCGCTGGGTGCCCCCGGCAGCCGACGTGGTGCAGTCCCGGCCGGGCCACTTCACGGGCCACGGCCAGGGCCCCGACTGGTCCGACACCTCGTTCGCCGACACCACCTTCCCGGAAGACGAACCGCCACCTCGGCGCACCTGAGTGCCCCCAGCCGGCAATGGCCGTGCGCGGCCGACAGACAATGCACGGCGTCATGGAAACCGTCGCCGTCATCGACTTTGAAACCACCGGCATGTCGCCTGGACAGGGTTCACGTGCGACCGAGATCGCCGCCGTGCTGGTGCAAGACGGGCAGATCGTCGGCCGGTTCCAGAGCCTGATGAACAGCGGCGCCTGGGTGCCACCGTTCATCGAACAGCTCACCGGCATCAGCAACCGCATGCTGCAGTCGGCACCGCCGGCCCGCGCGGTGATGCACGAGGTGATGCGCTTCACACGCGGCTGCCCACTGGTGGCGCACAACGCCGCTTTTGACCGTGGCTTCTGGCAGGCCGAGAGCCTGCTGGCCGGCTGCGAGCCCGACGAGTCGCACCACTTTGCCTGCACGCTGCTGCTGTCGCGGCGCCTGTATCCGCAGGCCGGCAACCACCGTCTGGGCACCCTGGCGGCGCTGCACCATCTGCCCGACAGCGGCCGCGCCCACCGCGCCCTGGCCGACGCGCAGACCACGGCGCACCTGCTGCTGCAGTTGCAGCAGGACGTGGGCCGACAGTTTGCGCAGCAGCTGGCCGGTGCAGCCGTCACGCACACGCTGCTGCAGGCGCTGCAGCGCACACCGCGCGGGCAACTGGGGCGTTGCCCGGCTTGGGCCGTGCAAGCAGCGCACTGACCGCCCGGGACGGCCCGGCCCTTGGTTGCTGATGCTGCGCCGCTGAGCCACCACCGGATCCTGGAGCTGGTGGCGCCTTTCACACGCGCCGGCTGGATGCCGAAGGTGGCACCCGACCGCCTGGACGACACCGAGGCCCAGCTGGCCGCCGACCACCTGATCGGCGCCAGTCCGCGCGGCTGGGAAGACGTGTCGCGCGTGCTGCAGGCCGGGCTGAGCGAACACAACCGGCGCCTCTGTGTGCAGGGCCGCATCGGCGCGGCCAACGCGGCCGAGTTTTTCGGCGTGCTCAAAGAGCTGCGCGCCGGTGCCGACGTGCTGCAGCTGCTGGCCGCTGCGCCCGGCGCCAGCACGCTGGCGCTGTTGCCCACCACGTTGGACGGCCTGTACCGTATGGTCTATGGCCTGATTGCGGCATGCACGGACAAAGAACGTTATGCCCGCGCCTGCTCTCAGACTTGAAGTGCAACGCCCAGACCACATCTGGAGTTGCACAAATGGGAAAGATTTATTCACACCTGTCGGATACCGAGCGCTGGACCGTTGAGAGCAAGCTCAACGAGGGACTGAGTTTTGCGGCCATTGGAAGGACGCTCAAGCGGCAGCGGCAGCGGCAGCGGCAGCGGCAACGGCAACGGCGACTTGCGGCCCGACCCCAAGCCAGACCGAAGAATTGATCGCCGAAGCCGAACAGGCGCGTGACTGGGGCGACCGCCTGCTGCGCGGCCACAGCGGCGACGGTGCGTTTTCCATCCTGCGCACGCTGCCGGCCGACCTGCCGGGTGTGCACACGCCGTGGGAACAGCTGCTGCGCACACAGATGGCTCGCGCACTGTCCGAACAGCCGGACCTGAGCTGGTCGCGCCCCACCCGCAGCTGGATCGCCAACCAGGGCCGGATGGGCCGCAACACCGACGCCAGCAAGGCCCGTCGGATACCTTGGGAGCCTGGCACCACCGCCACCCGCGCCGTGCCGCGTGTGGTGCTGGTGCTGGACGTGAGCGGCTCCATCGACGAGCCGCTGCTGCAGCGTTTTGCCGCCGAGATGAACGCGTAGGTGCGCCGCCTGCACGCCGCGTTGGTGCGCCGCCTGCACGCCGCGCTGGTGCTGGTGGTGGGTGACGACAGGGTGCGCGAGGTCAGCCGCTTTGAACCCGGCCAGGGCGCGCTGCAGGCCTTGTTGGCGCTGGCCGTGAAAGGCGGTGGTGACACCGACTTCACGCCCCTGCTGGAAGAAGCCGACCGCCACCGGCCCGACCTGACGGTGCTGCTGACCGACCTGCAGGGCCCCGCCCACCATCGGCCGCAGGGGGGTGTGCTGTGGGCCGTTCCACCGGCCTTTGCGCACGCCGTGGCCCCTTTTGGCCGCAAGCTGGTGCTGCGCTAGTCGCCGCGCCGCGACACAATCGGATACCTGTAGCTGTCAGCTATTCCGAAGAAGATGCCCTTGCGTGCCCTGATCACCGCGCTGCTGTGTGCCCTGTGGCTGGCCGGCCCGGGGCAGGCATCGGCGCAGTCCAGCGGCAACGAACACCGCGTGGCGCTGATCGTGGGCAACGCCAGCTACAAGACTTCGCCGCTGCGCAACCCGGTCAACGACGCGCGGGCCATGCGCGACAAGCTCAAGCGCATGGGCTTCGAGGTCGTCTACTTCGAAAACCTGCAGGTGCGGCAGGTGGGCAGTGCGCTGCGTGAGTTCCGCAACGCCATCCGCCCCGGCAGCGTGGCGCTGTTTTTTTATGCCGGCCATGGCCTGCAGGTGCGCGGCGAAAACTACCTGCCCACGGTGGACGCCGACCTGGCCAGCGAGGAAGACGTGCCCTACCAGTCGCTGAGCCTGTCAGCGGTGCTCAACACCATGGAAGACAGCAAGGCCGCCGTCAACCTGGTGCTGCTGGACGCCTGCCGCAACAACCCCTTCGCGCGCAACTTCCGCAGCCAGGCACAGGGCCTGGCCCGTGTGCAGGCGCCCAGCGGCACGCTCATCCACTACGCCACGCGGCCCGGCAGCGTGGCCGAAGACGGCGGCGGCCAGCACGGCACCTACACCGAAGCACTGCTCAAGCAGATCGACGAACAGGGTGTGCCCATCGAGACCAGCCTGAAGCGCGTGACCATCCGCGTGCGAGAGGTCACCAAAGGCAAGCAGGAACCGTGGATGGAAGGCAGCCTGACGGGTGACTTCTATTTCATCGTCAGCCCAGGCGCGCAGGTGACGGTGCAGGCCACGCCGGCTGCCGCCACATCGGAAGAAGCCGCGTGGCGCGCTTCGGAATCCATCGGCACCGCCCCCGCCTACCAGGCCTACCTGAACGAGTACCCCAAGGGCCTGTACGCCGCCGCCGCGCGCATCAAGCTGGCGGGGCTGACGGCGCCTTCGCCCTCTCCGTCACTGCCACTGTCAACGCCCGCCGCAACAGAATCCCCGTCGCTGCTGAGCCCGGTGCCGGCCGGCACCAAAGACGCCGACGGCGCCACCTGGCGCGATGTGCAGGCCCGCGGCGGCCGCGAACACTTCGAGGCCTACCTGCAGCGCTTTCCGCGCGGCCGCTACGCCTTGGCCGCGCGCACCGCACTGCGCAAGCTGGCCGCCGATGCGGGTGCACCCGCCACGCTGGCTTCAACAGCCACGCCGCTGGGCGCAGAACCGCAAGCCTGGGAAGCCGCGCTGCAAAGCCACAGCCAGGGCGCCTACCAGGCCTATCTGCAGGCCTACCCCAAGGGCCGTTACGCCGGCCAGGCCCAGGCCGCCATCGTGGCCCTGCGCCAAGCTGCTGCCGAGCCGCCCGTGGTGGTGGCCGTGGCGCCACGCCCACAACCACCGTCAGTGACCCAACAACAGCAGCAGCAGCAGCGCCAGTTGCCCAGCGCAGAACGCGAAGCCCTGCGCACCGCGGCGCTGCGTGAACTGAGCCTGGCGCGCCTGACGGGCGCCGACTTCACGATGGGCGCCGAGGCCGACGAGCAAGGCGACGACGGCCAGCCCGACACGGCGGCCCAGCCCACGCGCAGCGTGCGGGTGGGCAACTTCGAGCTGTCCTACTACGAAGTCAGGGTGGACCAGTTCCGCAAGTTCGTCGACGCCACCGATTACCTGACCGAAGCCGAAACCGCCGCCAGCCGCGGTTGCCATGTGCCCACCCGCGGCGGCCGCTGGGAGCTGCGCGCTGACGCCAACTGGCGCGACCCCGGCTACGGCGCGAACAACAAACAGACCGACGGCCACCCGGTGGTGTGCGTGAGCTGGAACGACGTGCAGGCCTACCTGCAATGGCTGAACGGCAACCCCGGCGGCACCCCCGGCGGCACCCCCGAACGCTACCGCCTGGCCACCGAAGCCGAATGGGAGTTTGCCGCGCGCGGCGGTACCACATCACCCCGCCCGTGGAGCGAATCGCCGGGCTTCTTCGGCCGCATCTGGGGCGTCACCAAGTTTGGCAGCAAGCCAGAACGCCCCGTCAGCCGCAGCTGCGGTTACGCCAACGTGGCCGACGAATCCCTGCGCACGCTGCTGGACTGGCCCGACACCCTGAACTGCGACGACAGCTACCCGCAAGCCGTACCCGGCGGCTACTTCGGCGACAACAACTTCGACCTCTACGACATGATCGGCAACGCTGCCGAATGGGTGCAGGACTGCTGGAACACCAGCCACCAGGGCGCACCGCGCGACGCCCGCGCCCGCAACAGCGGCGACTGCACCCGCCGCGTAGTGCGCGGCGGCAGCTGGGCCAGCACTCCGGCCAGCGTCCGGTCGGCTGCGCGCGCCAACCAGCCGCACGCCTACCGGGCGTCGGACCTGGGGTTTCGCATCGCGCGGTCGGCGCAGCAATAGTTGGCAACAGCACAGCAAGAGCGCGCGCGCCGGCGCCGAGCAGCTGCTTCAGTCTCGCGAAGACCGCTGCGCCACCTGGCGTTGGGCTGCCTGCACCCGCTGCACCACCAACGAATCGCCGCTGGCCGACAGAAGCAGTTGCTGTGTGGCGCGAGTCATGCCCACGTACAAGAGCCGCAGCGCGTCGTCCAGCGTTTCATTGCCCATCGGCAGGGATTGCAGCGCTGCCACGCAGACCCAGGGAAATTCCAGCCCCTTGGCACTGTGCAGCGTCAGCAGCTTGGCGCTGGGCTGCTGCCAGTCGAAGCGCCTGAAAGCCTGCTCGTTCATGCTCTGCATCGGCACCTGCGCACGGCGCAGAGCCTGTTCGACGGCTGGCATCTGCGACCTCGCACGCAGCAGCACCGCCATGTCCTGCCAAGGCAGGCCTTCTTCGTGGGCCTGCACCATGCGCTGGGCGATGAGTTCGCCTTCTTCACCCGCATGTCGTGAGATGACGAGCACCGGCACAGGCCCACGACGGCCGGCGCTGGCGGGTTCGACCAACTGCATCTCGTCTTCACCCCGCAAGGTGCCGTCGCCTTGCAACAGGCTCTGCGCGCATTGCATGGCCAGCGCCAGCACCTCGGCGGTGTTGCGGTAGTTGAGCTTGAGGATGCTGGTGCGGCCGCGGGCATCGATGCCCACGCTGGCAAAGTTGAACTTGCGGCGGCGCTGCTGGTAGATGCTCTGGGCGTCGTCGTACAGGACCAGCAGGCTCTGCGTCTGGGGCGTCACCATGCGTGCGGCCATGCGCAGCCAGGCGTCTTCGAAGTCGTGCGCCTCGTCGATCAACAAAGCGGTGTACTGGCCGGCCGGCACACGGCCGCTGTCCACCGCACGTTCCAGCACCTGGGCCAGGGCTTCGAAGTAGGCATCACCCTTCAGACCGTGCGGTGCGTCCAGCTGGTAACTGCGCACCATGTCCTGGCACCAGCTGTGGAAAGTGCGCACCTGCACCCGCTCATCGACGCCGCGTGCCCGCAGCAGGCTTTCGATGCGTGTGGCCAGGGTGCGGTTGAAGCACATCACCAGAATCGGCCGGTCTGCGCGCGCAGCGGCCGCCAGGTACTGCGCGCGGAAGATCAGGATCATGGTCTTGCCCGAGCCCGCCGCGCCGTGGATGACCCGGTGACCTTCGCCCAGCGTGCGCGCCACTTGCTCCTGTTGAAGGTCCATCACCTGCAACAGGCTGGGCAGCAGCAGGGCGGAAGGCTGCGTGGCCGTGTCGCCATCAGCGGGCTCGTTGAAACCCAGCGTGGCCTGGGTGGCCAGGCGAACTTCAGGAAACAGGTGCCAGCGAATGCGGTCGCGCTGCGGCAGGCTCAGGGTGTGCGGGTAGCTGACGGTGAACATGCCCCACAGGCGCAGCTGAAACTGCGCCGCGTCCAGCTCAGGTTCCAGGTCGTCGCGCAGCAGCGTGCGCGCTTGGGGGAACAGTGCCACGAAGTCGGTGCTGTCCACGTCGGCACGGCGCAGGCCGCTGAGCACCACGCCCCAGCCGTAGGGAAACAGCAGCTTGCCGGCAAACGGGCCATCCGGGTGCACCAGGGCGGGGTCGTGTTCCATCAAGTGCACCAGCTCCAGCACGCAGTCGCGCGCCTGGCGCAGCGGATGCGCCGCCGTCACCTTGCCGCGCGGCGTGTTCAGTTCGATGGCGTCGCGGTTGCCGGGCCCCAGCGTGCTGCGCTTCCAGTCCTTGACCTCCAGCAGCAGCACGCCCCAGCGCGGCGACAGGATCACGAAGTCGGGTTGGCGCGCGCGCGGGCCGATCGGCACGTCGTGCCAGACGATGTAGTCATCTTCCAGGCAGCGCTTGAGCTGATGCAGCACGCGCCGTTCGCCACTGTTGCAGCGGGCGTCTACCTGGCTCAGCCCTTGGGGGAACAGTGCCATGGCTGCAAGCCGCGTCGTTCAGAACCGCATCTTCACGTTCACGCCCAGTGCCCACGCACCCCGGCGCGGTTCCAGTGCCAGCGGGCGTGGCCAGAAGTGACCGACGACGATGCCGGCCAGCAACCAGTCTTCATGCACCGGTTGTTCCCAGCGTGCCTGCAGGCCGTAGTCCAGCGCGCCGACGCCCGACCCTTGCTGACCGTTGACCAAGGCCTCCAGCGACAGCAGGCGGTCTTGACCAAACCAGCGGTAAGTGCCCAAGCTGCTGGCCCAGACAAACTTGGGCAGGTCCTGCGTGACCGTGGCAGAGGTCAGCCAACGCAGCGCCAGGACCGGCGAAAGGGTGTGCTCGTATGACATTGCCGTGGTGGAACCGGCGCGGTCGTCCACCGTCCAGAACAGCGTCTGACGCAGGTCGAGCCGGTCGTCGGGGCTCAGCTCCCAGCTTAAGCGCATGCGCGCCTGCACATAGGGCTTGAAGGCGCCGCGCACGCCGATGCGGAAGTCGAACACATCGTCGAGCGTACGACCCAGGCCGACAAAGAACTTGTTGCTGTCGGACGACGTGGCCAGCCGCTGGTCTTGCCGCGTCAGGCTTCCAGGTTTGTCGGTGATGATTTCGCGTTCGTTGTCGCGACCGACAAAAACGTAGCCCAGTCGGTCCAGGTTGGGCAGGCTGAAACGGGCATTGATGCGCAAGCCGACCTCCACCTTGTCGCGCTGCCGCTTCAGCACGCTCAGGTCCAACAGGCCATGCTTGACCTGGCCGCCCCTGTAAAAGGGCGTGTCGCCAAACCAGCTGTCGACACCGCTGGCCAGCCACACCGCCGATTCACGCACCGATTCACGGGCTGACTCGGCCATCTCCACAACGGGCGCGGACACCACCGATTCAGCGTTGGCGGCCGGGGCGGCGGCCGCTGGTGTAAGCGCAGGTGCAGGTGCAGCCCCAGGCGCAGGCGCCGCACCGGCGACGGGTTCTGCCCGAGCGGGCAGCGGGGCGGCTGGAGGCTGCGTCGCGCAGGCCGCAAGCCACAGCGACAAAAGCGGGAGCGAAAGCCGTGCGATGGTCAGCAAGAGAGGCATGGGCTGCAGGTGCACATTGAAGCTGGAATGTACGCCCGCTCGACGTTGGCCCTTGGCTGCAGCGGTGGCGAGGCCGCCGCGCGCATCGGCATAACGCGCGAACGATCCGGATGCACCGCCGGCCCAGAACACACGATCACGGCGGGTGCTGCTGGCCGCGGCGTTGAAGTCGCGCGTCGGGCTGGACAAGCTGGTGGCCTGCGCGTCGTAGGGAAGGCTTGGTGCATCGTGCCTGTCACCGCGAGCGGGTCGGACTTCGGCCGGGCGCCGCGCCAGGCCGATCCAGGCCGATCCAGGCATCATCGCTGTCCATGAAGCGCCCATCCGACGTCCCACGTCCGGCTGCCGGGCACGGCGCCACTGCGCCCAAGAACCCGCTCAGTCCCAAGAAACTGCTGCAGTCCAAGTGGACCGCGGTGCGGCCGCTGAACAGGGAGAAGCATTTCGCCGTCGTGCGTGTCATCGAACCAATACCACCCGCCACGCGCATCGACCAGGTGGAGCTGCAGGCCGTGCATTCCAACCGGTCATTCCTGCTGCACTGGCGCGAGCTGAAGGACGGTACACGCTGGCGGCAAGGCTGGGTGTGATGGCCGCGCCAGCGAGCGAAAGGGCCAACAAGGCCAACAAGGCCAACAAGACGCTTCCCCGCGCGGGGCGAAGGCACCACCACCACCACGTCTACGTCGTCGAGCTCGCCGACCCGGTCTGGAACGAAGCCCGCTTCCGCCGCGCCAACCCCGGCTACCAATTGGGCAAGCCCTTTGTCTACGTGGGCATGACGGGGCTGGACCCGGACCTGCGATTTGACAAGCACAAGGCCGGCATCCGGGCCAACCGATTCGTCTTCACGTACGGCCTGCGCCTGCTGCCGGCGCTGTACGCCGTCTACAACCCGATGCCTTACGACGCGGCGTGCGAGATGGAGGTGGAGCTGGCCATTGGGCTGCGCGAGGCGGGGTATGGGGTTTGGCAGGCTTGACTGCGAGTTGGGCTGTGCGAGGTGGGCCGCGGTACCGCTGGCACTTCTCCCGTGCGAATCAAGATCGCGTTCAACGCCAGATTCACATAGCAGTTTGACCTGCCCACCTTCACCTTCTGCACAAACCCCGCGCCAGCCAGAGCGTCCAGATATTTGGCGGCCATCAGCCGCGTCACCTTCAAGTCACGCTTTACGAATTCGATCCTGGTGTACAGGTGCATGAACAGGTTGTTGATGAGGTCCTGGCCGTAGAACTTGAAGCCCGTGCGGATGCGGTGCTTGTAGTCCAGCAGCGCAGCCTTGATGTCGATGACGGTGCGGATGGTCTGCTGCGCTGTGATCTCCACTGCGGCCAGCATGTACAGCACCCACTCTTGCCACACAGCGGCTGAATCGGTCTGTTCACGCACGGCCTGACGCAGGCGGTAGCAGTCGGGCTTGCTGCGCATGATCTGGCTGCTGAGGTACAGCACAGGAATGTCCAGCAGACCTTTGTTGGCGAGGTACGGCACATTCACAATGCGGCCCCGTCGCCGTCGCAGAAGGGGTGGATGCTGTGGAAATGGTGGTGCGCCACCGCCATCTTGATCGGCGGGTCGGCATCAGACGCGCTGTCGCCATTGATGAAGCGTTCCAGGTCAGTCATCAGCGCCACGATCAGCGCCACGATCTGCACCGGCTCTTGCGGCGGCGTGTAGACCAAGCGCCGCGTGAGTTCACCTAAAACACTGGCGTCATCTGCCGACAGGAAATCTTCAATCCGTGCAGAGAAGTAGGCGCGTTGGAGGTCCGATGCAGGCGCCACTCGTAGTGCGCCAGAGCAGTTGCTCTGGCGCGTAAGCGGTGACAGTGACTTAGCGAGGGTCGCGCCACGGTGAAAGTCGAGGGTCTGCACAAGTTGTTGCGACTGGCCTAGTGCCCCGCCAAAGTTATTGCCTCGACTATCGCTCACCTGGATTGCTCCGCGAGAGCAGCGCACAGATACCTCCTGTTCTCGAATCAAAACGCAAGCGACCTGATTCGAGCAGCCTGCAGCAAGCACCGCGAACGGGCAGTCAAGGCGCAAGTCTCGCCACGGTGATGAGAAAACTCACCGCGCCAAGCGGCCGGTGCACTGCAAGTAAGACTTCGAGCCTGGGAGCTGACTTTCGATGCACGGGTTCGACGAGCAAGGGTCAGCTTACGGGCGCCCTAGGGTAAACCCGGTTTCGGCCATTTGCTGCCGCTGGCGGCAGGCAGCTTTGCGGTCGATCACCTGGCCCAACCCGTTTGCAGCCGAAGGCGCGGAGGCGGCTGGCCCTGAGCCTTCGGGCAGGTCGGGCATTGCATACAGGTCTGGCTGGTACCGCGATCAGGAAACAGCCAAGCGATTATGCGTAAAAGACATTGCCGTCCGCTCGAACGGTTTCGCTGGGTGTTGCTGTTGGCAGGCTTACGATTGGCGCAAGCGATGCTGATTCACGAGAACGCTGCGCGACATGCGTGGACGCGCCGGTTTCGTCATAGCGCTCTCTCTCGGGCGGTAATGGATAGTCCGAGTGCCACAGTCAGTCCCGGCTTCTGGGCTGGGAACGTGCCGTAGAAGACCTCCTCGTCCACCAAGGTGATCGGTGCGACACGCACACCGGTGCGCGCCTTGGCTTCGGCCATGATCTTGGGGTCGGTGAGGTCACGTTCCTCGAATGCGATCCCCTCTCTCTCCAGCCAAGCCTTTAGCGTCCGGCAATCAGGGCAAGTCGGTGTCGTGTAGACGATGACTCGGGGATGAGATCCAATGGCCATGACGGCCTCCTCGACGTTGGTTGGGTGTTCAGCTGGGCGGCGCCCCGGCCCGGGATCAATGCTCATTCACCAGGCCTGACTGGGGCGATGCCGCCGCGCTACCCGACATCTCGGTGCGGGTTTCGGCTGTCATGGGTGCCTTGAAGCGCTTGAGCCGCAGCGCGTTGCCGAGTACGAAGACACTCGAGAGCGCCATCGCGGCCGCGGCGAAAATCGGCGAAAGCAACATGCCGTTCACCGGGTAGAGCGCACCCGCCGCGACCGGGATCAGCACGGCGTTGTAGGCAAAAGCCCAGAACAGGTTCTGCTTGATGTTGCGGATCGTCGCCTGGCTGAGCGCGATGGCATTCGGCACGCCACGCAGGTCGCCCGACATCAGCACCACGTCGGCCGCCTCGATTGCCACATCGGTTCCCGTGCCGATCGCGAGCCCGACGTCGGCTTCGGCGAGCGCCGGCGCGTCGTTGATGCCGTCGCCGACGAAGGCGACCCGCGCGCCATTGATTCGGAACTTCTTCAGCGCCGCGACCTTGCCGTCGGGCAAAACCTCGGCCGCCACTTCATCGATGCCGAGCTGCCTGGCGATCGCCGCAGCCGTCGCCGCATTGTCGCCAGTGATCATCGCGACCTTGAGTCCGAGCGCGTGCAGCGCCTTGATCGCATCGTACGTCGTCTCCTTGATCGGATCGGCGACCGCAATCACCGCCGCCAAGCGGCCGTCGATCGCGGCATAGAGCGGACTCTTGCCTTGGGCGCCGAGACGCTGGGCGGTCGCCAGGAAGCTCGCCACATCAAGACCGAGCTGCGTCATGAACCGGTCCGCGCCGACGGCGACGGTTCGACCGGCGACCTTGGCCGACACGCCGAAGCCCGGGGTTGCGTCGAAGCCCTCGACCGGGGCGAGCGTGATGTTGCGCTGCTTTGCGGCGACGACAATCGCCTCGGCGATCGGGTGCTCGGAGCGGGTCTCGACCGCCGCAACGAGGGCCAGAACTTCGTTGTATTCGAAGCCGTCAGCAGGAACGAGGTCGGTCAGCTCGGGGCGTCCTTTGGTCAGCGTACCGGTCTTGTCGAGCGCGATGACGCTCACATCGCGCAGCGCCTGCAAGGCTTCGCCCTTGCGAAAAAGTACGCCGAGCTCGGCCGCGCGGCCCGTACCGACCATGATCGAGGTCGGCGTGGCCAGCCCCATGGCGCACGGGCAGGCGATGATGAGAGCCGCCACTGCATTGACGAGCGCGAAGGTCAGCGCCGGGGCCGGACCGAAGATCAGCCAGACCAGGAAGGTCAGCGCGGCCCCTGCCATCACCGCCGGGACGAACCACATGGTCACCTTGTCGACCAGCGCCTGGATCGGCAGTTTGGAACCCTGCGCTTCTTCGACCAAGCGAATGATCTGCGCGAGCACCGTATTCGCGCCGATCTTGGTGACGCGGAAACTGAAAGCGCCGGTCTTGTTGATCGTGCCGCCGACGACTTCGGCGCCCACACCCTTCGACACGGGCACCGGCTCGCCGGTGATCATGCTCTCGTCCACATAAGAGGCGCCCTCGACGACCTCGCCGTCGACCGCAATCTTCTCGCCCGGACGAACCAGCACGACATCACCAGTAGTCACGTGATCGAGCGCCATCTCGACCGTCTCGCCGTTGCGCTCGACGCGCGCCGTCTTGGCCTGAAGTCCGACCAGCCGCTTGATCGCCTGCGAGGTTCGCCCCTTGGCGCGCGCCTCCAGCGAGCGTCCGAGCAGGATCAGGGTGACGATGACTACGGCGGCTTCGAAGTAGACGTTGGCGGTGCCCGGTGGCAGCACCTCGGGGACGAAGGTCGCGACCACCGAATAGCCGTAGGCGGCCGCCGTGCCGACCGAGACCAGCGAGTTCATGTCGGGGGCACCGCGCAGCAAGGCTGGAACGCCCTGGCGGAAGAAGCGCAGGCCCGGTCCGAACAGCACCAGGGTGGCCAGCGCGAACTGGATAGTCCAGCTCGTCTGCTGGCCCAAGACCCCCATCACCCAATGATGCATGGCCGGAATCAGGTGCGAGCCCATCTCGAGGATGAAGACCGGCAAAGTGAAGACGGCGGCCATGAGCAAAGCGCGCCGCAGGCCCCGTGCCTCGCTCTCGCGACGCTCGGCGTCCTGATCGCCCGCACTCGCCGTTTCGGCGGACAAGCGACGGGACTTGTAACCCGCCTGTTTGACCGCCGCTTCAAGCTCGGCCGTTGAAACCACCCCGGCAAGGTGGCGCACCCGCGCGCGCTCGGTCGCCAGGTTGACAGTGGCTTCGAGCACGCCCGGGATTCGTGCCAGCGCTTTCTCGACCCGGCCTACACAGGACGCGCAGGTCATGTCCTCGATCGCGAGCTCGGTGGTCTCTTCACGGACGGCGTAGCCGGCGCTCTCGATGGCGCGCACCGCCGCCTGCGGATCGGCCAGGCCGGTGAAGCTAATGTCGGCGCGCTCGGTGGCGAGATTGACCGCGGCGGTTTGCACGCCGGGGACCCGTTTCAGCGCGCGTTCGACCCGGCCGACGCACGATGCGCACGTCATGCCTTCGACAGGCAGGCTCAGAAGAGTGACCGGGGAGCCGGGTGTGTGGGAGCCTGGCTGGAGGGCAACGAATGCCATTGAACTACCCCTTGAATGTTGACGGTGAAGCAAAGCTTGAAGCTTCCCGTCAAGGGAAGGTCAAGGCCTGTGATTGATCCATTTCGCGGAGCCCAAGAACGTCGTTGGGGCGAAGCGAGTGCTGTTCATCCTCAGAGTTCCAGCGGTGGCGGGGCCTACTGCCCCGTGTGCACAGCACTCTCAGGGTTCTCGCTGGCGGAGGGTCAAGCGGTCCAACGGCATCGGCGCTACGGGTCGCACTAGACCTTGCGGTGGGGGGAAGGCCCAAGCTGGCGACTCTTCAATCATCTTCTTCCAAGGTTCCACCATGATCGAGTTCCAACTTCCCGACATGACCTGCGGCCACTGCGCCAGCCTGGTCGCGCAGGTCTTGAAGCGGACGGACCCTGCGTGCCTGTTCAACTTCGACATCGGGGCCCGCACGGTCCAGGTGCAGAGCAGCGAAGATCGCCAGACGCTGGTCGAGGCACTGGCCGAGGCTGGCTACCCGCCAGCCTGACGCCAAGCTGTCCGAGACCCTGAACCGCCTCCCGACGGTCAGGGGCTTGACCTTGCCACCGTGTCAAGCCTGAAGCTATCGTTCATAGCAGCCACAGGAGGTACTCCATGCTCACATCACTTCCGATGAACATCGGACAAGCTGCGGAGGCCGCGGGGGTTTCGGCCAAGATGATCCGCCACTATGAGCAGATCGGTCTGGTCCCGGCAGCCGTGCGAACCGACGCGGGCTACCGGCAGTACAGCGAGCGCGACGTGTCGATCCTGCGCTTCATCCGTCAGTCACGCCGGCTCGGCTTCTCGATGGAGCAGATCGCCGACCTGCTGGGCCTGTGGAGCAATCGGCGCCGCGCCAGCCGCGAGGTCAAGGCGATCGCTCAGGGCCACCTCGACGTCCTGGAAGAAAAGATGCGCGAAATGGCCGCCATGCAGGCCGCCCTGAGCAGGCTGCTCACCTCGTGCCACGGTGACGACGATCCGGCCTGCGCCATCCTCGAGGAACTGGCGGTCACCAGCCTGCATGTCCCCGAGCCTGGGGCCGTCGGCGCCAAGCCAGTGCGCAAGGCAGCCTTGCATTCGAGCGAGGCGCGCCAGCCCGTTCGCAGCGCTTCGAGTGCGGCGGCCGAACTGATGGCGTGGACCCACGGTCTGCGTGTAACCGTCACTGAGCGCGCTTGATCTGGGTTGCCGGCTCAGGCACTTCGTCGGCCACCTGGAAACGGTAGCGTATGCCGGCGCGACGTGTACAGCTTGCCGGTACTGAGCTTGACCTCTTCTTCGTAACGCGCACCCTCCAGTCGCAAGTGGCCCACGTACACCCTGGCGCCGACGGCGCGCGGAACGCACATCACCACTCGCGCGGCCAGTAGATGCGCTGGTCGTCGGTGTGGGTGCCGTCGTCGTCATGCGGGCTCCTGTGTGATGCAGGTCCGGGCACACGGGCGCCATATCCAGACGATGGCGTCGCAAAGCACAACCCTGCCGGTGGCGTCGAAGGTGCCCGAGGGCTTTGGCCGGCTGTTTAATTCGCTGATCGTGGTCTACTTCCCGAGCATGTCCGAATTGCTTCGCGAAGGCAAGACCCGGATGGCCGAGCAGTTCATGAACCGGGCGCTCGCGATCGTCTCCGCCGGCCTGACGATGGCGTCGGCCGTGACGTATGTCTTTCGGGAGGAGATCGTCATCCTGCTTTTTTCCGAGCAATACCTGGGCGCGGCGCTCGTGTTTGCGTTGCTGATGATCAACTTCAGCCTCAACACGGTGTCTCGCCTGATGGGGTATACGATCGTTGCCGCCGGCCACGCGTCGGTGCCGGTGCGGGTGAATCTGGTGTCGAGCGTGCTGAATGTCGTCGGTTGCCTGTACTTCCTGCCGAAATTCGGGGAGCTGGGGGCCGTGTACGCGTTATTCGCGATGAGCATCGCGTCGCAGGTCATGAATCACTGGTACCTGACCAGAGTCGGCATTCATGCGACCATCCTGCCCTATCTGAAGCCCATCCTCATCCTGGCCGCGTTGATCGGTTTGTATGAGCTGGCCGGCGGGGACCATCTGGCGCTGCGCCTCGTCCTCCTCCTGCTTTTCCCGGCGTTGTGCTGGTTGCTGATGCCTGAGGTGCGGAGCGCGGTGCGGTTTTTTGGCGGCCATGCGGCCACCGCGAAAGGTAAATTGAGCCGTGTGATGCGCGGCGCGGGGAGTGCCTGATGCCACGTGAAAGCCCTCTTTTAGGAGGATGTCGCCCGTATCTTCTCCTTCGTCTAGCTTATGAACCGTCAATCCGAATTCAAGGTCGCAATCGTAATACATCCAAAAGATAGGATCTGGCCC
>ENA-ORBV01000553-ORBV01000553.1-microbial-mat-metagenome-genome-assembly--contig:-NODE-553-length-86465-cov-7.107584_pt1 | contig 86465 bp, 76 predicted proteins | sample MGYA00237777_ERZ505514 | MGnify/ENA primary metagenome ERZ505514 (study PRJEB26160, sample SAMN06269048) | microbial mat metagenome | isolation source: Oligotrophic lake microbial mat | place...
CCGCAGAAGGCCCGCCCCGGTGTGCCGGCCTTGGCGCCGGCGACGTTCACCAGTCGCTTGCTCAGCCGCTCATCTCCCAACGGCGCGCCGCCGAACTCCTTTTCCGCCCACGTTTCCGACTCCAAGCCGTCTGCCGGACGGAGGGCGCTACGGCCGGCATCGGCCGCCAACCCCAGTGAGGATCGAAAGTCTTTCTCCAACGGGTACACATAGATATCTTTGACTGTCTCGTTGGCCTGCCGGTAGCGATCCTGTCTGCCGCGGCCCTGTGTCCGGCCAATCCGTATCCAGTTGGCGGCCTGATAACTGGTGCCCGCAAAACGGGCGCTGTCGACAAAACTCTCCAGCAGAAGCGGCCGGTAGCCGTAGCGCCGCTGGAAGTCCGCCGGCAACTGCCGCGCCGCCATCGCCAGCACCCGGGAGGCAAGATTGGCGCAGCGCACGCTCGGCCGGATCAGAAACCGGCTCATGTTCACCACCATGTGCAGGGAGTTCCGCCGCTGGTCCACCGTCCAGCCAATCCAGCCGTCGCGGCCGGCCAACTGCAAAGCGGGCGCGGCAAATCCCATCGCGCCCAGCCACCCGTATGCAGACTCGATCAGATAGCGTACCTGGCGTCCCACCAAAGGCCCATGGCCTCGCGGGTGTTCGCGAATCATCATCTCGTTCCAGATCCGCATGCGCTCCTCGGAGTCCACCAGGATCAGGGCCAGCCCGCGAACCTCACCCGCCTGGGCGGGCACGCCTGCTGGATCCGGCACCGCCGCCGGCAACCGCTTGGGCGTGTTCGGTCCGGTCCTGCCCTGCACCGCCGGGAGTGTAAAGTGGCCAGCCGCTTCCAGTTCCCGCAGCGCCTTCAGGCAACCATCGCGTTGTGCGTGGCCGCGCGCGTCGTGGAAGTCGAATTCCTCGCACAGGAAATCGGCCAACTCGGTCCGGTTGACGAACTCGCTGCCGTCATTGAGCAACCCAGTGACATACGCAATGGCAGGAGGCTGCGACAGCGTCCGCTTGATCTGGTTCTGTGTAACCATGAGGACAGTATGCGCAAAACTAAAAGCTTTGTCCAGCACTATTTACGGTCCAGAGGCAGTGCTAGCCCCAGCGGCAACGAAACCAGGGTATCGAGGAACGGCCGCAGTCCCGGCATCACCCGCTTTTCGGGCTCCATCATTCGACGGTAGAGCGCTTCCTTGGCGGCCCCGTGCGCGAAGATCTCGCAGTCACTCGCCGTATCGCCCAGTAGAATCCGCAGGATCTGGTCGTTGCGTTTCCCGGCCATGCAGGCGTCGATACCTTCATACGGCAGACCCAGGTCGCTCAGGTATTGAATCCAGGCCGCGGCGTGGGTGGGATTTGAGTCGATCAGTACCCCATCCATGTCGAAAATCACGGCTACCACCTGCTGTCGGCCGCTTTTGAGGCAAGGATTATCCCGGCCTCCGCATCGGAAAAATCCGTCGCTACGCTCCCGAAGATCGTCGAAAACGCTGTAATTTGGACATTTCTGGCACCCGCATCCAGGCGGAGGGCGGCGGTGAAGAACGATCGCATAACTTTATTCTATAGTCCTCGGGAGAGAAACCGCCGATGAATAGGCAATGGCCGATCGTATTCTGAGTCAGGACGAAATTGACAATGCATTCCGCCGGGTCCAGGACCGGAAGGTCGAAAATGACCTCTCGAAACGTTCTCAGCCCTATGACTTCCGGCGGCCCGACCGGATTGCCAAGGATCAATTACGGTCCATCCACTTACTGCACGAAAACTTTGCGCGCAGCCTCGCTTCCAGCCTGTCGGCTTATCTGCGCGCATACGTGATGGTCAACCTTGTTTCGGTGGAGCAACTGTCGTTCATTGAGTTTTCGCAGTGCCTGCCGTCGCCGACGTGTATTGTCGCGCTCGGAATGCGGCCGTTTGACGGGAATGCGGTGCTTGAGGTCAATCCTTCGCTGGTATTCCCGATTCTGGAAATGCTGCTGGGCGGAACGGGAAAACCTACCGGCAACAAGATAATGCGCGAGATCACCGAGATTGAACAGAGTATTCTGGAGGCTGTCTACCGCATCATTCTGCATGACCTGAAGGACTCCTGGCGGCCGGTCGCCAGTATCGGTTTCAGCATCGACAGTCACGAGACAGAGCCCTCACTGTTGCAGTTCTTGGCGCCGAATGAGGCGGTGGTGGCGATCAGCCTGGAGATCCGGATTGGAGACAGCGCGGGGATGATGAATATCGGCATTCCGTCGATCATCATTAAGATGCTGCGGCAAAAGTTCGACCAAGGCTGGTCGAACCGGCGAACGGCCGCGTCGGAGGAGGAACAGGCCAGGGTACTGCGGCTGATTCGCCCGGCGCGGGTACATGTCGACGCCCGGTTGCAGGGCCCCACGCTGCGAATGGAGGACTTGCTGGAACTGAAGGAGGGTGATTTGCTGGCCTTCGACTTCTCGGCCAGCAAGCCGATCAATATGCTGATTAATGGAAAGTTTAAATATCTAGGTAATGTGGTGTCAGCGGGAAACAAGCGATCTTTGCAACTCACCGAACAGTTCCATTTGCTGGACTAAACGGGCCCTGTGATAGGTTGGGGGCATGACGGAACATTTGCCGGTAGCGATTGTTGGATTGGGCCGGATGGGTTGGGTTCACGCTACGCACCTGTGGCGGTTAGAACAGGAAGGCGTCTGCAGGGTGGCGGCGTTGGTCGATATCGACACGGAGAAAGCGCGGCGATTCGCGGCGCGGTCGGGCTGCCAGGCGCCGGTGATGGGGTCCGTGGAGGAGTTGGCGGCGTCGGGCGTATGCGCGTCCACGATGATTGTCACGCCGACAGAAACGCACCGCGAACACGCGGCTCTCTTGGTTAAGGCGGGGCACCGGGTGCTATTGGAAAAGCCGCTGACCGGCACTCTGGCTGGGGATCGCGAGTTCTGCGAGGAGTTGGACCGCGAGCATCCGATGGCCGTCATGCTGGCTTTTCAGCGGCGGTTTGACGGGGCGCTGGAGTATGCGCGGGAGTTAATGCAGTCCGGAACCGTGGGCAAAGTGTTCAAGATCTATTCGGCGCTGGAGGATTCCGGTCCGGCGCCGAACGGGTATCAGAGCGACGGGATCCTGCCCGATATGTCGGTCCACAATGTCGATGAGATTTTGTGGTTGACCGGCCGGATGCCGGACCGGGCGATGGCCGTGGGATCGCGGATTTACAGCCATGCGCTGACGACCTGCCAGGAAGACTTTGACGACGCGATGTTATACATGTGGTTCGGGGATGACTTACTGGGTCAAGTGCAAGTTACTCGGAACCATGTTAGCGGCTACCGCGTGGAGAGCGTGATTTACGGTGACTTGGGACAGATACAAATCGGCCGCTTCGATCAACGTCCGAATGAGATTGTCGTGGAGGCGTTCGGCAAGCGCGGGGAAGGGGAGTCGCTGACTCGCAGAAGCTTTCCGGGTGGAAAGGGTGGCGCGGGAGCGCCGGAGTTTGTCGACAGGTTTGGTCCGGCCTACAAACGGGAGGTGGAGGTGTTTCTGGACTGCTGTTCACGAGGGGCGGCATTTCCAACGTCGCATCAGGACGGGTTACGGGCGCAACAGGTGATCGCGGCCGGAATGCGCGGATTGAAGACGGCGGCCGACGCGGCGAGCGTAGCGTAAAGCCTGGCCTGTGGGAAAGTGGCGCCTGGCGCCACTTTCCACAGATTTGGGTGAGTTTTCCACAGGGCGATTACGATATCCTGTTATTTTGTTCCTGCTAACGGAAGAAAACGCTCTCGCCTACCTCGATAGTCGGGGCTGGCCTGGGGCCGGGGAAGCCTCCGTCCATTCTCTCGGAGGCGGAGTCTCCAACACCGTTCTCCTCGCCGCATCCCCCGCTGGCCGCATCGTTTGCAAACAGGCGCTGGAAAAACTCCGCGTCGAGGCCGATTGGCATTCCCGGCCGGATCGCACCCTCCGTGAAGCCGACGCCATGAAGGCCCTGGCGCCGCTACTCCCGCCCGGATCCGTGCCTGGAATCGTATTCATTGATCGCCCAAACTGCATTTACGCTATGGAGGCCGCCCCGGAATCGGCCACCGATTGGAAAACCGCTCTCCTTCGCGGCCACGCCGATCCCGGCGTCGCCGCCGCGGCAGGCCGCATCCTCGGCGCTATCATCCGTGCCACCTTTCAAAGCCCCGTCTGGGAAACACGCTTCGGCGACCAAACCGTCTTCGACGAACTCCGCCTCGATCCCTACTACCGCTTCACCGCCGCCCGCCATCCCGATTGCGCCGCCCATTTCAACCGCCTCATCGATAGCCCCCGCCTCTCGCTCGTCCACGGTGACTGGAGCCCCAAGAACCTTCTTCTCGCCGGCAACGCCGTGACCGCCATCGATTTCGAAGTCGTCCACTTCGGCGACCCCTGCTTCGACACGGGCTTCCTGTTCTGCCACTTGCTGCTCAAGTCCATCCACCTCCCCGCTCACGCCCTGGAATTCCAGGAATGCGCCGCCGCCTTCTGGCAAGCGCTGGACATGCAAAACTCTTGGTGCTGGCCCGGCACTATGGCCCATTTGGGCGGCCTCCTGCTGGCCCGCGCCGACGGCAAATCTCCCGCCGAATACCTCACCGAACCCGAACGCGAGCAACTCCGCCGCCTCGCCAAGAGACTGATCCTTCACCCCGCCGAATCTATCGAAAAACTCTGGCAATGCCTCTAACCATCCACGCCCTCCACGCCTGGGAAATTCTCGATTCCCGCGGCCGCCCCACCCTCGCCGTCGAGGCATCCCTTTCCGATGGGACCGCCGCCACCGCCCAGGTTCCTTCCGGCGCCTCCACTGGAACGTATGAGGCCGTCGAACTCCGCGACGGCGATCCCAATCGCTACGGCGGCAAAGGCGTTCTCGGCGCCGCCTCCCACGTCAATGGCGAAATCGCCCAGGCTCTCACTGGCCGCAATGCCGAGGACCAATCCGCCATTGACCAAACTATGATCGACCTCGACGGCACAGTGCAAAAGTCCCGTCTCGGCGCCAACGCGCTTCTCGGCGTCTCCTGCGCCGTGGCCCGCGCCGTCAGCCGCTCCCGCCGCCAGCCGCTCTTCGAAACGCTCTCCCTGGGGAACCCCCAACTCCCGGTCCCAATGATCAACATCCTCTCCGGCGGCCTCCACGCCGGAGCCAACATCGAGTTCCAGGATTTCCTCATCATTCCGCACGGTTTCGACAGTTTTGCTGAAGCCCTGGAAGCCGCGGTCAAGATCCACGGCGAAGCTGGCAGTCTTATCCGCAACGCTGGCTATACACTCACCGGAGTTGCCGACGAGGGCGGTTGGGGCCCCTTGCTTCCGTCCAACCAGACCGCGCTGGCCTTGCTAACCAACGCCATCGCCGAAGCGGGTTTCGAGCCCGGCTCCCAGGTGTCCATCGCCGTCGACGTCGCCGCCTCCCATTTCCATGAAAACGGCCGGTACAATCTGAAGAGCGAAGCCCGCAATATCACCAGCGAAGAGCTAATCGATCTCCTCGCCGATTGGACGGAAAAGTTCCCTCTGGTATCCATCGAAGACGCCCTTTTCGAAGACGATTGGCAAGGCTGGCGCCAACTTACTCAACGGCTCTCCCCTAAAATCCAACTCCTCGGTGACGACTTCTTCACCACCAACCCCGTCCGTCTCCAACGCGGAATCGACGAAGTCTGCGCCAACGCCGTTCTCGTAAAAATGAATCAGATCGGAACGCTCACGGAAACATTCGAAGTCTGCCGCCTTGCCCGCGCCAACGGCTATGCCGCCGTGGTTTCTGCCCGTTCCGGCGAAACGGAAGATTCGTTCCTAGCCGACCTCGCCACCGCCACCGGTGCGGGCCAAATCAAAATCGGCTCCATTACCCGCAGCGAGCGCCTGGCAAAGTATAACCGCCTGCTCGAACTGGAGGCTCGTCACCATCTCCCTTGGCAGGGGCGGAATTTTCGAAATAATTCTGTGCCACCGCTTCCCAATGGGTGTATGCTCGAATTGGAAATACGCCCCGCGACCCGCGCATCATAATTCTTCATAACGCGCTCGGGCCACTTGGCGAGACAGCTCGGCCTCATAACGTAGTTGTAGGCACTGACCTCAGGAGGTCTCCCCATGTTTGATAGCCTCGACGAAACCATGAAAAAAGACGCCAAAGCGCAATCGTCCACTTCTGAACGAATGATGCTTTGGCTCGCGGTTGCCGCCGCCAGTTTGCTGGTATTCGGCGGTCTTTATTTCGGAGTGCGGGTTATCGGCTAACCCTACAAAGGCTCCGTCGCCATCTGGGACATTACCCGTTTCACCGTCGCCGCATAACCTGGATTCTGGTTATACGATCGTAGTTTACCTTCCAAGGTCTTGCCGCGATAGTAGGGCGAATTTGCCAGACGCTCCGCGACAACGTGGATCCCAGCCTGCACCGTCGGGAATCTGCGCTTGCACGAATCCCACCCGAACACGTTGTTGTTCCTGTAGACTTTCCCGCCGCTGCTTTCCACCAAAGCCAGACTCGGCAATAGCCGCCAATCCAACTGATTTTGATCGGCGGCCGCCACCAGATCGGCGGCGTACTTCTCCATCGGGCAGGCGCGTTTGTTGAAGAACGCCTTGATTCTCCGGAACCGGGAGTCCTTGGTGTAGTGTTTCTCCGTTGGCACCTCGGCGGGCGAATTCTCCGCCGGAGCTAACGCAATAGAACACAACACCAATCCTTTGGTTATCCATCGTCTCAAATCGGTCACCTCTATTGTTTTTGGGGGTTGTGGAATCTGTTTGGAAGATCCACCGGGGAGTAATTCTTACGGAATGCGGGAAGGGTAGGCATGACCCTATAAGCAATAATTACCAGGGGGTCATGCCTGAATTATACCAAACCCGGCTCCGCTCCGCCCTCAGGGTACGATCGACAATGGCACCCGGCGCACTTCGAACTTCTGCGACTCAGCGTCAACCACTGTGAGTTGACAGACGTATTCACCCGGCTGCAAACGGCCCAAACGGACCGCCGTTTCCACCGTGTATGCGCCCGTCCTGCCAGCGGCCGGCCGCAGCGGCGCCGACTGCCAGATCTGCTTCTTCCCATGAAATAGCGCCAGGCGCGCCGTCGTTCCCGGCGCGTACGTTTCTCCAAAAACGGTCATCGTCTGCGGCCGCCGGAAGACGTGGGTCACGCTGGGCGCGAGTTTTTTGCCGTCCGTGACCAATGGATTTAAGCTTCCTGATTTCTTAGGCTTACCGGCATTCCCTACCAGTGCGGCCATCGTTTCCCGGCCCGTTCCCAACACCAGGCTGCTCACCGCCGCCGCGCTCCCTGCGTCCAGATCCGGCACCTTGAACTTCGCCTCAAACGTCCCCAGTTTCCCTTCCTGGTTCTCCCGCGCCAACACCTTGATCCGGTACTCTCCCGGCGTTAACTGGAAAGCCGCGTCGTACAGAAAGCTCCGCTGCGCGAGCTTCTCCGCCGCCCCTTCCGGAAGCTTCACTTTGATCGCGTCCCGCAACGTCGCCACCGTCCGGCCTTTAGAATCTTTAACCGTTCCCACAAAATCCAAATCCGTCTTTCCCGACTTTACCCCCACTTTCGACCCCGGAATCTTCACCGCCATCGGCACGAAATAGCGCCCCTTTTCCAGCCGGAAATACAGCAGCTCCACCGCCATCGGCAACTCGGTCACGGGGTTTCCCAAGCCCATCGCTTCCGATAGCTGCTTCTCCTTATCGGAGGAGTCGAACTGGGTCCAGATCTTGTCGGAGTAGTAACCGGGACGGTAATCCACCTTGACGTCCTTCCGCGTGACCAGCTCCACCCGGATTTTGCGGAAGCGCCCGTCTTTGGCGGTATTGGCCGAATAGTACGCCAGCGTGTAGTAGCTTTCGACGTCTTTTTGGGCATTCTTGATGCCCATCGACAGGTCATTCGAATCGAGCAGCGCCCGCCCGCCTGTATCCTCCGCCAATGTGAAGAGCGTCTCTTGTTGATCGTTTACGCGTTCGCGCGTCTGCCTCTGCTGCGCCCCGCTGAACACACCGGTCCCGCGCGGCGCGCCCTTCGACGCGTCGCCGGCCGGCGCCATGGCGATCAGACCCCTCACGTCAATCGGATAAAGTGCCACTCCGCTACGAACCGCGGCGTTCACGGCCGATTGCAACTGGCTCTGGTTGTCCATCCCGTTCTTGCCGGCCCCCGTCGAGAAGTAGACCACCGCCTTCTTTTCCGGGATCACCGCCAATTCCTTGGAAAGATCCTCCAGCGCGCCCAGCTTCTGATCGGTGTTGAAGATGGCGAACTCCGTTTCATCGGCCACCATCGCGCCGTCTTCATCTTCCACGTTTTCAACAACATCCAGCGCCGCCGCGTCCTGCTCCACGCCGCCGGCGACGCCAAAGCTCTGCACCGTCTTCAGAAGCAATTCCCGATCCGCCGTGAAATCGACGACCTTCTTCAGCTTGCTCGAAAACGTATAAAGCGCGATCAAATCCGAGGCCGTTACCTGCTTGGAGAGAAACTCCGACGCCGCTTCTTTCGCCCGGATCTGGTCCATTTGCGGAAGGCTGGAGAAGTCGAAAAACAGCACCAAAAGCCGCTTATCGCGATAGGACGGCTTCTGTACCGGCTCCAATTCATCCGGTGAAAGCAACGGCGCCGGCGGCAGCGCCGCAGGCTTCGGAATCGGAATCGGCGCCAACACCTCTTTGCTCAATTCCTGATACTCGAACACGGAGAGTGTGACGGGCTTGCCATCCTCAAAGACCCGGAAGTCCTCACGAGTCAGCCCAGCCACAGGCTTCCCGTCTTTGGCCTTGACGGTGACGTTGACCACAACCAACTGGGAACTCGCCTCGAACTTGAACTCCTGGGCGAAGAGCGTAGCCGCCAGGATCAGAGCCAGGAAGTTTCGCATGTTAGAACCGGAACCTCACAATAGCCTGGACGGTGCGCATGGCCGAAGCGCCCTGGGCCAATCCATAATTCGAAGCGTTCACCACCGTGCCAAAGCTCGTAATGGAAACGCGGTTTGTCAGGTTATTGGCTTCCAGACGAAACTCCAGCCGCCGCCGGGCGTCACCCATCCGGAACCCGCGGCCGATCGACCCATTCATGACAAACAGCGCCGGACCGGTGATCGTGTTCCGCCCAGCGTTGCCGAAACGGTCCGCAGGCGGAAGCGTGAAAGCGGCGAGATTGAAGAAGCCGTCGCCCTCGTTAATATCGAGGCCGGAAGCATCGGCGCGGCCGCTTCCTATCACGCCAGTACCGCCCGGATCCGAGCGGTTGCCCAGAACCCGTGCGGTCAATGGGGTGCCGCTTCGGAACGTCGTTCCCCCCATCAGCATCCAGCCGCGCCCGAGGGCGGACAGTTTCCCGCCGCTGCGCTCGCGAATGGGAGATTGGAGGACGAAACTGGTGGTCAACGAATGGCTGGCGTTGAAGCTCGACAAACCGCGCTCGGCCCGCAAATTGTTATCGTCCTGCGCCACCGTAGCTCCGCCGCCGCCAATCGAACTGGCGTTATCGATCGACCTGCCAAACGTGTAGAACGTGTTGACCGAGACGCCTTTGGCGAACCGTCGCGTAAACCGGGCCTGGGCCGCGTGAAAGATCGAGTTGCCCTCGGCGCTGTCAAACGTAAAGCCTACAGCGTTGCCAATCCGGCGCCGGTCTTCGGCCGTCAGTTGAGAGCCGGGCAGGGCGCGATTGGGCAGCCGCTGCATGTCGAGCCGAGTGCCCTTAGTCCCCAAAATGCCTAAGTCAACCACATATGCCCGGCCGAACTCCTTGACAATATTGAAGTTCCACGTCTGGGCGTAACCCGCCAGATAGGACCGGTCGACGGCGAAGGTGTTGGTGATCTGCTGCGATGGCGTGACGGCAAAGCCGTTCTGAAGCGTCAACCGGCGCGACGCAGTGCTGTTGACGGTGCCGCTCTGCGCGAATGGCGGCTGTGACGCCAAACGCTGCGCGAAGTTCTGGTAAACGCTGCCGTTGTAATACCAGCCGTAGCCGGCGCGGATCGTAATTTTATGCCTGTCCGACGCCTTCCAAGCCAAGCCGAGGCGGGGCGAGAAATTGTTCCGGTCGGCATCAACGAGCGCATTCGGAAACTCACCGCCATAAGGGCCGCTCTGGCCTGGCAGGACGACGGCGACGCCGGTGAATCCCGGCGCAATGTCCAGATTGGCCAATCTTCCATATCGCTCCTGCATAGGCCCGAACAGCTCATAGCGAAGCCCAAGCGAGAGCGAAAGGTTGCGGCGAACTTTCCACTCGTCCTGCACGAATGAAGTTGTGTTCCAGGCGCGGAAATAGTTGGATGAGGAGCCAAAACGAATCGACGACGACTGGGGCAGGCCGAGCAGGAAATCGGCGTAGTCAAACCCGGAGGCCGGCGCGGCGGTTCCTTGGGCATCGACGAAAGATGTCGCCAGGCCGCTGAAAGTAAACGTTCCCCGGGCGTTCTGCTCCGTCCGGAGATTCAGCCGGAAGCGTGTCAGATCGACGCCGGTCGAGATATTATGCTTGCCGCGGACGAAGTTCCACCCGCCGGAGACGTTCATTTGAAGATCTCGCCGGGACGACGGAGCGCCGTCGCGCAGGGCGCCGAAGTTGGTGAAGTTCAAGTTGGGCGGACCCCAATTGATCGGATCCTGCGACGCGCCCCGGATGCCGAGTTCACCGGCCACGTCGCGCCGGCCGGCAAAGTACGGCAGGGCGTTCGACACGTTGCGGGTGACGCGGGTGCGAATGTTCTGGATGGTCTTGGCATTCAAGTTGCGCGACCAGCCGAGGTCTGTCGACCACCCTGAACCGTCCGATTCATCCAGGAATCCAAACAGTTGGGCGTTCTGACCATCGCGATTCTGCCAACTGAAGTTGCTGGAGAACCGGTCTTTACGCGTGATGGGGCGGCTCAAACGAACCGAAAGGTTTTGGGCATCCTGCGGAACTCCGGTAATAAACTGGTAGTTTTGCACGTTGATGGGCAGGTTGGGCAGGGGAATGAGAGCCGCCAAGCCAGCCGCGGCCCGGTCGATCCGCGCCGATGGCACCCGGTTATTCGGGAAGGGCTGGCCGCTAAGTGGATCGTAAATCGTGGCCGGGCCGCTGGTCACCGATTGGGAGAAATCGCCCATTCGTTCAAGCGCCGTTGGAACGGTGGCCACACCGTTGAAGGCCCGTTTCTCCTTACGAAAATCGTAGCTGATCGAGAAGTTTGTGTTCTCGCCGAGCTTCGGCAATTGGCCGCCGATCTGGCTGGAAAAGCGGTACGAAGACTGGTCCGGCTTGTCATACTCAAGGCCGGTGAGGGAGAAAGGCCGGGCATTCCAGTCCGCGCTGCGGGCCGTTAGCGACAGCATACCGCGGAGCGAGTCGCGCCCGCGACGGCGCTGCCGGTTACCGATTGTAGTATTGACAGCTCGGGCTTTGCGGATACGTTCGATTTGATCGGCAGTCAATCGCGGACGGCCGCCGGGACCGGCACCAGGGCCAACACCCAGTCCGCCGCCTGGCGCGCCGCGGCGTCCGCCGCCACCCGGCCCTCCGCCGCCAAATCCGCCGGGAGGCCCGCCGCCTCGGGGCCCGCCGCCTCCGCGTCCTACGGTCGCTGCGCCGCCCTCTCCACCGCCAAAAATGTTGCTGGATTGTCCTTCCGGCGCGCCACTGCCGGAACCCATTCCGCCCGGACCATCGGGACGGATTCCCGGCGGTCCGAATCCTTCCGGAGTGCCTTCGGTTAGCAATCCGGGCAGGCCTTGGCTGGTACTGCCGGCGATAAGCAAGGAATCGCTGTTGACGCCTTCGGCGGCCTCGATTGGGAGGGGCGGAAGATTAGGCCCGTCGGCCAGTGAGGGGTCGACCTCGTTCGGATCCGGTTTAACGGCGGGCGTCGCCAGTTGGCCTCGGGGCGGCGCTTGCCGCAGCGTAATCGTCCATTCCATCGCCGGCGCCGCAGGTCCGGGGTGCAATGTCTGCGTGGTGGCGACGAAACCAAACATCTCCACTGTGATTTTCCAGTCACCCGCGGGCAGACTGAATTCATAGCCGCCATCGTCTCCGGTGGACGTCGAAATTTTTTCCGGGCCGCGTTCGGCGGTAACGGTCGCGCCGGCAACCGGGCGGGACTGCGCGCGAACTAAACCGCGCGCAACGAACGTCTCCGGTTGCGCCGATAAACTGGCGGCGGAAACCGAGAAAGCTATGAAAATGATGAGTTTAACCAAGGACTTCCTACGACAAGACTGCCCGAGTCCGGCCGCAGGTTACTGCGTGTCCCCGGCTATTTGTTCACAGCCGCCGGCGGTGTGACGGAATTGGTTGGCGCCACAACTGCACCAGGAATCCGGATGGCCTGTTGCGTGTCGCTAATCTTCTTCAAGTTCGCCGCGTGGACCAGCAGAGCGGAAACTAAAAACTTACCAGTGCTATTCATTGAGGTGACCTCCTTCCAGGTTCTACATACCTAAGCGCGCAGGCGGTAAGAAAAGGACATCATTTCGGAAAAAAAGTTGAGTTTTCTAAGGACAATACCTGAACCCGGCGTTGCGCCGGAAGTTGCGCGGCACCCAAAACGCAATTTGGGCGACTCCAGGGAAGGCTGGAATCGCCCAAAAAGTAGCACGCCCGGTTTTTCTGGGTTCAATATGTTTAAAGCGCCGCCATTACAGCATCCGCCAATAGCTTGTGGCCTTTACTGGAAGGGTGAATGTCGCAACTCGTCTTGGTCAACCGAACCAGCAGACCGGCGGCGCACGGATCGCCCCCGCTCGAAACCGAAGCGTCGTTGAACGCCGTGAAGCCATCCGCGATAAGGGCGCCCAATCCGGGCTGCGTGCCCACCAACGCCATCACATTGTTTAAAGCGGTGACAGCGCCCGCGAAGACTGGATTATTGTCAGGGGAGTAGTACTTTAACAGCACGATCTTTCCGGTATAGCCAGTGGACCGAAGCGCGATAAGGATATGCGTCAGATTCTGTCCATAGATTTGTAGTACATCCGTGATCCCGGCCCCAACACAGGCGGCAAAGGCGTTGAAGTCAGGATTTGCACACGCGTTCTGCAACAGCGCGAGATCATTTCCCCCGATACTCAGGGTGACCAGATTAATCGCTCTGTTCCGGGTGAGTTCCGAGACGGCGAAACTCACCTGCGTTCCCGTATAGTTCGTATGCAGACCGTACAAACGTTTGAAATCTTCACAACCGATATCGAAGCCGCCGGCGAGGAAGCTGGTGCTGGATTGGCCGGGGCAGGCGGCGTTGACGAGATCCTTACCGTTCGTATGTTTCAGCGAGATTGCGACTCTATCCGGGTAGCCGACGAATTTGGAGGGAGTGAAGTTCTTCTCCGTCGGGTCGAATCCAAACGCGACCGAATCGCCTAGCGCGAGGTACGTAGGATCTTTTTCGCTGGCCGCAAAAGCCGGGATCGTAAACAGCGCGATTACGGCTGTGGCGACGGTTCTCAAGAAATTTGTAGGCACGAATACCCAGATCGAATGGAACGCCTATCTGTTTCGATTACCGACGCAAAATTATTGAAGTCTAACCATGTGGCGGCTGAAAGCCGTTCTTGGAAAGCCGAACGCCCGTAACGGTCCCAGCATCGGTTCCACCGGATCGTCGCTGACGACGCCGAGATACGCCCTTTCGGCGGTGCATTGCGTAGGCTCGGCCGTCAGTTCCTGCTCCGCGCCGTTGGCTAGCGGACAGGCGTAATGCCGCGTTAACGCGATCGTCATTCCGTTGAGACCGCTTTCTTTCCGCACTTCTTCCTGAAGGGATTGCGAGAAACGGTGGAGAACCTCAGCGTCGGCGGAGGCATATCCGGCCAACGCCAGCGCGATTTTGGAAGTTGTCAGGCGAGCCGCCTCTTCCATTTGGTTCTGACGCCAAAAATAGACCGAAAAATCTCCAATACCAATAAATAGAATCAGCGCGAATGGCAGCGCCACCGCGAATTCAACAAGCGCTGCGCCGCGTTCCTTCATAACCCGGCCTTAACTGCCAAGGCGCCAACCGCCGCGCGGGCGCAAATGGCCACCGGTTGCGGACGAATCGCGCGCAGGAAGAATACTCCGGCGTCGCGTTCGACGACTACCGCTGTCTTGCCTTCCTGCCGTACTAAATGGATGGCGACGGAGTCTGTGCCATGGCGATAGCCGTTCCACGCCGCCGCCGCCCGGGCTGTTTCCACCAGATAGGGCTCCGAAGCGGAGGGGTTACGCTCCAATTCCAAAACTACCGAAGCCGCGACCAGGTTCGCCGTCGTCTGGGCGTTGGACTTTACCCAAAGCAAAGACATGGCGTCCACGGTGAGCCCCAAAATGGCCGCGCCGGCGAGCGTCAGCAATAGGGTGAGCAACAGGGCACTCCCCTTCTGCCGGTTCCGCCGTGCCTGAGTCTTTGCCACTTCTCCATTCATCGGCGGGAGCCGACAAAACCTTTAGGCTGAAACGGCAACCCGCTGGGCGCTTGTCGTTTGCCACGCGGCGATCATCTCCGCCCACACGGTATCCCAACTTGTTTCCATTCCCTGCCGGCGGGCGGCGAGGCCCATTCTGCCAGTCAGCATCCGATTCCGAGCCAGTTCGACGACACAACGAAGAAATGCCGCGTCAGTCTGAGCGATGAAGCCGGTTTCGCCGGAGCGAACGATGAACTTCGGCCCGCCATCGGCGGTCACCACCGCTGGCACACCCGAGGCCAGCGCTTCCAGCACCACGTTGCCAAATGTATCGGTCCGCGACGGGAAGACAAAGATATCCATACTGGCGTACGCTTCCGCCAGGGCTTCACCGCGCAAAACTCCAGGGAATGCGGCGTGTTTCATTTCCGAGGTCAGCCGATCCCTCTCTTTCCCGTCGCCAACGATGAGGAAACGGAAGTTCGAAATGCCGGCGGAGATGAGGGCATCTTCAATCCGCGGAAGGAAATAGATATTCTTCTCGACGGCGAGGCGGCCGGTATAGCCAATGGTGAGCGCGGAATCCGTGCGGCGGCGGCGGGCTGGGGTGAACAGGGCGGTATCGACACCCCGGCGCATCGGAAACCCCGGTTTACCGCACAATCCGGCGAGCATTTCGAGCAGCTCGCTATTGGGCGCCATGACGCTATCCGCCATTTGATAGAAGTAGCCGAGCGCCTGCATGGAGCCGCGTTCGGCGGCCCGGCCCAGCCCAAGGCGCAAACTGCCCGGCAGAAAAGGCATTACTTTTTCCAGACGACGGCCGGCGTATTCATGGAGGTTGGTGTGCCAGGAGGCGCAGATCGGCACGCCGAGCGCCTTGGCGAGAACGAGGCCCAGCGTCCCCGCGTCGCCCGGCCCGGTGATGTGTACAACGTCGGGCGCGAAGGCGCGGAGGCGCCGCTCTATCGCCTCCCGGTGGCGGTAGAACAGTAGATCGTACCGGAAACTCCGGTCAACGGTAAAGCTCCCCGAACCGCGGCGGAGTTGACAATGAGTCACTGAGCCGCTCTTTGAAAACTCCGTTTCATCGCCGCCGTAAACCACGAAGAACGGGTTGCCGTGCCGCTCGGCGAGAGCCGTGAGGGTGCGGCACGTATGGGCGACTCCGTTGACCTCAAGAAACGAATCGGCGAAAAATGCGACCCGCTGAAGATTCATCCAACCGGTTCCTCTTGCCGTTCGGCGAAGGCGAAGCGCAGTGCGTTGCGCACGCCCCGATGTTGAAAGATGCGCATTGCCGCGATGAAGTTCCGAACTATGCCCGGACCGGCGCCCTGCCACAGGTGGGTAAGGTTCAGGACTCGCCCGTCATCGTCCTGATAGAAGATGCGGTCCGACCACAGTTCCCGGCCTTGGTATTCGGGATAGTCGCGGAGAGCGTCCCACATGGTCTCGGCGCAGCGCACATTATGCGGCTCCCGGTACTGCGGAAGAAAGAGTACCTCGCTCCGCTTTCCGGTGCGGATTTCCTGAGCGAATTCGGAGAAGGTCCGGGCGTTGGTGAGGCTGATGTTGGCGTTCGGCTCGCAACCGTGACGGTCGCCGCCAGAGATGACGGGAAGATTGACATCGGCGCCCATCCGGATAATCCGGCGATTCTCCGCCCAGGGGCGAAGGCCGTTGAGTTCCAGAGCGTGGAGGTACGGCGAGAAGCGGTGAACAAACTCGAGAACCATTTCGAGTTGGCCATCTGGTCCGATGCCGCCTTCGTCCCACAGAGGATGATTGACGATGGTGAGGACGCCGGGCATGGCGTGAAGGCCGGCGAAAATGTCGCGGAGAATTTCCACGCGCGGCCGGGCAGTCCACAGGGTGAAGAGGCGCATCCAGTCGGTGGCGTCGGCGGCGGGCAGGTTGTGGACGCCAATATGAAGGAACGAAGGGCCGTAGGGGACGGTCCATTCGACGGATACAGGCGCGTCAATCGAGAGAAGCTGGAGTTGGCGGCCAGCGTCGATGGAGTCGTGGTCGGTGAGAGAAACTATGGGTTCCAGGCCGAGATCCCGAATCTGTCCGGCCTCCAGCCGGAAGGCGTCGGCGGCGGGCAGGGGCGGTGTCCACCAGGCGCGATTGTAGTCCAACTCGCGTCCTTTCTTGCGCAGAAATGTGCGTTCATGTTTCCGGATGATGCCGGAAACGATGGGAATCCGGCGGGCATGGCGGGGGAGGAAGGCCATGTTCTCCCGGGAATGGAGCGTGTGAGAATGCAGGGAGATACCGCCGCGAAATCTGTCCGCGGCTTGGCGGTACTTCCACGACTGATGAATGTGGCTGGGCATCCGTTCATAGGGTCGCCCGCCGTCATCACAATGAGATGTTCGTAAATTGAAATTTGCGTGTCAGAGCCGGTAAAACTCGCGGGCGGTACCGCCCAATAGCTGTTCCCGCAAATTGATCGTGCGAGCGCCCAAACACTGTGTAAATGCGGCCAAAGTCTCCTTCCAGGTGCCGCCGCCGTGGGGCCAGCCGGATGCGAACATAAGCCGCTCCGGACCCGGATTTCCCAACATTTCCTGCAATTTATGTTTTTTCTCCGGCGAGGCTGGGAGGCGGAAACCGATTAGCTTGACGTAGACGTTCGGGGGGAGTCCGGTGGCTTCCGGCATGCCAATTAGCGCCACGGGGCCTTCCACCGGGAAGGGCCAGTGTTGCATATCGATTTCAGCCGCAAGACTGCGTTGTCGCAATTCCACCAGCGCGGCGGGTGCGGGGTAGGTGAGGTGAACGGAGGTGATAAGCGGATGGTCCGGCATTTGGCCGAGTCGATCGGGATGAACGGTGGGGACGACGCGGAGGATGTACGGAAACTTCGCGGCTAGAGCCAGGGCGTCGTCGAGCGAGCCATCGTGTGGGAAGTAGACTGCGCCCGCGAATTTGTTGCGCGCCAGGATTTTGCCGTACCAGCCGGGGCCTTGGTGCGGCGGAGCAAACGAGTGTTGCGCGTCAACGCGAAACATAATGAAAGAAATCGCCTCCCAGCGCCGTCTATCTCTTTAGACGCGTTCAAACTATTGTAAGAAGGATGTTTCGAGTGATGCTATTTCGTTCGTTCCTGATTGTATCCCTGCTGGCGGCGACCGGTTGTTCGCGCGGGCGGACGTCGGTGGCGGTCGACGCGGCGCTGCTGACGCAGGTGCCCAACGACACGATCGCGCTGGGGGCGATGCGGGTGAAGGCGTTGCGGGAGACGGCGGCTTGGACGAAGCTGCTGGAACTGCCGGGCGTGAACGCGCAGTTGGACAAACTGGCGGCCGAGACCACTTTCGACCCGCGCAAAGATTTGTGGGAAGTACTTTGGTCGACGGACGGCAAGGAGTGGCTGGTTTATGCGCGGGGCAATTTTGCCCCAATGGGGCTGGAACCGAAGATTCAGCGCGAGGGTGTGGAACGGATGAGTTATAAGGGTTCGATGTTGCTGGGGACCGAGGAGAACGCGGTGTGGTTCGTGAACTCGTCGACGGGAGTTTTCGGACGCACGGGGAAGATCCGCGAGTTAATCGATTCGCGCGACGCATCAAAGGCGGGACCGTCGGCGGCGTTGCGCGAGCGGATTGACGCGTTTCCGCCGAACGCCCATTTCTGGGCGGTGGCCGATGCGGCGGCGCTGCCGAAACTGCCGGCGGAGGACGCGCCGCAAGGGGGAATGGCGATGAACTTTTTGCAGAATCTGCCGAAGCTGATGCGATCGGTAAAGATGGTGACGATGCACGCCAGCCTGGTGGACGGAATGGCGATGGAAACGACCGCGTTTTGCGACAGCGAAACGGGCGCCCGCCAGGTGCATGATTCTTTGCGCGGGATTGTGGGTGTGGCGCGCATTGCGTTGCCGGAGAAGCAACGCACGATGTTGCTGCCGCTGCTGGATGGAGTGGAGGTGGTGCAAAAGCAAACCGAGGCGACGCTGCGGGCTCGGCTGACCGTCCAGCAGTTTGAGAACATGCAGGGGTTGTTGCTGCCTTCGCCAGCGCCGCCGAAGGCGACCGACTAAGCCTCTTTCCTATTCACGGGCAAGCCGCCGAGAAGTCCCACGCGACTTGGGACTTGTCGAAATTCGTGCCGGTCGCGGCGGTTCTCCTGGCGCCGATTTTACCGGGGCAGACGGCCGGGGACGATCTTTCAGTGGAAGAGATTCTACGCACGCAGATAACAAGCGCGGGCCGCAAGGGGCAGCAGGTGGCGAAGGCGCCGGCGGCCGTCTATGTGATCACGCAGGAAGATATTCGCCGCAGCGGTGCGACCAATATTCCCGATCTGCTGCGAATGGTTCCGGGGCTGGTGGTAGCGCGGATTAACGGATCGACGTGGGCGATTTCGGCGCGTGGCGATGCGCGGCAATACAGCAACAAGATGCTCGTGCTGATCGACGGGCGGAGCGTCTATGGGCGGCTGTTTTCCGGGGTGTTTTGGAATGCGCAGGATGTGCTGCTGGAGGACATTGATCGAATCGAGGTAATTCGCGGTACGGGCGCGGTGATGCACATCACCTTGGCGTTGCCCCGCACCCGCACCATGCTCGACCAGAACTCGTCTTTTAACCGGCCGTTCGCTTGTTCCACGCGGTACGTTCATGGAACCGAACGTCTTCGGCATTCTCCAGGTGCAACAATTTACGGCGTTTCTCTTCCGCTTGTAGCGGCTTTTCACTGGCTTCAATTCGCGTGGAATCCCGCGAGATAGGCCCGATCAGCCTGTCTTTGCTGCGTCTCTTCGATCAGCGCCGCATGCAGCCTCCGCGGCAGATCACTTTCGGCAAACTCCGCGAACGCTCGCGAAAACGCCGATTCGTGAGGATTTTCCCGCTGGCTCTCCCAGCCGCAGATGCGCCGCAAGGCAACATCGGACGACAACCGCTCCAGCAGTTGCCGCGTGGTACTCATGTTGTAAACTGCCTTGGCTACGAAGGCCCGCGCAATCGCCTGCCGATCTTTCGCAGGCCTGCCCACGCCGCCCCTCCACCCGGCGATACACACGCTTCCAGACGGATAAGATTCAGCACCTTTAGCACTTGCTGCTGTTTCTCCGTCAAGGGTGCTAATTCTTCCCGCAGCGCCGGGAACAAAGGTCCCTGGCACACCCGCATGAATTGATTCAATTGTTCGAGGAGTGTAAGCTTCATAGGGGAGGGGTTCCTTCAGGTTTAGGATTGGCTTTGGGAAATCGTATTTTAAGCCCGAAGCCTCCTCCCATCAAAACAAAAACGGTTGCTCGGCGAGGCCCCCGCTATGCCTTCTTTACAGGAATTGCATCGCCAAGGTTGATCGACCCGCCGCCCTCGGAAACGTAGTTCCGGTTCCAACTCGGGATTTCAACCGTTACGTCACCCTTCACCACGCACTGGCAGCCGAGCCGTGAGTGTAAAGTCAATCCCGGGGAAAGCTCGACGCGGTCGGCTTCGTCATCCTCTACATCCGACAGATTTCCGTCACCCGATTTCACAATCACGTGGCACGTGGTGCAAGCGCAACTGCCGCCGCAAGCGTGTTCCAGGTGCAAGCCGTGGTTGAGCGCAATATCCAATAAAGATCCGCGGAGCCCGTGCTCGGAATAAGGCATTGTCGCCGGGTGGTAGTCGATCGTGACGTTCTCGGGCAGAAAGGTAACTTTGGGCACTCTTCTTTAAGAGTAGCGAATGCCTCTTCAAGATGCAGTGATAGACTTCTCGATAATGTTTATCGAATATGATACGATTCAATTGAGAACGAATGGATTCCCACTCTCGCAGTGTTGCCAAAGCTATAAGCTACCGGGCGTTTGGCTCGTTGGCTACCGGTTTGCTTGTCTTCACAATGTCGGGCGATTGGAAGCTGTCGGCGAGCGCTGGAATCGCCGATTCGGTGGTCAAGTTGGGACTCTACTTTTTGCATGAACGAATCTGGAACCTCATTAGTTTCGGGCGGCCGAAGCCTCCTGAATACGAGATTTGAAGGTTTTTCCCGGTCGTCGCACTGGTAGCAGCCGAGGGCCATGGTACTGGTAGCGGTTGCCGTCTGAGTCTACACAGGAACCGCGTGGTAGGACTGCGGACCCACCGGAAGTCCCAGGAGCCGCCGGATTCGGACGGCGAGGCGGCTCGCGGCATATTCCTTGGCCAAGAGGAACTCGGCGTCTCGTAATGTTGCCCGTGCGGCTCGACCGGGTACCTGCTCGAATGTGACCCGTGCGGTAAGACGGCGATCGAGATAGGGGAGAATGTGGATGCGTGTTTTGAACCATTTCGGGCCGTAACCGTGGCTGGCCGACTTGGAGTGTGACCAGGATGGAGGGAGCGAAGCTCGCTTGCCGGCTCGCTCCGAGGCATGGCTCGGCGGCAAGATACAGTACGAATGGCGCGATGGCCAAGGAAACGGGTTCTATTTGACCGGCAAAGTCGTGGCGCTGGAGCCCTTCCGGCTCCTCGTTCACGTGGAGCGGATGCACCTCCCCGATCCCACGCCCGACAACCACGTTGAGACGACCTTTGAGCCGGATGGGAGCGGCGCCCTGATGACGATGCGGATGACGTTGCCAGATGCCGGGACGCGCGAAGCGATGCTGGCGACGGGCATGGAGCACGGCATCGAAGCCAGCTACGTTCGCCTGGAAGCAATCATTTAAGGAATCGCGATCGGCGGCGGCGGGACCGGGGGCCGCCGCCGCCGTCATTCACTCCGTCGAAACGATCCGGAAGCGGAGAACTTTCAACCCAATCAGCGAACCGTGATGCCAGCCGAGCGTTTGATCGAGCAGCCCGCCGAGCATCGCGTAGCGGAAGTGCGTCACCGGCTGCGAATCGTCTCCGCAGTGAGTAAGAGTCTCGGCGCCCAGGCGCCACGTCATGCGGTTGCGATGTATTTCCGCGCGCACGGTGTGTTCCGTTTTTCCATCGAGCGTCCAATCCTCCGCGGCGCCAAATTTCTTCTCGCAGATCGTATTCGGCTGCGCCGATGAGAAAATCTCCGCTTTGGAAAATCCATAGGCCTTGCTGCCCGCGCGGGCGTAGCCACCGGGCGATAGATGGCCTTCGGGCGAGGCGAACAGGCCGAGCCAATTGCGCTTGTGCCGGCCCGATTCGAACTCGGGTGCGCCGCGCCTGGTGACGGTAACCTCCAAAAATCCGCTGTGAATTTCGCGCCCGGTGTCAACAAAGATGCGGTCCGTATCGCCCGTCACCTCCCACCCGCCGTTCCACGCTCCGCCGCGAACCGTGATCCCCGGACCGGCGGGTTTTCCTTTCGTAAAGTCGTGTTGAATAAGGGCTCCCTCCGGCTTCTTCAGGAGCCGCGTGATAGTGACGTTCCGGTATTCGACTTTGCCATGATCGCCTTGCAGGGAAACCGGGCCGGGCTTTGATTCATCGGCGTCGAGCGCGAGGCCCGTGAGTCCGCGAATCCGTTGCCGGCCGATCACGCGAGTGCCGTTTAAAACCACGGTTAGATCGCGGCCGATTAGCGTAACTTCCATCGTCTGCCATTCTCCGGCCGGACGGCTGGCGTTGACGCTGGGGGCGATCTGGCTGTAAAGAGAAGCGTTGCCATGAACGTCCGGGGGCTGGCCGTGATCGGCGGCCAGTTGCAACTCGTAATGATGACGCAGGCCAATGCCGGCATTGCCATCCCTGGGCAACCGGTATTCCAGGTTCAGCCGGAAGTTCCAGAAGTTATCGCGCGAAACTAGAAGCTTCGCCGCGCCAGACAGGTTTGACAGAACGCCGCCACTGAACTGCCATTCCCGCTCGCGTCCAGCGAAGTCCCGCCATTTCGATAAACCGTCTGCGAGCAACGCCGAGGACGTACCCGCGTCCCACGAGCCATCGTCATACTCGGCGATGGGGGGCGTGCGCCAGCCGCGGACTGGAAAAGTTTTACCTCTCGCCGTCACCGTTCCCGAGAGCGATTGGCCTGCTATCCGCAAATCCGCGGCGCCTTCCAAAGCCGGGCCAGTGGCCGGGCGCTCGACGCGGAAACGAAGCTGGCCGTTTTCTATTTTGGCGTCGCGAAGACGTTCCAGCCGTCCGCCGGTGACGCCGAAAAACTGGCCATCAATGGGCGAAATACCGGTCACTTCGAGCCAGAAGACTTTCTTCGCGGCATCATCGGATTGCAGCGTCCAGCGGCCCGCGAACGATTCGGGCGTTTCCGCGAAGGCGGCGCCGCAAAGGGCGAGCAGGGCAAATAATCCACGCATTATCAGGCGGTCTCTTTCTCGTCTGTCCGACTACTATACTGCAACGCAGTAACGATAAACTGCTTGTGATGAATCTCCTTTGGGCGTTCCGCCTCACCATCCTCTCCCTGGCCGCCTGCGCCGTTGCCCTCACTCAGGTCCAGCCGCCTTGGGAGGCCGGCCAGCCGCGCTGGTATAAGGGCAATCTGCACACGCACACCGTCAACAGCGATGGGGATTCCACCCCTCACGAAGTCGCCATCTGGTATCGCGAGCATGGCTATCAGTTTCTTGCCCTTACCGACCACAACCACCGGACTGAGGTTGCGGCGCTGAATGCCATCCACGGAGCCCGTGAGAAGTTCCTGATCATCCCGGCTGAAGAACTTACCGACCAGTATTTGAAGCGGCCGATACATATCAACGCGATCAATCTGGAGAGCGAGGTGCAGGCCCAGCATGGCGACTCAGTCGCGGCCACGATACAGCGCAATGTGGATACAATTCGCGCCGCCAAAGGGCTGCCCTCGGTCAACCACCCGAATTTTCACTGGGCGATCACCGCCCGCGACATGATGGGAATCAAGGGTCTGAAGTTGTTCGAGATCTTTAACGGCCATCCTACGGTGAACAATGCGGGCGGGGGCGGTTCGCCTTCCCTCGACCAGATGTGGGACGAACTGTTGACGGGCGGCCAGCGTCTCTACGGTATTGGCGTCGATGACGCGCACGTCTTCAAGCGCACGGGCCAGGAATTTTCCAATCCCGGCCGCGGTTGGGTGGTTGTGCGGGCGGCGGCCTTAAGCGCCGCCGCGATCACCGGCGCTTTAGAGCGAGGCGATTTCTATTCCAGTTCCGGCGTGAACCTGATCGATGTGCAGGCATCGCCGGCTGAGTACCGCATCGAGATTAACGCGCGAGCGATGGAGAAGTTTACGACGGCGTTTATCGGCGAAGGGGGGAAGGTGCTGGCGACGAGCTACGACACGATTCCCGTCTACAAATTTTCCGGCGGAGAGAAGTACGTCCGCGCCCGTGTGGACTCGTCGTTCGGCTTGTCGGCGTGGACGCAACCCGTGTTCCGGCGATGACCGCACGCCGTTGTAATATCATCGAGAAACTTCACCATGCGCGCCGCTTCTTTTCTTTTCATCGCCGCCTTCACGCTCCAGGCCCAGAATTCCACGCGGCCCGGCCGTTTCCATGTCGAACATCCCACGCTGCTGAACCTAGGATTTGAGTGGGCCATTGAGGGGGACGCCAACCGGAATGCCACCGTGGAGGTACGCTTCCGCAAGGCGGGCGCGACCGTCTGGCGCCCGGCGATGCCCCTGCTGCGGATTGGCGGTGAGCGCGCCTTCCGCGACCGCGAGAAAATGACGTACACCGTGCCTCAAGGCTTCGCGGGGAGTATTCTGAATCTCGAGCCGGCCACCAGCTACGAATGCGAGTTCACGATGAGCGATCCGGACAGCGTTACGGGCCAGGCGCAGCAACGGGTCACCGTGGCGACCCGCGCCGAGCCGAAGTCCTTTGCGGGCGGCCGCGTCCTTCACGTCTATCCCGCCGACCACGCCGGCGAGCGCCAGGAGCCGAGCTTCATCGGGCTGAAGGCCGCTTATTACGGCGAGGGCCGCGGTGACTGGACCGCTGTCCGCATGACGAAAGCGCTGCCCGGCGACACCATCCTCATCCACGCCGGCCTCTACCGTCCGGACCGTCTGAACTACGTCGATCCGCTCAGCGCCCCCTTCACTGGTTCCATGTCGCTTTCCTTAAAAGGCACGGCGGAGAAGCCCATCACCATCAAAGGCGCGGGCGATGGCGAAGCGATCTTCGACGGCGCGGGCAACCACCGGCTCTTCGATGTGATGGCCACCCACCACCACATCTTCGAAGGACTTACCTTCCGCAACACGGAAGTGGCCCTGTTCGCCGGCGATAAGGAAGTGATGGGCGCCGTGGCGCTGACCGTTCGCAACTGCCGTTTCGAGGACATTGGCGCCGGCGTCTGGACCGAAAATGCCGATTCCCGCGACTTCTTCGTCTCCGACAATCTATTCCTGGGCCGCGAAGACCAGATGCGGATGATCGGCTGGAATCAGGCCGGGTCGCGCGCGGCGGGCATCTACCCTTCGCATCAGCTACGCAGCTTTTTTGCCGTAAAGGTCTACGGACCTGGACATGTAATCGCCCACAACGCAATCGCCTACTTTCACGACGGCATCTGCATCTCCACGTACGGACCGCCCGACGCCGATCCGGAGCGCCGCGCCTCATCCATTGACATTTACAACAACGACATCCACCTTTCGAACGACGACTTCATCGAATCCGACGGGGGCGCACATAACATCCGCGTATTCCAAAACCGCGGCGTGAACGCGGCGCACAACGGTTACAGTTCCCAGCCGATTTTCGGAGGGCCGGTCTATTTTTACCGCAACATTCTCTATCATGTTCCCGGCGGCGGCGCCTTCAAAATGGGATCCGCGCCCGCCGGTATTCTTATTTACCACAACACGCTGATTGGCGAGCAGACGGCGCGGGAGCCGTACTCGAATGCGCACTTCCGCAATAATCTGTTCCTCGGCCGCGATACGCCGGGCCGGGGCGTGATGACGTGGGCCAATGCGACGGCCAATTACAGTACGGACTATAACGGGTTTCGGCCAAATCGGAACGTGGCCCAGCAGTATACGTGGATAGCGCCCGGAGTCAAAGGCTCCTCCTATGCCACGCTTGCCGAGTTTCAGAAGGGGAGCGGGCAGGAGGTCCACGGGATCGAAGTCGATTACGACATCTTTGAGAATCTCGCGCCGCCCGATCTGGCGCGGCGCCACCATGTGTACCATGCGACGGATCTGAATTTCCGGTTGAAGGCGACCTCGAAGGCGGTTGACGCCGGGGTGGTTTTGCCGGCCATTAACGATGGTTTTGCCGGGAAGGGGCCGGATCTGGGGGCGTTGGAGGTTGGGCAGGCACAGCCGCATTATGGGCCGCGGTGGATTACTTGGGCGCCGTTTTACCGGTAGGGCGGGGAAGCGTCAGCGTCAACTAAAAGAGACCAGGCACGTCATGTGCGCCCTGAACGACCCTGACAATTGCATGTGGTCTGGTTCGCGGATCGTAAATGATTAATTAGGAGCCGGCCGGCCAGAAGAGGATAGGCTGATCGGTCAGGTCTTTGCGCGAGTGACCGATGGCCGGATTCTCCGCGAGCATCTTGCAGGCAACGAAAAGCCTCCGACCTTGCCGGCCGCCTTAATACTGTCTTCGCCAATGTAGGCCAAGATGTTGCGGATGTCACCAACTGCTTCGGGTGTCAGCTTGGAACAGCTTCATGCTGTCCGAGGGCCGCTCCCAAGGGTGGCTTCCTCGCGCTCTAACTGGTCAAATAACTCGTTTCCGTCAACCCCGTCCGATGCGGAATACGCCCAATTCGGGAACCGGTTGTGGGCATCGGGGTTCGCGGAAGACACAACCGAGGACGCGCCAGTGTGCCGCTGGGTGCAGGAATCGGTGATACTCGATGTGCTGCCGCTGAACGAGGACATTTTAGGGCTCTCAAATCGGTGGGATCGTGCCGCACTGACCGACGCCGAAACCCATCAAATTGCCGCGGATCTCAGCGTCCGGATCGTTTCGGCTCCCTATTTCATCGCGACCAAACTCGATGCGTTTCGGGGACGGGGACGGGGACAAGGAGACCTCATCGCCGAACACGGCAACAAAGGCATTTGCGCACCGGTTCCCCGACGGTCGCGGCTCGGTAACTTCTAAGCGTTTCCGACGCTGAGGAAATCTGCTTCCAGATGCGGCGAGTCAAGTTCGTATCCAGCTTGTGTTGGATCGGCTACATCGACTCGCGCCGATTTGTTCTACCGCATGTTCTTTCGCAAGGCGGGATACGGCGTATCGGGGCCTTTCACCGAGTGCCAGATGGCTTGGTTCAACAGGCCTTCCGGCGCCACGTCCGGCTCATTAAGATCCATCGCTTGCGAAGCCTTTGCAAGATCGAGCATTATCCCTTTAAGCGCCTTTAGCGGCGGGTTCATTTCGTCAAGCTTGATGCGGTTTGGCAGGGCTTTGTACGGGGCCGTGTCCGCGGTTTTGGTGAAGACCGGGAACATGGGATCGGCGGCTGCGTCGAACTGATTTTGCGGCGGGAGGCCGAGGAGTTGCTCGATGGTTTTGTAGAGATTGATGGTGGTGTAGAACGTGCTGTCGGTCTTGCGGCCGCGCGTGTAAGGGCTGATGACCATGGCGACGGTGCGGTGGCCGTCGACGTGATCGACGCCGGATTGGGAGTCGTCTTCGACGACGAAGATGGCGGTTCTCGGCCAGAGCTTTGAGTTCGAGACGGCCTCGACGAGACGGCCCAGCGCGAGGTCGTTATCGGCCACCATGGCGCGGGGCGTGGGGAAGCCGGGACTGGCGCCGGAAGTGTGATCCTGCGAGAGGAGCAACACGCTGAGCTTGGGGACGGTGTTCGTCTTTTCGGCGGCGTGGAACTCTTCGAGGAAGCGGTCGACTCGTACTTGATCGGGGATGCGGAGATCGTAGGCTGGAACGTTGTTGGAATAAATCTCGCGGAGGCCGACGATGATGGCGCGGGGCTTGATGCTTACTTTGCGCGTGCCTTGTTTCCAGTCGCTGTAGATGTCGGTCCAGGTGGCCGAATTGGGCTCGACAGTGTTGAGGCCACGCTCACCGAAAGCGCGGACGCTGACGCCGTGGCGGCGGGCGTTGTCCCAGATAAAATCCGTCGGCGCGAAGAGCATCGGGTTCTGGTCGTTGCGGCCATTGCCGTATTTGAAGACCCAGTCGCTGGCGTAGCCCTGCGTACACCAGCGGTGCCCGAGCGCGGATTGATCGGCCGGTTGATAGAAGTTATCGAGAAGCACGTACTGCTCGGCAAGGGCATGGTGATTGGGCGTGACTTCGCGGCCGAAGATGGCTAACGAAGCGTCACCGTTGCCTTCGGGCATATCGCCAAAGATCTGATCGTAGGTCCGGTTTTCTTTGATGATGTAGATGACATGCTCAATGGGCTTGGGTGTTGGGCCTTTGGCCGCGGCGCCGGCGTGGTTGTCTCGCAGGACTTGAGCTGTGTGGCGGGCGAGGTTGTTGAGTTCGCTTAGCGGGACGAGGGCGAGGACGCCGGCGCGGTCCTTGTAGCTGCGGCCGTTTGCTTTTGTGGGCGCGACCGAACCGAAGCCGTAGCCGTTGGCGATGAGGAGTTGCGTGCTGTCCTTGGTGAGGGCGACGGCCGTCGGGTACCATCCGGCGGGGAGGAAGCCCTTCACTTTGGCGCTGGGCAGATCGACGACGGCGACGGCGTTGTTGGCGCCGTTGGCGACGAAAAGCGTCTTCCCGTCGGGATGAACGGCAAGGGCGTTGGGAGAACTGCCGAGGGGCGCTTTCTTGTATAGGGGTACGGCGATGGAACGTTCGAGTTTTGCGGTGGCGGTGTCAATCTGGGCGACGGTGTCGGAGTTGGCATTGGCGACGTAGAGCTTCGACTGATCCGGCGAGAGGACGAGGGCGCTGGGATGGAGTCCGGCTTCGATCTCCGTTATGGGCACGCCGGTGGTTATATCGAAGACAGATATAGTTCCCGAAGAAGGTATGCCGGTGCGTTTGTCGACGACAACGGGATGGACGCCGTCGGTCGTGTCACCCGGACGGGGCTTGCGGCCGCCCCAATTAGAGACGAAGAGTTTTCCATTGGCGATGGCAACCGTGTACGGATAGCTGCCGGTGGCCCAGAAATCGATTTTCTTCGAGGCGAGGGTGATGCGGGCGACGGCGTGGCTTTGGTTGCAGGCGACGAAGAGGAATTTGCCATCGGGGCTGAGCGCGAGGCCGCTGGGCGCGCTATTAGGAATGGCGATGCTATCGGTGGGCGCGAACGGCTGCCCGCCGGAGCGGGTGAAGACGTGGACGGCGTTGGAGGAGCCGCCGCCGACGTAGAGCTTGTTGCCATCGGGGGTGAAGGCGACGCCGGTGAAGCTGTCGGCGATGGGCAGCGTCTGGGTGAGTTGAGCCGTCACGATATCGACCAAATGAAGCGCGCGCGAGGCGAAATTGGAACCGGTGACGACTGCGGCGATGCGGCCATCGGGGGACATGGCGATGCCGAGTGGCCGGTCATTCACTTCGATGATCTTGCCGAACGGGCGGACGGTTTGGCCGGTGGGTAGAAGGTACGTTCCGTCGGGCTGACGGCCCGCGATGCGCTTCCAAATGGGCTGGGAGACGAGGGCGATCGCTCCGAGAATGAGAGTCAAGCGGAGATACTTCATCATGGTTCCTATTGTTCGAAAAGATCGGCGCGGGCGACTCGCTCGCCGCGGAAAACGATCATGGAAATGCGCTCTGTAGCGGTGATGTCACGGATGGGGTTGCCATCGACGAGCAGGAGATTGGCCTCCATGCCGGGTTTAAGCATGCCGATTCGATTGGCGGCGCTCAGAGCCGCCGCGGCATTGCCGGTGGCCGCTTGCAGAGCTTCGTTCGACGTGAGTCCGGCTTGGACAAGCAACGCCAGTTCGCGATGAATTCCGGGGCCGTGGATCACGAACATGTGACCGGAGCCGGAACCGGCCACGACCTTCGCGCCGGCGGCGATGCTCCGCATCTTTGCTTTGAGGGGCTCTTCGTCAACTGGGGCTTTGGCGAGGAGCGGACGCAATTGATCGAGCAGGCCCTTCGGCGCGACCTGCTGCACCAGGCTCCGTTCAAGCAGTTCGGACTTCGGCGCGGTGGCGGCTTCGAGCGCTGCCAAGCCCGTGGTTGGCAGGCTGCCGCTGAGAAAGATTTCGCTGGCGAGGCGTTCGCCCTTGGCGACTTTCTCCTGCAGCGCGGCGAGTTCGCCGCTCGAACGGATGGCGGTGACGCCGCTGAACAGATAGGCCGCGTGGCTCCATTCGGTGGACTTTGTCGAGCCGCTGAGTTCGACGTTGGCGTCGATGAGGCCGGGCAGAAGCGTCTTGCCGCTGCCCTCAATGGGTTCGGCGCCGAGCTTCTTGGCGTCCGGCGCGTCGCCTTCGAAAATCTGCGCGATCCTGCCATCGCGGACGAGCAGCGCGCCCCGTTCGATAACACGGCCATCCCCAATAAAAAGACGGACCTCGCGGATAAGCAGGGTGCGGCTGCGGCGAAGCTCGCGCTGCATGACCTTGGCTTGAGTTATGCTTTCCTTGCTGTAGGCCTGGTAGATGCCGAGGAGCAGGAATGGCGCAAGCGCGGCGACGACCCATAATTTGGCAGACGACTTTACTTTCTCTTCCTTCTCCCAGCGGAATAGTTTGACCGAAAGGAACATGCCGACGAGCAACGTGAGGAACAGCGCAAGCAGGCTCTTCCATTGCGTGTCGAGGCCTTCCTGCCGCAGCATAATGGCTTGCAGGCCGGCGAACAAATGAGACGAAGGGATGAACTGCGCGACGATTTGGAGCCATTGCGGCATGGCGCTGACGGGGAATGTGGCGCCGCTCAAGAAGAGCATGGGCAGATAGAAAAGCTGGATGAGAATCTGGCTTTCCTGCATCCCGTTGACGACGGAAGCAATGATAAGGCCGAGCGAACGGAAGGCGAGTACGGCGACGCTCATGAAAATGAAAAGCGTAAAAGGACGTTCGGGCCAGGGCATGCCGTAGGCGAAGTGGCCGATGGAAATTAAGAACAAAGCGGAGGGGATGTAGTTGATCCAACCGGTAACGAGCCAACTGACGAGCAGGGGCGCGGCGGTGGTGGGCGCGACTTTGAAGCGGCGGAGAATGTTCTGTTCGCGATCGGAGACGGCGCGCATGCCGGCGCCGAAGAAGCCGTTGCCGAGGACGCCAAAAATAAGGACGCTGGTGACGACTTGCTTGGCAACGCCGCCGCCCTGGCCGGCCTCGAACATTTGCGCGAAGAGGAAGAAGAAAATCAGCGGGAAAATGTAGCCGAAGACGAGCGCCGTGCGGTCCCGGCTCATCAGGCGCAGCGTGATTACGATGTTCGTGAGATAGGCCGTCATGTCAGTCCCGAAGGCTCCGGCCGGTCAGTTCGAGAAACACGGCTTCCAGCGTGGGATGTTTGAGCTGGATGTCGGCCAGATCAAGGCCGCGCTGGTCAACCCATTTAACGAAATCGACAATGGCGCGGGCGGGCTTTTCGGCGGTGACGGTGAGCAGCGTTCGATCGTCGCTGAGATGTGTTTTGGCGCCTTCGGCTTGCGGCGGCCACTCATCGGGGGCGAGTGGTGTGGTCAGGCGGATCTCGATGCGAGAGGAGCCGAACGTAGTCGCGATGAGATCCCGCGGGGCGCCGATGGCGATGATGCGGCCCTGGTCGACGATGGCGACGCGGTCACATAGCCGCTCGGCTTCTTCGATGTAGTGGGTGGTGAGGACTATCGTGCGCCGCTTGTCGCGCAGTTCGAGAATCAGCTTGTGAATTTCCAGGCGGACCTGGGGGTCGAGACCGGTGGTTGGTTCGTCGAGGAAGATCAATTGGGGATCGTTGATCATGGCCATGGCGAGGGCGAGACGCTGCTTCTGGCCGCCGGAAAGGGAACTGTAGATTGCTTCGCGCTTTTCGGAGAGTTGCAGACGGTTGAGAAGCCCATCGGCATCGACCGTTCTTTGATAAAAAGAACCGAAGAGACGCATAGCTTCATGGAGCTTGATTTTGTCGGGAAGGTTGGTTGCCTGCAGGCAGACGCCGATGCATTCCTTCAGCGCGCGCGAGTCGGAGGCGGGATCAAACCCGAGGACGCGAACGTCGCCGGATGTCCGCGAGCGGAGACCTTCCAGGATTTCGACGGTGGTGGTTTTGCCGGCGCCATTGGGGCCAAGAAGGCCAAAGACTTCCCCTTGCTCGACGGTGAAATCGATACCGCGAACGGCTTCTACAGGGCCGTAGTTTTTCTTGAGGGCGGTGACTTGAATGCAGGGTTCGCTCATGCCTTATTTCTTGGCGGCGACGAAGCGGACATAGCTCCAGATGGACTGGAGATCTTCGACGGAATAGCCGCGGACGACGTTTCCGTGACGCCAGTTCGACTGACGCTGGATAGACTGGACATCGGTGTTGAGAAGGTGGCGAAGGACGGGCGGGTTAGAATTAAGATCGTAGACATGCGTGATGGCGGCGCTGCGCTCAAGGACGGCGCCGGCGAACCGTTCGCCGTCCTTGAGAATGACGGTGCGTACCGATCGGGGACGGCCATATTTAAGGACTTGCGGGCCATCGGTGACATTGATGGAAGCCCCTTTGGTGATGTCCGGGCCGACGGCGGCGCCGAAGCCATTGAGCCGATGGCAGACGGAGCAGCGGGTTTCGCGAGTGAGATCGAAGAAGAGATCGTGGCCTTGGCGATGCTCATCGGGAATGTCGATGGCTTTTTCCGGAGCGGGGGTGACGGGAGTTTCGGTTGAAGGCCCGCCGGGGACGTTGATGGGCGCATTGGCGAGAGTTTGGATGTAGACAGTCAGTTCGTTGATATCGGCATCGGTGAGCCGGTCGCCCCAGGCGGGCATGGCTGTATTGGGGATGCCGTTGCGAATGACCTTAATGAGATAGTCGCGATCGAATGTTCGACCGCGGAGGCGAGGGCTGCGGGCGGCGGAACCGCCGGCGCCGTGGCAGTAGCCGACGGAACAGCCCTGCGCGAAAAGCTTGTCGCCCCGGGCGATGGCCGGCCCCGGCTGGGCCCACGCGGAGGGGATTAGCGCAATGGTAAGCCAAAGTCTCATTTAGCGGATTCCGGAAGGGCGAATACGAAGACGGCGGAGCCGGAACGAAGGCGTTCCGTTTCAGGCCAGATTTGCGGGAGCAGGCCGGCGAGCGCGGAGCCCCAGCCGGTGGGTGTGGCCACGTATTGGCGGCTGTTCACGGAATAAGTGATGGCGCCGCCGCGGTGGCCGGAGCCAGTTTGAAAGCTCCACAGTTTCTTGCCGGATTTCGCGTCGAGGGCGAAGAAGAAGCCATCGGCGTCACCGGTGAAAATCACATCGCCGGCGGTGGCGAGGACGGAAGCAAGCAGCGGGTATTTGTATTCGTAGAGCCAGGCGCGCTTGCCGGAAACGGGGTCGTAAGCGCCCAGGTGGCCGCCCGCTTCGCCTTTCAGCGGCTTGTGCGTGAGCTTGAATGTACCACCGAAATAAACTTGCCCTTCCTTCGGCGTTTCGGGAACGGCGACGACATCCTCACACCATTCAATGCCGGTGGTATAGAACATCCGGGACTTTGGCGACCACGCGCCCTGATTCCAACTGCGGCCGCCGCCGATGGAGGGACAAATGATCTTCGACTTTCCAACTACAGGTTCATTGCGGCCGAGGAGTTGCCCTTTGGGGCCGACACCGGTGATCCAGTTCAGGTTGTTGACTAGCGGCCAGGCGGACACGAATTCGCCATTGGTCCGGTCAACGACGAAGGCGTAGCCGCCTTTGTTGACGTTGAGCAGCAGATTGCGCTGGCGGCCGTTGACGGGCAGATCCAGCAACACATTTTCGTAGGCGGTGTCCCAGTCCCAAACATCGTGCGGCACCTGTTGATAGTGCCATTTGAGCTTGCCGGTATCGAGATCGAGCGCGACGACGGAATCGGTATAGAGATTGTCACCCTTGCGATTGCCGCCCCAGAAATCGGCGGCGGGATTGCCGACGCTCCAGTAGGTGAGGTTGAGTTCGGCGTCGTAGGAGCCAGTCATCCACGCGGCGCCGCCGCCGAATTTCCAGCTATCGCCGGTCCAGGTTTCATGGCCTTTTTCGCCGGGCCCGGGGATGGTCCAGAATCGCCACAATTGTCGGCCGGTCTTGACGTCGAAGGCGTTGATGTAGCCGCGGTGAGCGGAGTCGCCGCCGGTCACTCCGACGATCACCTTCCCCTTTACCACTAGGGGAGCGGCGTTGATGTTGCAGCCGCATTGATTGGCGTCCTCCACATTGACTTTCCACAGTTCGCGGCCGTTTTTGGCGTCAATCGCCACGACATGATTATCGAGCGTGCCCATGAAAACGCGGCCATCGGCGACGGCGACGCCGCGATTCCACGGCCCGTAGAAAATTGTGAAGCCTTTGGGCAATTGGAAGTGATAGCTCCATAGTTCGCGACCGGTGGCGGCATCAATGGCATAGACGCGGTTGTGCGAAGTGGAGATGTACATGACGCCGTCAACGACGATGGGTGTGGCCTGTAAGCCGCCGTCGTTGTCGCCGGTCTGGAAGCTCCAGACGGCCGTGAGCCGATCGACGTTGGTTCCGTTGACCTGATCCAAAGCGCTGTAGCGCCAGGCGCTGGTCTGGCCGCCGTAGTGGGGCCAGTTCTCGCGCGTGGCGCCATCCTGCGCCCAGAGAACAGCGGCGGCAAACAGTGCTATAAGAAGAGGCATTTTACTTCTTGAGGACGCCGATACAGGCGACGCAAAAGGCGGCGAGGTCTTCGGGCTTGCGAGATGTGACGAGGTTATTGTCGACGACCACTTCGGCGTCCGACCACTCCGCGCCTGCATTGATGACGTCATCCTTAATGGAGAAGAAACTGGTAACTTTACGGCCTTTCAACATGCCGTGAGCCGAGCACAGAACCCATGGGCCGTGGCAGATGGCGGCGACAAGTTTTCCCTGTGCATTGATGTCGGCCACCAGTCGATTGGCCTTCGGATGGCGGCGGATGTGATCCGGCGCGAAGCCGCCGGGGACGACGATTCCATCGAAGTTATCGGCGGAGACTTCGTCGTAAGATTTCTGCGCAAGACAGGGATAGCCGAGCTTGCTTGGATAGATTTTCCCGGCTTCGGCGCCGACGGTGATAGTCTCTACGCCGGCCTCTTGCAGACGATAGATCGGCACCCATACTTCCATTTCTTGATACATCTGGTCGACCAGGATCGCGACCTTTTTACCTTTTAGTTCCATACTCGCGATTGTAGACTAGAGCCTATGCAAGATTTTGAAAAGCTCGGAGTATTTTATCTCGGCAAGAAGGAAGACGGCCTGCTGCTGCTCGATTCCAAGGATCTGGTGACGCACGCGGTTTGCGTGGGAATGACGGGGAGCGGCAAGACCGGCCTATGCGTCGGCCTGTTGGAGGAAGCGGCGATTGATGGCATTCCCGCGCTGATCATCGATCCCAAAGGCGACCTGTCCAACCTGCTGCTGAATTTCCCGGGCCTGGCGTCAGCGGACTTCGCGCCTTGGGTGAACGAGGAAGAGGCGCGGAAGAAGGGATTGACGCGCGACCAGTTTGCGGAAGAAACCGCAGGGCGCTGGAAAAAGGGTTTGGCGGATTGGGGACAGGACGGCGCGCGCGTGCAGCGGCTGCGCGATGCCGCCGACTTTACGATATACACGCCGGGTTCGTCGGCGGGATTTCCGGTGTCGGTCTTGCGTTCGTTCGGCGCGCCGCCGGAGGAGATGCGTGAAGACCGCGAGGCGATGCGGGAGCGGATTCAATCGACGGCGACGGCGCTGCTGGCGCTGATGAATATCACGGCCGATCCGATCCAATCGCGGGAGCACATCCTGCTCAGTAAGTTGATCGAGAACGCGTGGGTGAACGGTTCCGATTTGGACCTGGCGACGCTGATCCAACAGATTCAGAAGCCGCCGGTGACGCGAATTGGCGTGATGGAGATCGAGTCATTCTACCCGTCGAAGGACCGGTTTGAACTGGCGATTGCGCTGAACAATTTGCTGGCTTCGCCGGGGTTTGAAGCGTGGCTGGAAGGCGATGCCCTGGACATCGGCTCGCTTTTATATACGGCGCAGGGCCGGCCAAGAATGTCCATTTTCTCCATCGCGCATTTGAGCGATTCCGAGCGAATGTTCTTCGTCTCGCTGCTGTTGAACCAAATGGTTTCATGGATGCGGACGCAGCCCGGCACGTCGAGCCTGCGCGCGCTGCTCTACATGGACGAGATCTTCGGCTATTTTCCGCCAGTGTCCAATCCCCCGTCGAAGCAGCCCCTGTTGACGCTGTTAAAACAGGCGCGGGCATTCGGCGTGGGCGTTGTGCTGGCGACGCAAAATCCGGTGGATTTGGACTACAAGGGGCTTTCGAATTGCGGGACATGGTTCATTGGGCGGCTGCAAACGGAGCGAGACAAGATGCGTTTGATCGAAGGACTGGAAGGCGCGGCGGCGGCGGCGGGCGGGTCCGCCGATCGGGGAGCGCTGGACCAGCTAATGTCGAGTTTGAAGAGCCGCATCTTCCTGATGAGCAATGTGCATCGCGGGGCGTTGGAAGTGTTCGAAACGCGATGGGCGTTGTCGTACTTAAGCGGACCGTTGACCCGGGCACAAATCAAGATTTTAATGGAGTCCAAAAAGAAAGCGGCGCCTCCGCCAGCGGCGGGCGCAGCGCCGAAACGCTCGGCGGAGGCTGTGGGCAAGGCCCGGCCGGTGATGCCGCCGGATATTGAGCAGCACTTCCTTCCCGTCCGGGCGACGAGCGGCGTGACATACGAGCCGGTGCTGCTAGGCGTGGCGCGGGTGCGGTTCACAGACACGAAGACGAAGCTGGATTATTCCCGCGAAGTAAAGTTCTGCACGCTCGTCGAGAACGGGCCGGTCTCCGTGAACTGGGAGCAGGCGGAGGAGCTGGACATGGAGCTGGCGGAACTGGAAGACGCGCCGATGGATGGGGCGTCGTTTGCCGATTTGCCGGCCGTGGCGGGCAAAGTGAAGTCGTACGCGACGTGGAATAAAGAGTTCACCAACTGGCTCTTCGCAACGCAGAAATTGGAGATGCTGCAGAGCGTGAATCTGAAGCAGTTGTCGAATCCCGGAGAGTCTGAACGGGACTTCCGTGTGCGGCTGACGACGGCGGCGCATGAGGCGCGGGATGAGGCTGTTGCGGCGTTGCGGCAGAAGTTTGGGCCGAAGCTGGCGATGCTGGAAGAGCGCGTGCGCAAGGCGCAGCAGATGGTGGAGAAGCAGCAGCAGGAGTCGACGCAATCGAAGGTGCAGACGGGGCTGTCGATTGCGACTTCAGTACTAGGCGCGCTGATGGGCCGGGGGTTAATGACGAAGACGGCGATGTCGGGAATGGGGTCGGCCGCGCGGACGTTGGGCAGATCGAGCCGTGAAGGCCAGGACGTGGACCGGGCCGAGGCGAATTTGCAGGCGGCGTTGGAGCAGCGAACGGAGTTGGAGCGGCAACTGCAGGAAGAGATTGCAATCTTGGCGGCCCAATACGACACGTTGAATGAGCAGTTCGAAACGGTAGTGATTGCGCCGAAGAAGACGAATATCCAGGTCAAGCTGTTTTCGCTTTGCTGGAAGGGATGATTTAATATATTGATTTAAAGACCTTGACGGATTGTGCAGGCGGATAACGCGTTACCGATGGGTATGGCGAACGGAACAGTTGAAGACGAAAATACGGCTGGCGTCACCGCGGATCATCCGGCGAGAGATCCCTTTCCCTTTTTAGTTGCTCCGTCGGCCGACGGCAGGGTTAAGAACACGCTGCGCATTGGACTGATCCCGATCGGTTGCTGGCGCCTGGATGACGTCCGGTTCGGGTTCGGTTCCACGTTCCTGTTGCCGGCGACAAAACGCGAGTTCCAGGAACTCGACGAACTGCTGAAGAAACACCCGAAGGCCCCCGCGACCGTTTTCGGCCACGCGGACCCCGTTGGCGACGACGCGTTTAATAAGCAGTTGAGCGGCGAACGGGCCGAAGCGGTTTACGCGCTCCTGATCCGCGATACTGCTCGCTGGGAAAAGCTCTATAAAGTCGATCGCGGTTCCGGGAGTTGGGGTATCCAGTCGATCCAGCACATGCTCATCGCGCTCGGCCATCCTCCCGCGGGCGGCGCCAACGGGATCAACGATGCCCGGACGAAAGTCGCCGTCACCGAATTCCAAAAGAAGACGCCGGGCCTGACCGTTGACGGCGACGCCGGTCCCGCTACACGGGAAAAACTCTTCAAAGCCTACATGGACTTCCTGTGTCCGGCGAAGCTGACAAAGACGGACTTTCTGGGCCAAGGACTGGACGATGGCGGCAAGGGCGATTATCAGGGCTGTAGCGAATTCAATCCGGCCATGGTTTTCTCGAAGGAGGAATCGCAAAAACTCGCCAAGCCCGACCGCGACCGGGAAAATGGTGTCAACCGCCGCGTTCTGATTCTGTTGTTCGCGCCGGGGACGCCACCGACGGCGGCGTGGCCCTGCCCGCGCGTGGCCGAGGGGGTGGCCGCTTGCAAAAAACGCATGTGGTCCGATGGAGAGATCCGCCGTAATCCTCAGGGCGCTCGTCGCAAGTTCGCCGACACCCAGGACACTTTCGCTTGCCGTTTCTATCACCGGCTTAGCATAGATTCGCCGTGCGAAGGCGTTAAGCCCCCGGCGGTGATGGAATGGATCCAGTACCTTCTCACCGAAAAGCCGTTTTCTAAGAAGCTGGAGTGGTGGCCAGTAGATGAGGCGGGCGCTCACGAGCGCGAAATCTACGACACGAAACTCACCAATCGAGCGGCCGGCGGCGCTTTGGATGAAGTCGGGCAGGTGGAGTTCCTGCAGGTTCCTGCCGGCCAGTGCCAGGTTCGATTTCCTAAGTTTTATGAGTTGGCCGAGAAGGAATTCGGTGCTCCGTTCAAGTGGCCGATTCCGGCGCCGCTGAAGCCGGGCCCGTCTCCGGTTCCACCGGCGAACGATACCCCCAAACTCGCGCTCGTTACGGTGGATCCATTCTTCGCCCCCGGTGTCGACACCCTGACAATACGCTACGAAATCAACAAACTGGAGAGCGCCTCCGCGCATCTGATCGTAACCAGCGATGCCGGCCCGGCAACAGTTCTCTTCGAGCGGGAACTGACCGCGGCCGAGAAGACGAATGGCGCCAATAAGATCGTCGAATGGGACGGAATCGGCGCGGACGGGAAACATATAGAGCCATTGCAATCGCCATTTACCGTGACGCTCCAGCGTGCTGATGGCACTTTGAAAACCAAGAAGCCGGCCCGCGTCGAGGTCGAGAAGATCGATCTGACGGTCGATGCTCCAGACAACCGTTTTCTGATGAACGTCCCGGCGCAAGGGTTTCTGGTGACGGCGGTTGTCTTCCTTCGAAACAAGATAGGTAATGGTGTGAAGGCTCCCATTTCGACGCATGTGCGGTTAACGTTCACACCTGGAGCCGGCAATACGACAGGCGCCGCATCCTTCGTTTTTGAAGCGGCCAAGACACTCGGCAAGGCGGGCGATCCGAATGCCCAATTCTGGGACGCCCACCCTTCGTCAACGGCAAATTCCGCCGATGGGTTCAAGACGTCCGCGCTGGCCGAAACCGGTACGGCCGGACCGGATCTGGCAACCGCCCGCATATTCTTTCATCCCTCCGCGGTAGGCGGAAACAAGTATAAGATTAAGGCGGCGCTGGGCGGCGTCAATAAAGAGTCCGCCGAAATTTCCGTATTCCGAAAGGTTGTCTTCGCCCCGTTTGAAATGCAGGGCCAAACGCACGTTTCCACGAATGGAACGACGGCGCTGATGGATAATTTTTATAAGCCCGATACTTTTGTGATTTATCAACTGGGCGCGGTGACGCAGGTGGCCGCGGCATTCAAGGTAAAGTACATCGGGCTATGGGATCACGCCACTCAGGCGCAAAAGAGCTGGGCCACAGTCCAGAGGAAACTGGCGGTCGAAACGCTGACTGCCGATGAGATTGCCAAAGCCAATGGCCCCGCGGGCGCCGCTCAGACCGCCGCCCGCGCCGCGATCCGGGCGAAGGCCACCGCGTGGTTTGATCGAATAAGCGCCGATGAACTCACCTGCCTGACGAACTGGCCCACCGACGCCAGTGTGCCCATCAATGCCATGGTTTCGATTGAGGACCGCCACCCGAAGTTCTCCGCCAACTCACCCGACGCGGACGCCCTGACCGCGGAATGGACTGGCCTTCCGTGGCTGCAAATCACCGTCGCCACGAGAAATATTCACCCCGATACCCGTTGGCAGAACGTCCAGGGATTCGCCTTTACCAGCCGGGCCTACGTAATGGCTGGAACATCGGGCGCTCGGGCACGTGTCGTCGTCGCCCACGAGGCGGGACACGAAACCAAAAACCAGTTCAAACGCGCGCCCTTTGGCGTTGGCGATCACTCGGCCGCCGCCGGACTCATGGACCCAACAGGCAGTGAAAACGATTTCACCGCCAGCGAGATCAAGATTCTGAAGGGAATCTTATGAGAGCCGGACTCGCCGCAGCCGTCTGCGCCATTACACTCGGAGGCCAAAAACCAATGGACCCTAAAAGAATAATTGACTTGGCCGCGCCCGCGAGGACCTTCGCCCTCGGCGCCTCCATCCCTGTTGGCGTCCGCTACACCAACCGTTCGCCGAACGAAATTCGTTTCCGGGATCCGCGGAAGACATGGGAGGTTCAACTCTCGGTTGGATCCAAGGATCTGCCATTCGGAAAGATCATCCGCTCGGTCGACAAGGGCGTGATGAGCTGGTCGATTGAAGCGGCCGAGATGATCGCCTTGGCGCCTAACGCCGAATTTACCTTCCAGTACGACGCCGGCAAACGCTGGCCGGAAGCGTTTAAGCCAGGCAGGCTCCAACTCCAAATCAAGGACATGACCGACGATGCGGTGACTCTTGTTTCCAAGAAGATCGAGATCCAAGTCGCTTTTACCGCCGATTCCGTTCCCGCGCTCCTTGCCATTCTGGAAGACCCGGAATCGACGCAGGAAGCCAGAGATTTCGCGCAGTCGTGGATCAAACGGATTCATCCCGAACACGCGAATGCAGCCGGGACGCGCGCGTGGTGGGCAGGAAACGCCTCGTCGGCGCCGGTCGCCGAAACGATTACAAGGATGAACCAGGATGTCGAACGCCGGTAACCCGCTCGTTAAGAAACACGACGTTGACTGGAACAAGGTCGACGAATACAAAACGGGTCTCTCAACGAAGCTGCGACATGAGTTCGAGGTCCGGCGCGAGGCCATTCCGCTTGTATTTGTCCCCGGCATCATGGGTTCCCACCTGCGTCGGCCGGGCCTCCCGCCAGACGGGAAAACCGATGGACTACCCAACCTCCGGTGGAGCACTGATACTGGCTGGGTGCTGTCCAACCTGATCCTGGCCGACTCCGACGGCCCCCGCCGCCGCGCGCTGCTCGTAGGGTCACCCAGGCAAACTTTCAACCCGGACTATCTTGAAGTCGATGAAGCGACGCCACCCGGCGACGGGTTCCAGGGCATCATGAAGGACTACCAGGAGTTCCTCAACAAACTGCGGGAATACAAGGAGTGGGGGGAACTCGATAAGTACTTCGTATTCCCTGTTTACGCGGTTGGCTATAACTGGACCGATGATGTGTTGCGGGGCGGCAAGTATCTGGCGAAGAAAATCGACACGATTATTGAAGAAGCAAAAGGCGTTACCGGACTGTGTGAAAAGGTCATCCTGATCTCACACTCGATGGGCGGGCTGATATGCCGCTCGGCCAGCGAACTGGCCGGTAGCCGATCCAAGATTGCCGGCATCGTTCATGGCGTTCAACCCGTCAACGGTTCGCCGGCCGCATACTGGCGCGTGAAGGCGGGTTTTGAGGGAGGGTTGCTGGACATTCTCGTCCGGCGCGCACTGGGCAGCGATGGGACGCGGGTCACGCCGGTGCTGGGCAATATTCCGGGGGGCTTGACGCTCCTCCCAAATAAGAATTACCTCACGAATAACAAGGAAGTTGGCTGGTTGAAAATCACGGGCTCCGCCAAGCCCATTGCCCCGCTTCCCAAAAAGGATCCGTATCAGGAGATTTATCGGGAGAAGGCGCGGCCCAAGCCCGACCTGGGAGAAGCGCCAAGCAACAACGCATATTGGGGACTCATCGATCCCGACCTGTTGAATCCCGACAACGCCGTGGTACCGGGCGGCAACCGCCGCGACCGGATAAACGCCGATCTGAACGATCCGTGGCCGGCCTATCTTCGTAGCCTGGATAAAGCCGAATCGCTCCACGACCTGCTTTCGCCGTCCCAGGGACCGCTGCAACACCCCCAGACGTTCGCCGTCAGTGGAACGGGACACGACACCGCGCATGTCGTCGAACTCGCCATAGAATCGAACTGGGTCCGCTCCGACTCCTATCCCAGCAAGGGATTCCGCGGCTTTTTCAACGACGCCAATGGCGACCGTATGCAAGCCGTTCTACAGGAGCCCACGGGCGAAGGCGATGGCACGGTGCCGCTATCATCGGCTGAGGCGGTGAATGTCAAGGGACGCCCGGACCCGCAGGACAAGAGCTTCGCCGCCGAGCACCAGGGCGCTTACGGCAATGACTTTGGAATAGTGCAAGAATGGGCCATTGATGCAATTAAAACCATGGCCAAGCATCGCTATCACGAACAACGGAAAGGAGCCGCCGCCAAATGAAGCCCAGCTTCGTGCTAGCGCTCATCCTCGCCGGCTGCCAAGGAGCGAAACCACCAGTGGATACGAATAAAGAATCAATCGGACGCTTTCGAATCTCGCGGCCGCCGGCGCTTGCCGTTGCCTATCGAATGCAGTCCATTTATGGCGTGGATGTATGGTCGGCCACGGAGAAACAGACACCTTGGTCCCAACGGCTGGCGGACCTGGGGCTGAGTATTAAATCACGGCCCGCCCTGGGTTCTGGCATTGAAGGTGTTTGGTACAAGGTAGGCGAGGATCTTCTCATCGATGCGAACAAAGGAAAGGTCTGGGCGCATCGCGGCGCGCCCGAAGGCAAGGAGGCGGGAGCCGAAGAACTGGTACGCGACGTGATTAACAGCTATCGCGAGGGCGCGAGGAACGGCTTCAGTATTGGCCCGGGGGCGATCGTCATTGAAACGTCCCTTAGCGAGACCACCCGGTTACAGATGGCCAACGAGACAATTGAGGTGGAATTCTCCACACGGACCGTGCAGGAGCCGGACACGAGAAAGTTTATGGACGCCGGCGACGAAAGAGATTTCGCGGCGCTGGCCGGTGGTTCCGTGACGGTTCTGCGCGAAGGCGAACGGACCGTCGCGGGAATGACGGGCCACGAAATGTGGCTTCAAATTAGTACACCGAAGACTGGCCAGCACACTCGATACACATGGCACTTCCCAGGCGAACCGCGTTCGGCCGGCAGGCCGTCGGTGACGTTATTGGCCAAAACCGCCGCGGCTCCGGCAGTACTGCAACCGGTTTGGGAAACAATCCTCAGTTCGATTGAGATGATTTCGGTTGATTAGGTGGGAACACGTCGCCCGGCGGTTCTAGCGTGGGCGCGGAGTGCCGGGAGATCGGTCCTCACTATATCGAACAACCGGTCTTCTTCGATGCTGTAATAGTTGTGGCGCAGGCGGTTTCCAAGGCCGGGTATCCTTTACCACGGCACAACCTCCGGAATTAACGGCTCGGCCTGATCCCCAAGCCCTGATGACGGCTTCGGTAATGCGCTGCAAACACCGCTCGACCGCATCGTAGGTTTTGCGGTCTTCCTCAAACTGCGCGAAGTCCATGCCTTCGGCATAACGGAATATCGACTCCGAATTTTCGACGATGTGCAGAGGTAGCTGGAAGCGTTGCTAGAAGGCAATTGTGCGATCCCTGTCTATCTGATGCTGGAATAATTGCTTACGAACAGGTTCGGCGACTACATCCACGTTGCAGCCGAGCAGTTGCGGCAAGCGCTTCTCCAGCTGGTCAAGCTGGTAAAAATAGTCGAATCCTCCGGATGAAAAGTCGTTTGCCAGCCGCATCGCCTCTTACAGTAGAACCGAACAGAGACGCACTCTCCACTCCGGCAGCTTTCAACTCCGGCGCGCAGCGCCGCAAAGTGGCAATGGCGTGGTCCCGATCCATGTTTTCATTCTGCCCATACCCGTTCCGGTCAAGCGCCTTTTAGTATCAATCGGTACGGGGCACAGTATTATCGGGAGAAAGAGTTGGCTTTGCGCAGCGCAACCAAGTTCGGGCGTCAGTTGTAGGGTATGGTCTCACCTCCCGCGATTCTGCGCTGAGAGTAGCCCAGATAGCGAAACGCCAGCCCCAGCAGATTTCAATTGGCTGCTAGAGTTGGAGTATGGCTCTGCCCCAAAACATCGAAATCCGGCCCGATGTGATGATGGGCAAGCCTTGCCTTAGAGGCACCCGCATCCCGGTCTACTTGGTCCTTGAGAAGTTGGGAGCAGGGGAGACCTCTGAAGAAATCTTGGCCGCTTACCCTCAACTGACGAAGGACCACATCACCGCCGCACTTCAATATGCTGCGGGGCTTGCAAGCAACGAAATTATCTTCGCCTCGTGAGACTGCTTCTCGACGAGAATCTGTCACCACAACAAGCGGCATTTTTACGAGAGCAAGAGCACGACGCTAGTTTGCAATTGAAGAGAATCGAGTGCTCCGTACTCTCGATGCTGATTTTGCAAGTACGCTTCGCCTTCCACCGGCGGGAACGCCGGGCGTCATCCATTTGAAGATCCATCCTCCCCAGGAAGAAGCGGTCCGCGATCAGATTCAAAAGGCACTCGCACTCCTGAAAGGCACTCCTCTTGCCGGATGCATTGCCGTCTCGCGCGGCGAATTCGATGAACTGCACAATCCCGGCACGCGCCAGCGCGTTCGCAATTGTGCCTCGCCGATCAGCGAGGCACGCGACCTCGGTTTCCACTTCGGGCGGTAAATGCACTTCCATATCGTCAGTTTAGCCCTTCAAAACCTACTCCACCCAATCGGCAACAAAAATATTGAACTCGAAACGCGTCTTGGTATTCAGCGAGCTGGAGAACACCATTCTCCTGCCATCCGGAGAAAACTCCGGGAACGAAGTAAAGCCGGCGAAATTGGTGATCTGCCTCAAACCGGTGCCGTCGGTGTTGACGATGTAGAGTTCAAAGTCCCGGCCATCGCACTTGTGCATGTTCGAGGAAAAAACGATCCGCTTGCCATCGGGCGAGAACGTTGGCGCGAAGTTGGCGCAGTTGTTATTCGTGATCTGCTTGCGGTCCTTCCCATCCGGACCGGAAACGAAAAGCTCCATCTTCATCGGAGCGGTCAGGTTCTCTTTCAACAGGTTGTTGTAGCGCGCCATCGTCTCCGGCGTTTGCGGATGATTGGCGCGCCAGACGATCTGTTTGCCATCTTTCGAATAGACGGCGCCGCCATCGTAGCCGCGGCTATTGGTCAACTGCTTCCTGCCGCTGCCATCGGCTTTCATGCTCCAGAGGTCAAGGTCGCCGGATTCGAGCGAGGTGTAGATGATATGGCCGGTCTTGAAGTTCACGGTCGCTTCCGCATCGTAGCCGGGCATGTTGGTGAGCTTGCGAACGATCTTGCCTTCATCGGTCGCAAGGAAAATTTCGTAGCTCGGAAAGACTCCCCACAGGTAGCCTTTACTGCGGTCCGGCGGCGGCGGACAGGCATCGCCAGCTTCGTGCGTGGAGCCATAAACGATGTGTTTGTTGTCCTTAAGAAAGTACGCGCATGTGGTACGGCCTTTGCCCGTCGAGACGAGTTTTTGACCGGAGCCGTCGGCGTTCATGATGAAAATCTGATCGCAGAGATAGGGCTCGCGGGTCGATTGAAAGACCAGGCGTTTTCCATCGGGAGCCCAATAGGCTTCGGCATTCTGACCGCCGCTCGTCAACTGCTTCAGGTTCCTCAGACTCTTGCTGTCCTGAGCGGCCAGCGGCAACAGAAGCGTGATTGCCAGTGCAATTCGGCGCATGATTAATTTCTTCCTTCGAATAGATTTCGGCCTTGCACCAGGGCGCGCATTTTGCCATCGGCGACGCTTCGCTGGAGCATCCAGAAACCGCAATCGGGATGGACGAACGGAATGCGGCCGGGGCCGAGAATTCGTTCCGCATGCGCAATGCGGGAGGCGATGAGGTCCGGGGATTCGATGCCGTTATCTTTGATGTCGATGACGCTCAACCCCAACCCGATTTTAGGATCGAGTTCGCGGAAGGCATCCAACTCGTCATAGCCGCGGCGCGCGAATTCGAGAATCAAATGGTCGCAGTGCAGACCGTTCATGAAAGGCATGAGGTCCTTCCAAAAGCCCTTCTGCACCGACTGGCCGCCGTAGTTTCCGAAGCAGACGTGGACGCCGCGCTTGCCGCGAATGCCGTCAAGGACGTGATTGATAGCGGGCAGCGCCCATTCGCGGTCCTCAGGATGGCCGCTGATATTGGCCTCGTCGATCTGAATCACTTCCGCGCCGATGCGCTCCATTTGGCGGCGCAGCACTTGCGCGATGGCCATACAGAGTTCGCCGCGCTCCTTGTAGTGGCGGTCCGTCAGCACCTTGGTCAGCATGTGGGGACCGGTGCAGGTGAACTTCAATTGATGAGTCGTCAGGTTCTTCGTGAAGTCGTAATCGCGGGCGAGGTTGAGCACCCCATCGCCCATCGCTTCGTGGACGATACCGGCGGGATCGGTGCGGTATTTAAGCTGCGCGTCGGCGCGGAACTCATCAATATCGGAGATGGAAAACCGCGTGCGGATACCGGACATGCGACTGATGAAATAGTCGATCATGCCATTCGTTTCCGGGTGGCTGGGATCGAAGCGATTCAGTTCACCGTCGGCGACGACATCGATACCCGCCAACTCCTGCGTCTTCAGCACCACCATGATGGCGTCGCGCAGCGCGCCGCGGGATGAATCGCCAAAAAGCCATTGCGGGGTGGGGTAGCTGCCCACCACAGTTGTCAGGATTGCCATAAAAGAACCATTCTATATTCATGCGACTCCTGGCGGCTGTATTAGCGTTCGTCCCGCTGACGGCGCAGACGCGTTTCGCCCAATTTGACCCGCGAGTGCTGGCGGCGGACCTGCGCGGCGGCTATCAAGTAGTGGCGGCTGATGTGAATAAGGACGGCAAACCGGACTTGGTGGCGTTGGGTTCCGGCATGACGGAATTGCTTTGGTTTGAAGGGCCGAATTGGGAACGGCGCGTGTTGACCACAGGCCTTACGCGCATGATCAACATGTGGCCGTTCGACACCGATGGAGACGGCATTCCGGAGTTCCTGGTGGCGCATGCGTTTGAGAATGAAGCGGCGCGGTCAGTGGGGATTGTCAGTTTGTTGACGCACGGCAAAGATGTTCGGCAGCCATGGACGGTGCGGGAGATTGATCGGCTGACGACATCGCATCGTATTCGCGTGGCGAACGGCTTGTTCATCAACGCGCCGCTGACCGGCGCTTCGGCGGTGGCGCCGGAGTATCGGGACCACACGCCGCTGGTGGCTTATCAACCGGGCGACTGGCACCGGCAACTGATCAACGGCGACGATGAGGGCGTGGTGCATGGGATCTTCATTCACGATTGGAACCGGGATGGCAAGGAGGATGTTTTGACCGCGAGTTTCCGTGGCATTCACGTCAATCTGGCGCAGACCGATGGCACTTGGAAACGCGAAAAGATCGCCGATGGCGATCCCGCGCCGTGGCCGAAATCCGGGTCGTCCGATATCACCGTGGGATTTTTGGGGCAGGAACGATTTCTGGCGGCCATTGAGCCGTGGCACGGCAATCGGGTTTCGATTTACCGCCGGAAAGGCGGGGCGTGGACGCGGCTCGTGATCGATGACTCGCTGGTCGATGGGCATACCGTGTTCGCCGCGGATTTGAATGGCGATGGGAAGCAGGAAGTTGTGGCGGGGTTTCGCGGCGGCAAGCGCGGCGTCTACATTTACTACGAGGAGGGCGGGCGCTGGATCCGCCAGGTGCTGAGCGAAGGGGCGGTAGCCGCGGCGGCGTGCACTGTTGCCGACTTGAACAACGACCGGAAGCCGGACATTGCCTGCATTGGCGCGGCGACGCAGAACCTGATCCTCTACACGCAGAAATGATACGGAATACGAAGAGATGCGGCCGGAGGAATTGGACCTCGCGCTAAGCGGGAACCCGCTCGTCATCTGCCCCTGGGGCGCGCTGGAATGGCACGGCGCCCATCTCCCGCTTGGCTTGGACGGACTGGTGGCGGAGGCATTCTCTGAGCGCCTGGCGGAGTCCACCGGCGGCATATTGCTGCCCCGCACTTGGCTGCCGATGACGACGCTGCCGCACGCGTTTTCCATCTCGCTTCCAAACCGAAACAGTGTGCGCGGTGTGGCGGTCGCTGTTGGACGAACTGGCACGCGTAGGCGCACGGACCATCTGCCTGGTGACGGGACACTATGCGCAAGGGCATGAGTTGGAAATGTACCGCGAATGCCGGGCGGCTATGTCGCGGCACGACGGGCTTCGAGTGATTGCCGCGGCGCCATCGGAGTTACTATTTTCCGGCGGGTTGCTGGAGCACGCGGGGAGAAGTGAGGCGTCGCAACTGCTCGCGGTGCGGCCGGATTTGGTGCGGCTGGGAGGAGGGGGAAAAGCTGCTGACCGACGGCGTTGAGGCCTGGAAGAACGCGCTTGCCTGGTGGGACACGCCGGCCGTTCTCGATTTCTATTCACGGCGTGAGAAGGACTACCTGCCCTATACTAATGAGTTCTACCGCGAGTCCTGGGAGCAGGCGATTGCCGACTGGTGGCGGGCGCGATCAGGTAACCGCTGATTCCAGAACCAGGCGGCGCCGGGTCACCGCTTAGAACACTTCTTCAAACGTATTGGAGAGCGGAGCGAGGCCGAAACGAATCAGGTCCGGCCCGCGAAAGTCCGGGATCACGGCGTGATTGGCAATGAGCAATTGCGTTAATTGCCCGGCGTCGGGGTGGCGGAGCGAAACGTGTGAGCCACGCTTTTCGGCGGCGCGGGGCGTAGCGATGGTCACGCCGTGAGGGCCAAGTTGTTCATCCGCTTCCGCGATCAGGAACTCAGAAAGAAGGATCGATTTGGCGCGAATGTTGGCGATGCCCGCTTCCAGTAACAGGTCGAGGCCCGGCTCAATACAGGCGGTGGAAAGAACGGGAGGCGTGCCGGCGAGAAATCGCATGACGCCCGGCGCGGGTTCATATTTTAAAGAAAACGCAAATGGCGCCGAGTGGCCAAACCAGCCTGGGATAGGGCTGCGGAGCCGCTCCTGAATGTCCCTGCGGACATAGAGGAATGCGGGTGCGCCGGGACTGCCGTTACAGTACTTGTACGTGCAGCCGACGGCTAGCTCGGCGCGACTGGCGTGGACCTTTCGCGTAGTTTCGACAGTGGATAATTTTCGGCGGTGCGGAAACAGGTGAGGGTGAGCGAGACGAGAGCGGTGTTGGCATCGGCGCTGGCGGCGGGATTATCGACGATGCGCAGGTCGCCGCCGCCTTGCAAGACGTAGACGTCGGAAGGGAAGTTTCGGGGATCGGTGAGAATGCCGCGGCGCGGGGCTTGCGCGCTCAGGGCCGCGGAGGCAAGTTTGAACAGATTGACTGACGTACTGTCGCAGACCGCAACCTCATCTGGGTGCGCGCCAATGAGCGCGGCGATTTTTGCCCCCAAACGCGACGACAGATCCAGCCAGCCGTCGTCCCAGCCCCGGATCAGACGGTGGCCCCATTGCGTGCCGACAATATCCGCCGCCAGCGATTGCGTGCGGCGCGGCAGACGGCACAGCGAATTGCCATCAAGATAAATGGCGCCGCCGCTTTCGATAACGAACTCATCGCGGTAGCGCCGCAGCGGATCGGCCGCATCCAGTTGCCGGGCTTTGGCTAGGCTCACGAATTCAGGATCCCACGGGGTGTGCCGAGAAAAATTCTACGGCCCAGAAGGGAAATAGTAAACTGAAAGATAGTGGACCTTGAGAAATCGCTGCTGAGAAAAGTTGGCCAGGCAATCGAGCGTTTCGATATGATCCGGGAAGGCGACCGGATTGCCGTCGGTCTATCCGGCGGAAAAGACTCCGTGACGCTGCTGGAAGTGCTGCTTTTGCTGCAAAAACGCGCGCCGATCAACTTCCAAGTCTGTGCGTTCACGGTGGAACAGGGCAAGTTTTTGGCGCCGATCGCCCCATTTGGTGAGTACTTGAAGAAACGGGGCGTCGAGTGGCTTTACGTCCGCGACGAGCCGAGTTTTCAATTGATTGAGGACGAACCGGACCATGGTTGCGATATGTGCAGCCGGTTCCGCCGCCGCGCCGTTTACGAAATTGCGAAGCAAATGGGAGCCAACGTAATTGCGCTGGGGCACACGGCGGACGATTTTTGCGAATCGCTGCTGCGGAACGCCATGTACACGGGCCGGCTCAGCGCGTTGCCCGCGGTGACCTGGTCCGCCAAGAAGGATTTCCGGCTGATTCGTCCATTGGTTTTTGTGACGGAGGAACTTACGCGGAATTACGCGGGTGCTTTAGCGGCGCCGGTGATTCCCTGCGGATGCTCGCAAAAAACGGGCACCGTTCGGCGTACTCTGCGAGATATTTTCAGTGAACTAGAGAAGGAGCATCCCTACCTGAAAGAGAACCTTTTGTCGGCAATGGGAAATATTCAAACGGATCGATTGCTCGATCCGCGGTATCTCCCCGCCGGAGCCGGCGGGCGAGCCGATGCGATGCCGCCGGCGAGTGCCGAACTGTTTCCCATAGTAGTGGAACTGTAAAAGCCCATCGATACCCAGGTAGTTAGATCCAGGCGACATGAGAATTCTGCCCCGCGAAGAGAAGTTCTTCGAATTATTGAATATGCAAACGCGGCTGCTAAATGAGGCCGCCGGCATTTTACTGGAGGGCGTGCAGGCGGGAAATTCCCATCTGAAGCTGATTGAGCCCCGCATTCGGGAGTACGAGCACGAGTGCGATGAAATTCTCCACGAGCTGTTCAAGCGGCTGAATCAGACATTCATAACGCCGCTCGATCCGGAGGACATTCAGTCGCTCTGCAGTCATCTGGATGACGTGATGGATGGCATGGAGGAAGCGGCGCACTGCATCGTTTCCTACAAGATTGACCCCATTCCAGAACCGGTGATAGATATCTGCAAGTTTCTGGTGAAGGCGGTTGCCGAAGTGAAAGCCGCCGTGGAAGTGATGGACAAGAACCGGGAGATTTTGAAGCACTGTATTGAGATCAACCGGCTGGAAGGGCAAGTGGATCAGATCGTGCGGCAGGCTGTGGTCGATCTTTTCGATAACGAATCGAACCCGATCCTGATCATGAAGCTCAAGGAAATCTACGATGTGCTCGAGTGGACTGTCGATTCCTGCGAGGATGTTTCCGACGTTCTTCAAACCGTCGTCGTGAAGAACAGCTAAGCGCGCGGCCCAAATGGATTCGAATTTTCTACTTGTCGCTCTGATCATCGCTGTCGCGTTGGTATTCGATTACATCAACGGCTTCCACGATGCGGCGAATTCGATCGCCACCGTTGTCGCCACTCGCGTACTGAGTCCCGGCCACGCAATCATGTGGGCCGGGTTTTGGAACCTGTGCGCCGTGTTCTTTCTGGACACCGGCGTGGCCGCCACCGTGGGCAAGGGCATGGTGGACTTGAAGTTTGTCACTCCCTATGTGATTCTGGCGGGCCTTGTGGGCGCCATCACCTGGAATTTACTCACTTGGTGGTGGGGACTGCCCTCATCGTCCACGCACGCATTACTCGGCGGATATGGCGGTGCCGCCATGGCCAAAGTGGCCGTCACGCTTGGCGTGAGCCACAGTTTCGAGGCCCTGATCGCTAGCGGATGGATCAAAACGATTGCGTTCATCGCCATCGCTCCCATGCTCGGGATGAGCTTGGCCTATCTGCTAATGGTCGCCGTGCATTGGATCTTCCGGTACACGATGCCGAGCAAGGTGGACCGCTGGTTCCGCGGGATGCAGTTGGCGTCGTCGGCGGTTTTTAGTTTTGCGCATGGAGCGAACGACGCGCAGAAAACGATGGGCATCATCACCAGCGTTCTGGTTACCGCCGGATATCTGGAGACATTCGTCGTTCCCAAGCCCGTCATTTGGGCCGCCTACATCGCCATCGCGGCGGGCACGATGAGCGGCGGTTGGCGCATTGTCCGCACGATGGGAGCCCGGCTAACCCGCCTGAAACCGCGCGGCGGCTTCTGCGCGGAGACGGCCGCGGCCATCTCCATTCTCTTCCCCACCTACCTCCACATGCCCGTTTCGACAACGCATGTCATCGCCGGCTCCATTGCCGGCGTCGGCTCCATTAACCGGCTGAAGGCCGTTCGCTGGGGGCTTGCGACAAACATTCTTTGGGCGTGGGTGATGACGATACCTGCGTCCGCCGCGGTGGGTGCGATCTGTATGCTGCTAATCAAATTCGCGGCCGGCAAAGACTGAAATTAGCCGAAAGAATTTGCTAACAAAACGCCTGTTTGTTACGTATTCCATTCACCATGGGTATTTCGCTACTTTCCCCGTTTATTTGTGTTGTCATCGCGCTCTTCATCGTGGCGCCGGAACCGGCGCGCGATTCACCCTCCCGGCTCGCCGGCCCGGCGGCGTTTGCAAGTTAACTAAGGATCTTCCGCACCACGTTCCCGTGTACATCGGTCAGCCGGTAGTGGCGGCCCTGAAACTTAAATGTCAGCCGCGTATGGTCAATACCCAGGCAATGCAGAATCGTGGCGTGGAGGTCGTGGACATGCACGGGGTCTTCCGTAATGTTGTAGCTGAATTCGTCGGTCGAACCGTGAGTAATGCCGGGCCTAATTCCGCCGCCCGCCAGCCACATCGTGAAGCAGCGCGGATGATGGTCCCGCCCGTATTCGGTGGCCGTTAACGGCCCCTGGCAATACACGGTACGTCCGAATTCACCGCCCCAGACAACCAGCGTGTCTTCGAGCATCCCGCGTTCGGCCAGATCCTGCACCAGCGCCGCCGCCGGCTGATCGGTCGCCGCGCATTGAGTGGGCAGCGCCGTGGGCAAAGTACGGTGCTGATCCCAGCCGCGGTGGAACAACTGCACAAACCGAACGCCCCGCTCCGCCATGCGCCGGGCCAGCAGGCAATGAAAGGCGAACGTTCCCGGTTTGCGCGCGTCGGGTCCATAACGATCCACGACATGCGCGGGTTCCTTCGATAGATCCGTCAGTTCCGGAACGGAGACTTGCATGCGGTACGCCATCTCGTACTGCGCGATGCGCGAGGCCACTTCCGGATCGCCCGTCACTGCCTGTTGATCCCGATTCGCCTCGGCAAGTCCATCCAGAAAGTGCCGGCGCATGTCGCGGTCAATGCCGGCCGGGTTCGAAAGGTGCAGCACCGGATCCGACGCGGAACGGAACTTCACTCCCTGATAACTGGACGGCAGAAATCCGCTGCCCCAGACGCGGTCCGCCAGCGGCTGGTCGCCGATCTTGGAACCGGCGGAGGCCATCACGACATAGGCCGGCAGATCCTTGTTCTCGCTGCCTAGTCCGTAGGAGAGCCAGGACCCGATCGACGGGCGCCCAGCCAGTTGAAAACCGGTTTGCAGAAAAGTGATGCCGGGATCGTGATTGATCTGCTCCGTGTGCATGGAACGAATGAAGCAGAGTTTGTCGACAACCTTGGCGGTGTGCGGAAGCAGTTCGCCGACCCAGGCGCCGCTCTGCCCATGGCGCGCGAAACTATAGATCGATTTGGCCAGCGGAAATTTCGTTTGCGTGGCCGTCATCGCCGTCAGCCGTTGCCCCTGGCGGATCGACGGCGGCAGCTCCGTGCCATGCAGTTCCGCCAGTCGCGGCTTGTGGTCGAAGAGCTCGATTTGGGACGGACCGCCGTACATGAAAAGGTAGATCACGCGCTTAGCTTTCGGCGCGAAATGGGGGAGCGAATTATCGGCGGCGAGCAGCGATTGCGCCGCGGCCAGGGACATGAAGTTGCGGCGGGATTGCATGGCCTATTCCTTGGTGACGACGGCGTCGAGATTCAGAATCATGCTGGCGACGGTTGTCCATGCGGCGTGTTCCACCGGGTCGATGGACGTGTCGCGCGGGGAGTCGCCATGGGACAAAAGCGCGGCGGCGTCTTTGGGCTGGGAGCCATATCGGTCCTGCGCGTAGGCGAGCATGGAGCGCATCGAGGCCGCTTCGTTCGCGCGAGGTCCCCGCGCGAGAACGAGTTGAAACGCGCGTTCCAGACGGCTGGCCGGGTCGGGTCCGGCTTCAAGAATCGAGCGTTGCGCCAAGGCCCGGGCGGCCTCCAGGAACTGCACGTCATTCATCAGGTGGAGCGCCTGCAGCGGTGTATTCGTGCGCCCCTCGCGCACGGTGCAGCTCTCGCGCAGCGCCGAGTCGAATGTCGCCATAAACGGCGGCGGAGAAGTGCGGCGCCAGAACGTATAGATGCTCCGGCGATACAGCGCTTCGCCGGTGCCCGGTTTATAATCGCCGCCGCCGTTTTCACTCCATAGTCCGGCTGGTTGATACGGCTTAACGGAGGCACCACCCTGTTTTTCCACCAGCAGTCCGGCCACGCGCAGCGCCTGGTCCCGCACCATCTCCGCAGGCAACCGGAATCGCGGCCCGCGGGCCAACAACCGATTCTCCGGATCTCTCTCCCGCAGTTCACTGGTGACCGTTGACGATTGCCGGTATGTATCGCTCATAAGCATCGTCTTCCATAGCCGCTTCATATCCCAACCGTTGTCCATGAAATCGACGGCCAGCCAATCGAGCAGTTCAGGATGACTCGGCCAGTCGCCTTGCGAACCAAAATCCTCGGCCGTTTTTACGAGTCCCGTGCCGAACGCCATCTGCCAGAAACGATTGACGGCAACTCGGGCGGTCAGCGGATTCCGGCGGTCAACCAGCCATTGGGCCAGACCAAGCCGATCAGCCGACGCGCCTGCGGGAAGCGCGTGGAGGGCGGTGGGAACCATACGTTGCACCGCTTCCCCTGGCTTGTCATAAGCGCCGCGAATCGCGAGAAACGTATCGGGCCGCTGGGCGCGTTCCTGCATAACCATGACCGTTGGGATGATCTGTTCAAATGCTTCCAGACCGGCGGCGCTGGCGGCGACGCGCGCCCGCGCCAGCTTCACCGAAGCGTCTGCGCCGAGTTCAAAAAACGCTTGCCGCAGGTACTGTCGCTGAATCGGAGTCCGCTTCGCAACGGGCACGCGAACCACTTGGCCCAGCGAATCCGCCGTCGATAACATCGCGGCATCGGCCGCCCCCAGCGCTCGCGAATACGACCGGAACGCCGCAATTTCGCCCTGAAACGAATTGTCCCAACCGCCGCCGCCGCCAAAAACCAACATCCCCGGCCGTCGAAAGTCCTGGTTCAAGGCGTCGAGCTGAACATCCAAATCCCAAGCCTCGCCGTCCACATAAACCTTCACCCCGCTGGCGTACCGCGACCCGTCATAGGTGACCGCGAGGTGATACCAACGGTCCTTCGCCAGCGCCTTTTTTGTCTCCAGAAGAATGGCGTCGTCCAGCCTCCGAACCGCTAATTGGATCTGCAGTTTACCGTTCTCAAGATGGAGACCATACCCCGCGGGATTGCTCTCATCGCTGTTCATGCGGTGCAGAATCACGCCGTTCCCGCTGGCCGATTTCATCCGGAAAGCCAATGAAAACCGGTCCTGAAAGCCGTACTGCGCATGGTCGCCCGCTTCGAATATCTTTTTCCCATCGAAAGCGACTGGCGCGGGCAACAGTTCCGATTCCAACTTCTCGGCGGACATCCATACCGCATCGGCGCTCACAGTTCGCTCCCACGTCGTTTGGGCCGCGGCAATCGATCCTTCCATTGTGTGAAACGCCTCTTGCGCGGTCTTGAGGGATCGGCGCAGTTCGCGGAGCTTCGATTCCTGATCCGCTGTCGGCGCCTGCACCATGGGCGGAGAGTTGCCGTATTTCAAGTAGCGTCCCGGCTCGCCGATGTTATTGAAGTAGGAGAAAAGCTGGTAATACTCTTTCTGCGTGATGGGATCGTATTTGTGGTTGTGGCAGCGCGCGCAGCCCACGGTAAGACCCAAAAAGACCGTCGACATTGTCTCCACGCGATCGGCGGCGTACTCCATCAGATACTCTTCCGGGACGATGCCGCCTTCGGAATTGCCCCGATGATTGCGGCTGAAGCCGGTGGCGACTTGCTGCGAAAGCGTCGCGTTGGGCAGCAGATCGCCGGCGATTTGTTCGACGGCGAAGCGGTCGAACGGCATGTTGCGGTTTAAGGCGTCGATGACCCAATCCCGCCAGCGCCACATGATGCGGTCCGCGTCCGTTTGGTAGCCGTTCGTATCGGCGTAACGGGAGGCATCGAGCCAGCGAATGGCCATGCGTTCGGCGTAGGAGGGTGAAGCCAATAACCGATCCAGGACCATTTCGTAGGGCTTTGGCGACCGGTCATTGACGAAAGCCTCGACTTCCTCGGGCGCTGGCGGCAGCCCCGTCAGATCAAGCGAGGCGCGGCGAATCAGCGTCCGGCGATCCGCTGGAGCCGATGGCGTCAGGCCCTGTTTGCTCAGACGCTGCCGGACAAAAAAATCGATAGCGTTCTGGCCATCGGGGACCGCCGCCTTCTCCGGAGAGATAAACGACCAGTGCTTTTGCCAAACGGCGCCATCGCGAATCCACTGCTCCAGCGCCGCGATTTCAGCCGCGCTCACCACGACGCCCGTGTGAGACGGCGGCATCCGGAGCGCTTTGTTGGGCGTGCGCAATCGCTGCAGGACGACACTGTCTTCGGGCTTACCGGGGACGATGGCGCGCCGCCCCCCGCCAAGGTCGGCCTTCGCCGAATCCTCCCGATCCAGTCGCAAGCGAATGCCTTTGTTGACCGCGTCCGGTCCGTGGCAAGCCACGCATCGATCGGAGAAAATGGGCCGTATATCCCGGTTGAATTGGAGCGGTTGCGCGAGCGCGGCGCTGGCCAACAAAAGAGCGGCGGCAATTAACGTGGAGTAAACCATCCCTATGCCGCCCATTATATTCGATCCCGCAACCGCAACCGCGACTGCGGCCCGGTTTCGCCGACTCCTTGCGGCAAATCCCTGCGCTGTTGCGGCGACAAGTTCTCAATTGCGATTCTCAACCGTGTCATGCACTCACGCTTCATCGCCAGCGACTCGGGCGTCTCCGTTGTGGCAAGCGGTTGTTCAAAAACCTCCGGCTGGCGCCGCGAAGTCGTCGCCAAATTATGCGCCACGGCATAAACCCAGGCCCGCGGGTTCTCAATGGATTGCCCCTGCCGCGGCGCGACGAAATACTTGAAGAACGATTCCTGCGTCATCTACTGTGCCTCTTCCGGCCGAACTCCCAACGAAACCAGGTAGACGTAGATCTCCTCCCGCCGCTGCACGAACAGCCTCTCCACCGTTTCATGCAAGATCATGCGGCGACTCGGAACATCCGTCTCCAGTCATAGGACGGGTACGAGGCGGTTTTAATCACAGCGGGGCAAATAAAATGTTTGGGGGAAGGATCACTTGCTGACTGGGCTGTGAAAAAACCTCCGCCACCCGAATTGGACCAGAACGACTTCGAACGCGACCTCACCGAATGCGCCAGGATGCGTTGGAACGGGCCGTCTGAGGGATTTGGTCCCCCCCTTCGGGACTCGACTTTTGCCAATTGTGATTTTTTCACAGCCCTGACACGCGTGGCTCAGATCCGTGCCACCGTCAGGCCGGGGTTCGTTTAAGGTGCTTTTCCAGGAGCGGATGGCATGTTGGCTTCGGTGTCGATGCCTTTGGCGGCGGCATCGGAGGCGGCATGACGAAGATCCTGCAGGATTTGCTCACCCCCGGATCTTTTTCGGAGCTCTGGACAGTGGGTTCGTTTATTTGCGTTTTTGTTTCGGCGCGGGCGGCGGGGAAGTTGACATGGACAAACTTGATGCGGCGTTCGAGGCGGGCGATGCGGAGTTGGAGTTGGTCGATTTGGCGGTTAATGCTCGCGGTGAGTTCGGGGACAGTATTGGCGCCGCCGGCAATGGCGAGATTCCATTGCGTGACGAGGCAACGGTCGAGGCGACCTATTTGCCAGTGGGCGGTGGCGATATCCTGGACGATGCCGGTGGTGATCTGGTTTAGTGGCCGGTAGAATTCCGTTAGTTCTTTGCGGAGAGCATCGCAGGCGGCGCGGTCTTCGTTAGTCATGTTCTTTTCCTTCCGGTCTTAGAAATGGGAAAGGCCCTCCGGGGTGGGAGGGCCTTTCCGCGGCGCGAGTATTCCCGAGCCGACTTCACACTAGCACACGCGGACCTAGCATTTTTGGGGTGCGACGTTGGAAGGTGTTGATAATAAGTGAAATATAAACTTCAAAATTCTGGGACCGAGTTTCTATCGAACGGCGATGGTGACAGGGCGGCTGCGCTGGCCGGCGGATTCGAGGGTCACTTCCACGGCGTCGCCGATTAATGAGTTGGCCGGGACGATGACGTTGATCTGGTACAGACCGCTGAAGGTGGGGGCCAGGCCGGCGAAGGTGACTTGGGCTTCCTGGCCGCCGATGGTGACGGTGACTGGATTGGTGACGCTGCTGAGCGGAGAAGACGGCGACGGACGGCCCGCTACGACCGCCGGGCTGACCGGACCGAGGCCGGAACAGTAAATGATTATCACTTCGCCGCGATTGGCGGGCGTGCCGGGTTCGGCAAGCGTAACACCGTCCTGCTTCACAATGGCGCCTTGACCGGAACCGTTTTCCGCTTTGGTGAAGATACCGGGTTGGGCGGCGGAGACGTTGAGGGTCTCCGGTACCGCGATGGCCTCGCCTCGCTTCACCAGGATCTGATGCTGCGTATCGACCGGCACATCGTAGGGCACTTGTGCGTTCAGTTGGCCGCTGCTGGTGTACAACAATGGCACGGGACGGTTCCCCAGTGTCACTTCCGTGCCGTTGAGCGCCGATGGCAGCGGGATGCTGGTCGCGGCGCCCGCGCTATCAGCGAGATTGGATCCGTATATGCTTATGAGGCTTCCCGGGGCGATTGGCAGTCCTTTTTCAAAGCTGGCGGCGTGTACGATTCCACCCGCGGTCAATAAGGGCGCGGCGGTTGCTCCCTGGGCCAGCACGGCGCCACTGAGTTCTACTTTACCGGCCTGCGAACGGCCGGCGATGACGTCGGCCGATGTGCCGAGGAAGACGGCGACGACGGTGAGGCGCGTATTGGCGATGGCGCGGACCGGACGCCAGGTGCCGCGCCAGACGCCGTTGCCGACGTGGGCGAGAGTTACCTGGGGGTCGCCGTTTTCAGGGCGCGCGACGACTTGCGCGCCGGTCCCGCCAGCGAGCGGGGTGAGCAAGTTGCCGCATTCATCGGCGGCCTTGACTTCGACGGTAACGGCTTCGCCGACGCGGACGGAGAAGCCATCGCGGAGAACGGTAGACTCGACGCGCAATGAGGGCGCGGCGCAACTGGCGGCGTTGCGCTGCCCCTTGTTGCCAGTGTCGGGCGGGGCGACTACGGAGAGCAGATTGACGGTGCGGACGCTGCCGTCTTCCTGCAGTTGGAAGGTGACGACACCGCGGCGAACGCCGGGGGGCAACTCGGCCAGGGTTGGCTGGATGACAACGGAGCCGGGTCCGTTGGGAACGGCACGGCCGGCGCCGGGGGCGGATTCATACCAGGTGCCGAGGCGGGAGGAATCGAAGGTGACGGGGCCTTTGCCAAGGTGGTTTAGCGTCACCGTTTGGGAGCCGGGATTCTCGCCTTGCTTGGTGATGAAGATCATACCGGACGGGGACACTTCAGGCCCGGGGTTGGTGCCTTCCGGGAGGACATTGAGAAGCACGGTGACGAGTTGCGGGGAGTTGTCGGCATCACCGGTGATTTCAATGCGGTCATAGTATTGACCGGCGGCGAGACCGGCGGGGTTGACGCTGACGGAAAGGTCACTGACTTCGAGCCAGGGTTCGGTGACGGTACCGGAATCGGCGCTGAGGCGGGTGAAGCGGCCATTGACGGCGGCGCGCCAACTGAGTGCGCCGGCGCCGATATTGAGAATGCCGATATTCTGCGGGGTAGGGGAACCGCCGCCGGCGACGGCGGTGAAGGTGAGGCCGGCCTGGGAGACGAGAATGGTCCGGCGGCCGCCGCGAACGGTGAGGGTGACGGGGACGACGGTGCGGGCCGTGCCGTCGGTGACGGTGATGGAGCCGAGAAAGGTTCCGGGCTTGAGACCGGCGGGGTCGACGGTGACGGTTATGACGCCGACCTGGCCGGCGCGGAGAGCATCGTTATCGGGCGATACTTTCAGCCACGGACCGACTGAGGAGACCCGATAGCTGAGAATGCCGCCGCCATCGTTGCGAACTTCGAGGGCGGTTGTTTCGGGGGGACTGGCTTCAGGGCGGCTGATGGAGATAGACTCCGATGAGAGGCGGAGGCGGGGCGCGGTTTCGGTAACATCGAGCGACACGGAGACGGGATTGGACGTGCCAGCGGGATTGGTGGTGACGTTAATGGTGGCGGTATAGCGGCCGGCTCCGAGAGCGGAAGCGTTGGCGGTGAGGGAGAAGGTGGCGGGAGCGGTGTCACTGGAGGTGGCGATGCTGAGCCAGTCGCGGGCGGACTGGCCGTAGGTGACGGCGACTGTATAAGGCAGACCGGCGATGGGGCTGGTGAGGTTTAGCCGTACGGGCGTGGACGCGGCGCTGCCGGCGACGGCGGTGAGGGTGACGGGCGAGGGGGCCAGAGTGGTGGTGAGAGCGAGATTGCGGACGACCCGGATGCGGTTATTTCGGGAGTCGGCGATGTATAGGTCGCCATTGGCGGCCACGGCAAGCCCCGCGGGGCGGGTGAAAGAAGCGGCCAGCGGTGAGCCGCCGTCGCCCGAGAACCCATAACGGATGGCGCCGGCAAACGTCGAGATGATGCCGCTCGAATCAATGCGGCGGATAGCGCCGCTGCCGTCCTGGGTGATGTAGATGTTACCGTCACGATCAACGGCCATGCCGTGCGGGAAGCGGATAGCCGCCTCCGTGGCGGGGCGGCCGTCACCGCTGGCGATGCTGGCGCCGGTGCCGCCAATGGTGCGAATAATGCCGGTGGAAGAGATGGCGCGGATGCGGTGATTACTGTAGTCGGCGATAAGGAGTTCGCCGGCGGGGTTGAAGGCAAGGCTGGCGGGGAAATTGAGACTGGCTTCGGTGGCGCGGCCGCCGTCACCGGCGAAGGCGGGGACGCCCTTGCCGGCGATGGTGGTAATGATGCCGCGGGTGTCGATACGGCGGATGCGATGATTGTCGCTGTCACTGAAGATAATATTGCCGCCGGGATCGACGACGATGCCGTAGGGGTAATTGATGCGGGCATCGACGGCGGGACCGTCATCGCCGGAAAACCCGGCGACAAACGTAACGCCGGCGATGCTGCTGATGACGCCGTTGGTGATTTTCCTGATTTTCTGGCTATTCCCATCGGCGATAAGGAGCGAGCCATCGGGCGTGACCGCGAGGCCGACCGGAAAGCTGACGCGTCCAAATTCAGCGGGTCCGTCAACGCAACAGGAATTCACGCCATTGCCTGTAACCCTGGTAACGGAGCCGTCCCGATCCACCTTGGCAATGCGATGTCCGGCGTACTCGGAGTAGTAAACGGACCCGTCCGGAGCGATTGCCAGACCGAGCGGCTCCGTCATGGTGACGAGGGACGCGGGAGTGCGGGGAAGCAGTTCTTTGAATTTGCCGTTACCGGCGATTTTAGAGACGAATCGGCCATCGGCGGAGAGGAGAAGAAAGCGGGGATCATCGGCATCGGCGAAATAGAGACGCCCCTGCTGGTCGAAGGTTAGCGTCGTGACGAGGCCGAGATTGACCAAGAGCGCGCCAACAGGAGCGGTGGTGACAGGGGCGCTGGAACCACCCGCGATCGTGGAGATGACGCCCGCGGCATTGATGCGGCGGATGCGGCGGCTGGAAGTATCGGCGAGGAGGATGTTGCCGGCACTGTCGGTGGTGACGCCGGCGACGTTGGTGACCATGGCGGCAACGGCGGGACCGCCATCGCCGGAGTAGCCGCGGACGCCGGTGCCGGCGATGGTGTTGATGATGCCGTCTGTGCCAACGCGGTAGACGCGGAAATTTAGCGTGTCGGTGATCAGGATGCGGTTGGCGCTGTCGATGTGGAGATCGAAGGGGACGAAGGAGGAGTCAATGGCGGGACGGCCGTCGCCGGAGTAGGTGGGCTTGCCGTTACCGCCGATGGTGGTGATGACGCCATAGGGGGAGAGCTTGCGGAGGCGGCTTTGGTCGTAATCGGCGATGTAGAGATTGCCGGCGGGGTCAAGGGCTATTTTCCACGGGGAAATGGAGGCGGCGGTGGCGGGACCGCCATCACCGGTGGAGCCATAAAAGCCATTGCCGGCGACGGTGTTGATAATGCCGCCGGGGGTGACGCGGCGAATGCGGTAGTTCCGGCCATCGGCGATGAATATGTTGCCCGCTTTGTCGATAGCGATGCCGCGGGGATTATCGAGGGAAGCGCGGCGGGCGTCGCCGCCATCGCCGGAAAAGCCCCGGACGCCATTGCCGGCGATGACGGTGACGGCGCCAGCGGGTTCAATACGGACGAGAACGTGATTGAGCGTGTCGGCGTATACAAGCCGGCCTTGCGGATCGAGAGTGGTTGAGAGGGTGGGGGCGATGGGGGTATCAAGGGCCGCACCGCCATTGCCCGGGAACACCCATTCGGTGCCGGCGAAGGTGGTGACGATCTGCTGTGCGTGCAGCGACGCGGCGAACGCGGTTAGAAGAAGTCTGGGAACCATTGAATACTTCATCGGGGTAGTCCTATCTTATGTGTTCGCGTAATAGGATGGAAAAATGCATCATCGGCGATCGTTTCTACTGTTGTTGGCGGCGGCGCGGGAACTTCGTTGCGATGTGGCGGTGATTGGCGGCGGGACAGGGGGCGTGGCGGCGGCGCTGGCGGCGCTACGGAACGGGATGCGGGTAGTGATGACGGAGGAGACGGATTGGGTGGGCGGCCAGTTGACGTCGCAGATGGTGCCGCCGGATGAGCATCCGTGGGTGGAACAGTTTGGTGGGACGCGGCTCTATCGGGAATATCGTTCGCGGATTCGTTCTTACTACCGGGATCATTATCCGTTGACGGCGGAGGCGCGGGGAAGGTGGAACTTGAATCCGGGAGATGGGTCGGTCTCGCGGTTGACGCATGAGCCGCATGTGTCGGTGGCGGTGTTCGAATCGATGTTGGCGCGGTATATTTCGGGCGGTCAATTGACGTTGCTCTATGATACGGTTCCCGTGCGTGCGGATGTAAGTGGGGACCGGGTGCTGGCGGTGACGGTTCGGCATAAGTCTGGCGTTTCCAGAGCTATTTCGGCGGCATATTTTGTGGATGCGACAGAACAGGGGGAGTTACTGCCATTGGCGGGTGTTGAGTTTGTGACCGGGTTTGAATCTCAGAAAGAGACACAGGAGCCTCACGCACCTTCGATGGCGCAGCCTGCCAACATACAGGCCTTTACGGTTTGTTTTGCGGCGGACTATGTGGCGGGGGAGGATCACACGATTGATCGGCCTTCGGAGTATGGGTTTTGGCGGGACTATGTGCCCGCGATGAGGCCGGCGTGGCCGGGGAAGTTACTAAGTTGGGAGATGAGCGACCCGGTGAAGCTGACGCCGCGGCGGGTAATGTTCGATCCTTCGGCGGAGCGCAACGCGCCAGGGGAGTTGAACCTGTTTATTTACCGGCGGATCGCAAATAAGCGAAACTTCGCGGCGGGGGCTTATGCGGTGGATGTATCGTTGGTCAACTGGCCGCAAAACGACTATCTGCTGGGGGATCTGCTTGGGAGTTCGGCGTTAGCGCATCTGGCGCGAGGGAAGCAGTTGAGTTTGTCGTTGTTGTATTGGATGCAGACGGAGGCGCCGCGTCCAGATGGGGGGCAAGGGTGGAAGGGGTTACGGTTGCGCGGAGATTTGGCGGGGACGGAGGATGGGTTGGCAAAGTATCCGTATATACGCGAGTCACGGCGGATGAAGGCGGAGTTTACGGTGTTGGAGCAGCATGTGGCGGTGGAAGCACGGAAGTCGAAGGAGGCGGAGACGTTTGCGGACAGTGTCGGCGTGGGGAGTTACCGGATCGATCTGCATCCGTCGAGCGGCGGGGATAACTATATCGATGTAAGTTCGCTGCCGTTTCAGATTCCGTTGGGGGCGCTGATTCCGCGGCGGGTGGAGAATGTACTGGCGGGCTGTAAGAATCTGGGCGTAACGCATATTACGAATGGATGTTACCGGCTGCATCCGGTGGAGTGGAATATTGGAGAGGCGGCGGGGACAGTGGCGGCGGAGGCGGTGCGGACTGGCCATGTGCCGCGGCATATTCGGAATACGGCGGTGTTGTTGGCGGGCTTGCAGGCGCGATTGACGGCGCAGGGGTTTGAGCTGGCTTGGCCGCGGGTTACGGCGCGTTAGCGGCGGCGGTTGGTGCGGCGGTACGATTTTGGAAACGTCTCGCATGACCTTCTTGTTCTGTTCCGCCTTCTTCAATTCGTACGTCAGATGGAGGCGTATCCACATCTCCGGCGAGATCACGAATAGCCGGGAGATCTTTAGGCAGATAACGGCGGAGAGAGGCCTGCGTTCGGCCAAAATGTCGTGGAGCATCCGCGGCAGCGCTTACCGTTAGGCCAACTTCGGGCAGGATGTCTTCCCTGATTATTTCGCCCGGATGGATGGGCGGGAGGGCATTCCTTCTGTTCATGACTTTCTTGGGCCGGTAGCCCGCGTTCCCGGATTCCAATGTACCCAATGCTAGCGGAATCCGGCAACTGTTTAGTAGACAGATTCGATACTCCCTTCAGTTGGGAACCCGTTCGGCGGGCATATCACGGCCATTTTGATGGAGCGTTATGCCGGTCGCTTTGCCATCGGCGTCAAAGCGGAAGCTTATCTGGGCATCAATAACGCGAACGAAGAACTTCGTTGGCGACTCGGGGTAGACTTCGATTTTGCCTTGGCCGGTGAGTTGGGTGAAGATCTGATTGCCTTCGCGGGTGACGGACATAACCGCGCTCGGCGCGAGGGCGAATTTGCCGGTGTAGCGGTCGAGGGTATCGGGCGGCAACGTGATGGCCGTGCGAGGCATTTCGAATTTTTCACCGAGGAAGATGGCGGCGAGGTCCTTGCCGATTTTGCCGGCGACAGCGCCGCTGTTATTGGAGAGCACGATGGAGACGAGACGTTCTTCCGGAAAGCGGAGAATGCTGGTGCTAAAGCCGTTGATGCCCCCGCCGTGGGTGTGCGCGGGGCGGTTGAACATTTTTGGGACCGACCAACCATAGGCGTAGTTGTTTTGTTCCGGAGTGAATAATTTGGCACGGGCGGGGGCTTTCAGCAGCGTGTCGGTGTTCAGGACCTGGTCCCAGAGGAGGAGATCCTGGGCGGTTGAGTAGAGATCGCCGGCGCCCATCGGGATGGTCATGTCGATATAGGGCGCATGGCGCAGCGCCGTACCCACGCCGGAGTAGCCGGTTGCGCGGTTTTTGAGGATTGGGGAGTGGTCATCGTGACCAGTGTCGTTCATGCCGGCGGGCTGAAAAACGTGTTTGCGCATGTAGGCGGGATACGAGTCGCCGGAGGCCTTTTCGATCACGAGGGCGAGGGCGGCATAGCCTGAGTTGCTGTATTCGTGTTTAGAGCCGGGAGGGAAACGGAGTGGTTTATCGCGGATTGCTTCGAGTGTCTTCGCGGGTGGGGAGGGGAGCATGGTGGTACTCAAATATCCATTGAAGTTGAAGATCCCGGAGGTGTGGGTGAGGAGTTGATGGATGTTGATGGGCTTCCAGGTGTCGGGGCAGTTGGCGACGTAGTCGCACATGGTGTCGAAGACGTTTAGTTTGCCCTGTTCTTCCAACTGCAGAATGGCAAGGGCGGTGAACTGTTTGGTGATGGAGCCGAGGCGAAATTTGGTTTCGATAGCGTTGAGGACACCGTGCTCGGCGTTGGCGAAGCCATAGCCGTTGGAGAAAAGCGTCTTGCCGTCTTTGGCGACGAGGACGGTGCCCATGAAGGCGTTGTCTTTGGCGGTGACGGCCATGTAATCCATCGCTTGTTGGACGGGGCTTTGCGCCCAAAGCGCGACCGTGAAGAGTAGACAGAATATTGGTTTCATAGTTCCTTTGCCGTCAATGACCGGCGGTAAACAACGCGGAAAACCGCCATCAACGGGACCGACAGGAACATACCCGTCACCCCGCCGACCTGTTCTCCGGCCAGTACTCCAAATAACACGAGCAACGGGTGCATTTCAATCCCCGAACTATAAAGCCAGGGCTGCAAAACGTAATCCTGGAGAAGACGGTAGAGCAGGAAGAAGACGATGAGGCCGCCGACGTGATCGTATCCGCTGAAGGCGGCGACGAGACTGACAATGACCATGCCCGAAAGCGGGCCGACAACGGGGACGAATTCCAGCAGGCCGCAGACGCCCGCGAGGAGGACGGCGTACGGCACGCCGATGGCTCCGAAGATCAGCATGTGCGATGTGAAGGTCGCGAGCGCGAGAAGGAATACGGCGCGCATGTAAAGGCCGAGGAGTAAGTCAACATCGGTGACAATGTGGTGAGCGAGTTGTTGATGGTCGTCGCGGGTGAAGACGGTGACGACGGCGGTGCGGATGTCCTTTAGGGCGAGTTCGATTAGGAAGGCGAGAATTGGGATGAGGATGAGGAAAAGAAGGCTGGACAACTGGCTGATCAAGCCTTTCCCGATGGCGGTGAGGGCGGGGAGGAGCATTTCCTTGCCAGTTTCCAATTGCCCCGTCAGCGCGCCGGCGATCTGTTCGCGATAGGGGGCGAGGATCGATGGGAGATGGCGCTCCAGCATGGTGTCGCGCTGCTGCAGGAATTCCGGGAGGCGGCTGGCGAGCAGTGACGCCTCGGCGGCGATACGCGTGCCGATGACGAGCACGGCGGTGACGACGACGGCAAGGCCTCCAAGGTAAACGAGGCTGGGGGCGAGCGCGGGCGGCAACTTTGGCGGCAGCGCTTTGCGCATAAGATCGACGAGCGGATGGAGGAGATAGGCCAGCAACAGAGCGATGGTGAAGACGAATAGCGTGGTGCGCGCCAGCCAGGCAAGTTCAATGAGAAGGAGAACGAGGAAGACGGTCCAAGTGGCGCGGGCGGCGCGGGAATCGATACCGAGCATGAGTCTCTATTAACTATACTGGGAGCCAACGGCATGTCGAATTGGATTCGTGAGCGGCTGACCGAACTGCAGGCCCTGGAAGAGAAATTGCGAGCGGGGGGCGGGGCGGCGAAGGTCGATAAACAGCACCGGGACGGTAAATTGACGGCCCGGGAGCGGGTGGCGGCGCTGCTGGATCCGGGGGCGTTTTCGTTTGAAGCAGGGCTGCTGGCGGCGTATGATTTGCATGGCGGGCAGGCGCCCGGTGCGGGCGTCGTGACTGTTGTTGGGCGGATTGCGGGGCGGGTTGCGGTGGTTGTTGCGAATGATGCGACGGTGAAGGCCGGCGCGTGGTGGCCGGAAACGATCACGAAGATTTTGCGGGCGCAGGAGATCGCGATGCGGAACCGGATTCCCATCGTGTATCTGGTGGATTCGGCGGGCGTGAATCTGCCGCTGCAGGACGGTATTTTCCCCGGGCAGTATGGGGCGGCGCGAATTTTCTATTACAACTCGCTGATGCGGCGGAAACTGCGGGTGCCGCAGATCGCGGCGGTGATGGGGATGTGCATCGCCGGGGGCGCCTATTTGCCCGCGTTGAGCGATGTGATCTACATGGTGGATGGCACCAGCTTTATGGGTCTGGGCGGGCCGAATCTGGTGAAGGGCGCGACCGGGCAGGTGAACACGGCGGAAGACTTGGGCGGGGCGCGGATGCATACGGCGGAGAGCGGCGTGGCGCATTTTCGGGCGGTGGACGATGCCGATTGCCTGCGGCAGATTCGCGAGCGGTTCGCGGCTTTTCCGGCGCCCGCGGTTCGTCTCGAGGATCCGGGGGCGGCACGGCCGGCTTCGGAAATTTACGAGGTCTTGCCGGACAATCACAGGCTGCCCTATTCGATGGAGTCGCTGCTGGGTTGCCTCCTGGACGGCGATGGATTCCGTGAATTTCAGCCGGATTACGCACCGGAGATGTTGTGTGCGGAGGCTCGTTTGGGCGGGCGCGCGGTGGCGGTGATTGCGAACCGGCGCGGGTTTCTGAAGTCGCAAACGGGGCCGCGGATTGGGGGAATTGTCTATACCGAGTCGGCGCGCAAGGTGGCGTATTTTGTGGAGAACGCGGAGCGCGCGGGAACGCCGATTTTGTATGTGCAGGATGTGAGCGGGTTTATGGTGGGGCTGGATGCGGAGAAGGGCGGGATCATTCGCGCGGGGGCGGAGATGGTGGAGACGATGGCGTGCGCGACGGTGCCGAAAATTGTGTTGACGGTCAACCATGCGTCGGGCGCGGGGTACTACGCGATGGCGGGGCAGGGATTTGATCCGCACTTTACGTTTTCGTGGCCGACGGCGCGGATCGGGGTGATGGAGGGTGAGTCGGCCGTGCAGGCGGTGCATGGGCCGGAGTTGGAGCGGTTGAAGCAGGCGGGTGAGGCGGCGCCGGAAGAGTTGCGGGAGCGGATTGCGAAGACGCGCGAAGATTACGAGCGGTGGCTGGACGCGAAGTATGCGGCGGCGCGGGGGCATTGCGACGCGGTGATCGACCCGGGCGTGTCGCGGGAAGTCTTGGCTTTGGCGTTGGACGTCTGCACGGCGAGCGGGCATCGCGAACACTTGGTATTGGAGCGATTATGATTCGGATTGCGAATGGGCAGGGGTTCTGGGGCGACTGGCTGGAAGCGCCGGTGCGGTTGGTGGAGCAGGGGCCGATCGATTATCTGATCCTCGATTATTTAGCCGAAGTCACGATGTCGATTGTCCAGAAGCAGAAGCAGGCGGATCCGGCGCTGGGCTATGCGCGGGACTTTCCGCCGTTGATCGGGCGGATTGCGGCGAAGATGAAGGAGCGGCGGGTGCGCGTGGTGGCCAACGCGGGCGGCGTGAACCCGATTGCGTGTGCGCGGGAAGTGAAGCGGCTGGCGCCGAATCTGAAAGTGGCGGTGGTGCTGGGCGACGACGTGTATGACCGTGTCGACGACTTTCTGGCTCGCGGGTTGGAGTTGAAGAACCTCGATACCGGGGAGGCTTTGGCGTCGGTTCGTTCGGAGATCTCGTCGGCCAATGCCTATATCGGCGCGTTCCCATTGGCGGAGGCGCTGGCGACCGGCGCGGACGTTGTGATAGCGGGGCGGTCAACAGATACGGCATTGGCATTGGGTCCGATGGTGCATGAGTTCGGGTGGCGGCCGGACCAGTTTGATCTGTTGGCGGCGGGGACGATTGCGGGGCACATTGTGGAATGCGGCGCACAATGCACGGGCGGGAATTGTATTGCCGATTGGCAAACGATTCCGGATTTCGCCAATATTGGATATCCGATTATTGAGGCGGAGGCGGATGGCTCCTTTGTGATTACGAAGCATCGCGGGACCGGCGGGCGGGTGTCGTTGGATACGGTTAAGGAGCAGTTGCTGTATGAACTCGGTGACCCGCGGAACTACATCACGCCGGATTGCGTGGCGGATTTTACGACGGTGCGACTGGCGGATGACGGGGCGGATCGTGTGCGCGTTAGCGGAATTAAGGGCCGGCCGGCGACGCCGTTTTTAAAGGTGTCGATTAGCTATTTGTACGGGTACAAGGCGACCGGGACGATTGTTTATAGCTGGCCGGATGCGCTGGAAAAGGCGAAGGCGGCGGATGGGATTGTGCGGGCGCGATTGACGGCGTTGGACCTGCAATTTGAAGAGATCTACAGCGAGTATTTTGGGGCGAATGCTTGTCATGGAATCGCGGCTCCGGCGGTGGCGCAGCCGGCGGAAGTTATGTTGCGCGTGGGTGTGCGGGGCAGGGACAAAAAGGCCGTGGACCGATTCACGCGGGAATTGATTCCGTTGGTGTTGAACGGGCCGCCAACGGGGACGGGCTATGGCGACGGACGGCCAGCGGTGCGGGAAGTGGTGGCATATTGGCCGGCGCTAATTCCGCGCGAAGAAATCAATACGCGGGTGGAGGTGGTGGCATGAAAATTCCACTGTCGCGCATCGCGCATGGGCGCAGCGGGGACAAGGGCGATATGTCGAATATCGGGATCATCGCCTATGATCCGCGGCACTACCCGGTGCTGGCGCGCGAAGTGACGCCGGAGCGGGTGAAGGCCCATTTTGGCTCGTTGATTGAGGGCCGGGTGGAGCGATTTGAACTCCCGAATCTGGGGGCGTTGAACTTCCTTTGTTATGGGGCGCTGGGCGGCGGCGGCACGCTGTCGCTGCGGATTGACGCACAGGGAAAGACGATGGCGGCCGGGCTGCTCGGCATGGAGATAGAGGTTGATGACTCCGAGCTTACTGATTAATCAAGAGGGCCGGGTGCGGCGCATTACGATGGCGCGGCCCGAGAAGCGGAACGCGTTGAGCATTGCCATGTGCGAGGCGCTGGTGGCGGCGTTTGACGATGCGGCGGCCGACCCAGCCACAGGCTGCATTCTGTTGGACGCGCAGGGGAAAGTGTTCTGCTCCGGAATGGATTTGGATGAAGCGTTAGAGCACGGGCCGACGGGCGGCCTGGATGTCCACGAACGGTTGTTTACGGTGGGTTCGCGGATCACGAAGCCGATTGTGGCAGCCGTACAGGGACCGGCGCTGGCGGGCGGCATTGGGCTGCTGTGCAACGCGCACGTCGTGGTGGCCGCGATGGGGACGAATTTCGGAATCACGGAACTGCGGATTGGGATGTTCCCGTTCGTGATTTTCCGGTCGGTGGCGGCGGCGATCGGGGAACGGCATGCGCTGGAATTGAGCCTGACGACGCGCGTGTTCCAGACCGATGAAGCATTGCGAATTGGATTGATTCATCAGGCTGCGCCGGAGTTTGAATTGGACGACCGGGCGTCGGCGCTGGCGCACACGATGGCGGGTCACAGCGCCGCGGTTATGGGGTTCGGAATGGAATATGTGAACCAGGCGCGGAGGCTGGCGCCCGATGAGGCCGGCAGGTTGGCGCGTGCGGTACGGACCCAGGTTTCCCGGCATCCCGACCACGCCGAAGGCGTCAGGGCGTTCAAGGAGAAACGCCGCCCTGAGTGGCCGGCGTGAAGTTTCCACTGCTGCTATTGACGCTAATCGCAGGCGCGGAAGAGGTGAGGGTACGCGGCCTGCAAAAGCCCGTCGAGGTGCTGCGCGACCAGTGGGGCGTGCCGCACATCTACGCGCAAACGCAGGAGGATCTGTTCTTCGCGCAGGGATTCATGGCCGCGCGGGACCGTCTGTTTCAACTCGACCTCTGGCGGCGGCAGGGGACGGGAAAGCTGGCGGAAGTGTTCGGGCCGGAGTTCGTCGAACGCGACCGGACGGCGCTGTTGTTACGCTATCGCGGCGACTGGCAGAAAGAGTGGCCGAGCTACGCGCCCGATTCGTGGCACATCGTGAATGCCTTTGTGCGCGGCATTAACGCCTACATCCAGGATCCGAAACGGAAGCCGACGGCGGAGTTTCGCAAGCTGGGATTTGAACCGGGGTTGTGGCAGGCGAACGATGTTGTGTCGCGTATGGCGGTGTTCTCGATGATGACGAATCTGCTATCGGAAGTGCAGCGGGCGAGGCTGGTTGACACGTATGGCGCGGCGGCCATTGAGAAGTGGATGCCGCCCGATCCATTCGTTAAGATCGAAATCCCGCGCGAGCTGAATTTGAAGGAAGTGCGCGTCGGTTCGCTGTCGGCATTCGATGAAGCGACCGATGAGGTTGACGACGTTACGCAAGGCAGCAACAACTGGGTGATTGGACCGAAATTGACGACCACGGGCAAGCCCATGCTGGCCAGCGATCCGCATCGGGCGCTGCAAATTCCTTCCTTGCGGCGGACCGTGCATCTGGTTGCTCCCGGCTGGAATGCGTTCGGCTCCGGCGAGCCCGCGCTGCCGGGCATCGCTCTCGGCCATAACGAAACGATAGCCTTCGGTTTCACCATCACCGGCACTGACCAGCAGGATCTCTACGTGGAGCAACTCCATCCCACAGACCATTCGCAGTATCTGTATGAAGGCGCGTGGAAGCGGCTGGAAACGGAGCGCCATGCGATTGCGGTGAAGGGTGAAAAGCCGCGCATGGTGGAGACGCAATATACGATTCATGGTCCCGTTGTCGGCACGGATCTGGCGCTGCGGCGAGCTTTCGTCATGAAATGGGTGGGCGCGGAGCCGGGGACGGCGGGCTATTTGGCGGGATTGTCGCTGGCGCGGGCGAAAGACTGGCCGGAGTTTCTGGCCGCAGTGAATCGTTACAAAGCGCCTGCCGAAAATCTGGTTTATGCCGATACCGCGGGCCACATCGGCTTTGCCGTGACGGGCTTAACGCCGGTGCGCAAGAACTGGACGGGGCTGCTTCCGGTGCCCGGCCACACGGGCGAATATGAGTGGCAGGGGTTTCTGCGGCCGGAAGATCTGCCCCGCGCGCTTGACCCTCCCGCCTATTTCTTCGCCTCCGCCAATAACAATATTTTGCCGCCTGGTTACAAGCATACGATCCAACATGAATGGGCGCCGAATTTTCGCGTGAACCGCATCGCGCAGCAACTGCGAACCCGAAGGGGGTGGACGATTGACGCCATGCAGGCACTGCAATTGGACATTGAATCAGTCCCGGCCAAACGGTTGTTGGCGATTGCGAAGAAGTGGACGCCGCCGGCCGGTTCGAAGTCCGCCTCGGTGCTGCCGCTGTTGCGGGAATGGGATGGGCGAATGACGAAGGAATCAAGCGCCGCCGCGATATTTCCGATGTGGATGTCGCGGCTGACGGCGTCCATCGTCGAATCCCCGCCAGGCCTGGCCGGGAGTGTGGAGATGACGTTGAAGATGCTGGAAGCCAAGTTCCGGCCGGACTTGTTGACAAAGACGCTCGACGCCACGGTACGTGAATTCGAAACCGCGCTGGGCCCGGACAAGAGCCGTTGGCGTTACGGCAACATTCACTTCCTTCATCTGAAACATCCGGCAATTGAAAAGGCGTTCGACCGCGGGCCGATACCTCTCGGCGGCGATGCGACGACGATTAATGTCGCGGCCGGTCCCGGCTTTCGCGCCGCCGTCGGCGCCAGCTTTCGCATGCTGCTCGACCTCGCCGACTGGGACCGCTCCCGCATGACCAATATGCCCGGCGAATCGGGCGACCCCGACAGTCCCCACTACGCCGACCTAATTGACGATTGGGCCAACGGCCGCTATCATCCCATGCCCTTCACTCGAAAGGCCGTCGAGGCCGCGACTCGCGAGCGGATCAATCTCACGCCACTTACTCCAGACAAAGCGGATACCAAGTAGTTACACCGCGCCGAGTTGCCCCGGACTGACCTCCCCGATACTTCGCTCCAGGAGCCAAGATGCCGGGCCGTGCCCGCGCCACCGTACCTCTCGCTCCAGTACGTTTTCCAATATTTTATTCTTGACGCCCCCCCCTCCCCCCTCGCGCTAAACTCTGACCTAGTTGGCGCTCTGGTCCAATCGGAGCGGCCTCAATAGAAAGGTATTTTCATGCGCAATTTTCTGACCACTGTCAGCATACTCTTCGCTTCCACCGCCGCGCTCACCGCGGCCCCGATCAATTACAACATCAATTTCACCTTGGATAGCGGCAATCTCCTGCCATCATCGGGTTCATTCACATATGATGCTGCCACGCCGTTGTTCACTGGTTTCATCGTACTGTGGAATAGCACGACTTACGATCTGACAGCCGCAGCCAATAGCCCATCTACTATCTCTCTGCCGTCGTGCCTTGGAGGCGCTACGGGACCTGCAGCGTCGTTCGCCCTGCTCAGCCAGTCCGGCTGCACGCGGTCATCGACTCCTGGACCTTTTGATGTCCACGGTTGGTCGGCAGTAGCAGGAACCACCGGTGGACTGAGCCAATTCGTCTTTCAACACAACGACACGGCGCCTGGCATCTACATCGCGTTCGCCGTTGACACGGCTAATCTCGGAACAACAAATAGGTCCGGCAGCGGTCAGTGGAGTATCACACCGACCACCAGTGCCGTCCCGGAGCCCTCGACGCTTGCGATGACGATTCTGGCAGGCGTGTTGCTCGTTGCCGTCCGCCGCGTACGCCACTGACCATCGCGGCGAGTAAAGCTGGTCGACCGAGAATCCGGGTACAAGTACGTTCTCGCGTTTGCCGTCGTCTCGGAGTTCCTGCTCCAGGAACTTCCGAGCATGCGGTCCATTCCGCATGCTGCTCGAACTAGCCGACGGGGACCGTTCCCGCAGGACCAATATGCCCGGCGAATCCGGCGACCCCGACAGTCCCCACTACGCCGACCTCATCGACGATTGGACCAACGGCCGCTATCATCCCATGCCCTTCACCCGCAAGGCGGTGGAGGCGGCCACCCGCGAGCGTATAAACTTGATCCCATAACATGTCGGCCGTCCAACTCCGAATCACCGTCGTACAACCGCCGCCTGGCGTAATGTTCAGCCTCCAGGACCGCGCTAATGTACTGAGCCAGCAGACCCTTTCCACTGGCGCCGATATTACGTTCACGCTTGCAGTCGAGCGCGATGCCAGTGGCCGGGTGCTGGGAAAGTTCGCGATGGGCGCGCCGGCTCAGCGATTTTATTTGCAGTGGCACCTCCGCTGGCCAGTTCGGCACCTGTTGGACGAGGCGCCCGAAGATTTCGTTGATGAACCTGCCTGGCGCCGCATTGCTTGAGGGCGAGATCCAGGGCCGATCCAAGGACGGCGGCCCGGCTTGCGCAACGGTGCCGCTGCTGCGTGGCGGATGGGTCGGAACGCGGTCATAATATTCGGTGTGAGAATACTCGTCCTCCTTCTCAGCCCGCTGATCGCTATCGCCCAAACGACCGAGGTGAAAGAGTTAAAATTCCGCTTCGATCCGGAACCGCGCATTCGCCCCGGCGAAACCGTTTCGATTCAAGTACAGGTGTGGGGCGACTCGATCGCCAAAGACGGTACGCGAACAACGGGCCGTCTCCGTGAAGCGGCCACCACGAAGGTCGCCGATGGGAGCGGCTGGATCTCGAAGCCCTACCGTTTTCAAGGTGTCGATGACGGCGGCTACGTTAACTCCGGCGGCAACAGTTTCAGCCAGATTTTTCAAAGCGTTTCCGGCCAGTTTGTGCAGAAGGACGCGGTCCTCTACACCGCGCCTTTGGAGCCTGGAACGTATACCGTCGAGGCCGAAGTCAAAGGGATCAAAGGGTCCACGCAGATAACGGTCGCCGATGATGCAGTCTCGCGCATTACGCTAGAAAAAACCGAATTCACCGCCACGGTCGACACCAGTCGTTACCGTAAATTCGCCGAATACTGGGCGCCATTCGTGGCGCAGGAAACCTGGTGGCAACCCAAGGCGGATATTCCCACCCGCTTCGATTTCGACGGTGACTGGAACGGTGACAACAACTGGGACAATCTGGACACGGGTAGCTCACAGGCCTATGTTCATTACGCGGCGGTGGAAACGAAGTCCCACTGGTTCCTGCATTACAACTTCTTCCACGCGCGCGATTATTCGGGCAATTGCATCGTCGGCACGTGCCACGAGAACGACAACGAAGGGATCATTCTGACCGTGCGCAAAGACGGCAGCGAGTTCGGCGCGCTGGAGCTAATGGAGACGCTTGCCCACAACAATGTCTACTCGTACGCCAACGATAACCGCTTGCGAAAGGGCGCGCACGACATTGACGCCAAGATCGATTTCCACGAAGGTCATCATCCCATGGTCTTTTTGGAAGCCGGCGGTCACGGGGCGCTCGCGGTCGGCGCGCGGAACTCCACGTTCTCCGCCTCGCGCAAGGACTTCACCTCCGGCACCGGCGTCACGTTGTTCTATACAGGCACTGCCGAGCGCGCCAAACACGGCAATGACCGCAATATCGGCTACGATCTGATCTCCATCGAAGACACCTGGTGGCCCCGGGCCAAGCAAGCCGCGAGTAACCGTAGTTTTGATGCGCCCTACGACTATCCGCCATTCGGCAACCGCCCCGGCGGCGGCCAGCGCTATATGGGCTCATTTTGGGGCCGCAAGCAGGGGGCGAACAAAGCCAAGCCGTTCTGGGGGTGGCACGACGAACGCACCCGCCGCGGCAAGGTTCTGAACACCGGGCAGTGGGCGCTCGATCCCGTCTATTCCGTCACGCGTAACATCACCTGGCCAGCGGCAATGCCGGTCGATCTCGACTATCTTTACAATCCCTACCTGGGCATCGGCGAAGCTGCCCCTGTCACTGTTCCGGTCCCCATTGAGGGCGCCCCGGTAGCCGCCGAGGGCTCTTGCCAATTGGAAGCTGTCATCGACGGCACGGTCGTCATAGCGCTTCGCGGCGAGGCTGCCACTTATCAGGTGATGACCGGTCAGCCGGAAAAGGATTCGAGCATCGGATGCAATGGCGTGATCCCCGAACGCTCGTCGGCGGAATTCGAAGTTCGCAAAACGAAGGGGCGTGGCACGTTTAAGGTTTTGGAAGCTCCCAATGCGGCGAATTCCTTCACCGGAAAATTGCAGATCGACGATCCGTCGCGCGGCGCGGACCGCTACGTTCTAGTGGTGCGGTGGAAGCTCTAAGCGCCGATATCCATGCTCCTTGAAAAGCGCGACAATAGAGATCAGGAGTTGACGATGGAAATTTCTTTCCCGCCAGATCAGCAAAAAGCAATCGAAGGGCTTGCCTCGCAAAACGGCACTAGTCCTGACGAGCAAATTCGTCACATGGTTGCCGACGCGTTGCGGCGCGAGGCGGATTATGATCGCTGGTTTCGTAAAAAGGTGAGCGAAGGGCGGGCTGCTGCCGAGCGCGGTGAATTTACAGAGCATGAGGAGGTGGGCAGGATGCTCCGCGAGCGGTACCGCGGTTGAGACGGATACGCTGGACGCAACTGGCGATCTGCGATCTCACGGGCATCTGCGATTACCTCGAAAGCCATGAAAGCCCAGCCTTTGCGGCGCGGGTGGCGCAGGCGGTTCATAGCGCTGCGTATTCGCTCGCGCGATTTCCCAAGAAAGGGCGGCCAGGGCGCGAGCCCGGTACCCGTGAGCTAGTCATTCAGAAGCACCCGCACGTCATCGTCTACGAGGAGCGGGGCAACAGCGTCGAGGTCTTGCGTGTCGTGCATACGTCGCAGCAATGGCCTTGAATCAGATCGCTAGTCCCCCCGCCGTACCTCCTCGCGCGTAAAGCGAATCCCTATACCATTCACGCTGGCTTCTTGGACGCCGGGTACGCAGTCCAAGACGTTGGCGCAGGGAGGGCAGCGCCACGTCGGCCTTGTCCATTTCCTTCATGTTGTGCGTGTATACGCCAATCGTTGCGGGAATGTCATTCACCCTTCGCGCAGCAGCCAGCGCGCCAAAGGATTGAGAGTATGAAGCAAGAAATCCACTAACAAGCGTCTGAAGCCGCCTCGCAACTGCCTCTTCATCCGGGGAGAGGCTAGTCGGAATAGGAAGCAGCAGAGCATCGGCGGAAAGGCCGATACAATCCACCGATGCCTGTTGATCGCGAGCCGTTCATCATCAGCGGAGCCGATGGGTGATGGCCCTGCCTCACGACTCCTGGCCGGTCAGCAGGAAATAGAAGGTATCGGCCGCAGGAGCACCAACCCTGAACGCTCTCCGGCGCAGTCCGAATCTCGTAAAATCAAAGGCCTTGGCGCGCTCAAAGGCACAAAGCGCCAGCGCTTTCCCCGCGAAAGTGCAAATTGAAGATCCGGCGCGGGTTCCGACCGCCAGTTTTTAGCCGTTCGGTGGAAGCTGTAACCCAATATGTGGTGTTGCCTGCAAAAACAATACCAAGGAAAGTGGTATGGTGCTTGCGTTTTGCCGCGCATACTCGTAATATGGAATTTCCCCCGAGCGTTATGGCGCGTGCCGTAGCGAACTATTAGCATGAGGGGAACCAGGCGTTGCTCAAACTCAAGCGCGTTGAAATCCAAGGATTCAAATCCTTCGCGGACCGTCAGGAATTACGTTTCAACGGTGTCGGCGTAGCCGCTGTCGTTGGTCCGAACGGTTGCGGCAAGTCGAACCTCAGTGACGCCATCAGTTGGGTGCTGGGCGAGCAAAGCGCCAAGAGCCTCCGCGGCGCCCGCATGGAAGATGTGATCTTCGCCGGCACTCGCGACCGTAAGCCGCTCGGCATGGCGTTCGTGACGATGACGCTATTCGACCCGACTTACGAAGTGGAACTTCCCGAGCTTGAGCCGCAGACGGCCAGTGAAGGCGAATCCGCCGCGGTTACCACGGCGAAAGCGGTTCATGCGCAGAAGGAACGCCGCCATGAGATAACCATTACCCGCCGCCTGTTTCGCTCGGGCGAGAGCGAGTATTTAATCGATGGCAAGTCGGCCCGGCTGCGCGACATTCAAGACATTTTTATGGGTACAGGCTTGGGGCCGGAATCGTACGCCATTATTGAGCAGGGGCGCATCGGCCAGATCCTGAGTTCACGCCCGCAGGACCGCCGCGCAGTCATTGAAGAAGCCGCCGGCGTTACCCGTTTCAAGACGAAGCGGCGACTGGCCGAGGCCAAGCTGGAAGGCGCGAAGCAGAACCTTACGCGCGTCTTCGACATTTTGGAAGAAGTCACCCGTCAGGTCAATTCGTTGAAGCGCCAGGCCGCCAAGGCCGAACGATACGTTAAGCTGCGCGAGGAGATGGTGACCCACCTTCGCCTGTTGATTGCCGGTAAGTACACGACGCTGGAGCGCGAAGCCTCGAAAGCGGCAATTGAAATGAGCCAGGCCGCGGCTGCTTTTGAGACGCTCGGCGCCGATCTCCGCGCCCGTGAATCCGAACACACCGCGCTGCAACAAACCTGCTATCAGCATGAAGAAGCCTTGACGGCGCAGCGCAAAGAGCTGGCCGATTTGCAGATTGAAGCGGAGCGCGCACGGGGCCGATTGAACAGCCAGTCGCAGCAGGCGGCGTCTATCGAGCAGCGCCTGGCGGGCGGTGAGAACGAGTCGCAGGAAGTGGAAAAGCGGCTGGCGGCGATGGAAGCCGACGTCGAAAAACATCGGGCTTCGCTCGAAGAAGCGTCGCTGAACGCGAACGAAGCTCGCGAGCGATTGCGTGTGAAAAATGAAGAGCGCGACCAGTTTCAGGGGCAGTTGCGCATGCGGGAACAGGGGCTGGAAGCCGCCCGGCAACACGTTCTGCGCCTGCTCGGGGAAGCCTCGGGGTTGCGCAATCAGCTCGCGCAGATTGAGGAATACCTTGCCTCCAACGAGCGCGACCGCAGCCGCGCAGGCAAAGAGGACGAAGCGGCCACCGCCGATCTCGCCCGGCTAGCCGGTCAGCGCCAGGAGTTGCAGGCAAAGCTGGGCGACCGGCAGATGCAGTTGGAATCGCTGGCCGACCAGAAGAAACGGGTGGAGGAAGAACTTCTCGGACGCAAGTCCACGTTGGGCGAAGCGCGCCGTCAACTGGAAGCCGTTCGCGCCGAACTCTCTCGTATCAAAGCCCGAAAGGATTCGCTGGAAGAAATTCTTTCGCATCGCGCTTACACCACTGAATCGGTGAAGCGCCTGTTCACGGCGGTCGAGCGCGGCCAAACTTCGGCCCTGCAGCCATCCGGCGTGCTGGCCGATTTCATTGAAGTTGACCCCGCCTTCGAAAAGGCCGCGGAAGAGTTCCTGCACGAAGAACTGGAATACGTAGTGGTTAAGGACTGGCCGCAGGCCGATAGCGGTATCGATTTAATGCGCGGCGATCTGGATGGCCGCGCGACGTTTTTGGTTCATCCTGAACTCGAAGACAAATACGCCAGCGCGCTTGTCACGGAGCCGCCCATCGGCCCGGAAACCGGCATTATCGGCCGGTTGAGCAACTACCTGAAAATGACCAACGGTCTGACAAAGGCTCCGGCCGAGTTGCTGCCGCGTTTGTCCCGCTGTTATCTGGTGCAGGACCGGTCCGCGGCTCAACGGCTGGCCGGCCAGTACCCGGATATTTTCTTTCTGTTGCCCGATGGCGTTTGCTATCACGGCCACGCCGTCAGCGGCGGGCGCAAGACCGGTTCCGGCCCGCTGGGACTGAAGCGCGAATTGCGCGAATTGACCGGTATTGTTACCGCGAAGCAGCGCGCGTTTGAGGGAACGGAGCACCAGATCGGCGAGTTGGAACACGCCATTCAAATGCTGAGCGAGGAGCAGGAAAAAGTTCGTCAGCAGCAGCAGCGCGAGGAAAAGGAAGCGTTGGCGCTGGACCATGAAATGCGGCGGATGGGCGAGGAGACCAATCGGTCTAATTCCCGCCTTTCCACCGCGCGGCTGGAGTTGGAACGGCTTCACCGGGAGGCTCAGCGATCAGCCGGGCAGAAGGATGAAAAGCAACGTCTGCACGCAGAGAAGGAAGAAGCACGCTTCCTGAAAGAGAAGGAATTGGAGAGCGGCCGCGGCGAACTCGATCTGCTGCGGGAGTCAGTCCAGCGAGTGTCGGAGGAGCATTCGGTTCTGCGAGTGCAATTGGCCTCCCTGGACGAGCGGCAGCGCAGTGAGGCGGCCGCCCGCCAGCGTCTGGAAGCGCAGATTGGTGAATTGACGCGGCGTCGCGGCGCGATCGCGGCGGAACTGGAACGGCTCGGTCTGGATCGTACGCGGCTGTTGAACGACAACATGGAACTGGACGCGACGGTCAATCTGCTACAGGAGGAAATCCTGCGGCTGCAAGGGCTGGTGCAAGTGGCCGCGCAGACGGATCACGAAATGCGCGGGCAGCTTGCGGGGCTCGATGAGGCGTTGAAAGCCCATCGCATCGCCGTTCAGGAAGCGCAGGATCGCCGTACGCACATCGAAATTCATCTCGTGCAGTTGCAGTCCGATTTGAAGCATCTCGACGAAAACGCACGGAAAGACTTGGGTTCGTTGGCGAGCGAACTGGTGAGGGACGACGATCCGGAACTTGATGAACTGGCGTTGAGCGAACTCGACGCGAAGTACATGGAAGTGCGCGGGCGGATTGAAGCGCTGGGCGCCGTGAACCCGCAGGCGCTGGAAGAGTACACCGAATCGGAGCTTCGCTTCAACTTTCTGAACACGCAGCGGCAGGATCTGCTGGATTCCATTCGCGACACGGAGAAGGCGATTCAGGAGATCGACGTTGAATCGCGGAAGCGTTTCGCGGAAGCGTTTGAGGCTGTCAACGCACAGTTCAAGGAGATCTTCAAGACGCTCTTTGGCGGCGGCCACGCGGAGATGCGGCTTACCGATGAAACGAACATTGGCGAGTGCGGCATTGAGATGATCGCCTCGCCTCCGGGCAAGCGGCTGCAGAATGTGCTGTTGCTTTCCGGCGGTGAAAAATCGCTGACGGCGATGGCGCTGCTGATGGCAATTTTCAAGTATCAGCCCAGCCCATTCTGCATCTTGGACGAAGTGGATGCGCCGCTCGACGAAGCCAACACCGGCAGGCTCGCCCGGCTGTTAAAAGAAATGGCGTCGGAGACGCAATTCATCGTGATCACGCATGCTAAGCGCACGATGGAGGCGGCACAAACGCTGTACGGAGTGACGATGGAAGAGCCAGGCGTGTCCAAAATCGTTTCGGTTAAATTCCATCCGCACAATCAAATTCCGCCACTCTCCCCCGAGTCTCGCAGGACGCCGGCTATGGCCCAGTAACGGGTTAATCCCGGCGTCCCGCGAGGATATCCGCGCGCCTTGTTATTCTAGAAGACGATGCTTGCACGCTCATTCCTTACAACTACGCTATTTGCTTTCGCCGCAATCGCCCAGCCTCCGGCGGTTCCGCCGAAGCCCGCCGCCGCGAAGCCCGCCGCGCCGAAAGCTGTTCCGGCGAAGCCAGCCGCGCCGAAAGCTGTTCCGGCGAAGCCTGCCGTGATTAAGCCGGCTGTCGCCCGCCCGCCTGTTGCCCCGCCGAAACCGGTGCGCGAGCCGGGACTCTACGCCACGCTGTCTATCACCCACGGCACCGCGCCCATTGGCAACATTGTCTTCAAGTTTTACGAAAAGGAATCGCCAATCACGGTGAAGAATTTCGTCGACCTCGCCCAAGGCCGCAAGGAATGGATGAACCCGAGGACGGGTACCCGCGTCAAGGCGCCCCTCTTCAACGGACTTACTTTCCACCGCGTGATTCCTGATTTTATGATTCAGGGCGGTGACCCGCAGGGCAATGGAACGGGAGGCACGGACGCGATTCCCGATGAGTTCCATCCGTCATTGCGCTTCGACATTCCAGGTCGTGTGGCGATGGCCAATGCGGGTCCCGGCACGGGGTCAAGCCAGTTCTTTATCACGGAAGGCACACCCGGCCATCTCAACGGCCGCCATACTATTTTTGGTCAAGTCATTGAGGGCCAGGAACTGGTCGCAACGATCGCCCGCCTTCCGCAGGGGCCGGGCAACAAACCGAATGTCGCTGTCAAAATGAGCCGCGTCGTAATCACCCGTTATGCCGATCCCAACGCCCCCAAGCCACCGGCTCCGGCGATGAAGAAGGCAACACCGGCCGTGAAGAAGGCAACGCCAGCCGCGAAGAAGGGCTGAGGTTTCTAAGCTAGAACCCCGTCGCCTTTATCCAGTAGCTTTCTTTCCAAACCCCGCCGGGCGCAATCGTCTGCAACTCTTTGTACTTGCCTTCATGCGCCAGATTCATGGCATTCGTCACGCCCGTCATCGGTTCAAAACAGATGAAGTCGCGGTTTGATCCCATGGGCGCATAGACGACCGCCACGGGAAACTTCGGCCCGTAAATTACGGAGATTTTTTGTAGCCTGCCCTGCACGGAAAACTCCGCAAGGCCCTTGGAATCACGCACCAGGCCCGTGAATACGTCGTCCAATTGCGTGGCGGCCAGTACGTGCGGATCGCCGTATGGGTTCGGCGTCGTCTCACCCGTCGGCGTCAACTTGCCGTTTAATGTCACCCGCAACTTCGCCGGCAGCGTGACTTTCCACTCCGCTCGCGGAGCGTCATGGACGCGGAAATACGGATGGTAGCCAATGATCAACGGCATCTTGTCAAAGGAGAGATTTGTGACTTCCGTTTCCACTTCCAACACGCCGTTCGCCAAACGATATGTCATGTCGATCGTATGTGCGAACGGGAATTGCGCCATGTATTCCGGAAGCCGGAAAAACTCGAGCCGGCTGGTCACCCACGCGCTTTTCTCATCGGCCCCGATGCCGATCATCTTCCAGTGCGAACTGAAGTTCAGCAGGCCATGAATCGGCAATTGATTCCCGTCGGACCGGTAATTCTTTAGCTCCGGATTTAAGACGTACTTCCTGCCGTTGGCAAAAAAAGCGTGCTGGTCTAAACGGTTTGCCCACGGCGCCAGGAACGGATTCCCGAGCAGCGTGGGCTTGGCTTTAAACTCCGATAGCTTCTGGTACGGCGACCAGAAAACGTCTTTGCCCTTCACCATCATGCGGTACGAATTGTTCCCGAGCGACGGGACTATCGATACCGTCACATCGCTCGCGTTGTCGCGTAGCGTCAGCGTTCCAATGCCGTCGTCGGAACTTGTGCGCGCCTCATACTGGGCGGCTTGCGTAAGGGCAGTCATAGCGAGAAGGGCAGTACAGAGTTTCACTAGTCTTTACGGTCCCGCAGGTCGAGTGCGGTGTCTTCCTGGCAGCACCAGCAAATGCCCGGGGCGCGCGTGCGGATGGCGCAGATGTCGCACCAGTATGTCACATAAAGGCGCTTTCCCCCCTTATGCACAAACAGCGGATTTTCATGAATCGGCGCGGCCTGAAAAACGCCATTCGCATCCTTCCGGCCCACCACTTCGAACTCGCTGCCGATCACGCGTTTATCCCGCAGCACCTCCCGCACCTGCTCATCGCCGTCCACCGGAACCACCCCGGCGGTCGTTTCCACCGTTGGCGGCTCGCCTGGCAACAGGCGTCCGCGCAAGGCGTTCGCGCCCGTTTCCGCGGCCCAAACGGCAACGGCGGGGAAAAAGATTAGATATCGGCGCAGCACACCTTTATTGTAGTCTCTTCATCGCTCGAATACCCGCGGGAACCGGAGGCAGAAGGCTTAACACCTTCCGCGAACCCGGCCCATCGGCACTTTCTGACGGAAACGGTCCCCTTGATTCCGGAAGTGCTGAAACTCCCGATTGCTCTATACTAATCTCCAGAGAAACGCCGTCGAACGATGCATGTGGCGGCGTTAAGGGAAATCCATGTCCATGAATGAAATAGTTGTTCCAGGCCCTCGCAAGAAGCTGAAAGCGGTTGTGCGGAGCAATGGCGGGAACTCGAGCGCAACGGTGCCTGGCTCGTCAGCGCAGAATTCCGGCGAGGCGCGCTCCCGGTTGATTCTGAAAGTGATCGTCGCTTTCCGCGATGGAGATTTCTCAGCGCGTTTACCCGAGGACTGGACCGGCGCGGATGCACTGATAGCGGATGCTTTCAATCAGGTCATCGCTCGAAAGGAGCGAATCTCCGACGAGTTTACGCGGCTAAGCAATAGCGTTGGAAAAGAAGGGCGGCTCAAGCAGCGTATGACCCTGTCCGGATCGGTGGGCGGTTGGGCCACCGATGCCGAGTCCATAAATACGCTCATCGACGATCTGGTCCGCCCGACCACCGATATCGCGCGCACGATCGGCGCTGTAGCCAAGGGCGACCTCGGCCAGTCCATGGACCTGGAAGTGGACGGGCGCCCGCTGAAAGGCGAATTCCTGCGGTCGGCCAAGCTCGTCAATACCATGATCGAGCAACTTTCGGTCTTCACGTCGGAAGTGACTCGCGTGGCGCGGGAAGTCGGGACGGAGGGTAAGCTTGGCGGCCAGGCACAGGTTCCCGGCGTGTCCGGCGTATGGAAGGATCTTACCGACTCGGTCAACCAGATGGCCGGTAACCTGACGGCCCAGGTCCGCAACATTGCCGACGTGACGATCGCTGTCGCCAACGGCGACTTGTCCAAGAAGATCACCGTGGACGTTCGCGGCGAGATATTGCAGTTGAAGGAGGCCATCAACACAATGGTGGATCAACTGCGTTCCTTCGCCTCCGAAGTTACGCGAGTGGCGCGAGAAGTGGGAACCGATGGCCGTCTCGGCGGCCAGGCCGTCGTACCCGGCGTTGCGGGAACGTGGAAGGATCTCACGGACTCCGTGAACGCCATGGCCACCAACCTTACGGCGCAGGTCCGCAACATCGCCACCGTCACCACCGCCGTGGCCCGCGGCGACTTATCGCGCAAGATCACCGTCGATGTGAAAGGCGAAATTCTGGAGTTGAAGGAAACCATCAACACGATGGTGGATCAGCTCAATGGCTTCTCTTCGGAAGTAACCCGTGTTGCCCGTGAAGTCGGCACGGAGGGGAAACTGGGCGGCCAGGCCATGGTGCCCGGCGTGGGCGGCACTTGGAAGGATCTCACCGACTCGGTGAATTCGATGGCCTCGAACCTCACCGGCCAGGTCCGCAACATCGCCGACGTGGCGGCGGCCATCGCCAGAGGCGACCTCTCCTCCAAAATCACCGTCGAAGTGAAAGGCGAAATCCTGGCGCTGAAAAACACCATGAATACGATGGTGGATCAGCTAAACGGCTTCGCGTCGGAAGTGACCCGCGTGGCGCGCGAAGTGGGAACCGAAGGCAAGCTCGGGGGCCAGGCGCAAGTGCCCGGCGTGGCCGGAACCTGGAAGGATCTCACCGACAACGTCAATTTCATGGCGTCCAATCTGACCGGCCAGGTGCGCAATATTGCCGAAGTCACCACCGCCGTCGCCAATGGCGACTTGTCGAAGAAGATCACGGTCGATGTGAAGGGTGAAATTCTGGAATTGAAGAACACCATCAACACGATGGTGGTTCAGCTCAACGGCTTTGCCTCGGAAGTCACCCGCGTCGCTCGCGAAGTAGGCACGGAAGGCGAGTTGGGCGGACAGGCCGAGGTCCGCGGCGTGGCGGGTACGTGGAAGGATCTCACCGATTCGGTGAACGCCATGGCCACGAACCTCACCTCGCAAGTCCGCAATATTGCCGAGGTGACCACCGCGGTCGCCAACGGCGATCTTTCCAAGAAGATCACCGTCGATGTGCGCGGCGAGATTCTGGAGCTCAAGAACACCATCAATACGATGGTCGATCAGCTCAACGGCTTCGCCGGCGAGGTCAGCCGCGTCGCGCGCGAAGTGGGCACGGAAGGCAAACTCGGTGGCCAGGCGCAGGTGCCCGGTGTCGCCGGTACCTGGAAGGATCTCACCGACAACGTGAACTCGATGGCCTCGAACCTGACGGGCCAGGTCCGCAACATCGCCAACGTGGCGACCGCCGTCGCGAATGGCGATTTGTCGAAGAAGATCACGGTCGATGTCAAGGGCGAAATCCTGGAGCTCAAAAACACCCTGAATACCATGGTGGACCAGTTGAACGCTTTCGCCTCCGAAGTCTCCCGCGTGGCCCGCGAAGTGGGTACGGAAGGGAAACTGGGCGGCCAGGCGCAGGTGCGGGACGTGGCCGGAACATGGAAGGATTTGACGGATAACGTCAATTCCATGGCGAACAACCTCACATCCCAGGTTCGCAACATTGCCGACGTGACCACTGCGGTCGCCCGCGGCGACTTGAGCCGTAAGATTACCGTCGAGGTTAAGGGCGAGATCCTCGAGTTGAAAAACACCATCAATACGATGGTCGATCAGTTGAACGCGTTCGCCGGCGAGGTCAGCCGCGTGGCCCGCGAAGTGGGTACGGAAGGAAAACTCGGCGGCCAGGCGCAGGTGCCCGGTGTGGCCGGTACCTGGAAGGATCTCACCGACAACGTCAACTTCATGGCCTCGAATCTTACGGGCCAAGTGCGTAACATCGCCGACGTGGCGACGGCTATCGCCAAGGGCGATCTATCCTCGAAGATTACCGTCGAAGTGAAAGGCGAAATCCTGGCGCTGAAAAACACCCTGAATACGATGGTGGATCAGCTAAACGGCTTCGCGTCGGAAGTGACC
>ENA-ORBV01000554-ORBV01000554.1-microbial-mat-metagenome-genome-assembly--contig:-NODE-554-length-86354-cov-8.119731_pt1 | contig 86354 bp, 84 predicted proteins | sample MGYA00237777_ERZ505514 | MGnify/ENA primary metagenome ERZ505514 (study PRJEB26160, sample SAMN06269048) | microbial mat metagenome | isolation source: Oligotrophic lake microbial mat | place...
GCGCCGACCCCCTCGTCGCTGGTCCCTAGTATCTCCCCGTTTTGCGTCCGGAGCCGAGCGTCCGCGTGTGTCCCGGTTCGGGCCGTTTCTGCGCGCTCCTCCTCCGCCTGGAGTCTCAGGGAAATCCTGCTGCATTTTCTCGAGCAACCCCTCGGGGAGCACGCGCCTCGCAAACACCGCTCTGCGCATCAACGCCACATCTTCGATAACCACGTGCAGCGTGTCGCCGAGCGCGACGCGATCTCCCGAGCGAGCACCCACGACCGAGAGCTCATGCTCGTCGAGTTCGTAGTGGTCAGGGCCGATCGACTCGTAACGCATCAGCACATCTACGAAAACGGCCTTCAACGTGACGTAAACCCCGCTTCCCACGACAGCCGTGACGGTGCCTTCGAACACCTCGCCGACTTTATCGCGCATGAACAGTGCTCGATACAGATCGACCACTTCGCGCTCGATGTCCATCGCGGCGCGTTCGCGTGTGCTCGAAAGCCCAGCCGAAAGCTTGAGGGCCGAGATCGCTTCGTCGGAAGTATTCGGGGGTTTCCCGCGCAGCAATTGTTTGACGGTGCGGTGCACTAAGAGGTCAGGATAACGACGAATCGGGGAGGTAAAATGCAGATAACTGTCGGAAGCCAGCCCAAAGTGGCCCACGTTGACGGTGTCATACGCCGCCTGCTTCAGGCTTCGCAGCAACGCCATCTCAAGCACGGCACGGCGCTCATGGGACTGCACTTGCAGCAGCCATTGGCTCACACCAAATGGCGTTCGCATCGCCTCCATGTCGAACTTCACGCCCAGCACTTCCGCGATCAGGCCCAGGCGTTCCAGCTTCTCTTCGTCGGGCTTGGCATGCACTCGGTAAATGGCCGGGCACTTTCGCTCACCCAAAAAGCGCGCCACCAGCTCATTCGCGAGCAGCATGAATTCCTCAACGATCGTGTACGCGATCTTAACGCCTGGATCCTGGGCGCGGCGCACCACATCGAGCGGCACCTTGGAGGTCTCGTCCAAAATCACCTGGGCCTCCGGCAGATCGAGCCCCAGGGCCCCCCGCAGAAAGCGCATTTTACGCAGCTTTTGCGAGAGTTCATACAGAACAGCGAGCCCAGGCTTGAGTGCCTCGGCGCCGGCATCCAGCGGGCCATGCAGCGTCAAGCCCAGCGTTCGCGCTACGCCATCGTAAGTTAACTTGGCAGCCGAGCGCATGCGCCCTTCCACCACTTCGAAGCTTGCAACTTTGCCCTGCCGATCCAGATCGGCCACCACGGCAAGGCACAGGCGCTCCACATCGGGCAACAGCGAACAGGCATCGCCCGCCAGTTCGCGCGGCAACATGGGTATCGCTCGATCTGGCAAATAGATGGTGCAGCCACGCAGTGATGCCTCTGCATCCAGCGCAGAGCTTGGGCGCACGTACTCGCTCACATCCGCAATGGCGATCCACACGCGGTAGCCTTCCGGCGTCGCCTCTGCCCACAGCGCGTCGTCGTGATCGCGGGCGTCTTTTGGATCGATGGTGGGGAGCGGGATCTGGCGCAGATCTCGGCGATTTTGGTGGGATTGGCGGGCTAGCTCTTCCGAGAGCTGCTGGGCCTCGGCATGCGCTTCGGCGGAGTGTTCTTCCTCGACCTGTTCGCGCACCAAGATCTTGGCAACTTCTGCCTTCGGATCGCCGGGCTCGCCGAGAACGGCAACCAGTGTTCCCTCCGGGTTCTCGTCGGCATAGTTGGGGAAACTTTCGATGCGCACCACGGCAGCATCGCCATCTTTACCAGTTAACCCTTTTGCCCAGAGCACGATGGGTCCACGGATGCGGCCGTCGTCGGGCTCAAGCCAGGCGCTCTTCCCGCGTCGGCGCAGCGTTCCCGCCACTTCCGGTCGACGCCGCTGCACGATCTCGGCGATCCTGCCATCCAGGCCACGGCTGCTTCGTCCGAGCACTTCGACTTCGACAATATCCCCGTGCAGCGCGGGGCCCACCTCGCCTGGGGAAATAAACACGTCTTCCTGGTCGCCCGTGGCCACGAAGCCGAAACCTCGCGGATTCATGGCTAGACGGCCTTGTCGGCGCGAACCCTGTGAGAGGCTGGTTGCGGGCCGAGCTTGCTGCGACGCGGCGGGAGGCTCAAGGCGCGCGGGGGGCGCGGCATGCGGCGAATCGGCTGCTCGCTTTCGCAGCGGTGTGGCTTTTTGCGGGCGGGATTGCTGGGCTCCGACGGTGTTGGTGGGGTACCGTGCCGTCTTTTTGCCCTCACGAAAATTCTTCTTCAAGTAGGCTGCGTTCTAGCGCGAATGGTTCAGTAAAGCCACCGTTTGCCGCTCGGGTTGCCCTTTCGGACGTCAGGGCACACGGTTCGGAGTCCAAAAATCTGCTACGCCAGCTGCCTGTGTTAGCTCGGCAGGGTTGGCTTTGGGTTCGGCTGTTGGCGCTCGCTGCGCTCGTTGCCAGCGCTGTGCTCACGGCAGACTACGTGAACGACGTGGCGACGTATTGCGCCGAGAATTCGGGGTGCGCGGCCGTTCGGCAAAGCGGCTTTGGCTACCTCGCCGTTTCGGGCGTGAAGGTGCCCTTGCCCAGCTTGGGGCTAATTGGCTTCGCTCTCTTGTTCGCTGGCACGCTCATCAACAACGCCGAAAAGCGTCGGCGTTTCGTGATTCCGGTGGCAGTGCTCGGTGGTGTTGTCGGGCTTGCCCTGATCGCCGTGCAAGCGTTCGTGATTCACAGGTTTTGCGTTTGGTGCTTGGTCGCCGATTTCAGCGCCGTGCTTGCAGCGGGGGTGGTGCTGGGTCTCTATTTTTCGCAGGATTCCGTTCAATTGGAGTCGAGCTTTCGGGGGGTCAGGCTGGCGCCTTGGGCGCTCAGCCTGTTGGCAATCACGCTCTCGGTGGTGCCGCTCGCGTGGCCTAAAGTGAAGCTGCAGCCGCCCGTGCCGCCTGAGATTGCTGCGCTCTATGTGCCTGGCAAGGTGACGATCGTCGAGTTCGTGGACTTCGAGTGCCCGCACTGTCGACACTTGCATGAAGTTCTTGCGCCGCTTGTCAAACAGGCTGGTGGAAAGATAGTGGTGGTGCGGCGCCCGATCGCACTCGCTCAGCACCCCCACGCCAAATTTGCGGCACTTTCGGCGCTTTGCGTCGAGGATTCCGCGGCGGAGACGTTCGCTGATTTCCTGTTCACGACGGAGGATCTTTCGGCTGCGGCTATCAAGGCACGTGCCGTTAGCTTGGGAATGAATGCCGCGACCTTCGATGCCTGTGTGAATGGCAAGCCAGCGTCCGCAAAGCTAGAGGCTGCCCGAGAGCTCTTTGATAAGGCTAAGTTGCAGGGGTTGCCGAGCACCTACATTGGGGCCTGGCAAAATTCGGGTGTGGCATCGCTTGAACTCTACGAAGACGCGATCCGGCGCGCGGAACTCGGCGAAGGCAGTCGGGGGCTCTCGCTGGCTGAGTTTTCCGGCATTTCCATACTCTGGCTGTTCGGGATTGTGTTTCTGGGGCGGAGAACGGCGGCGCTAGGACCAGGGGCGCGCTAACCTTGATCGATGGCCTCCCCCCGAACCAACTCTGCCGCGTCTCATCCAGCCTCTTTCGAACGGGTCCCGTTTGAGGTGTTCGAAGCGTTGCCGAAGGCGGACCTGCACGTGCACCTAGACGGCTCGCTGCGCGTCGAAACCATCATTGAGCTCGCACGCCAAGAGAATGTGGAGTTGCCCTCGTTCGACGTCGAAGGCTTGCGCGAAGCGATCGGGGCGGGGAAAAATTGCGGGTCGCTCGTTGAGTATTTACGCGGCTTCAACATCACCCTCCGCGTGATGCAGACGGAAGCGTCGCTGGAGCGTATCGCGTTCGAACTCGCGGAAGATGCGCACCGCGAGAATGTTCGCTACATGGAAGTGCGCTATGCCCCGATGTTGCACACCGAGCGCGGCCTGAAGCTCACCAAAGTTGTGGAAGCAGTGCTTTCGGGCTTGCGCCGAGCGCGTGAAACGTACGGCATCAAAGCGAACGTGATCATCTGCGGGATCCGCAATATTTCGCCGGAATCCTCGTATGAGATGGCCGAATTGGCGGTGGCCTACAAAGGGCGTGGTGTGGTGGGGTTCGATCTGGCCGGCGCAGAAGCCGACAACCCCGCCAAGCACCACAAAGAGGCGTTCCAGCTGGTGCGCGATAACAATATCAATTGCACGATCCACGCCGGGGAAGCCTATGGACCCGAATCGATCGCGCAGGCGATTCATGTTTGCGGAGCACATCGCATCGGGCACGGTTGTCGCCTGCGCGAAAATGGAGACCTGCTGCACTACATCAATGATCACCGCATCCCGCTTGAATGCTGCCCATCGAGCAACGTGCAAACCGGAGCCGTGCGCGATCTTGCGAGTCACCCGCTCAAATTTTACTTCGATCTTGGTCTACGCGTAACGGTGAACACGGATAATCGATTGATCACCGACACCACCGTCTCCAAGGAACTGTGGTTAGCGCACACGCGCATGGGCATGCCATTTGAGGACATCAAGAGCATGATTTTGGCTGGATTCAAGTCGAGTTTTCAGCCTTTTCATGAGAAGCAGGCGGTGTTGCGGCGTGTCGGCCTAGAGCTCGCGTGTTACGACTCGGATGGGCGTCTGGTTCGGGGGGAGCTCTCAAGCGCATCGGAAACGACCCCGCATTAGCGGAAACGATCGCCTTCTGCCTGGTGGCGAAGTGCACGCGCCCGCTGACGCGGACATTCGACGCCTGCTTTGTCCGCGATTCTGAGCTAAGGCCAGGGCGATGTTGCGCCGCTTTCCCGCTCGATGGCTGCTCGTGGTGCTCTCGGTGTTGCCCTCGAGCTGCAAGCCGCGCAGCGACTTGGAGCAGAGCGAGCCTGTCGCAGTGAAAGCAGTCCCCGCATTATTGCCGGCCGTGGAGACACGCTCCGAGGAGGTGGATCTGATCTCGGAGCTTGGGCGCTGCGAGCTTCGCGACGATGGAATCGTATTGGATTTGGGGTTTGATGGCACCGATTGGCGTCGCGGTTTTAGCTTGGGGCCCTTCGAAGACGTTCGCTCGGTAGAACGGAGCGGTGAGAGCTTCGGGCAGTTCATGGTGCCTTCGGCGAAGTTTGCCGTCTGGTTAACCGAAGCGCAGTCTGACTTGCGCGTGGAGACCCGAGCGTACGGGGTCGGCGCAAAGAATCTAGCGATCCAGCTCGACGGGAAGCGCCTCGGTGTGTCGCGGTTGGAGAAGGGAGTCAGCAAGGTGCTCTCGTTCGCCATTCCTTCCGAACTGAAAGTGGGTCTCCACAGCCTAGAAGTTCGCTTTCTGGGTGGTAAGCGTGAACCAGGAGATGCGTACGGTGAGCTGGATTGGATACGGATGCGCGCTAAGGATGCGCCCGGTAGCTATCCGCCAACCTTCGGTGATGTCGTTTCGGAAGTGGCACTGGGTGGAGTGCCTCACCGGGTCCTCGCACTGAAGAGCCAGCAAGCGGTGCGTTGCCCGATCAGCATCTCTGGCTCAGCGACGCTGCGTGTTGCGGCTGGATTTTGGGGCAAAGGAGGGGGGAAGGCCGCGGTGCGGCTCTTGCTCGACGGAGAGCCGCCGCAGGTTCTTCTGGAACGTGAGGTGAACGGAGGCAACGGCGCAAGCTATGCGCCGCTGAAAGTCACGCTCGATCGAAAGACCTCCGGCGTTGGGTTATTGGAACTGGGAGCCACGTTTGCCGAGGATGGGCGCGTGGTGTTTGGAGATCCGGTCATCGTCGAAGAGCCGAAGCCAGTGGTGCCGCGAACGAATCTGGTCGTCGTCTTCGTGGCCTCCTCGATCGCTCGCGAAGACGTGCCCCCTTGGGGCACCGGAGAGCCTGCAAGGCTTCTCCGGGAGTTCTCCAACGCCGCGGTTGCTTTCCCAAATTATCGGGTGCCAAGCCATGTCCCAGCGGCAGTGCTGGCTTCGCTCTTCTCTGGACTGAGTCCGGGGGTGCACGGTGTCGTCGATTCCGGATCGCGACTGATGCCAAAGATCCAAACGCTCGCCCGGGCCCTCAAGGCTGCCGGTGGCAGAGCTGCTTTCGTTTCTGCGGTGCCCACGACCTTTGGTGCCTTTGGGTTTGGGCGGGACTGGGATGAATACTTCACGGCTTCTCCGGTACTGGATTTGCCAGCGACCGAAGTGCTGAGTCGAGCGATCGCCTGGCTTGAAAGTGAAAGCCTCGAAGTTCAAAAACGTCCCCACCTGCTGGTGATCTACACGCGCGGCACCCATCCGCCTTGGGACATCGCACGCGTCGAGGCACAGCGCCTGGGACCCAAGGAATACGCTGGCAATATCGATGCACGTCGCGGCGGGATCGTGATCGGAGACCTGCGAAGGCGCGGCAGGAAGCTGAAGGACGAGGATTGGGAGCGCACGCTGGCACTTCAGAAAACGGCATTTTCAGCTGAGTTGCAGGTGACGAAGAAGCTGTTGGGAGTTCTCAAGAAACATCAGATCTTCGACAGTTCCATGCTCGTTTACATGGGCGATGTGGGCTCGGCGCGCCGTCCCGCTCTGCCCTTCGAACCGAATGGGGAGTTGACAGAGGCGCGCCTCAGTGTGCCGTTGCTCGTTAAGTTTCCGGGGGCACGGTCTTTCAGCGCTGAGAACAACTCGCTCGTCACCACTCGAGATATTGCCGTCACGATCGCGGGAGCTCTGGGGCTCGGCGCGCTCCCACATGCCACGGGCCTGGATCTCTACTCCATCGTTCATGGGTATGCGCCGCCCAAGGGGCGCGCTCTTTTGGCGACCCGAGCGGATGCGTACCTGACGCGTGCCGGCGTTTGGCAGCTTGCGGGCCGCTTTGGAAAAGTGCCGCGTTTGTGCCGATTGGACAGTGATCCGGCGTGCACGGAGGATCTCTTCTCCACAGCCTCTTACGCGGCGCGCGCGACGTGGATCCAAACTTTCGACACGCTTTTGGCCGAAAAAAAGCTTTTCAAGATCTTGCACGGGGACGACAAACCCGAAGCCTGGTCGCTCGATCCCGAGACCCGAGCGGCGTTAACTGTTTGGGGTGATATTCCTTAAGCACGCTCCGCGATCAGGTTCCGCGGGCTCCATCCCAGAGCAGTAATTGCAGCCGCGAAGAAAAACGAAGCTGGTGTCGAACTGCGAGGGCCGCAACGGCTGGGGCACGCTCGGAAAGCTCGGCTCTTGTTGTCGCAACGGGCATGACAAGCGTGCGCTCTTTAGGCCACGCCGTTGAGGCCAGCAGAGCGGTGGCCTCCTCCCAGTCGGTTTCTCCGAGGAGCACGAGCTTGAGCCAAGCGCCCTGTAGGCCAGAGAAGGCCGTCAGTGCGTCGCTGCGCAGGCGCTTCGCCGCGGATTCCCCACTGTTGGCAAGCTTTGGCGAGACGTTCCAATGCTGCACACGTTTGGCAAGAAAAGCGCTCGGAGCGAGCGTTCCGTTCGTCTCCACTTCCACCAACAAGGCTGGATCTAGCAGGCCGAGCAGCTCCTCCAGGCCCGCCATCTGTAGTAGCGGTTCACCGCCGGTGATCACTAAATGTCGGGGCGCGAGATCCGCAAGGACTTTAGCCACCTTGGCGACGGTCTGTTCTTTGACCTCATCCTCGTAGCGATACTGCTTGAAGTCCCAAGAGTATTTCGTGTCGCACCACGTGCACCGCAGATTGCAAACCGCCAACCTCAAAAACACACACGCACTTCCAGCATGCGGGCCTTCGCCCTGCAGGCTTTCAAAAATCTCGGAAACCTTGAGCTGGGTTCCGTCGTCGAGTTCTGGCTGCATCCTTTCGGGCCTCATAGCACAGCTGGGCGCGTGCAAATGCGCTGTCCGGGGCAATCTCCGTGAGCCCAAAACGATCGCGAACAATACGAACTGATCCCGCCACCCAAAGCGCGCGCTGTGCTAGAGCAGCCAGCATGGCAAAACGTCGCGAAGGGGCCGAGCTCCACACGATCCGACCGGTTGAAGTGGAGGTTGGGTTTCAGCGGTTGGCGGAAGGTTCTGTGCTGTATCGCGCGGGCGGCACGGTGGTCTTAGCTACAGCTTCGCTGGATGAATCGGTGCCGGATTTTCTCAAAGGGTCTGGCAAAGGGTGGGTCACCGCCGAGTATCAGATGCACCCACGTTCGAATCCCGTGCGCCGTGAACGTCGCGACGGCAGAGAAAGGCCGATGGGTGGTCGCAGTCGCGAGATCGAGCGTCTGATCGGGCGTTCCCTGCGCGCGGCGGTCAATCTCAGCAAGCTTGGCGAACGCAGCTTGGTGATCGATTGCGATGTGCTCGAGGCAGATGGGGGAACACGCACCGCTTCGATCACCGCGGGTTGGATAGCGCTCGTGCTAGCCCTTGACAAAGTTCAAAAACGCGACGGAAAATTGGGTAAAGGCGTGTTGCGGGATCAGGTCGCAGCGATCAGCGCAGGTCACGTCCACGGTGATTTGGCATTGGACCTCTGTTACGCCGAGGACAGTAAAGCGCGGGTTGATTTGAATGTGGTGGCCACAGCAAACGACGCAATCGTGGAAATTCAGGGCACGGCTGAGGGTGAAGCGGTGCCGCGGAGCGACGTCGATCAGTTGATCGATTTGGCGTTGAAGGGCATTCATGAGTTGTGCTCGATTCAGAGCCAGGCGCTCGCGCGCGGCGGGGTTTCTTTGGAGGCTTGGCTCGGCGAGCGCCCCGTCTCATGAGTGAGCTGGCCTCAAGCTTTGGGGGGCGGGTTGAGCTTTTGTTGGCGCGCGAGGAAGGCTTGGGTGCCAGCTATTCAGGGGAGTTTTTTGAGGGTGAGCGCGGCTTTCAGAGTTCGGTCAGCGTGAGCGCGGAGGGCAAGGTCACGCACGCGGATTGGAAGGGGGAGATTGCCCCAGCTTGGATGCTCGAGCTCACGCAAAGTCTGCTGCGCACCACTTGGCGGCAGCGCGGGATGGGGACACCCTGGCCGCGCCGGTTGACTCGCTGGCGAAAGGGCACGGAGGAGACTTGAAGTGGTTGGGTTTCGGGCTCGCACTCACAGCTACCTAGTTTGTGCGAGTCTATTTTTGGCGCTCGCATGTGCTCACGGAACCGGAGCGCCACCGAACCGACCCAAGACTCTAGCGAAGGGCGCACCGGCGAAAACAGTTGCGCCGAAGAGCACGCTGACGCGAGCCCGTGATGCTTTTTCTATTAGCGACTATGGCGCCGCCACGCGCCTCTTCAAAGAGGCGATTTCTGAGGCAAAATCTACGGAGAAGAGAGCGGAGGCGAGCCTCGGTTTGATTCAGACCGAACTCATGCTCGGGAAAACCGAGGCAGCGCAGCAATTAGCCCAGAGCCTGCGCGCGGAGCTAGCCAACGCGAAGCTTCCTCCGGAAGCGCTCAACCCCAAACGCCCATCGCTCCGCGAACAAACCCATATTCTCGAAGCCAAAGCACTACGTGCTCGGGGGCGTGTCGTGGAGGCTGAGACCACGCTAGCAACGGCGAACCCAAAGCTTGCTTCCGCGGAAGCGCGGTTGTTGCTTGGCGAGTTGCGCTTGGAGCAAGGCAAGCGCACGGAAGGCGAAGCGGCCTTGATGAGCTTGATTGAGGACTACAACGAGGACCGCATCACCGAAGAAGATGGCCTTGGGCTAGCGTACGTGGGGCGAGCCAGTCATCTGCTCTCTAGCGCAAAAGACGCGAATGACGCCTTCAATCAGGCCGAACGGGTGTTGCCGTTTGCAGAGGCGGTGCGTTTCTGGCGAGCTGAGCTCTTTCTCGATAAGTACGATCCAGGTCACGCGGAGGAGGTGCTGGATGAGGTGCTCGCTCGTGCCCCCAACAATCCGGTGGCGAACACCTGGATGGCCCGGGTGCGTCTGGATCAAGCGCTAGACTTTGACGAAGCCGAGCGTCTTGCAAAGAAGGCCCTCGCGGTAAATCCTGGATTAACCGCAGCCTACGCCGTGCTAGCCGGTGTTGCGCTCCGGGAGTCTCATTTGGACGAAGCCGAAAGGCTGTTGAGCGTTGGGCTCAGCCACACCCCAAATGATCTGGAGCTCTTGAGCCTGCACGCCACCGCGCGTTATTTGAGCGACGATACTCCGGGATTTGAGTCCGCCAAAGCGGCCGTGCTGCGCCTGAATCCCGAATATTCTCGGCTATATACGATTATCGCAGATTTCGCGGAGTGGGAGCATCGCTACGACGAAATCGTCGTCATGATGCGCGAGGCGCTGCAGCTCGATCCTGACAACGGCAAGGCCCGTGCGCAACTCGGCCTGAACCTCATTCGTGGCGGCAACGATGTGGCAGGGCTTGCGGCGTTGCGCCACGCCTTTGGCGCCGATCCTTACAATGTGCGGGTCTACAACACGCTCGATCTCTTCGAGCATGAGATCCCAAAGAACTACGTCAGCGTTGATTCAGGTCCGTTTCGTTTCCGATACCCGAAGGCGCAGAAAGCCCTTTTGGAACGCTACGTACCGCAGCTCCTGACCAAGGCTTACGAGAAAATGAAGAAGTCCTACGGCTTCACCCCCACGGGGCCGCTCGGAATTGAGCTTTATTCCAGTCGTCAGAGCTTTGCCGTGCGCACGAGCGGGTTGCCAGAAACGGCGATCCAAGGCGTGTGTTTTGGACGGACGTTAGCGGCCATGAGCCCAGGCGAAGAGAAATTTAACCTAGGGATGACGGTGTGGCACGAGCTAGCGCACGTGTTTCACATTCAGCTTTCGCGCAGTCGAATGCCACGTTGGTTCACGGAAGGCCTGGCCGAGTTCGAGACCTTGAGTGAACGGAAGGAGTGGGCGCGCGAACAGGATCCTGATCTGGTGGAGGCACTCCGGCAAGGAAAGCTCCCCGAGATTCAGGCCATGACACAGGCATTTACGCGCGTGGAAGCGATGGAGGATGTGGCAACGGCCTATTACGCATCCACTGAGATTATCGAGTTTTTAGCAGAAAAATTCGGGCGTGCGGTATTTCCCAAGATGCTCCGCGCTTGGGGGGAGGGCAAACGGACTCCGGCGGTGCTGAAGGATGTTTTGGGTGAATCCCCTGAGACGCTCAATCGAGAGTTTCTTGAGTTCTTGAAGATCCGCTTGGAGCGCTACCGACAACAGTTCGTGCCCGTGCGGCGGACGGGTTCACCGGAGCATGCCTTAGCGCTGGCCACTCAGCACCCGGAAGATGCCAAGAATCAGGCGCGCTGGGTTTTGCTTCTGCAGCGTCAGAATCGAGCAGCAGAATCTCAAGTCGCTTTGTTGAACGCTCTAAAACGGCATCCCAAGGATCCAGACCTGCGTTTCTTAAGAGCCCGTGCCCTCGTCCAAGCGAAGGATAGCGCGGGTGTGTTGGATGCCTTGGGAGCGCTGATTCGTGAGGGTTTTGACGGCTACGATGTCCAGATGTTGCTCGGCGAGGCCTTTCGCTTGAGTTCCGACTGGGAGCGTGCGCTTTTGGCACTTGAGCGTGCGCACGAGTGGGATCCCAGCGAAGTGGAACCGTTGCGGGCGCTCGCGCAATTGGGCGAGAAGATGGGCAAGGCTGACGTTGAGCTGGCCGCTTTGAGAAAACTGGTAGTGCTCGACGAACACAATCCGGGAGTCTATCAGAAGTTGTTGGAGCGCCTGCTCATGCGCGGTGAGATTGAAGAAGGCGTGCGGCTCGGCGAAGCGGCCGTCTATGCAGACATCAATGGGCTCCGAACGCACGTGGCCTATGCTGAACTGCTCCTGAAGGCGAAACGCACTAAAGATGCTGTTTTTGAGCTAGAAAGTGCCAGCCTGTGTCCGGGTGAGCCCGCTGAAATCAGGGGTGTGCTGCTGCGCCTGGCGGAAGTCGAGCGGGCGGCCGGCGACACGGCAGCGGCGAAGGCGCACTTGGAGCGGGCGGAAGCGTTGAAGGCATCGGCATCACCTTAACGCTCACTTTCAAACATAGTTGCATTGAGTTTTAAACATAGATTTCGAGCGCTCATTCGAGCGCTCATTCGATCGCGATGCTAAACTCAACATGGCGACCCGAGTTGAAGGTCACGTAGGCAAGTCCAGGCTTCCCGCGTGTTGGGCCCTCCTGGTGCATCACGTACGTGTGTTGCGGCAGAGCGAGTTCGTTGCTGTTCGGAGCGCGTTGCCCAAGCTCGCCGGTGATCCGTAGCGTCTGCGTGCCGGCACTCAAATGGCTGGGATCAACCGCGAAGCGTCCGTTTCGAAGAAATAGAAAGGTGCGCTTAAGGACTTCTTGTAAGGCGCGGGGCGCGTGTTCAATGTCCAAGATTTCCGTGGTCAGAAGTGACCCCTCCGCGTCCGTTGTAAACTGAACGCGGAGTGCTCCCAGCGGACCTGTCAGAAGTTCAAACCATACCGGATCGAGCTCGGCGGCCTTTGGCAGCGCCCGGGTAACGGCTGTGGCGAGACTGCGCACGCCAGGCGGAAGATCCGCTCCTCCGGGCGAAGCGGCGTCAAGCGTTGGAATGCCGGCGACGGTGGGGCTGCTCCCGGTCGTGCTAGGGGTAGCATCGGTGTTGGCGCGCGGAGCGCGGGCGGGCGCTGGACGTGAGATCGGTCGTGGTATTGAATGGGCTCGTATCGAGCGGCTGCGAGGCGACTCAGGCGCTGGTGATTCAGGCGCTGGTGATTCAGGCGCTGGTGATTCAGGCGTTGGTGATGGAGCGGTCGCAGGCGAGGTACTAGCCTCGCTCGAGTCGTGCGAAGTCGCAGTTGGCATGAGATCGACTGAAAGGAGGAGGACGCCGGACCAACGGTCAACGGGCGCACGGCCTGGTTGATTCTGGGAAACGCTCATCGCGAAGGCCCCTCCGAGCGTTCCATGTAGCGCCAACGAGAGAGCATATGGGTTAAATCGTCGCCAGGCTGCCACAGCGTACCGTACAACGTCGGGCGTGGACTTTCCTTGGGTCTGACACTGTTTGATGCGCCTCGTTGGCCCAGCTCTTGCTCTCGGGTGTTTCGAAGGACTGGCCGCGCGCGCTCCTTGGGAGCTTGTGGGAGACTGAGACGTGATGCTGAAACTGCCAGGAAGTGCACTCGTTCAGGTGACGTTGCTGTGTTTGACCGTGAGCGCGTGCGGCGGTGAGCGCGGCGCGCCGGTGTCGGGTGTTCAGGCGAGCCCCGCCTCGCTGATTGATCACCAAGCCTGGATGGTCACGGGTCCCAGCTCCGATCCGTTGGTCAGCCACCGCCCCAGTGTTGTAAATTGTGATGATTTGACCAGTTGGGGCCCCGAAGAAGACTACGTTGAAGTTGACACTGGGCGTTGCAACTACCTGATGATCGAACAACCCACGCTCGTCTCCGGAGCGATTGGCGATCACGTGAAGGGATCAATCACCCATTTTGACCTGACCGCTCCTGAGTCAGCGACAGCCCATCTCGCGGTTCTAATTCAGGAGCGCGTGGTCTTTGAGCGAACGATTGCAGTTCCTGGGCCCGCCGATGTTTTCTCGTTTGACGAGATCCTTACCGCCCCGTTTGAAAAGGGTGAGCCTGTGTATCTTCACGTTCACAACCATGGCCAGAACAATTGGCGCCTTTACGAACTCACGCTGGTGCCGGCGCCATGATGCTTCCAGTGACGCGTTCGCGCGGAGGGACACGGCGGCGCAGTCTCTGCTATGAATCAAGTATGTTCTTGAGCATTTTGAAGCCTTTGGGCTGGGGCTCTGTCGTTTGTTTGGTACTTGCCGCGTGTGGGAGCGGAAAGGGTTCACGCGTTTCATTGATGAACTCCATGCCTTCGGCCAGCGGCGGAGCGAGTTCCAGCATCAGCAATCTGGCCAGCGGCGGTTCCAATTCAGGTCCACCAAGCAGCGGAACAGGTTCTGCGCCTACGATCGGTTCGGGCGGCGCAGCGGTTAGTTCGGGTTCAGGCGGCGCACCGGCGGTGATCCTCCCCTCAGGCGCCATCACCTATTATCAACACACTGCGCCGATCATCACCCAGAAATGTGCTGGCTGCCACCAAGCGGGCTCGATCGCTCCATTCTCGCTCACCAGCTATGACGACGCCAAAAAATGGGGCCCTACGTTGCTGCCCGCGATCGACTCTGGGAGAATGCCGCCCTGGAGTGCGATCTCCACACCCGAATGCCAACCCCGCTTTGGCTTCCAGAATGATCGGCGCTTGACCGACATGGAGAAGGCTCTGCTCCACGAGTGGGTGAGAACTGGTATGTTGGAAGGAGATTCGATGACTGCGGCGCCGCTGCCTCCAGCCGCGAGTTTGGAGCTTCCAAACGCCAACGCAACCGTCAAGATCCCCACTTCAGCCAGTGTGAGTGGCAATACCGACCAGTTTATTTGTTTCACGATCGATCCACAGTTAGCCCAAGATGTGTGGCTCACAGGCACGCAGGTGAACGCGGGAAACAAGGCGATTGTGCACCACGTGCTCGTGTTCGATGACCCCAACGGTGAGTCAATTGGAAAGGCTGCCGCAGGTGGAGGCAAGTACGATTGCTTTGGCGGAGTGGGAGTGTCGGGCCCACTTTTGGCAGCTTGGGCACCTGGCGCCACAGCGGCGATCACGCCTGCAGACGTCGGGCTGCCGGTGAAAGCTGGAAGTCGCCTCGTGATGCAGGTCCACTACCACCCAACGGGTGCCGGCGTTCAAGTGGACAGCGACACGAGCGTGGCGCTGCGCTGGGTCACGACGCAACCCAAGTACACTGGGCAGCTGCAGCTAATCGGCAATTTTCAAAGGACTGATGCGAATGAAGCTGGCGGTGTTGGATTCGGTCTTTTGGCAGGCCCGAATGATCCACCCGGCGGTCCCGAATTCATGATCCCGGCAGGCGTGAAAGATCACACGGAAACCCAGCGTTTTCAGCTGCCGGGGGGAGTTCAAGCCGCGGCGCTCGGTGCCAAGTATTACCTCTTTGGTGTGGGTTCACACATGCACTACGTAGGGCGGGATATGAAGATTGACGTGCATCGTTCGAGTCCGAGCGCAACCGAGCCCGCAGATGAGTGCTTACTTCAAACGCCGAGTTGGAACTTCAATTGGCAGGGAGCATATTTCTATGATGCCCTGCTGCTCGATCTTCCGACACTGAGCCCGGGTGATGTGCTCGGGCTTCGCTGCACCTACGACAACACCTTGAGCAATCCATTCTTGCCCGCGGCGCTCGATTCTCAGGGCTTGACGGCCCCGCGCGACGTTCGGCTGGGGGAAACCACGCTCGATGAGATGTGTCTCGGGATCTTCGGTGTCGCGATCGACAGCAGATTTGCCGGTTTGCCCTAAAATCTGCTCAAAGGGTCTGGAAAGAAGTTCAAAAAGCGCACTTATTCCGAGTCGTCGTCGGAGCTGCCGCGCAGCCCGAGCGCTTTGGCCTTCTTGTAAAGATGGCTGCGTTCAAGCCCGAGCCCACGCGCCGTAGCGGCCATCTGCCCTGCGTTGTGCGCAAGCGCTTCCTCCAGAATGGTGCGCTCTGCGAGTTCCGCGAGCACCTTGAACGGCACACCCGGGCGATACAAGCCCGTCAAGTTTGGAGTGCCTCGATGGCCAAGGGCTTCTTCAACATCCTCCGCTTGGAGCGTGTCGTCAGGTGTTAGGATAACCAGGCGTTCGATCAGGTTCTTCAGCTCGCGCACATTGCCCGGGAAAGAATGAGCGCTCAGCGCCTGGATAGCGTCTGCGCTGAGCGTCATCGCTTTGCGATTGTTGGCTTTGCGGGCGAGGATCAAGAATTGTTGGGCGAGTTCGGGGATGTCGGCGCGCCTGGAACGCAAGGGTGGGAGTTCGATCGGCACGACGTTGAGGCGGTCGAAAAGATCGGCGCGAAATTCACCCGTTTCGCAGGCCTTCACGAGGTCCTTATTCGTTGCCGCGACGACGCGCACATCCACGGAGATTGTCTTCGTGCCGCCGACGCGTTCGATTTCGTGTTCCTGTAGCACCCGCAGCAGCTTGGATTGCATCGGAAGCGGCATGTCACCCACTTCATCTAAGAAGAGTGTGCCCGAGTGCGCCCGCTCGAACTTTCCGTGGCGCTGCTTGGTGGCGCCCGTGAATGCACCGGCTTCGTGGCCGAAAAGCTCACTTTCAATCAGATCTTTTGGCACCGCGGCGCAATTGAGCTTTTCGAGGGGCGCGTCGGCGCGCGGAGAGGCTCTGTGGATGGCACGGGCCACCAGCTCCTTGCCCGTTCCGCGTTCGCCGGTGATGAGCACGCTTGCCGAAGCACGGGCTGCACGCCCGATCCTGTCGCGCAGGCTCGCCATTATGGGGCTTTTGCCGAGCAGTTCATCGAAGTGCCCCGCTTGCACTGCGAGTTCACGCGCCGTGGCCTCGGCGCGCCGGAGACGCAATAGGTTTTGCAAGAGAACCAGTAACCGATCAGTGGAGAGAGGCTTCTCCAAAAAATCGTGCGCACCCAGGCGCGTGGCTCGCACCGCCGCATCGATCGTGGCATGTCCGCTCATCATGATCACGCTGGCGGCATTCTCTTGAGAACAGAGCTCCTCCAACAGATCGACCCCGTTGCCATCGGGTAGCGCCACGTCCAGCAGCACGACATCGAACGCGCTCTTGCGGAGCTTATCCCGCGCCACACCGAGGCCCCCTGCTACATCCACAGTGAAACCTTCCAGCCTGAGTGCGATTTGAAGGGTGCTTAGAATTGCCGCTTCATCGTCGACCACCAGAATATGTGCCTGTAACACCGCTCCAAACTAGCTGAAATCTGAAGGATAGGCCACGGCACCGTCAGCACGGAATGGACATTCCCGGGCCACAACTCCCGATCTCGGTGCTAGGGTGCGCACCCACACATGACTACCCCTAGGCCGATGGCCTCGGGCACCCTCGCCCAAACCCCGCTCGCGCATCTGTTGATCCACGTTTTGGATCGATGTTTGACGGGCACGCTTGTGCTGGAGGAGCCCACCGGGGGCAAAAGCGCGGTTTTCTTTGATCGCGGTTTGGCCCAGAAAGCGCGCACCGCCGCGCCTGTTGCCTTTCTGCGGGATGTCCTCCTCGATCTCAGCTTGGTTGAGATCGCACGCTGTGATCGCGCGCTGCATCGGGCCGCTCGGGAGCAGAAGCTTCACGGTCAGATCCTGCTGGCGGAGGGTTCCATCGAGGCAACGCAGCTGCGCTCGGCTCTTCGAGAGCAGTTGCATCGAAAAGTACTCTGGATGTTCACGCTGCCCCAGCAGACTGCTTTTGGATTTTACAGCGATATCAACTATCTGGACCGGTTTGGCGGCTCCGATAATCCCCATGCGAAAACGCTGGCGCTGATTTGGCGGGGGGTACGGGGCCACAGTGATGAGAATACGGTGCGTTCCGTTTGCAGTGGCCTTGGGCCGACAGCCATTCGACTCCATCCGGAGGCCCAGCTTGCCCGCTTCTACTTCGACAACACCGAACGTACGATTGTGGATGTTCTGCGCGTCAAGCCGCAATCCCTGGCTGAGCTCGTGGCGCGCGAACTTGGGCCAAGCGAGTTGGTGCAACGCCTGATCTACGCACTCACTATTTCTCGGCAGCTCGATCTCGGACCGGCACAACCGCCCCCGATCGGGATCCCAGGAAACGAAGAGTCCTCGACGCGCATGCCTATCGCTGAGCCAGTGGGTCAGGTAACCCGAGGGACACTTTCCGATTTTTCTGACAGCCAGCCTCCGGACACACCACCCCCCGCCAATTGGCAAGGCCGGGGCCCGTCAGGCCCACCACCGCGCTCCAGGGCTCCGGAGCCGGGTGGCCTCTCGCAGCGACCCCCGACAACTACCTCGCCGCGTCCTGAGGCCGGAAGCCCTCCAAGCTCAACACCGCCGGCGTCGAGCGACCCGCCCGAGGTGTTGGCGATGAAGGCGGAGATCCGGGTGCGCGCGACTGCGCGAGGCGAGAGTTACTACGAGGTGCTGGGTGTCGAGCGGGGTGCAACATCCTCTCAGATCCAGGCGGCCTTCTTTCAAGTGGCTAAGCGTTTCCACCCGGACCGGCTGGGGCCGGAATTCGAAGACGTTCGTGAGCTCATCGTTCGCTCCTTTTCGCGGATCACTGAGGCGCACCAGATCCTTTCGGAGGCGACACGCCGCGCAGAGTATGATCAGATGTTAGCTAGTGGTGGCGGTGCAGCTGATGAGCAGGAGCAGGTACAATCCGTGCTGCGAGCCACCATGGCGTTCCAGCGCGCCGAAGTCTTGCTCAAGAGGAATGCGGTAGAAGCCGCTGAGAAGGAAGCGCGTGCCGCGGTGGAGGGAGATCCTGATCAGGCCGACTACGAGGCGCTTCTCGCCTGGATTGAAGCGCTCCGCAATCCGGAAGCGGACGTCACGCAGCAGATCGCCCGGCTCTCGCGGGCCGTCAAGAAAGAGCCCAGCAACGTCCGAGCCCGTTGGTATCGCGCCCAGCTCTATAAGCGGATGGGTCGGGATACGCTGGCCCGCTCCGACCTTCGGCACATTGTCGAAATCAATCCCAATCACCTGGACGCGACTCGCGAGCTTCGTCTGTTCGAGATGCGCCGCTCCAGCCGACCCCCAAAAAACAGCAAACCTCCGACGAAAAGCGTCTTTGATAAATGGTTCAAGCGCTAGCCAATTGCGGCGCCTGACGTGAAGGCCTAGATCGTCGTCTCATGCGCACTGTTTCGGGTATCCAGGCGTCTGGCCGCCAGCACCTCGGCAACTATTTCGGAGCTATTTGCCAGTTTATTGAGCTCCAACAGGAGAGCGAAGCTTATTTCTTCATCGCTAACCTGCATTCGCTCACTACGGTTCAGAATGCGGCTCGCCTGAGTGAGCTCACGCTGGATGTGGCGCTCACCCTGCTTGCGTTTGGGGTGGACCCCAAGCGGAGTGTGCTGTTTCGTCAGGCCGATGTGCGAGAGCACACCGAGCTCATGTGGATTTTGGGAAGCGTGGTTCCGATTTCAAATCTAGAGCGCGCCCACAGCTACAAGGATAAGCTCGCTAACGCCATTCGCCCCGATTTTGGCCTCTTCGCCTATCCGGTGCTGATGGCAGCAGATATTCTTTTGTACGACGCCGATCTGGTTCCGGTGGGCAAAGACCAAAAACAGCACGTCGAATTCACGCGTGATTGGGCTACTAAATTCAACGTGGCATTTGTGCCGGGCTACGATCCGAGTGATCCTTCCGGCAAAAAGAGCGGTGTTGCCGGCTGCTTCAAACTCCCCGAGCCACGCATCCTAGAAGCTACCGCCGTCGTTCCCGGGCTGGATGGCCGCAAGATGAGTAAGTCCTACAACAACACGCTGGATCTTTTTGGTGAGGATAACGCGATCAAGAAAGCCATCATGACCATGAAGACAGATTCAACGGCAGTGGAAGCTCCGAAGCCAACCGTTGAGAGCCCCCTCTATGATCTCCTAAAATTGTTGACCACTGCCTGTGAGTTCGAGGCGATTGACGCCAGTTGGCGTGCGGGAGGTCAGGGCTATGGCCACTACAAGAAGCTACTTTTGGACTCATTTCACGCACGCTTCGATGCCGTGCGCGAACGCCGACGTGAGTTCGAGAAGGATCTCGGCGAGGTAGAGCGGATCCTGGTAGCGGGTGCTGGCAAGGCCCGGGAAACGGCCGCATTCCGCATGGCTGCCGTGCGCAGCGCGGTCGGTATCTAAGCCGTTCAGCCGAGTTCGGCGTTAGCTAGTGCTCCAATTTGGCGGAGCGCTTCATACAAACCGATTGAGACACTGTTGGCGAGGTTGAGCGAGCGCACGGCGCCCAGAAGCGGAATGCCGACCAGGTTGTCCGGGTAGCGCTCGAGGAGCCAGTCCGGTAAGCCCACACTTTCCTTCCCAAAGACCAAGGCATCCCCCTCGCGAAAGTTAACATCCAGGTAGCTCTGCTTGGCCTGTGTTGAGAAAAACCAGCGGCGGCCGGCTGGAGCCAGCGCGCTCAAAGCGGCGTCGCACGTTTCCCAGTCAGCGTGATGGTGGACGCTGACCAAATGCCAATAATCGAGGCCCGCCCGCCGCACCGCGTGGTCACTGATGTCAAACCCAAGTTTGCCCACCAAGTGCAGCGGGCAATTAGTCGCGGCGCACAGGCGCGCCACGTTGCCGGTGTTGGGTGGGATTTCCGGTTCGACCAGTACCAGATGAAACGCGCCGCCACCGGCTTTAGCGCGCAGACGAGGGCGTGTGGCTGGGGTTGGCAAGGTTTAGCAACTGCTTTTGGCCGCGGGCCGGGCGCAAAGCAAGCTTAGCTGAGGCTGGGTCGGCTTCTGACCTTGACGCGACTTCCCGAGGCAAAGTATCAAACGCCGTTGGTGCCTTCGAAATGAGCGCGAATCGTGCGGGATTCTTCGGTGGAGCGGGAGGAGCGCTGGTCCTTTGCTTGGCCCTGCCCGTCCACGCCGAGCCGATGGATCCGACCATCGAACGGCTGGTGCTCGATCCCTCCTGCCGCACGGGTCAGGGCGCCTATGCCGATGATCCGCAGAATCTGCAGCAGTTGAAGTCTGGCCCGGGCCAGGCTGAGTGGTGCGCTCCGGACGACGCCGCGTTCAAGAAGCTGGTCAGCCAATACGCGTTCGCCTTTGCTCCCACTGCGATGCACGCCGCGCGCACGACAGGCTTCGGGGGCTTCCATCTCGCGTTCGAGGGCAGCCTCACCAAGATTGATAGCGGGAAAGCCTACTGGCAAAGGGGCACTCAGGGTCCGGTGGATCCAAGCTCCAAAAAGGCGCCGGAGCAAAATGCGAATCCGGATGATTTTCTACAGCATTACGCCGTAAAGTTTCAGAAGGGTTTCGGATTCGGCCTCGAATTAACTGCTAATATTGGCTTCATGCCGCGCACGAGTTTGGTCTCCGGTGGCGCGGACTTGCGCATGGCAATCCTTGAGGGTTTCCGCACCGGCTTCATGGGCGCGATGCCTGATCTGGCGGTCGGCGGCGGTGTCCGAAGCATCACCGGGACTCCCGAATTTCAGTTAACGATTGCCAGTGCGGATGCGCAAATCTCCAAGCCATTCGTGATCGCAGATTCTTCGGTTCTCACACCTTGGGTGGGCTTCCAGCAGCTTTGGGTATTCGGCGATTCCGGCTTGGTGGATCTCACGCCCGCAACGAACGCCATTCAGTATTGCAACTACGCAGGCCTCAACCAGCCCGGCAGCCCCGATCCTTCGAAGAATGTTCAAGACGGGCAGCCCGTGTGTGCGGGTGGCTCCCCCCTTGATTTCAATAACAACGTCGTCTTCGACAAGGCGCGCCTAGAACGCCGCCGGCTCTTGTTTGGCTTGAGCTACCGCTACGAGATGCTGATGATCGCCGCGGAATTCATCACTGATTTGGGTTCCGTCGCGGACGCACAGACCGACAAGAAAGATCGCGATATCTTGCGGGGCGAAAAAGCGCAGTGGACCAGTGTGCTCGAACTGGGTGGGATTTTCTAGATCTTCCGAGCCCCCGTGATTACCATCCTCGATGTGAAGCCTGAGAGCGACATCACGTCATTGCGCGCGAGAATCGACGCTGTGGATCAACAGATCTTGGACCTGTTGGCAGAGCGGGTGCGCATCGTACTTGAGGTGGGCGAGTACAAACGGGAGCGCGGCTTAGCTGTGTATGATCCGGTCCGCGAACGGGAGATGCTTGAGAGATTGTGCTCCAGAGCCCAGGTGCCACTCGACCAAGCGACCGTGCGCGGTGTGTTTGAGCGGCTGATCGACGAATCTCGCCGGCTCGAAAATGTGCACGTTAAGCGCGAGTGATGCCCTACAGCGCGCTCGGTCAGTGCAAGGTGTACCAACCGCCGTCGTGTTCCACTTTGGGCACTTCCAGTTCTTTGATAGGTGTGAAGTGCTCAGGTTTTGAAGTTTGGGGCCCGAGCACAATGTGTACGCGTGGGGCAGCCTTCAGACGTTCAACTTCGTCGTGGAAGGCTTCTTCTTTTGCCCAGCGAGCGAGGGTTGCTTTGGCTTCCTTGCGCTTGCGCCAATACCCCCAAAGAAACAAGCCCAAGAGCCCCACCCATAGCGAGCTTCCGCCCAAAAGCACCGGCCAAAATGTGTAACGTTGGCTAACATCCGCGTTCCACTCTTGCTCGAGTGTTTCTAGACCCGCACCGTAGGACTCAGCAATTGCTTGCTCAAAGGAAAGACCTTCATTCAAGCGGGCGACGAGCCCGGAAAAGCGATGGCGATCTTCGCGCCGCACCATGAAGCGCACAAAATCTGCCGCTTGTGCATACGCTATCGAGGCACTGGCGCCATCCGCGGGGAAGCTGCGGGCCAGCTTTGACATCGGCCAGAGGTGGCCTGAAACCGTGGCGAGCCAGAGCGTCTGCAGACGAACAATCGAGCCCTCACCCGAGGCAAAGACGGCGAAGCCTTCGTTGAACCAACGCGGAACAGGCTTCCCCCGGGTTGCTTGGTGAAGCGCAATATGTGCGAGCTCGTGCCGAAAAACCTCGCCCAGATTATGATGCTCAGTCGGCTCGAGAGGCGTCGCCGTGAGCAAAACCAAACCAAGCTCTGAGTAAGCAACGCCGGAGGCGTACTCTGGATAAGGGGCTCCTTCGGGTGCGAGCACTTCCATTTCACCGGGCGTGCGTGCCACATGGACGCGCACGCGCGCCATGGGCGGCGTGCCAAGCCGCTCGGCAAGTTCGGCTCGCACACTGTTGGCGTCGGCGATCAGCTGTTGAACGCGATTGTTCAAAGAAGGATGGTAGGCGAAGGTGATCCACCCGCCGCTAAAAGTACTGAATCCTTTCGGGACCGTGACCTTCAGCGTGTTCGTATTAAGCCGCGGTGCATCTCCAGGGTGCTCAGGGCTCGCCGTGGGTGCGGGAGTAGCGCCCGACGAAACGAGGCCGGAGGCTTGTGCAGGCCCCGAGGCTTGTGCAGGCCCCGAGGCTTGTGCAGGCCCCGAGGCTTGTGCAGGCCCCGAGGCTTGTGCAGGTGCCGCCAGCGCCAGTGCGAGCAGCAGTGTTCCGCAGACGAGGGCGATGCCTCTTCGCACGCGGACGCTTATCCAACTGGTCCATGCGCGAAAGAGGTGCTCGAAAGCCCTAGACCAAAGGATTGCCCGCAGCATGGACCAATAATATGGGCACGCTGGGTGAGACCGTCGCCCCCCTTGGGAAAAAAATATCCCGCCGGGCAGGGCGCAGCAAGATTCAAGCGCTTCCGCTGCGCTGCCTAACGAAACAGCGGAAGTACCCCCGAGAGCGCAGGCGAAATGAGCCCCGCCGCCTCAGGGAAGCGACCCACCGCGTAGCCCCCACCTGCGACCACCAGCGCCCAGAGGGTAACACCAGCGTAGCTTTGGGCGCGCGAGCCAGTGCCCGGGATCCGCACCACAGCCAGCGCCGCGCCGAGCGTGATCAGGGCTTCGGCGAGAGTGCGAGCCACGTGCTGATCCGCGCTCAGAGCGCGCAGCGCCACGAGTAGCATTCCGAGCGCAGCTGTGGCCAGCCCCGTGTAAGCGAGCGCGGCGCCGAGCCCCTGGGCAGCGTGCGAAGCGCTACGTTGCAAGCTAACGATGCGAGCCGCCGCGATCGCACAGAGCGAAAGCACGCCGACGGCGACTCCGGCAAACGTGGCCCCACCGAGCGGCCGATGGTGGGTCTGCGTGGACACCCACGAGCCAACATAGGCTAACATCCAAAAGCTATTCCCCAACACGCCGAAAAGGCCAAGCAGAACCTGGCGAGAGGGGCGGAGTTGGGCAAACACCCACGAAAGGGGCATGAGGAGCGAAGCCCCGCCCAAAATAGAGAGCATGAGCGTTTGCGTTTGCGTCGGCCTGTGCGCCAATAGAGCCGACCCAGCACCCACGAGCAGCGACACGCCGAGACCCCAAAACCAGCCGATTTCGGCACGGTTGGGCGAACTCATGCGCTCCGAAGTTCCAGTCGGATGCGCCCGGCGAAGCGATCCGGAAGGTAGCCTTGGTCCAGAAACCAATGAACTGAGCGACCCAACGCGAGCCGTGCCGAACGATGTTGATAGCCGAGCTCTCGCTCCGCCTTCCGGCTATCCACCCAGGCGTAGCCGGACGTGTACGCGCGCAAAAGCTTGGGTGTCACTAAAGGCTCTTCGCCTTTCAGGCGGCTGAAGAGCGCCAACAGGCGGCCGAGCAAAAGTGCGGTAGAGGCGCTCAAGCCAGGCTTGCCGGAGGCTAGCCCCGTCACGTCCGAGAGCGTGCTCACGAGCTCCGCAAACGTGAGATTCTCACCTCCTAGCAGGTAGCGCTCGCCAACCTTCCCCTGCTCCATCGCGAGCACGTGGCCGACGGCGACATCCTCGACGTCGACGATGTTGAGGCCACCGTTCGGGACGCTGACCTGAACACCGGGAGAAGTGCGCAGATAGTAGAGAATGGCCCGACCCGTGGGCGTTGGTTTGCGATCACCTGGGCCCACGGTGGAGCCCGGCAAGACAACGACAATGGGTTGCCCCGCACGCGCAGCCGCAAGCGCTACTTCCTCGGCTTGGCGTTTCGCTTCCACGTAAACTTCAGGGTCGGCCACGTTGAATGCGTGGGTTTCGTTGATGGGCTCTTCGGTCTTCGCAATGCCCAGAGTTGCGAACGAACTGGTGACGACAATTTTGCTCAGCTTCCGTCGGCGTGCGGCTTCGAGCACCGCTTGGGTACCTGTGACGGCGGGAATGATCACGGATTTGGGATCCCGGCTTCCCCACTGGAAGTGGGTGGCCACGTGAAAGAGGCGGTCGCAACCATGGAGTGCTCGAAACACTGTGTGATCCACGGTGATGTCGCCGTACGCCAGCTCGAATTGGGTGGCAGGCAAGCCCGCCAGAGCGCGTAAATCCGAACCGGTACGCACGAATCCGCGCACCTTCTCGCCGCGTTCCAGCAGCTTTCGAACCAGGCAGGATCCAATAAAACCCGAAGCGCCTGTGACTAGAATCCAGCCTTTTTGCATGTGTCTCGTCTCGTACCACTTTGGAGTGTTCAAGTCAGCGGGCCGCGTTTCTTCCCCGCCGCGCCCGCGCAGAGGTTGAGCATCGCCAGGTGCTCCCGAACTTGGTCCGTGACCTCTATCTCAAAGTCGAACACAAGATAGTAAGCATGCTTACTATCTTCAAGGAACGAAAAGGGCAGCTCACGAGACGCGTCTGCGGCGCGGCCTCGCCACCCCATCCCGTGCGTGCTTCCGCGTTTTCGTTCGCAGTTCAGGGTTTCTTGACGCGTGCTTCTTGGCAGCGAGTGACGCTGCTGTTCGCTGCTCTCCCTGCCGCAGCACGTACGGCAGGCGGAGCGGTGGGTGCTGTGAGTGGGGCAAGCCGCTTTTGGAGATCGCTCGGGTTCAGGCGGACGAGTGCCCGGAGGGCTGCTCTTCCAAGCATTTGCGCGTCCGAGGGTGCCGTCGGATCGGAGAGCGCCTGGGCGCGCCGAGTGAGCGAATTCAGTGCTGGCGCCGCGCACATTTCTCCAATTGCCGCCGCGGAGGCAATTCGCACTTCAACCGCCTCCCCAGGATCGTCAAGGCGCGCGAGGAGGGGCTGCACCGCACTCGCCGTGCCTCGGGCACCGAGCGCTTCGGCCACGCGAGCTCGGACGTCGGGTGAAGCGTCCGTGAGCGCAGTTTGGAGCGCGCCATCTGTGAGCGCCGCCCCTTTGAGTGCGCCGAGTGACTTTGCAGCGCTGGCCCGCACGAGGGGCCAGGGATCATCGCGAAGTAGCCCGAGGATGGCCGGTTCCGCGAACTTTGCGGAAGGCCCGAGGAGCACACCGAGAGCCGCCTGCCGCACTCGCTGGTGTTCGTCGCCGAGCGAGCGAACCAGGGCTGGCGCAAAGCGGCCCGCCTGACGAATTGACGCCGCGGCCTGCGCGCGCAGTCGCCAATCTTTTTGGGTCAGAGCGGCACTCAGATCCGTACGGGCATGAGGATAACTTGCCTCTAAGTATCCGGCCGGTTCCAACAGTAAGAAGCGACTCTCAAAATCCCGAGTCCGGCGCGCCCGCGTGTAGGCCTTGCCGACCTCTGGCAGAAATATGTTGGCATACGGTCCTAGCGCTCGGAGCACTTCGAGGGAAAGAGCCGGCGAGAGATCGTCCTGGGCGAGAACCTTTCTGACCGCAGCAGCGCCCGCCGGTGCCCGTGCAGCACGTGCAAACGACGCCCGCAGCTCTTGCCGCACGCTGCTCTTCCCCGTGAGTCGCGGTGCGAGGGCCAGAACTGCGGTTTCTGGAGCAAAAGCCGCGAGCTCCGCAGCCACCGGGACGCTTTCGGAGTCCTGCTTGGCCTCAGAAAATGCCTGCGTGAGCCCGCCAGCAGCGGCAGGGCCACACATGCGGAGCCGAGCGCGAGCGCGTTCCGCGATCAGTGGCGAGCGGTTCGCTAGCAGCTTCGAAAAGGGATAGCTGGTGTCGGCGCAGGAGAAGCGATCCAGTACGTCGCACGCGGCGCTCAGCTGGTGCTCGTTCAACTTTGCGAGTTCCAGAGTGAGGCGCGTGAGTGCGGGCTTGCCAAGCGCCGTGAGCAGGGAGATGGCCAGCTGTTGCGCGGTTCCCTCCTTCCCCAGGGCGAGGATCAGTTCTTCAAGCGAAGGGAGTGAAAGCGCTTGCGCGGTAACGCTTGCGAACCCAACTTCCGTGGCGTCGGTCGCGCCCTCCGTATGGTCGAGCACGAGGGCGACGCACTGCCCTGAAATCGGCGTCGGGAACGCCACCTGCAGCAACTCGCCGGGCGATCCTGATTTTGGAAGCTCCACGTGAAAGAGCGCACCCTGCGAAGCCACCCAAAACGCGCTCGGACCTCGCCGCGTGCCCCCTTCTTTCGGGAGGGTCAGCAAGAGACTCGTCAGAGGGATTTCAGGGCCATTCAGCACCAAAAACTCGCCATAGCCGTCGTTCTTACGCGCCTCAAACCAGCCCTGATCCGTGGCTGAGCCCGCCAGCGGTAGCTGCCCCGTGCTGGCCCAGCTGGGTGTGAGCTCAAGCTGAATGCGGCTCGCCGGTTCCGATAAAGCGGTGATAGCTTGAATGTGCGTTGCCTGGGCGCGCTCCTTGCCGTCGAGCAGCTGCACCTTGGCCGGCACGAAGCTCAAGCTGATCGGATCCAAGATCTTGGCGTCGAAGGGTGCTTTGCGTCCGCAGAGTGAAAGCCTGGGTCGTTCTTCGCCGAGCAGCAGACTTCGCTCACCTTGAGCGTTGGCAGCCGAGAGCGAGAGAGCCAGCACGGGAGTTTTTTGGTTGGGGGTTTCTATGCCGGTCCAACCGGAGAACAACACCAACGCTTGCGGAGGCGTTGGGGGAAGCAGAGGCGTAGGGCGAAGCGGTGCGGCTCCCAGCCAATTCCACGCATGTTCGCCCACGCCGTCGCTGATGCGGATCCACACGGCGTGCCTTTTGAGTCCCAGTGGGATGACGCGGATCTCGGCTTCCGAGAGACTATTCTTGAGGCTTTCCGGTATCAAAACCTGCGTCCCGTGTTCGGGTGAGCAGGGCCGCTTCTGGCAAACCTCGGTCAATAGGTGGCCTTGGTCGTCGAAGCCCACGGCTAGCACCGTTTGGTCGCCGGTGCCTGAAGTGGTAACCTGAGACCGTAGCGTGGCGTGCGCTTCTGGTGCCGTGGCCGCGAGCGCGAAGCTGAGGCTCACAGCGGTGAGCCAGCGTCGATGCCGTGTGAAGCCAATCGTCTGAGTCAACATGTGGGGCCTCTAGGATAAGAGTCGGAGCCCATTCGGGTCGACGCCCAGGGCTGAAAACACCTGTTCGAGCTTTTTCCGCGGCAAAGAGACACGCGTTGGCATCCCCCCCGAGAGCCCAAAGAGCTTCACGAAATCGAGGCCGCTATCAAAGCGTGCCGCGATGCTCACATTCTCGCGGTCGATCACCACACTCACAGCTTCACGCTCTTGCCCCAAGAGCAAGAGCAGCGTTTTATCTAGCTTTGCGTAGCCGCGGGACACATCCACGTAAGCGACACCCGGGTCTGTGCGAAGGTAGCTCTGTGCTGCGCGCCGAGTTTCGCGCTCGATCGGCGCCAATTCGGCGGCGGCTTCTTGGATCACGCTCCACAAGCTCGAATCCGCGAGTCCGGAAGCTAGGTGTCGGACCACGAGACCAAACAGTGCTAAGTCACGCGGTCTGGCGCGGAGTGCCTGGTCGAGGGTGGCTCCGAGCGGGCTTGGCACTCCGAGGCGCGTGTCCACGGCGTGGGCGTCCGCGTCGCAGCCCGGATAGGGTTCCATGCCCCCGCGAATCCACTTGGCGGCACTGGCGAGACCATCGAAGTCCGAGTGGCAGAGCACGGTGTCACCGCGACCAAGACGTTGCACGAGCTCGGGGGTGATCATTTCCGGGCACGCACCGTGTTCAGCTTTCGTCGCCAATACAAAACGTGGATCGTCGCGGTAGCGTTGATGCTCGTCGTGATCATGGTGGTCAATCCAGGCTGCCAGGCGCGGCCCGAGGCCCTCGATGAGTGGCAGGGTAACTTTGTCAAAACCACCCCCACTTCCACTGCCCGCAAACGCGATGTCCAGCACCACGACGCGTCCCAAAAGCTCGGAGGCCTTGGGGAGCTTGCGCGGTGTACCAAAAGCGAGCGCCTGCATCGCGTCGGAATACGCCAGCTAAGCCCCCCAAGCCACCTGTTTTCGCGCTGGGTAGCACGCCCGAGCGTGCTAGCTTGTCCGCGTGGTCAGTCAGCAACTTCTCGAAAAAGCGTTACTACACCCCCTGAAAGGCACGAATTTCGAAAGCCTGGGTCAGCGTTACGAAGGCAAGGTTCGGGACAATTATAGCCGTCCCGATGGCACGCGGGTGATTATCGCGACGGACCGCATCAGCGCATTTGATCGGGTGCTTGGCACGCTGCCGCTCAAGGGCCAGGTGCTCAATTGGGCTTCCGCTTGGTGGATGCAGAAGACGCGTGATGTCTGTCCGAATCATTTGCTTTCGGTACCGGATCCGAACGTAGCGATAGTGCGCGAATGCACGGCACTGCCGGTTGAAATGGTCGTCCGTTCGTACCTCACCGGAACCACCTCGACGAGCATTTGGATCCACTACCAAAACGGCGTTCGAACCTTCTGTGGGCATCGTTTGCCGGATGGCCTCCGCCAGCATCAGAAGCTGACCGAGCCGATTCTCACACCCAGCACCAAAGCCGCGCACGGGGATCATGATGTTTCCGCCTCGCGCGCCGAGATCTTGGAGGCGAGTGGCATGCCCGCTGCGGAGTTTGATCGCGCCGCGGAGTTGGCGATGGCGCTGTTTCAAGCAGGCTCCCGGATTTGTGCTGAACATGGCCTGATCTTGGTGGATACGAAGTACGAGTTTGGCAAAACGCCGGAGGGCGAAATTGTGGTGATCGATGAGATCCACACGCCGGATTCGTCACGCTTCTGGTACGCGGAAAGCTACGCCGAACGGTTTGCTCAGGGGGAGCACCCCGAGAGCTTCGACAAGGAGTACGTTCGGCGTTATCTAGCAGAGATCGGGTTCACCGGGGATGGCCCAATTCCCGCGCTCCCCGATGCGATCCGGATTGAAGCCAGCCGGCGTTATATTGAAGCCGTAGAGCGCATCACGGGTGAAGCTTTCGAGCCCAATTTGGAAGAGCCGTTGGCTCGGATTCGCAAAAGCCTCGGGATTTGAATTATGTCTGAGCTGCCGAACATCTACATTGTGAGCGCCGCGCGCACCCCGATTGGTTCTTACCTGGGAGCCCTGGCTTCGCTGTCAGCACCGCGCCTGGGTGCGATTGCCATCCAAGCAGCCCTGAGCCGCGCAGGCGTTGCGGCCGCGGATGTGGGCGAAGTCATCATGGGTAATGTGCTTTCCGCCGGCGTTGGGCAGGCACCTGCGCGCCAAGCTGCGATTTTTGCCAAGCTCCCGAATACCGTCCCGACAACTACCATCAACAAAGTGTGCGGCTCTGGCCTGCAAGCGGTGGCGCTCGCGGCAAAATCGCTGATAGTGGGGGAGGCCGAGTTGGCGGTGGCCGGTGGCATGGAGTCGATGTCCAACGTTCCCTATTACCTGACGAAGGCGCGCACAGGTTATCGCATGGGTAACGGCGAGCTGGTGGATGGGATGATTTTCGACGGTCTCTGGGATCCTTACAACGATTTTCACATGGGCCGCGCTGGTGAATTGTGCGCGAAAGAATTCAAGTTGGACCGGTTGAGTCAGGATGCGTTTGCGACCGAGAGCTATGCGCGGGCGCTCAAAGCTCAAGCTAATAACGAATTTCGCGCTGAAATCGCGCCTGTTGAAATTGCGCAGCGCAAAGGTCCCGCATTGCTGGTGGATTCTGACGAAGAGCCCGGGCGCGGCGATCCCAAGAAGTTCGCTCAGTTGCGTCCAGCCTTCGATGAACAGGGAACGATCACCGCGGGCAACGCATCGAGCGTGAACGACGGAGCAGCGGCGCTGGTACTAGCAACTGAGCACGCCGTACAGGAGAAGAATCTCACACCGCTCGCTCGGATCGTCGGCACCGGCTACGCCGCGCAAGAGCCAGAGTGGTTCACCACAGCACCCGCCAAAGCGATGGAGCGCGTGCTCGCCAAGCTCAAGCTCTCAACGTCCGACATTGATCTTTGGGAGATCAACGAGGCCTTTTCCTGCGTGACACAAGCTTGCAGCAGCTTGCTGAAGCTGGATCCCGAACGCGTCAATGTGCGTGGCGGCGCGGTCGCTCTCGGGCATCCCATTGGCGCCTCGGGGGCTCGCATCCTGACGACCCTGCTGTACGCGCTTGCGGATCGTGGTGCGAAACGCGGCCTGGCTTCTTTGTGTATCGGTGGCGGCGAAGCCATCGCGATGGTTGTGGAGCGCGTTTAGCGGTCGCAAGATTTCGACTGTTCAGGCCCATGTCTTTTGACCCCACGCAAACAGCAAGAATGGAGACGGCATACGTTGCCGTACGCTATAGCTTGGGCGCGCGCGGGTTGGAGCTGTTGGCTGGCCTCCCTGAGCCGGGGTTGGCGGCGAGGAGCTTGGCTGTAGGCTTGGGAAATCCAGAGCGTCAGCTGCGCGCGCAGATCTTGGCTCCCGAGATGGCACGGGTGCTGGTGGGCCTGGGCCGGCTGGAGGCATTTTGAGCTTGTCTCAAGGGCGGATCTTGCCGCGCGCCGCTCTGGCCTCCCTAGCCGTTGAGTCCCTCGCAGTGAGGCGAGAATCGTCGAGTGCCACGCCCGGGGTAGGGCGCATGGTGCCCCGGGCGATCGTGGACGCAGCGATTGAGGCCGGCGAAATCCTCAGTCGCGCGCGCCAGCAAGCAGCGGAAATACTTGACGAGGCAATGCGAGAGCAAGGCCAGGTCAAGCTCTCAATTCACGCCGAGGCTCGGGCGGACGCGCTGGCGGAGCTTTCGGCCCAGGCACTCTTGCTCCGGCGCCTTGAGAATAGCCTGGAAGAGCGGCAGTTGGAGCGTGTGATTGAGCTGGCTCGTGTACTAGCCGAGCGTTTACTTGGCCAAGCCTTGAGTCTCGATCCGAATACGATCGTTGCACTCGCCGCGCAGGCCCTCTCGGAAGCTCGCGGTGCCCGCCGCTTGGAAATTGCGGCTCATCCTGAGGATGCTTTAGCACTTTCCAATCAGATCGAGTTGCTCGGCATGCGAGGCGACGTCACGATTGTTTCAGCGCCGGAGCGTCGTCGAGGCCATCTCAGATTCACGACAGAGATCGGCGTCCTCGACGCAGACCTCGGAGAACAGCTCACGCGCCTTGGCGAAAAGCTACGAGGCTCTTTCAAAGGCTAAGCCTTCGGACCTTCGGATCGGCTGCCGCAAGGTATTGGGGTGGAAGCGCCCACGTCTGCACAGAAAACTAGCAAAATCCCCATGACCGAACGCGATTCTTCACCTGAACCCTCCTTGCGCGACCCTGAGCCCGGAGGCGCGCCCGTTGTAGCTCAGCCACCACCCAGGCGCTTCGATTGGCGCATCAACCTGGCGTTGTTCGTAGCCACCGTTTTCAGTGTGTTTTATGCCGGGCAGCTCTGGGTCAACCAACCCAATCCGAATGCTTGGCAACAGCTGCTGAGTGGGTGGACGTTTGCGGTGCCACTCTTGTCGATCCTCGTGGCCCATGAGTTCGGGCACTATATTGCGGCACGCCTCCACAAGGTTCCGACGTCATTGCCGTACTTTTTGCCACTTCCCGCGGTACTCAGCCCGTTTGGTACGTTTGGCGCCGTGATCATCATGCCTGAACGCATCAAGACACGTCGAGCGCTCTTGGACATAGGTGCGGCGGGGCCACTGGCGGGCATGGCCTTGGCTCTTCCTCTTATGCTGCACGGCTTGTCGCTTTCGAGCGTCCAGGTGAAGAGCGTGGGCTCGTATATCCAAGAGGGCCAGAGCCTTCTCTACTGGTTTCTGAAGTACGTTGCCCACGGTTCTATTCCAGCCGGCCACGACGTATTCCTCCACCCTACCGCACTCGCCGCCTGGGTGGGTCTGCTCGTCACCTTCTTGAATCTTCTGCCGGTAGGTCAGCTCGACGGCGGACACGTGGCCTATGCTCTGTTGGGTGAACGCCAAAATGCGCTCAGCAAGCGTCTGCTCTTAGTGCCTTGGCTGCTGGTAGCCTACAATGTTGCACGCTACGTGATGCCGATCCTGGAGCGCGGATTCCTGTCAGGGTTTGATAGCGTTGCGAGCGAAGATTGGAATCCGATCAGCGCCGCCATGCCGTGGCTTGTTTCGGCTCTGCTTTTGACCCTGCTCCGGCGCGTGTCTGGGGGCGCGCATCCGCCTGTCGAGGATACCGAGCTTGGCCCGGTGCGCCGAGTGGTTGGCTGGTTCACGCTTAGCTTGTTCGTGCTCCTCTTCATGCCAACGCCGATGATCGTCTATTGAGGCGAGCATCGAGGTTGGGCGCCTCACCGCATTTCGACTCAGGTTTGCGGTCGAAATTTCTGCTCAAGTGCTTGACACACTTCGACAGGGGCCAAGCGGCTCACGTCTCCGCCATGGCGGGCGATTTCGCGCACGAGCGAGGCTGAAACGAAGCCGTAGTTTGTCCGTGTCGGCAAGAAGACGGTATCAATATTGGGCTCTAGATCGGCGTTGGCATGGGCGATTTGGAGTTCATACTCAAAGTCGGTTCCCGCACGCAGTCCGCGCACGATCACACGCGCCCCGATGCGCTTACCATATTGAACCAACAGCCCATCGAAAACGTCGACGCGAACGTTGCTGAAGGGTTCGCAAATTTTCTCTAAGAGCTCCCGGCGCTCGTCGAGCGAAAAAAGCGGAGCGCGAGCCGGATTCACGCCGACCGCCACGATCACTTTTGCAAACAGCTTCGAAGCACGCTCGACAAGATCCAGATGTCCGTTCGTCGGCGGATCGAAGCTGCCCGGGTAGACCGCGATGTCGGCGAGCTGGCTAGCCACCGTTCGGCACCGGACCGGTAGCTGGAGGCTCGCTGCCTGAGGCAGCCTCGGCTGGAACCTCAGCAGCCCCTGCGCTGCTTCCTTCAGGTGTGTCCGGGCCCAGAACAGGCAGGGGCTCAAGCCACATGGTCTTGGCGCGGTCAGCCAACGTGATCCTGAAATTGGCCAACAAGCCCGTGCCTAGAATGCCATCCACGTCAACACCGAGCCCCTTTTCAAGTTCACCCAGCGGCGCCCCCTGAACCCCAGGCACGCCTGGCAATTCAAACGCCCCGAGCTTCAACACCGGCAACACGGCATGCTTGAGTGTCTTACTGCCCGAAAGCGGTAGCAACTGACTACCGGGCACGCCGGTCTTTTTCCAGCCGTTGTCATCCAAAGCAATCGGGAAGCTTTGGGAGGTATCCACCATCAGTGCCAAAGGCGCCGCTCCAGATTCTCGACTAACCCCTGCTAGCAGCAACATCCCGCCGCCTTTCAAATAATTAAGGCGTACTGTGGTGGCAACGGGAGGGGGAGTCGGTTCGAAGCTGCGCACCACGAACTGACTCCCGACAAAATCCACCGTGGCGTGCAGATGGCGCAGCAGATTCATACCGATCAGAAGCTTGACGGGCGCATTCACCTCGCGGCTGACGGAAGAAAGATCGCGCGCGATCGCGGGCACATCGCGAACCTCCAAGCGTTCGGCAAAACGTAGGGAAATAAAGCCGGCCTCCGCACCCTGGCTGGCGTCCACGACGGCTTCGCCGGAACCTGTAGCGATCATCGCGAGTGCCTGTTCACCATTCAATTCGACGGGCACTAAGAATGAAGTTCCCCCCACTCGCGGCATCTCGGTGACAGCGAGTAGCCCTCCGCTGAACTCGAAGGGTGTGCGTCCCGTGCCGCGTCGTGCGAGCGCGGCGATCTCTTTGGCCCAGGGGTCGCGGACTTCCGGATCCGAAAGCAACAGCTCCAGCTCGTCAGCCGCCTCATCCAGTTTGAGAGAATACCAAAAGGCTCGCCCGCGAAGGGAGCGCGCATCGCTCGTATCAATGCCTTTTAACAGTTGCAGGACACGTTCGAATTCGAGCTCGGCGAGCGCAATCTTGGCGGCCAAGATGCGCGCTTCCTCGCGATTCGGTGTGGCTCGGAGCGCATTCTCGATCGCATCGTGGGCGTCGTCGACGTCACCCGCTGAAAAGCTTTTCTGCGCCCGGTCAAACCATTTGTCTGCCGCTTTTGGCCAAGCGGTTTGGGTGGGAGCGCTCGCTCCGCAAGCGCTCGTGAGGAGCCCCGAGAGGAGTAATCCGAGTAGGGGAAAGCTGGGCTTGGCGACAGGTTGGGGCTTCGATTGCAGCACTCTGCTCGGACATAACCGAACGTTCGTCTGCGGTCGAGGGGTTGGCCGCGGCTGGCGGCCCCACTTGGTGAGCCGCCACTCCCGGGCTTGGGGAAGAGGTGCTAGGTTTCTGGCTGTTCTGTATGCCGTCTTCGAAAGCGCCATCAAGTAGGAGTGAAGGTGCGCTAACGGCCCCCGTGCTGCTCCTAAACCGGTACTACGCCCCAGTCAGCGTGGCGAGCGCGCGTCGCGGCCTCGTGCTTCTGTATTGTGGCGTGGCCAATGCGCTCGATTCGGAGGGCCACGTGTATGATTTTGCTCACTGGCTCAAGCTTCCGATTCGGGAAAGAGATGATATGGTGCCGCTGGTGAACGGCCAGTTGCGTGTGCCGCGGGTCCTGCATCTGTTGGCTTACGATCGCTTTCCGCGGGTCTCGATTCGGCTCTCGCGCAGGAATCTTTTATTGCGAGATGATCATCAGTGCCAGTATTGCGGGCGGAGGCCAGGCGTTCGGGATTTGAATTTGGATCATGTGATTCCGCGTTCGCGGGGTGGCCGTGAATCCTGGGAGAATCTGGTTGTTTCGTGTCGTGGCTGCAACCTGAAGAAAGGGCGGCGCACGCCCGATGAAGCAGGGATGGCGCTCTTGCAGCGTCCGCATGAGCCGCATTGGTCGAGAGCCGCGCACATTCTGATGGCAACGCGCGAGCCGTATGAGGAATGGCAGCCGTTTTTGCGCGCATCGTGACGTAAGACAGTGGAGCACGTCATTATCCTTACAACCTAACGCCGTAGAGTCTTTCCCGCCCCTATGTTACGCTTGCCAGAGTGCTGGACCCCGCGGATCCCAACGACGCCTACACTTACCTGCTAAGCGCGACGCGTGAGCTGGAGCGCGAGCAGCGCCTCATGCGGGATCGTTGGTTCGCAACGTTGCCCATGGAGTCCAAGGATGAGCTGCTATTTGAGCTTGAAGTTCTGTTGAAGGCAGCGGCGTGTTTCGCAAATCCTCGAAACCACCCGGGGGCCGCGAGGCACGGCGCGCTGGTCGCACAAGACTATCGCGAAGCCACGGTGTTATTTCGAGAGGGTGTGAATCGAGCTATTTCGCTCGCTCGCGGCCTCCTCGGCAGCCGCGATCGCGCCTACATTTTTCATCGGTACTTGGAGACGGTGTTACCGGAAGACAATGCACGCACGCGTCTCCTCCGTGAGGGTACTGATCAGTCCAGCCCTGCGGACAGTCTGATCACGTTGCGCCATGGCCTGAGCACCGCCCACGCGGTGCTCGAAGGGATCGCACGCGGCCCGCGCGTGCCGTTCCGGCTCTTCTACGCGGTATTGACGTCCGTGCAGCGCGAGATCGGTCGCAACGTCTTCTTCAATCCGCTGCGTGCTCTGGAGTTTCGGCCTGAGTTTGATCGCATCAAATCGCCCCACGTACTCGAGCTCATACGAGGCGTCCCAGGTGCGAAGGCACATCAGCTCGTGGCGCTCACCTTTCTCTCGTTGTTTCGAATGCTGCGCTACGTGCGCCTCTTACAACGCATTGTGATTGAGCCCGCCGGCAAAAAACGCAGGCTTTCTGGACGTGCCTACTTGGTGCTTTCCGTGTTGCGCTCTGATGCGCGCGCTCTCTCGGATCATTTGCGACGCCGCTCGGGTGAGTTGTTGGCAGAGAGTTTTTCCAGGGATCTGATGTCCGTATCGGCAGAAGAGATCGAAGCGCGTTCCAGTGAGCTTCGGGCAGCGGGCCACCGCATGATCGCGATCAAGGCGGCTCTCGAAGGCATCGCTTCTACGGTCCGCTTGGAGATGCGTCGAGCCTTCCAGCACGATCTTCCGGCGATTGAGAACGCCACCGCCGAGCCCGAGCTGCGCGTTGCCTTGCAGCGTGTACTCCTCAATCTTCGCCCTGCGCTTCTCAACGCCGTTCTGTTTTTGGGTAAAGCTTTGGGCGTTAGTCTAGAAGCAGACAGTGTATTTGACGACGACGCGGCTCGCCGCGAAAGCAGCGAACGCCTCCGACGCGACGTTTGGATGTTCGCGCAAATCGTCCGAGCTTTCGCCTCGAAAGCCGAGCAGAGTCCCCCCGAAGATGTCTGGGAAAAGGCTTATGGCCTGGAATACGTTCGCGAGTTCCTGACGTACTTTCGCGCGATGGGCTATCCGCTTTTGCGTGCAGCCGACTATCCGAGATTCGACGCTTTCATGGCGGCGATGGAGCAGCTGAGCGACACCGACTTGGTCGATCAAACGCGCCTTAACGGCGCAATCGAAGAGTGTCACGAGTTTTATCGCTTTCTCGTTGAGCTCTTTGACGAGATCTCAAAACGCGAGGTCCTGGAGAACATCCCCTTCGATCGGCGTGAGGCAGCGGGATCGCTACGGCTGTATCTCGGCGAGCAAGCCGCTTAATTGGAGCGAAGCGGGGGCGCCCCGTGGCATGGAAGCCGGAAGACGCTCGCCTGCATAGGAGGCTCGTGTGCCTACAAAACGGCGAGGCCGGGAGGCGCCCGAGACTGCTCTCGAAACGGAACCCGGCCCGGCTCGTTAAGTCGGCTTTTTGGATCAGGCCTTCTTAGCGCCGCGTGCAGCAGGCTTCTTAGCTGCAGCAGGCTTCTTAGCTGCAGCAGGCTTCTTAGCTGCAGCAGGCTTCTTAGCTGCAGCAGGCTTAGCTGCTTTGGGAGCCTTGGCTACTTTGGGAGCCTTGGCTGCAGCTGGCTTGCGAGCGGACTTGGTGCGGGTCTTGGGAGCTGCTTTTGCGGCGGGTGCGGCTTTTGCAGCGGGTGCTGATTTCTTTGCCATGTGTTTCCTCCAAACAGGCTTGCGGCCCGGGTTATCAAATGAGCCGAAGTGCGTTACCACGCTTGTATGGCAAGCTAGTGCAAGCGTCAACGACGAATTTTCGGTTGAAGTGCCACGATCCGCCTGGGCTTTGGGCAGCGGTGCCCCATTCGGTGGGCCTCCCAGACGATCGGGCCATTCGATTCGGGTGAAAAATCGGTTAATTTCGATGACTTGACGCTGGGTGAAGAGTCGAGCTAGCGCCTCGGGTGGCTCGGCAGATCAACGTCCGACCGCTGCCCGAAAAAGGAGTTCTCCCGCATGCGCACCATTACCCGTTTCGTCCCCCAGATCCTCGCCGTCGCCCTGCTGGCTGGCTGCGGCTACTCCCAAGAAGAATGGGACCAAAAAGTTCGGGAGGGGGACAGTCTGCGCGCCCAGCTCGCCGTGCAGCAACAAGCCCATAAGAAAGCGGAGGACGACTACGCAGCTGCGCTCGCCGAAATCGACGAGCTCAAGAAACAGCTCACCGAGCGTGGCGTGAACCTCGATAATCTGAGTGCCAGCCTCGAGCAGCAGCGCAAAGCGCTTGAAGAATTCAAACGGCGTGCCGACCAACTCGAGCAGATCCGCAAGCGATTCGACGCGCTGAGCCAGAAGCTCCAGAAGCTGACGGAGCTCGGACTCAAAGTGGAGGTGCGCAACAATCGCATGCTCATCCAGCTCCCTGGCGATGTGCTCTTCGATTCTGGTGCCGATAAGCTGAAACCGGACGGCGAGATGATTCTTCTCAAAATCGCGGAAGTCATTCGGGGTGACGCCGACTTGGCAAAGCGTCAATTTCAGGTTGCGGGGCACACCGACGCCAAGCCGCTTCAGGGTGGGAATTTCAAGGACAACTGGGGCCTGAGCGCCATGCGCGCCCGCTCAGTGCTCACTCTCCTCACAGCAACAGTGGAGCAGAAGGGCGGAGGCTTGCCGCGTGCCAACTGGAGTGCCGCTGGCTACGCGGACACGGATTCTGTCGCCGACAACGGCACAGAGGAGGGCCGAAAGAAGAATCGGCGGGTGGAGCTCGTGGTGCAACCCAACGTCGAAGAGATGCTCAACCTCAATAGCTTCGCCAAATAGAAGATTGATGTGTCCCGAGTTGGCACGATCGACATAGGAACCAATTCCGTCCTCTTGCTCGTCACTGAGCTGAGGGTGGGCGTTCCCTGCGCTGTACGCGAGGTATCCACGGTAACTCGCCTTGGGCAGGGTGTGGACCGTGCGCGACAGCTTGCGCCGATAGCAGTCGAACGGACACTCGCGTGCTTGGCCGAGTATCGAGCCGTGTTGGACGAGCTCGGAGTGAAGCGCCTACGGGTCGTGGGCACGAGCGCGCTCCGCGATGCCGAGGGCGCCGAAGACTTCTTGAGTCGCGCGGAAGGCCAGCTTGGGGTGCCGGTGGAAGTCATTTCAGGCGATCAAGAAGCTCGGCTCGCGTTCAATGGAGCGCTCTCCTCGCTCCCGGTGCTCGGTCCCGTGCTGGTGATCGATATCGGCGGTGGGAGTACCGAGTTCGTTTTCGGCGAGGTGGGTCGCGATGGTCCCAGAGTCCACTCAGGGCTGAGTCTCAACATCGGCAGCGTGCGCCTCACCGAACGGCACGTGCATTCTGATCCCCCAACTCCCGAAGAACTGCAGGCGCTCCGAGCTAACATTGAACGCGAGCTGCGTAAGGTTGAGCTGCCTGCATTCGTGGGCACTGTGGTGGGCGTGGCGGGCACGGTGACAACTTTAGGGTCCGTGATCCGCGCGCTGCCACGCTTCGATGCCACGGCGTTGCATGGCGAGCGGATTCTTGCCCCTGAGCTTCGGGAAACACTGAGCCGACTCACGCAGCTTCCTGTTAACTTCCGAGAAGCGCTCACCGGAATGAATCCAGGGCGTGCAGATGTCATTATCGCGGGCGCGATGATCCTTGATGCCGCGCTCGCGCTTGCAGAGGCTGAAGAGTGCGTGGTCTCGGCTCGTGGATTGCGCTGGGGACTGGCCGAAGAGCTCACGAATTCAGCCTAACGACGCTGACTTTTCATTCACTGCACACCTGTTGCGCTGTCGTAAGGGGCATCGCGAGCGGCTTCACGGGGCTTCACGGGGGGTGCCACCGGCGCTTCACGGGCGCTGTACGGGTTGATGTGCTATAAACAGAGCCCACATGCGGTTCGTGACAGCCCTAACAGAAAAGACCGGCGAATGTCATAATTCATTGACACCGGGATGGCCTCTGAGTACAGTTCCGCGCCTGGCGGCTCCTGACCAAAATTCAGCAAGCCGCCTACCCACGAACTGCTCTAATGACAACACGTGTGGGGGAGCAAGTCAAAAAAACTCAACAGTGGTAACAAGCCGGAATTAAACCCGAGATACCAACGTTGAGGCTCGATCGTGAAAAGTCAGAGAAGTTCGAAAGCTCTCAAGTAATCCGATTTGCGAGATGCAATTGCAGTTTGGGCAGGCGTTCGCGACACAGCTCGCGGCCGTCGGTTCCGATCATTCCTTAAGGAGAACGTAACAAATGGATCTGCAGGTTGAGTTCAAAGTCGGCGATAAGGCTGTTTATCCTGCGCAAGGAGTTGCTGAAGTGATCAGCATCGATGAGCGCGACATAGCCGGTTCACGCCAGCGGTTTTATGTTCTCCGGATCCTCGATACGGATCGAAAGATCATGGTGCCCGTTTCCAATGCGGGGGCGGTTGGATTGCGTCAAGTTATCTCCGAGCAAGAGATTCGGGAGATCTTTGATATTCTGAAAGAGCGCACGATTGGTTTTGACACTCAGACCTGGAACCGGCGCTATCGCGGCTTCATGGATAAGATCAAAACCGGCTCGATTTATGATGTTGCCGAGGTGCTACGCGATCTTTATCGGCTGAAAACCAGCAAACAGCTGTCTTTTGGCGAACGCAGAATGCTGGATACGGCGCGCACGCTGATCGTGAAGGAAATTGCCATCGCGCGTGACCAAACTGAAGACCAGGTGAAGGACGAGATCGAAGCGATCTTTTTCACCAACTGAGTTTTGGATCGATATTGCGGGACGTTGGCGAAAGCCACCGTCCCGCGCGCACTTTGTTGAGGCGGTGGCGCTGTTGAGGGGTTGAGGCGGTGGCGCTGTTGAGGGGTTGAGGCGGTGGCGCTGTGGAGAGCTCAAAGGGCAGCGTCGTTCGCTCGTTTCCGAATTGGCGAGACTGTTGGTAGCTCGAGCGCCACACGCCAGCCAGAAGCCTCTTTAGTGCACTTCACCTCTGCTTGTTGTGTGGCGGCGACTTCCCCGGTGACAGTGACGATGGCCCACCGGTCTTGGATCCGCGATCGAAACGCCTTGGGCCGGAAATTGAGGGAAAAACGCGAGGGCGCGAGCATCTCTTCTGGAGCTACCGTCTTGCCGAGTACTGCGGTGGCCCGCTTGGCCCGCTCGGAGAGATTCTTCTTAGCCTCAGACCACAGAAGGTCGTAGGCGGCGCGAGCTGCAAGTGGTTCGCCATGGACGCGATTCATGCGTTCAATAAACTCACGCACCACGAGCTCTGGCCGAGAATCAACGGCCGCTGGCTCACAGCTTGAAAGCATACACAAGGCGGCAGCCAACCCTGCGCGTTGAGCCAGGCGCAACAAGCGTTGGGCCATTCCTTGAGGAGCCGAGGCAAAAATAGGAGTTTCGCCTGTATTGAGCATGCCGGGAGTCCGGTTTATTAACTGCTTCTCTACTTGTGTCTACTGAATCAGATTGCGTCACTAGCAAACTTGGCCCCCGATGATCGCTCCCGGGTACGCTGCTCCTCACCGTGCGAACCGCCTTCCCTGCCACACTTCCAGTAACTTTGACCTGGGCGAACCGCAGGCCTCCTTGCTCGCCGCCTCCGGCGGATTTAGGGATTATTCGGCGGGGAACTGCCGATCATCTTCTGATTCTGGGCGACAATTTGGCCGGTCTTTCGGCGCTGGAGGACACGGTGGCTGGCGATGTCACGTTGGCCTACCTGGATCCACCGTTCTTTACTGGTCGGGTCCATGAGCGGGTTGAAAGAAGTCGCGATCTACGCGGCAACCTGGTGCGCTCCACGCGCCCTGCTTTTGATGACCGTTGGGCTGGGCTTGCCGAGTATCTTGAGGATGTTTCAGATCGGATTGCGGCTGTGCGGCGCTTGCTCGCCCCGCACGGTAGCTTGGTCTTGCATGTGGATCCGAAGACGTCGCACTACTTCAAAGTCATTTGCGACGAGATTTTTGGGCCGGATTGTTTTGCGAGCGAAATCGTGTGGCGCTATCGGCGTTGGCCTGCAAAGACAGCGAACTTTCAACGGGTTCACGATGTGTTGTTGCGGTATTGCAAGGATGCACGCGTTCCATCGCGTTTCAATCCCCAATACGAGCCATTGGCCCAGAGCACACTTGCCACCTGGGGCACCAAGAAGCAGCGTGCCGTTGTTGGAGAAGATGGGCGGAGATTGCGTTCTAGCACCACCGAAGATGCTTCACCGGGTGTGCCAATGGGGGATGTCTGGGAAATCGGAATTGTGGCGCCCGTAGCTAAGGAGCGCACTGGCTACCCAACTCAGAAGCCCGCCGCATTACTCAAGCGGCTGGTGGAAGGCCTCACCGATCCAAGGGAAATCGTGCTCGATCCGTATCTGGGCAGTGGCACCACCGCGGCTGTCGCCTGTGAGTTGGGTCGGCGCTCGATCGGGATTGATAAGAACGAAGAATCCATCGAAATCGCGCGGGGCCGATTGAACGCGCTCGGCGTGCGACCCATGCTCAAGCAAGTCTTGACGGAGTCGAGTGCCGCTGTGGCTCTTGATCGAGCGCTTTTAGCGTAATCCTTGGTCAGCCCGTTTCGGCGGATCGAAGCGTGGTGTGGCTTCGCTCGGATTGGGCAGAGGCTTGGGCCTGACGGGCGGAGGCGCGTCGAAGGTCTTGCCGTCGAGCACTTCAAGTAAGAGTGGGTTGTGTGCTTTGAGGTAGGTTGTCTTCAACTGTCCGAGAAGAGTGTCGCGTTCCTCGGACAGGCGCTTTCGGGTTAGGAGCGTGGCGATTTTCTCACGTTCCGCCTCTAGGTTCGCCGTGCTTGCCGCGACGCTGCCTCGGCGCCACAGCACGGCGTAATTCTCGTCCAGCTTGAGCGGTGCGGGGAGAATTGCGCCGTCCGGAAGAGGCTCTAGAGCTGCGTAAACCCGAGGATTCACGCGCAGCTGGGGGAAATCGGTGGAGCCATCGGCACGCACCAAGCCGAGATCTCCGTTGCGCAGGTGGGTTGCTCGGTCGATGGATTCCTCCCGTGCAAACTGGCGCCAGCGTTGGACTCCACCAGCGCCCTGACACGCCTTGATGATTTCGAGGGCGCGCGTTTCCGAAGACACCACAATGCGCCAGACAGAAATACGCGCAGGCTCGCTGAACTCTGACCGATGCTCTGCAAAGTATTTCTCGATAAGAGGCTTCGGCACCTTCCCAGTTTCAAGAATGCTGGCGGCTAAGGACGCTTCTAACGCTCGCGCCAGAATGACCTGTTGGGCGTCGCGAGCGCTCGGCTTCTTGTCAAGCTTTTGCGCCCTGGCCTCTGCGACCAACATGAGTTCCAGACCGAGCACATCACGCACAAAGCGCTCAGCCTGGGCCCGTGGCTCGGCTCCGAACGCCTTCAGCTGCCAGGGAGCCAAACGGTTGAGGCGGGCTTGGGCAGCAGCGAAGCCCAGGGATTCGTCGGCGACGCTCAAGAGTGGAGCCCCGGGCAACGCTTGGACGGACGTGGCTAAGAGGGCCGACGTCATTAACAAGAGTGCAACCGGGCGCCTCAACGCTTCACCTGGGGAAGCGTGAAACCGAGCTGCTTGAGCACCCCGTAAAAAGTGACCTCCTCATCTCGAGCACGTGCGTAAAATGCCACAAATCCTTTAGGATCCTTATCGACGGCAGCTTGCGCGGCGCGCTCGAAATTCTCTAGCACGAGAAGGAGGTGGGGATGGGCCAAAGCCACCTCCTTCGGGATCTCCATGCCTGAAGCCGTGCTAACTCGCGATTCGGCCATGCGGTGCACAACCTTTGCTAGCTCGATGTCGTTAAGACGAGAACTTAAACTCGCCGTGTCAGAGTTGGCTCCTTGAAGGAGGAGTGCTGCCCGATTCAGATAGCTGCCACTCCAACCAACACTTGGGACGAGGAAAAGCGCACTTGCAATGGCGAACCCCAAGAAACGGCGACGGTGTTGCTCAATCAGCATGCGCGGCCCTTTCACTCGCCAATGGACGGCTCCGTGATCTGATAGGGAAGCGGCCAGCCCGCCTCGATCGCCTTTCGCGCAGCGTCGCGCTCAGCGTCGCGCTTGGAGCGCCCTTCGCCGATGCCGGCAGGCTGCCCGGAGACGCACACTTGAACTCGGAACCAACGCTGGTGGGCTGGCCCTTGCGTCTCGAGCACCACGTAAATCGGCGACGGAGCGCCTTGCGCTTGAACACGCTCTTGCAATTCGCTCTTGGGATCGAGCTGGCCGCTGTGCCCTTTCTCCAGCCCGAACTCAACGATGCTGGCACAGACCTGCCGCACACCGCTCAGGCCGGAATGAAGATAGCAAGCAGCAATCAGCGCTTCCACGGCATCTGCGATCACGTTCAAGCTCTGCTTGAGCCTATTTTCGTCGGCGCCTTTGCCGAGTCGAATCACTTCCGGGATCGGTGTTTGCATGCCCCATCGAGCTAACGATTCAGCATTGACGAGTTGCGAACGCAGGCGCGTTAAAGAGCCCTCGTTTTCAGCCGGAAAACGCGCGAATAGATGCTCGCTCACACAGAATCCGAGTACAGAATCCCCTAGGAACTCTAGCCGTTGGTTGTCAGAAATGCCGGGCTGCTCGTTGGCGAGGCTGGGGTGGGTGATCGCTTCTTCGAACAACGGATGGGTGAGCGGCAGCTGAAAAAGTTGAGCCAGTTGCGAAAGGGCACCCGCACCCTCTGCGCTCACGTCGGGAGGCTGCTCTGTCCGCTCTTCGACCGATTCCGTCACTTGGGGCGTAGGCTAGCCAAGTTGACCCGGGAGTGCGAGCCTGCTTAGCAGAGCCAAAAAATGCGGGACTTTGGCGGCAGCGAGGGCTCGCGAAGAGTTGCTCCCCGGCTGGCGCGGTTCTTCGGTATGCTTTCGCGATGGGGCAACTGCTCTCCTGCCCATTCTGTCGCGAGCTCTATTCAGCTGAAGAAGCGGTGCGGTGTAGCACGTGCGATGTGGAGCTTGTCCCGCTCGGTAGCTTGCCGCTTTCGGCTGAGGCACTCGCGGAGGAAGCGCCGAGCGCTGAGATCCTGCATCCCGACGACACGCGTTTTGCGTTGCGCCACTTAGGGCACGGGCGCGGACTCTTGGTGTGCTTGGCCTTGGCGGGCCTGGCGTTGTTCTTTGCGCCTTGGCTCGCGATCGCGGAGCCCGACCCGGTGCTGGTTTCCGGATTCGATATCGCGCACTCGCGCTCGGGCTGGTTCTGGGGTGGAGCGCTCGGGCTCTTCATTCTTGTGCCACTGCTGATAACTCGGCGTTGTCCGTATGATCTGCGAGGCGTTCGCGTGATCAGCGCTACCTTTTGCGTGATGACACTGCTTGAAGTGTTGGTGTTGTTGGCGAAGCCCCCAAGCGCGGGGGCGTTCGTGCGGGTGACGTATGTTTGGGGATGGGGCTTGTATGCGAGCGCTTTGGTGAGCGCGATCGGGACCGTTGTGGCGCTCAGATTGGGCGGGCCGGCGCCGTTACAAGCTGAGGCGCTCGCTCAGAAGCCAATCAAGAAGTCTGCCGTGGATAGAAACAAGAACTTGAAGTTGCATTGAGCGGGAGGGGCGCAGTTTGGTTTGCAAATCTGGTTTGGCTGAGCCTCTGCCAGTACTGCAAAGTTCCACCAAATCAGCTTCGTAAGGTTCTTAATGGTATTGGGCGTATTGTGAGACAGCCCATTGGCGTCTCACCGACACTTTCCCGTATCAGGAGCTTTCGCTCATTTTCGGGGTGGGGCCTTGCCTGAATCTGCGCCCGTTGCGAGGGAGTTCAGTGGATAGAGCGCCAACTGTTGTTAGAATCGCTGCATCCCACCTGTGAAAACTAAAAGAGCAGGTGTACAATGTGCTTATGAACGCTCACATTGATGCGACTTGAATGTGCTGTATGGCTGTGCAAGCTAACTGCGCACACACGGCGTAAGAGTGCTATTTGTTGACGCGCGATTGGGCGCATTTTGCTAGGGGCCTGTGCTACCTTGATAGTGAAATCGAGGTGAGCCATGAAGCAACTCATTGGTGAAGGCATTTTGTGTGCGGCGCTGTTAGGCGCCGTCGGGTGTTCAACAGAGGTCACGGGCCGCCCCATGGGTGGGTCCGCACCGGCAGCGACCGGGACACTGCCTGGAGCTCCTGGAGCGGGCGGTACGTCCGGAGCCCAAGTTCCCGGAGGTCCCGGAACAGGCGGCGCAACCGTCACCCCTCTGGCCCCGCCGGGCGCTGTGTTTGGTCCGACGGCGTTGCGGCGGCTCACGAGTACCCAGTTCCGCACCAGCGTGCGCCAGCTGTTGACGTTGAATGAGGCACCCACAGATGCCCTCGAGCAGGAGCCGCTCAGCCAAACCACTCGTTACTTGGACAACAACAGCAGCGCGCTCACGGTCTCTTCGATTCTCGCCAGCCAATACGCAGGCGTCGCCGACAAGCAAGTGAAAGCCTACACCGTAGCCCCCTGCAGTGGCGGTTCGGAAACGGTCTGCGGTGACACCTTCATTCAGACGTTTGGCAAACGCGCGTACCGTCGCCCTCTTAACAACACGGAGTTCATGCGTTATCAGACGCTGTTCGCCAGTGAACTGGGGCGCACCGGCTACACAGGAGCGGTTACGCAGATCATCGAAACGATGCTGCAATCACCGAATTTCTTGTACCGCTTCGAGCTAGGCGATGCCTCGCAGGGCGCCATGCGATCGTTGAGCTCCTACGAAGTAGCGAGCCAACTTTCGTACTTACTCACCGATTCGCTGCCGGATGATGCCCTTTTTGGGGCGGCCGATAGCGGCGCAATTCTGACTCAGGCTGGCCGGGAAACAGAAGCGCGGCGCTTGCTCACGTTGCCCGAGGCCAAACCCACATTGCGGCACTTTTTGGAGCTGTTCGTCCATACAAGCCGTCTCGAGGAACTGGCAAAGTCTGCCGACGTGTACCCTGATTTTACGCCCGAACTGAACGCGTCGATGAAGCTAGAGACCCAGCAATTCATCGATGACGTGCTGTGGAACGGTGATGCCACTTTTGGCAGCCTAATTTCGGCGAACTACACGTTTGCCAACAGCTCGCTCGCAGCCCTCTACGGCCTGCCCGATCCGGGGCAAGGCCCAACACTGGTGAAGACCACGCTGAATCCGGATGGCCAACGAATGGGCATTCTGACGCAGGCGAGTGTGATCGGTCAGCACTCCAAAGCATTTGAATCCTTCCCAATTGCCCGCGGCAAGTTCGTCCGCATCGGCCTATTGTGCCAGGCACTGCCCTCACCGCCCAACGATCTCGCAGTGATGCCAGTGGCTCCCGATCCAATGCTCACCGCGCGCGAGCGTTTCTCGAAGCATTCGTCAGATCCGGGGTGCAGTGGTTGCCACACCCTCATCGATCCGGTGGGTTTCGGCATGGAAAACTACGACGGCATTGGCAAGTACCGCACGACGGAAAATGGAAAAACTGTCGACGCGAAGGGCAACTTCACGAGCACGCTGGATATCGACGGGCCGTTCGAAGGTGGTAAGGCTCTCGCTGAAAAGATCGCTGGCAGCCTGGAAGCCAAGCAATGCCTAACGCTGCAGGCCTACCGTTGGGCGTTTGGTCGTGACGAGTCAATGGCAGAACGTGGCGTCGTCAACAGTATCGCGCAAGAGCTTGCCGCCGGCGGCCTCAATATCAAGGACGTCACGGTGGCCATCGCCAAGTCTGATAATTTTGTATTCCGAACTTTCAGGTGAGCGGCTCCGCTACACCTCCGATGAAAGGGATTCGTACCATGTCTAAAGCCATTTTTAAGCGCCGAAGCCTACTTCAGCAGCTGGGTGCCGCTGCCTTTCTAGCCACACCGGTATTTCGTTCTGTCATCGCCGAAGCACAGACGACGGTGCCGCTTCGCTTGATTCTGCTGAACTTGCCGGGCGGGATCCCGTTCCAAGGTGGTGCCATGGACGGCAGCCAGCTCGATACCACCTTCACCGGCATGTACAAGCCGTTCGCCAGCCTGGAATCGGACATGATCGTGTTCGACAGCATTAGCAATAGCGCAGGCGATAAGGTCGCGACCTATTTTGAGCTGGAAGGTCATGGCGGAGGTTGCCGTTCTATGTTTGGTGCGGCCGTGACCGATCAGGGCTGCGGGAGCACCATTGGGGCTGGGTGCGGGGCAGAGGAGAATGCCTATCGTTACGGCACCGCGACCACGATCGACCAGCATTTGGCAGCAGCGATCGGCGGGAAAACGCCGTTTGCAGCTCTTCACTTTGGGACACTGTGGGATAAAGGCCAGGGCGGCGACCACGCGGAGTGCCACTACAATAAGGGCCAAGTGGTGCGGCCCATGTCGGATCCAATGACGGCGTTTTCTCGCCTGTTTGGCAATGGTTTGCCCACTGGTGGGGGAACACCCGCGCCCCAACCGACCACCACCAGCACCGTGCCCGCAGCACCCGATCCTGCGCTGTTGAACCTCTACGAGCGAGGGAAGAGCCGCTTGGATCTTCTTTACGCAGAAATTGGTGACGTGAAGGCGATAGCCGGGTCGGATGAGCAAACGAAGCTGGACGCGCACCTCACGGCGTTGCGCGAACTTGAGGCTAAGCTGCCAGCGGCGAGTCCTGGCATGGTGGGTGGAGGTGGTGTTGTCGGTGGCGGGCCTCCGGCGAATCCGGGTGCAGGCTGTGCGCTGCCTGCTGGTAGCGGCGCCGGCAGTGGCACCGTGGAGAATGTCAGCCCGGCATTCAATGAAATCGCTTATCAAGCGGTCAATTGCGATCTATCTCGGATCATTGCGCTGCAGTGGCTTTCATCTGGCGACCATATCCCGCGCTTCCAATTCCTTGGCTGCTCCGGAGATCACCATGGCATGGAGCACAGCTCGAACGGTGGCGAGTACATCAAGGCGCAGACCTGGATTTTCGAGCAAATGGCCGCTTTCATCAACAAGCTGAAGAGTACCCCGGAGGGGAATAGCAATATGCTGGACAATTCGATTGTCTACCTCGCCTCCGAGATGGGCAACGGTGGGCATGTGCTAACGCCAGCGCTCTCAACCACCTTTGGCAAGGCTGGCGGGGCCTTCCGCACCGGCAGGCGCGTGGATGCTATGAACAGAAACATCAACGACGTGCTGCTGACCGTGGTAAATACGATGGGCTTGAATGCAACAACGGTTGGCGACGCGGAGTTCAATAAAGGGGCGCTCAGCCTGAGTTAGAGAGTGAAGGATAGCCCACGCCTGGCGCTGCTGTCGTCGTTACTCGCGTGTGGGGTAGCCTGCGGCAACTCAGTTGAAGAGAAGGTTGGGAGCAGCGCGTGTGGCATCCACGAGGACTGCGCCGACGAACTTCCAGTACCAGGTGGTCGCTTTCTGCGCAGCAATGAAGCTAATTCCCCTGCGAAGATGGCTGAGTTTAGCCTAGGGAAGCATGAAGTCAGCGTGGCGCGCTTTCGCAAGTTCTCTACGGACTTCGAACACTGGCGTGGCAGCGGGCACCCCGTCGCCGGCGAGGGAGCACACCCAAATGTTCCAGCCTCTGGCTGGCAGGTGAGCTGGCCGCTCCCCTCCACGCAGGCAGAGCTCAGCGAAATTATCAACTGTGATCGGACACGCCAGACTTGGACCGATGAACCGGGAGCCCGCGAGAGCTACCCGATGAACTGTGTGAATTGGTATCTCGCATTTGCCTTCTGCACTTGGGCGAACAGTCGTTTACCCACGGAGGCTGAATGGAATTACGCCGCTGCCGGTGGCGACGAGCAGCGGAGGTACCCGTGGGGCGGTGAAGAGCCCGGCCCGGATATTGGGCTGGCAGTGTACGGTTGTTACGGGAAATCAGGGGCTCTCTGCGACGTGAAGGCGCTTCGCGAGGTGGGATCGGCCAGGCTCGGGAATGCTCGTTGGGGCCACGCAGATCTGGCGGGGAATGTTTGGGAGTGGGTATTCGATGCTAACAACGAGTACACGCCAGAGTGCGACAACTGCGCGGCTACGGAGGGCAACGGAAATCGAATCGTTCGAGGCGGTTCATTCTACAATATTTCGGTCTATTTGCTTTCTGGCAATCGGGTCGACAGCTCGCCCTCAGAACACAGCCAAGATTTCGGATTCCGTTGCGCCAAGAGCGCTGTGCGGTGAGAAGCTAGTGCGACTCTTTGGGAACTTTGGCGCCGCTTTTGCCACGCAAGAAATCAAAATCGACACCCTCATTGGCCTGCAGCACATGGTCCACAAAGAGTAAGCCGTAACCGCGATCAAAGGGCTTTTCTGGGGATTGGTAGCGTTTGCGGCGTGCTTCGAGCTCGCCATCGCTCACCTCCAAGTGCAGGCGCCGCCCCGCCACATCCAGCTCAATCATGTCGCCGCTTTGCACCAAGGCTAGAGTGCCGCCGGCTGCTGCTTCTGGAGCAACGTGCAGCACCACCGTGCCATAAGCCGTGCCACTCATTCGAGCATCGGAGATGCGCACCATGTCGGTGATGCCTTGGGCCAGTAGCTTTTGGGGCAACGCCATGTTCCCCACTTCGGGAAAGCCTGGGTAACCCTTGGGGCCGCAGTTTTTGAGGACCATGATGTCGTCCTTGGTGATGTCCAAGTCCGGCGTATCGACACGCGCTTTGTAGTCTTCGATGCTCTCAAATACGACGGCGCGGCCTCGGTGTTGCGTGAGCTCTAGCGTTGCCGCGGAGGGCTTGAGCACGGCGCCAAGCGGGGCCAAATTGCCGCTCAAAACCGCGATTCCGCCTTGCGGAGTGAAGGGCTTGTCGAACGCGTGAATCACGTCGCGGTTGAAGCATTCGGCATCGGCGCAATTCTCCCAGAGAGTGCGGCCATTCACGGTGAGCGCGTCCTTGTGTATCAAGCTTTCAAGCTCGCGGATCACCGCAGGGATCCCGCCCGCATAGTAGAAATCTTCCATCAGGTATTTGCCCGAGGGCATCAGATTCACCAGGCACGGAAGATTGCGTCCCAGTCTGTCCCAGTCTTCCAGCGTTAGATTAACTCCAATGCGGCCAGCGAGTGCCAGCAGGTGCACCACCGCGTTCGTGGAACCGCCAATCGCGCCATTGACCCAAATGGCATTCTCGAAAGCTTCCTTCGTGAGGATGCGCGAGAGCTTGAGATCCTCCTCCACCATTTCCACAATACGTCGGCCGGCCATGTGTGCCAGCACGTAGCGTCGCGAATCCACGGCTGGAATCGCCGCGTTGCCAGGGAGCCCGGCGCCGAGTGCTTCCACCATCGACGCCATCGTCGAGGCCGTTCCCATCGTCATACAGTGCCCAGCGGAACGGCTCATGCAGGCCTCCGCCTCCATGAATGCGGGGAGCGACATCTTCCCAGCTCGGACAGCCTCACTGAACTCCCACACCGAGGTTCCCGAGCCAATTTCCTGGCCGCGATACTTACCGTTCAGCATCGGCCCGCCCGACACCGTGAGCGTGGGCAGATCGCAGCTGGCGGCGCCCATCATGAGCGCCGGCGTGGTCTTATCGCAACCACAGAGTAACACTACGCCATCGAGCGGATTGGCTCGAATTGATTCTTCCACATCCATGCTCACCAGATTGCGGAACATCATGGCGGTCGGGCGCATCAACGTTTCGCCGAGTGACATCACCGGAAATTCCAGCGGAAAGCCGCCGGCTTCGTACACGCCGCGCTTCACGTGTTCGGCGATCTGGCGAAAGTGAGCGTTGCAGGGCGTGAGCTCGCTCCAGGTATTGCAGATCCCGATGACGGGGCGACCATCAAACAGGTGCGAAGGCAGGCCCTGATTGCGCATCCAGCCCCGATGAATGAAGCCATCGCGATCCGCGTGCCCGAACCAAGCTTGGCTTCTTCTCTTCGGTTTCTCCGACATAGGCCGCAGCTTATACGTTCGAAAACGCGCTAGATCCAGCGGCGGGCTTGAGTGGCCGGCTGGCGCTAGGATAGGGCAAGATTTTGGCTTACGTCTGATTGGAACGCATGAAGAGAAGGATCTGGATTGGGCCTCTCGCGTTGTTATTTGCGTTGGGTTTGCGTTTCATGGTTCTGCCTGCCGATAAGCCTGAGGCTGAGATCGAGCGAGTCATTGAAGGTTTGCGCAGAAGGCTGAGTGATCTCTCGGCGACTGAGGAACAGAATCTTCTGCAGCTGGACCAATGGGTTGAATCGAGTGCGCGCGTAGAAATCGCAGACTTCCCGCTGAGCTCTCGAGGTGCGAAGGCAATTCTCGAAGCTGCCCTGCGTCTGGGTGCGAGCCAACCGACACTCGAAATCAAGAGTCAACAGATCGCCTTGAGTCCCGACGCACAGGTTGCGCGGGTCCTGCTCGAAGTGAATGGGAGCAACCAACGCGGGGGAGCTACACGCTTAGTCTCGCGTCGCGTAACGCTCCGTCTTCGGGCCCGCTCGAGCAAATGGAAGATTGAGGATCTGTCGGTTCTCGCGCCAGTGCGCGACTACCCGGAGGCGCGACCCTGAGCGACATGGAACGAAGGCTTCTGTTGCATGCCCGTGCGGCGAGCGCTCCACCCAAGCGCATTCCGACGACGGAGAGCTTGTGACAGCCTGATAGATCCAACGCTTCTTGAGCTTTCGAATCGCCGAAGAAAAGTGTCTTCATGGTTGTTTCGAGTGGGCGGGAAGGCGTCAGCCGCTGTCAAGCCGCGGATAAACGTAGATCGCCGAGAGCAAGTAGAGAACGCAAAAAATGCACATCCAGCGTAGGAGTTTCTTCAGCGCCCTCGCTCGACTTTTATCCCGCGCTGCCCGCGCCGGGAGAATGACGCTGAAAAAAAGCAGAGACATCAGCAAAAGCTTAGCAATCACGGCACAGCCCCCTCGAGGTCGGGCTCGTGCGGGGTCTCGGGGGTTTCGTCGCGTGTTCCGGCTGGCTTCGGGCGAGCCAGTGTGCTCATCCGCCCCGCGGCACCGAAACACGCTCCGTGCAAGAGCGCGCACGTAAAGCTATTCACTCCCATATCACCCCAGGCTTGGCTCATGAGGATGAAGGCCGCCCCTGAGCAACTGAGTGCGATCGTTTTCGAAAGCGGATCGTGGCTCGCGCGGTAAGCAACAGCCGCGAAGAACGCTAGGCCTGGATAAGGCAGCCAGAGGAGCCAGAAGCCGAGAGCGCCGCCAACGCCTAACAGCCAAAGCACGCTGTTGTGGGGGATATAAAGGTAGAGCGGATGCCCCGCGGAGATATCATCCGCTTTTACGAATTCGATGTACTCATGGCCAAAACCCGAGCCGAACACCAGCACGCGTTTGGCGGTTTGGATCAGGTTGTAGTTCTCGATTTCTCGTGTGATGGACGACGCGTCCGAACTGGTACTCACCGAGCTAATGGCTTTTGCAGGAGCAAAAAATGGGTTCGACGAATTGGCGCCTACGGCGATGTACAGCGCCAGCACCGGTGCCGCAAAAATGGCCACCCTCGTGGCCTGGCGCTTGAGCTTGCCCTTTTCAAGCATGAAATACGCGATGAGCAGTGATGCGCCCATGCCCACAAACGCCAGCCGGCGATTGTTCATGATCACCACAACGATCAAAAATGGGATTAGTAGCAAAGCATGCCACAGCGTTTGTTTGGTTCGCTCGGAAAGCAAACGCGTGCAAGCGATGGTAAACGCGAGCCCAAACGTGACTGAATCAGAATGCGTCGTCGCGTAAAAGGGCTTCACGTTCAGCGGACTGCAGACAACCTCATACACCCAGATCACCAAGAGCCCCTTGGTGAGTGCAACGACGATCAGGGCTGTGCCTAAGCGCCGAACATCTTCCGCATTTCGGAGCGCGTAGAGATAGAGCAGCGCAAGGAGCCCAACGGACACTGCCTGAAGTATCTGCCAGAAAGCCGGCTGCCCGGCGCCCCCGCGAGCCATCCCCCAAGCGACCCACACAGCCAATCCGCCGAGGTAGATCTGAATGAGCTTGACGGCCTCCTTAGGTGGTAGCGCGTGCTTCTTCTTTGCTTCCTGGTAGGACTTCCAAAGCAGCAAACTGGCGAGGATGGTGAAAACATTCAGCGAGACGCCTGGGATCCCAAGCCAGGCCTTGAGGCTGCCGAAAAAAGCTACGTTCGCGGTGATAAACGGTGGCGTCCAATAACCGTTTCCGGCGCGTTCATCCGGTGGCTCAAGCAACATGCCGATCAAGAAAAGAGTTGTGGCGCCCTGGTGCATCGGGGCTGCCCAGACAAACTTGTAGAGGAGCGGAGCCCACAACAAGAAGAAGGAAAGCGGCAAGGAACCGATTTGGTCAGCAAGCCAGCATGTTGCAAAAACAACCACGACGGTGATCGCCGACTCGCGAAAGTAGGTTCTTGGCTTTGAGGTGTGCCCGAGACTAGCCATGTTGGCGGGCAGGCTCGGGCATCCGTGCACTGCGACGTTCAGGCCGAGCTTGGGGTGTCACGGTCTCGGAGGTTGCCAGACGTGCGGCCTTCAGGCTAGCGCCAGCTGTTCTTGCTCAGATAAGTCGCGTTCGCGTGCTATCCCAAGTCACATGTCTGTTCTGGTAAACTCGAATCGTACGCGTTGGCTTCCGTGGCTTGCGCTCAGCTCGCTTCTGGCGTTGGGCGTCGCAGGATATTGGGTGGCCGCGCACTCCACGCTCGGCTACAAGGTCCGCACCAAGGCCACGCGCCTCTTGGAAAGGTACATGCCGCCCCCGGCGCCTGCGGCTAAGCCAGGGCTCCCCGCCGTTCCGAGACAGTTTAAATGGAAGGAGACCATTTACAAGGGCGGGCTTTCGGAAACTTGGTTCGATTACGGGTGGGCAGAGCATGAGATTAAAGGGCCGGGGCCAGCAAAAGTTCGTTTTTCGAAACTGGCCGCGTGGACCATCTACGGGCGAGAACATGTGGGGGAATTCGGTGCTGTTATCTTAAGAATGAAAGCGCCTAAAAGCTTTGGAGATTTTCTAGAAGTTAGCCTGCAGATGGATGGGCCTTCCGGATTTGAGAAGATCCAAGTGGGAAGTCGCTATCGGTTTCCGCTTCCGAATGGTTGGGAGCAAATCGTGGTGCCGATGTACGAGCTGAATCCGCATGGTTTGGCGTTTGATCGCGTGCGCTTGCGAGCGCTTTCGGCGGTGAGCGACGAATGGGTGCTGCTCGACGAGATCGGCCTAGCGGAACCGTTCGCTGGTGGCCCGCCCCGTATCAGGTATCCAGAGCTCGACATGAAAGCGGTGGTGCGCTGCGATCAGCCCGGGCATCCCATCAGTCCGCTGATCTACGGAGTAGCCGATATCAAGGCCGCGCCGGAACTCAATCCGGGTGCGTTTCGCTTGGGCGGCAACGGAATGTCGCGTTTCAATTGGAAGCTCGACAACGTCTGGAATACGGGCTTGGATTACTACTTTGAGAACGTGAAGCTCAGCTTCACGTGGCGCGGCGTCGTTCAGCAGGCAGCCGATCGGGGTGTGCCGCTCAGCATCACGCTACCTATGCTGGGTTGGGTGGCCAAGGACACCACCTCTAGCTCGTTCCCGGAAGCGACCTTTGGTAAGCAACAATCCAGCGACAGTTGGCGCGCGGGTGCGGGTAACGGATTAACGCCGGAAGGCAAGGAGTTGACCCCGAAAAGCCCAACACTCACGAGCGTCGCAGCGCCGCCCGAATTCGTCGCCGAATGGGTGAGCGTTCTGCGGGCTGAAGCCGAAAAAGCCGGGAGAACAGCGCGCCGCTCCTACATTCTCGATAACGAGCCGGGCCTCTGGAATTCAACACACCGGGACGTGCACCCCGAGCCACTCACGTATGATGAGCTCCTCGACCGAACCCTCCGTTTTGGTTCTGCCGTTCGTAAAGCAGATCCGAGCGCTGAGATTGTGGGCCCAGCCGAGTGGGGCTGGTCGAATTATTTCTGGTCCAGCAAAGACGCCAAGGAGGGCTTCAATGAACGCCCCGATCGGAGAGCGCACGGGGACATTCCGTTGCTCGATTGGTATTTGAAGAAGCTCGCGGACTACGAGAAGAGAACTGGAGTGCGCATCCTCGACGTGGTGGATCTGCATTTTTACCCACAAAGCCGCGGGCTGTATGAACCCGGAGGCGGTGGCGACACGGACGCGGATGCGGCTCAGCGCCGAATTCGCTCAACGCGCTCGCTGTGGGACCCCAGCTACCTGGATGAGTCTTGGATCAGCGAGAAGATCATGCTGATCCCACGCCTGAAGAAGATCATCGCTGACAACTACCCTGGGCGCGCCATTTCGATCGGGGAGTGGAATTTCGGGGCGGAAGGGCATATCAGTGGGGCTGTTGCCATCGCCGAGAGCCTGGGGCGCTTTGCCGAAGCTGGAATTCGCTCAGCGTACTATTGGACGGCACCGAAAAAGGGGATCCCGGCGTATTTTGGTTTCACCGCGTTTCGCAACTTCGACGGTGCCGGGGGTAAATTTCTGGAGAACTTTGTGCCCAGCGATGCTCCGGACGACGTCTCCGTGTTCGTATCGCGGGATGCCAAAGGGAAACACCTTGTCCTGGTTGCTATCAATCGCGACGCCGAGCACGCAAAACGGGCGCATTTTGATGTAGCCAGCTGCGGTCAAGCAAGTTCGAAGAAAATCTTTGTCTATGCGGGTTACCGGCAGGGCTTCGAAGTAAAGAAGGGCGGAGGCCCTGGCGTCGAAGCGTTGCTGCCCCCTCTTTCGATCGCCGTGATAGATCTCCAGCTTTCGCCGTAAACCCGATTGCGCCGAGGCGAATTCTAGGCTGCAGGGTTTGCGAGAGCTGCGTCCTCATGTTGGGAGCCTGGGCCCTTGGAAGCGCCACGTGGTTTCCGAGTGGTCAGCTGCCTTCTGAGGCGTGCACAGGGCGCTTCAATCACGCGATCTGGATCAAGTAGCTTAAGGCAATCGAAGCAGGTAGGGCGATGGCGGTGCGCACGGGCCAGGACCACGCGGTGTTGTTGGCGAGGAAGTGGAGAATGGGAACGTGCACGAGGTAGAGCGTGAACGAAATGAGTCCGAAAAACCGTGCGATGCGTGTATTCAGGAGCCAGAAAGGACCCCAGCTTGGGAAGCGGATGGCCGCGACGAAGATGGGGATGAGCGCGATAGCTTGGACCGTCCAGCGCACGGCATCGTGGAGAACCGCCGTGCGGATAACAAAGCTTGCCGCAAGCAGTACGGCGCCAAACGGCAGTCCCAAATAGAGCCAAGCTTTGCCCGAGCCTTCTCGCGGATCGAGCATAGGATTCTTGTACAGACCGAGAGCGCAGCCAACGAGGATGGTGTCGATCCGGGTATCGGTAGCTCGGTACACGCGCTCATAGGTGGCTCCGTCGAGCACGAGGTACACGCGCCAGAGCATGACCAAAACGCAGATGCCGGAGATAGCCCAGAGCAGCTGCTTCAACGCTACTTTGCGGCTTGATGCGAGCCAGAACAGCACTGGGAAAACCAAATAGAAGTGCTCTTCTACCGAGAGAGACCAGTACACACTCGTGCCCCCGGGAATGTTTTCCACGCCGTGCCAGATGTGCCAGTAATTGGCGATATGTAGGGCATAGGCTGCAACGGTGGATCCCTCAGCGCGCCCTTCCAAGAGGCCAAGCAAAGTCAGCACCGTGGTGAGGACGAGGACGAGATAGAACGGTGGAAAGATCCGCAGCACGCGCCGCAGGTAGAAGTGCCGAAGGTTCACGTTAGCTGTGGCCGCGAATTCACGCCGCAAGAGCGTTGTTATCAAGTAGCCGCTCAAGAGGAAGAACGTGAGTACGCCGAACGCTGCCGGGAAAGCTCGCGAAAATGGTAACGGCAGAGCGTGCCCAAAGAACACCACCAGACAAGCTGCTCCACGGATGCCGTCCAGCGAGGGGATGTAAAAGGCGCCGTGAGGATTATCTGCCACGGGAACGGAGCCGGCACTGGAAGGTGCGAGGGGAAGCGGCGTCATACGGGGATCCGAAGCTAGTTGCAGGTCGTATCTTGTGCATCACAGGCCGTGAGTAGGAACAACATTTCCGCTTCAGCCGCGCTCGTGGGTGCACTATCCACGACGAAATAGTGAGTACCGGCGGCAAACGTCTTTGGGATCATCGTCTCATCGCTGGTTTGGCAATTGCCTGCCGTCGCCGTCCCCGTAAAGTGGTGGAGCTTGGCCATGACTGGGCTTCCTGTACGATTGATCAGAGTTGCGCGCGCCTTCACCGGGGCGGTGACCTCAAATCGGTACACGTATTCCCCGCCAGCTTCATTGCCTCCACCACAGGCTGCATAGTCCGTGAGTGATTTATCGGTAGCAGCGGCAAGGCCACGCATATCGGTGAACGGCAGCGCCGGAACCTCGAACGGAGCTGCTGCTGTGCCACTCCCTTTGAGTGCCGTACCGGTGGCGTCGAGTGAGGGCTCCTTGTCGGTTACCACCTTCTTCGCGCGTTCGAGTTGTTCAAGGCTCAAGAGATTCATGATGTTGTAGCCAAACTTCAGACCAACATCGGTGAAGACACAGTGTGCTCCCGAGCCGCCGCTCACGAACGAGTTGATATGCAGGCCGTCGGCCTCTAGGCCAAACTCCGGAGTCTGCACGATTTGGCTATAGAAATCCACGAATGGCACCTGCCGCCCCTGCGCGATGCCGCGTGCGATGCCGCTGAACATCTCCATTTGCACGACCAGCTTACCACCCGCGACTCGCGGCTCCATATTGCGCAAGAGTGGGATAACTCCTTGAGCAATCAGCTGATCGGTGACCTCCCATAACGCCTGCCCGTAAGTCGTGGCCTTGAAGCTATCGTAGAACAACGAAGGATCGAAGGTGCCCCCGTTGCCTATATCCACGCCGCCGTACATTACCAAGGCATAGGTTGGGTTCGCCGCGACGATTTCTTTATTGAGCCAGCCATCGGTGAGCGCGTCGGATGCCGTGAGATTCTCGCGCGTGGCTTCGCTCTGGCGCAAAAAGCCATTCTTCCCTGCAATGTCGCCAGTCTTGAAAAAATCAACAGTGGGTTGAAGCGTTGCGTGAGCCGCCAGATCCTCTTCGGGAGCGCCTGCGCCGATGCAGCCGAGGTACTCAAGGCCGAGCGAAATGGCGTCGCCGGCTTTCATGAAATTTTTGGGATTCCTCCCGGGCTTTTTGGCCGCAATTTCACGCAACCAAGTGCCGACGGAAGCCGTGATCGGCGAGTGCTGAAGATTGGCGGGATAGACGATCTTATCGCTGGGCCCTGCCACCACCACTTGACCAGAGCCCGCACCGCCGGTTCCTTTTGAAGCTTTGCCGCCACTTGCAGTTCCGACGCCCGTGTCTCCCCCGGAACCTGTGGCGGCAGCTCCTCCCGAGGCACCGGAGGCGCTTGCGCCGGAGGCGCTTGTAACAGATGAATTGGAACAGCCCGTCCCGAGTGCGAGCATGAAGGCACCCAGAGCAACGGGGTGCCTTGCGCGAAGGTGAGTCAAGTCCATGTGTGAGGCTCCTTGGGTCAGGCGATGTTCTGCGTTGGTTTTTGCCAAACACCAATGAAATTCACCGTCATCAATTCTTCATCCGTGAACGCGGCGAGCTCGCCTTGAGTGCGCAACTTGCTGAGGCCATCCCCGATTTCATCATCCTGGCGTTCGTTGATGAAGTGAACGCCGGGCATTGTTTCAGTGAAAATCTTGCGCCACTCTGCAAGAGTCACCCGATTCAGATAGGTGCTGGGCTGCAGGCTGTTCTCAAATTCAGGGCGTAAGTGCGGCCAAAATGGCTCCATGGGCCGGCCTTGGGCCATAATGCTTGGGTCGTGTGCTCCTGAATGGCTCGAATAGAGGTGCACACTGATGTAGGCGACGCCACCCGGACGCAGCACTCGCTTCACTTCCAAAAGAGCGGCCCGTGGATCGTCAATGTGCTCGAATACTGAATAAGAACACACAAAATCAAAATTCGATTCAGCAAAGGTCATTGCTGTTGCGCTCATCCGCAACACCTGCAGGTCCGGCAAACGGCTCACGCCGAGTGCACGGGCGAGAGCCTGCGTGAAGCGCGCGTCTCGGCCGAGAGCTTTGCGCGCCAAAGTCTTGACGCTGCGCATAAGTGGATTGGTGCGCACCATCCTCAAATATTCGGAAAGATTGAAGCCCTGGGGAATGATGTCCGTATCGATCCCAACGATCTCATTCTTGACGGCAAAGCACCGCATATGGCGGAGCATTTGGCCTGGGCCAATATCTAGAGCCTTGAGATCCCGGAGCACCACACCGGTGAGCTGCAGCACACGTTCTTCGGTATTCTTCACGGTTAGGAGAGTGCGTTCGACAGACTCCGAAACAGGGCTGCGAGTCATCTTTACAAGCTGAAAAAGCTCATTCGCGCGCCCGCGCAAGCCCATCGTCATGGACGAATAGGAGTAGCGGCCAGGTGTCGTCCCGTGCGTCTCGAAGTCCGGCTGATTCATGATTGAGCTCTATCTTTCTCGGCGAGGGCTCGCTCCGCATTCCGTGAGTAAAATGCGTTCGGGCCCAAGATTGCCAAAACGCTAGATCAGCCCTGCGCGACTTAGAACTGTCAAAAACTTTTTGCATAGGAAAACGTTCGAAACGCCGCGAGAGGCCGCGAGAGAGCGACGAGACGCGCGAGACCGCTCGACAGAGAGTGTGAAATGAACGGCGAGCGTCGTTGGGGAGCCTTGCAGAGCTGGCGAGGGCAGCTTATAGTGGCCAACCCGTGATTGTGTCGGAATTGCTGATGCGACACCGTCGCGCCCTGTCTCCCCCCGGCGCACGCCGTCGCACCCCCGGGGGACATCGGAGCACCAGTAGGTTGGGGTCTCACGGGGATCTGGAACGGAGATAAACGATGACACGCAAAAGACACATGAGTGCGCCGAGCCTTTTGGCGTTCGCCTTGACACACACACACAAAAGACACATGAGCGCGCTGAGCCTTTTGGCGTTCGCCTTTGGCTGCGGGAGTGTGAGTGGGAGTCGGACTAAGAGCGAGAGTGGGAGCGGGAGCGGAAATGGTGGGGATGTCGCAGCTTCCGGTGATGTCGCACAGAATCTGTGCGCGCCTGCGACTCCAGCCCGCGTGCGCCGGCTCACTCGGTCGGAATACGATCATTCTGTGTCGGATTTGCTGGCTCAAGATTTGAGTCCCTCAACTGCTTTCCCGATCGATTCCCAATTTGGTGGCTACACCAACCAATCCGATGCCTTGGTGGTCAGTCCGCTATTTGCGGAGGCAATGGCAGCAGCTGCCGAGGAGCTCTCAGGCACCGCGCTCACGAACCTGGCCATGCTGGTACCGTGTGCACCGGCCAACGGTGACGAGGCTTGCGCTCGAAAGTTCATTGATAGCTTCGGCGCTCGTGCGTATCGGCGCCCGCTTGTGGCCGATGAGTCCGAGGGCTTGCTCAAGGTTTATCAAGCCGGGATTACGGGCGGGGATTTCAAATCGGGCATCGGGCTCGTGTTGGAGGTGATGTTTCAATCTCCCAACTTCTTGTATCGGACGGAGCTTGGGGATACGCCGGCAGCCGATGGGACGGTGACATTGACACCACGCGAAATTGCCTCGCAAATTTCGTATTTGGTCCTGGGTGGCCCTCCGGACGCACCGCTCTTGGCAGCTGCGGATGCGGGCACGCTTGCTCGGGCGGATGCTCGCGAAGCCCAGGTGCGGCGGTTGCTTGCAATGCCTAAGGCTCGCTCTCAAGTGAGTGCGTTCGTCGATCAGTGGTTGGGCATCGATCGCATTGAGCAGGTCACCAAAGATACTGCGATCTTCCCCGCTTTCACGCCGGACATGCCCAAGCTTTGGCGCCAAGAAACCGACAGCCTGGTGCAGTATGTAGTGTTCGACGGCGATGGCATGTTGGGCACTTTGTTCAACGCCAACTACACCTTCGCCAATACCAAGCTCGCCAAATATTACGGCCTCACGGACACCTCTGCGACTTTCAAAAAAGTGATGCTCAAGCCCGCCGAACGCGCGGGCATCCTCACCCACGGCAGTGTGCTGGCGACTCACGCACAGAGCACCCAGGGCTCACCCGTGCGGCGTGGAAAATTCGTGCGCACGCGGCTCTTGTGTCAAACGCTGCCGCCGCCACCCAAAAATCTAATGGTGATGCCGCCGCCGCCAAGCACCATGAACACCACGCGCGAGCGTTTCAAGAATCACGCGTCCGGAACCTGTGTCGGCTGTCACTCGCAGATGGATCCAATTGGGTTTGGCTTTGAAAACTTTGACGGCGTTGGGCAGTATCGCACCATGGAGAATGGATTTCCGGTGGACGCTTCGGGAGAGCTCACGGGAACCAAGGATGCGGATGGAACCTTCAACGGCGTGGTTGAATTGGCGCGTTTGCTCGAGAATAGCGGGGAAGTTCGAGAATGCTTCACGAAGAATTGGTTGCAGTTCTCGATGGCGCGCGGCTCGGAGGTCGCCGATAGCTGCACGTTGGACGCGGCGTTCAAGACCTTTCAAGCGGGGCAATCTTCGATCAAAGACTTGGTCGTCAATATTGTGCGGACGGGCGAATTTGTGCGCCGCGCTCCGCTTCGGCAGTAATTCGTAAGGAAAGTGTTGGCACACATGGCTAAGAAATACTCTTCACGTCGCACCTTCTTGCGTTCGCTCGGCGCTCTCGGCACAACCCTGCCGTTTTTTCGGCTCCTGGACACATCTGTCGCTGAAGCCCAGGCAGCCCCGCCGTTGCGTTTGCTCCTGATGAGCTCTCCGCACGGTATGACGCCCGAGTACTGGAAGCCTCAGGGCGGCGAAACAGACTTCAACATCACGTATGCGAATTCACCGCTCGCCCCACTTGAGCCGTTTCGCTCCAAGATCTTTATCCCCACGGGGGTGGATTTGCGGGTGCTGTACGAGAAGGGTGTGGACACGGGGCACACGTGTGGGCCGTGCGCACTTTTTACGGGCACGGAGGTTATCAAGAAGAATGATGATGTGTACCCGACTGGGCCCTCGCTCGATCAAGCGCTGGCAGCACAGTTCGGAAGCGCTACCCGTTTTCCTTCTCTGCAGCTTGGGGTGCTGGCACAGGCAGGCTACTCGGCGTTTGATAGCTTCCACTTCGGTCCCGGAGGCACGCGCCTACCCGGGCAGGATGATCCCGCTGAAGTGCACGCTCGGCTCTTCGGGAATGCCGTTGCTCCGGCGCCGGACCAATCCAACCGGAAGAAAGCGATGTATGCGGCGCTGAAGGATGACATCAATCGGCTCAACAAGCGTCTTGCCGGGCCAGAAAAAGAAAAGCTCGACGCGCACTTGTCGGCCTTGGACGATCTCGAACGCCGGATCGTCACCGGCGCCCAAGCTCCCACCACGTGCAGCACGCCCGCCCAGCCGCCGGCGCTGGATCCGTTGGATTCTAAGCTAATCCCAGAGATCGCCACCGCCCAGATGGGCCTCCTGGCGCAAGCGTTCGCCTGCGATTTGACGCGCATTGCATCGTTGCAGTTCCTCTACGCGGGCAATGCGACTCCGATGCCGTGGATCGGGCTCAACGTGAACATGCATGATGATGTCGCGCACCGTGTTGGCGATGCTGATTCATATCGCGTGCAGCTGGCGAAGTGTAATCTTTGGTACGCCACGCAATTGGCCACATTTATGGGCCTCTTGGACGCGATCAAGGAAGGCAATGGTACGGTCCTCGATAATACGATCATCGTGTGGGCCAATGAGCTTGGGAATCCGGCGGCGCACAACAATATGGATCATCCGTGGGTGATTGCCGGCGGCACAGGAGGCAAGTTCCGGATGGGACGCAGCGTAAATTACGGCGACAACGAACTCGTCGACTCGGTTGTCACCGCTCAGTTCAAGACCATGGCGGCGCACAACGGCATTCTAACGTCGGTCGCGCAAGCGTTTGGTATGCAGCAAGGTTCGTTTGGAGATCCAGACTACGCGGGGCCCCTGCCGAACTTGGCGTAGCCTTTCAGACTGAGGGCGTTGCGCGGTGCTGAGCACGCTGCTCGCGCATGGTGCGGCCTCCGTTCGTCGAAGCATTCCGCCTAACGTGCTAGCCATCGAGCGCAGCGAGCAGAGCATCAGTCTGTGGAGGTGTACCCACCGTGATGCGGACGCGCTCGGCGAGGCCTGGAGTATCGAAAAAACGCACAAGAATGCCGCGGTTTTTGAGGTTTGTATACACGGCGGCGGCGTCTCCTGCGGGCGGGCGGGCAAACACAAAGTTGGCCTGACTTGGGATCACGTCCCAGGTCCGCTTCATCAATTCCAGCTGAAGCCGCTCGCGTTCACTTCGGATTTTGGCCCAAACGGAGCGAGCGTAGTCTTGATCTTGGAGCGCAGCCACCGCTGCGGCGATGGAGAGCGCGTCGCAGTTGTAGCTGTCTTTCACCTTCATCAATTCAGCAATAATGGAAGCATGGCCAAGGCCGTAGCCAAAGCGGAGCCCTGCGAGCGAATAGGATTTGGAGAGCGTGCGCGAGATCAGCACATTCTCGTGAGTTGCCAAGAGAGTTAGGGCGCTCTCGTCCGCTAGCTCGACATAGGCTTCGTCCACTAACAGCAGACCGTCAAAGCGAGTGGCCAACGCACGCAGGTCGGCGAGTGCTACCGGTGTTCCGGTGGGTGCGTTGGGATGCGCAACGAAGATAACCCGTGCGCGCGTGGCCAGTAGTCCCTCCACGGGCAATTGCCAGCCGGCTTCCCAGGCAACAGGTGCAACCTTGGCATCTTGGATGCCTGCGAGCACAGGATACAAAGAATAGGTGGGGTCCGGATAGGCTAATATTTGGCCAGGATCGAGGTAGGCGCGGAGCGCGATGTTGAGAATGTCGTCACTGCCATTGCCGGCGATGATCTGCTCTTGTTTTAAGCTGTAGAGTTGTGCGGCAGCGTCGCGAAAGGCGTTGGCGGCGGGATCGGGATAGCGCCGAAGATCATCGGCTTCGAGATTGCTGAAGACCTCCAGCACAGCCGGGCTTGGCGGATAGGGATTTTCGTTCGTGTTCAGCTTGATCACGGTTTCACCGCGCGCGGGTTGCTCTCCCGGCGTGTAGCCCGCCATCTTGGCAATGCATGTTCGAGGTTTTACTAGCACTGTGGGTCTCTCAATCTTCAAGAATCCTGCAACGCTCCGAGCAGCGCCTCCACCGGATGGCGGGGAACAAAGCCGCTGAAGCGCTTGACTTGACTGCGGCACGAATGGCCAGTCGCGAGCACTTGGGCTTGGCCGCCAGCGTCCTTGGGCAGTTTCGGTTCCCAGCTCATTTCGAAGACACCTCTGGACTCTTCGAGATGCTCGGCTTCGTGTCCAAAAACGCCGCACATGCCACAACAGCCCGTGTTTTCTAGAGCTAGCTCGGAGCCGAACGCTGCGAATACCTGCCGCCAGCGATTCTGGGATTGAGGCTCCGCGGTGCGCTCCGTGCAATGGCCAAACAAGCGGTATTTGCCAGCCAAATGCGGGGCTTTCGGACCCAGCTCTTTCAGCCACTCGGGAAGCTCGCTCGCCAGATACTCCTGGAGCAACAGTATTCTAAAACCTGGCGCTGTGCTGCCGAGCGCATGCGGGTATTCGTCGCGGTACGTGAGAGTGACGGCGGGCTCAATGCCAACGATCGGAATTCCAAAGGTGGAAACCTGTGAATAAAAATCTGCGCCCTTTTGAGCAACGGAGCGAAACCAACTCAAGAAGCCTTTGACGTGCAAAGCTTTGCCGTTTGCTAGGTAGGGCAAAACCACGACGCGTCGCCCCAAGCGGGTGAGTAGATCATAGGTGGCGAGCGTGACCTTAGGCTCGTAGAAGGTGGTGAAGGCGTCTTGTGCGACGAAAACGGTGCGTGCTTTCTCTTCCGCACTGAGCTGAGCTAATTGTTCTGGATCGTAGGTGGCCGCAGCGCGCTCGCGCAGGCCTTGAACGAGCGTGTTTTCAGCCAATAACGGCGTATCGACGATGCCGATCCAGCCGAGCACACGTGTAGCCCAAGCCTGGCTCAACAGGAAATTGGAGAGCTTGGGCCAAAGCACGAGCAAGCGCAGCATCGCCTCCAAACTGGCCACGAAGTAGTCCTTCAGCGGGCGGCGGTAGCGCGAATGGTAGTGCTCTAGGAATTGAGCCCGCAGATTGGGCACATCGACTTTGATTGGGCACTGCGTGGCGCACGCCTTACAGGCGAGGCAACCGCTCATCGCATCGTAGACTTCGTGCGAAAAATCCGTCGGCGCGCTGTTGCGCCCTTCCAGCAAAGCGGTGCTCAGCGGCTGTGTCTTACCGCTCACTGCGTAGCCCTCGCGTGTCGCGAGGCGCAGCCATTCGCGCAGAATGCCGGCGCGCCCTTTCGGCGAGTGGATGCGATTACGTGTCACTTTGGAAGAGGGGCACATCACCGAATCGGGGCTCCAATCGAAGCAAGCGCCGTTGCCATTGCAATGAATCGCAACGTCGTATTCGGCGCGCGCAGCGGGCGTGATCTGGCGATCAAAAGCGCCGCGCTTGGGCGCTTGGAGGCTGACGAGCTCATCCAAACTCTGGATCGGTGTGGCTAGTTTTCCGGGGTTCAGCTGATTGTGTGGATCAAAAGCGCCCTTCACGCGGCGCAACTCTTCATAAAGCTCCGGACCAAAGAAGGAAGGCGTGTAGGAGCTCCGGTAACCCCGTCCATGTTCCCCCCACAAAACTCCCCCATACTTTTTAACGAGCGTGACCACTTCGTCGCTCAACGTGTGGAGGAGCTCTTCGTCGGCTTCGTCGCGTAGGTTCAAGGCTGGCCGCACGTGCAAGCAGCCCACATCGACATGGCCAAACATTCCATAGAAGAGCCCATGCTTATCGAGCAACGCACGGAACTCTTGAATGTAGTTCGCCAAGTGTTCCGGTGGCACGGCGGTGTCCTCCACGAACGGCACCGGGCGCCGCTCACCTTTAGCATTGCCGAGCAACCCCACGCCCTTCTTGCGAAGCGTCCAAAGCGCCGCAATATCGGCCTTTTCCTTGGCAACCGTGTAACCACTGGCACCGCCCGGCGAGCCCAACTCGCTGTCGAGAGTGGCTGTCAGCGCACGCACTTTTTCGCTCACGACTAGTGCATCATCGGATTCAAATTCCACCAGATTCACGGCACGGAGCGGTGCTTCGTCGGCATCATTCAAGAGGTGCGCCACGGAATGCCAAATCACATCGCCCTTAGCCAACGTGACGATTGTGTCGTCGATGGTTTCAATGGCACCCGGGTTGGCCTCCACCAACACGCTGGCGGCTCTCAGTGCGGCATCAAAATCCGTGTAGCGGATCGCGATCAATTGCTTGTGCTTCACTAGCGGTGTGAGCTTCAACTTGGCCTCGGTCACGATCCCGAGCGTGCCTTCAGAACCACAGATCACGCGCGAGAGATCGAACGTTCCATCGGGGCGTTCCGAGTGCGCCAGATCGTAGCCGGTGAGAAAGCGTTTGAGGCGCGGTAAGGTGGTCGCGATGCGGTCACGGTTGCGTTCGATGACGCTACGAACCTCGCGGTAGATTTCGCCGGAGAATCCCGGCTTATCGCAGGCTTCCTGGAGCTCTGTGGCGGAGAGCGGCTTGGTGAAAAGCGTGGCTCCATCGCTCAGGACGAGCGTGAGCTCGAGCACATGATCGCTCGTTTTGCCGTAAATGCGCGAGCCTTTGCCGCTGGCATCGGTGCTGATCATGCCGCCCAAGGTGGCGCGATTGGAGGGCGAGAGATTGGGCGCGAAGAACACGCCGTGGGGCGCTAGAAATGTGTTGAGTTGATCGAGCACCACACCGGGCTGAACACGTACCCAGCCGTTCTTCAAATCCAGCTCGAGAATGTGGTTCATGTGCCGCGAGAGATCGACAATCACCCCGTCGCACAGCGATTGGCCGTTGGTGCCGGTGCCGCCGCCGCGCGGGCTCAGCTTCACGCTGCGATGAACGTCTTGATGGCTCAACGTTAACAGCAGCTCAACGTCTCTATGGTTTTTCGGATGCACGACGGCGAGTGGCAGCACTTGGTAGACGCTGTTGTCGGTGGCGCTCGTGAGCCGGGTGGCGTAGTCTGTGCGGATTTCACCTTGAAAACCGTGCTGAGTAAGATCCGCTAAGAAGGCCCGATATTCAGCGGGCAAGTGAGCGTTCGGATGGAGCCTAGGAAGCATAGCGGTCATGGTGGAAATCCCTGCGCAACAGCGGGCGGCAGCCTAGGCGAGCTCGCCCGGGACGACAATGCACCCCTCGCCCATGTTCGGCGTGGCTTCAAGCTCCACCGTCCCACGGATACTACCGTGCTTCAGGGCTTGGGCACGATCACCCAGACGGAATAGGCCGGCAGCGCAACCAGAAACGCATTGGCCGCTACGGGCGCGAGGGGGGCACCAGCAACGGGGATGGGGTTCCCAGCGCGAAGCGCGTACACATCGGCACGCGTGGCTCGCACCGAGCTTGCAACCGTTAAGCCGGCGCTCTGTGCCGAACTGCTGCGGTTGATCGCAACAATCACGATCTTTCCGGGAGCGGCCGCCTCCAGGCTGGCGTAGACGGACACCTTGCTAACGTCGCTGGAGTTAGCTGAAATTGACGTGTCGCCAAATGAAGCACCTTGGCCATCGTAGTTGCGATACACGCGAAAGGCGCCTTCGATGAACGTTTCATCGGGTTGCATTCGCCACTGGGTAGCCAGCTGCACGCCCTCTTTGCCAAAAATACCCAGCACATCCGCGGCCGCAATGCCGCCACTAATGTGTTGCCCGCCGCCATAGTTCCACTCGGTGAACGCCAGCTTTGTTCCGGGATAATTCTTAGTGATCGTGTCGTTGACCCAACCGATCAGGCGGATCGGAGCCCCTGTGTAATCAGCAATCCAGCTAACTTCTTTGTACGTGGCATCCCAGAGTGAGCGCGGCGCTTGCACCCGCGCTTCGACGACAGGGGCGCTGGTGTTGGAGCCGATCACAGAGTTGCCGCCTCCTTTAGCCTCGGAATACCAATGCAGATCGAGGTAATCCACCAAACGAGCCCCGTGAGCTTCGCTGGCAAGCTTCATTTTTGCGAGGTAGTACCCCAGAAAGTCTCCGTTTGGTTTGGCATCCGGAGCGTTCTGGAGATTCACGTAGCCATTGAAGCCGTAGCTGCCGGGGGCCGTGATTTCGGCTTCGGGCCACACCGAACGCACCGCTTTGGCGGAAGCGATGTTGCGTTCCAGGAGCTTAGCGTAAGTGAGAGCCGTCGGTTGGATTGCAGGGTGGGTATCGCGCCACAGATCCGGTTCGTTGTCGAGACTGAAGAGCACACGAGCCGTGCCCGCTTTGGACTTGAGGAAGGAAACAAATTCGTTCTGATAGACAGCGTTGTCATTCGGATCGGGGATCAATGAAAGCGCCGAACCTTTGGAGGGGTGGTTCGCGACAAAGCGAGTGGTCAGATACTTCGCGCCGGACTTTCGCACATCACCACTGCAGGCGGGCGGCGCCGAACCTCCATTCTTGTCGGCTGCGACGTAGTCGAGAATAGGCACTGTCACAAGCGTTGCAGCGCCTTTGCTCGCAGCGGCGGCAATGGCATCGACCACAGGCTTAGCGGGAGTGGTCGAAGGGTCGACGTAGCCGTCGTTCTGCGAGCAATAATCGACGCCGGCGTTGGAAGCGTTGTTCTCCCAGTTGTAAGCCGTCCAGCGGTTACCGCCCAAGCGACAGAGCCCGGGGCGCAGATTAGCGTCTTGGCACGCGCTGGCGCCGCCGTTGACACCGTAAATGAGGGGCGATATCGGGTGCAGATCGCGATCCGAGCGCACGACGAGTCGAACGTCTGAGGTGCCGGGATTTCCAGGCTCGATAATGGATCCTTGTTGAATGGACGCGCGACGTCCCATGCTTCGCGTAGCCTTCGAGCCGCCCGCTGTGGCTGAACCTCCCGTTGAATTTCCGACGGCGCCTGTTGAAGCCGGGCCAGACACCGAATTCTTCTGACACCCAAGCACACTCACCAAGCCGGGCACGAGTAACAACCAAGGCCGCATCGCCAAGTATTTCATCGTGCCAGAGTAACAGTGTGGCCGCCCAAGAGCTAGCCGGGGCACCGGGAAATTCTGGCACTCTCACTCATTCTGAGAGCCAAAGCGCGGAAAGCTCCAGCTCCACTTCGGCGAACGGCTCGGCGCGCACCAACGCATCATTGCCGTAGCTCTGAAGCAACACCCAGTTACCTTCTCCTCGACGATAAACCTCAAGAGTTCGAGCCCTTGGATCGACCAGCCATACGTGGTTCACGCCTTCGCGCAGGTAAATGGGCATCTTTTGCACTCGATCCACCCGTGCGGTCGAAGGCGAAAGCACTTCACAGATCCAATCGGGCGCGAGTTCAAAACTCGCCACATCCGGCACATCCGGCATGCGCTCTCGTCTCCAACCCGCGAGGTCTGGAACCAAGACATCGGGTCGCAGGTGAAGCTCGGGTTCGTAGAGAATGACCCAACCTCCCGGGCCACCGCGCCCCCGTTGAAAGGGCGAGCCCAAATCCATTCCGAGTACTGATACGGCCTTGGCGTGTGGCCCGGCCGGACGCGGACTGACGACGAGCGAACCTTGGATCAACTCTCCCACTACGTTGTCCGGAAGGCTTCGCACATCCTCGTAAGTGGCGACTTTCGGTGCTGCGGAGACCATGGGTTCAATATACCGCCAATGGGTGCGTGGAGCACCAACCGGAAGAATGTGGCTCGATAGCGAGCGAGCACAGCAGGCCTTGAGGCTACCACACAGTTGTCCGAAGCTCTCGGCGATTCGGTGGCGGTCACTCTGATCGACAAGAGCGATTCCTTCATGTTCGGCTATTCAAAGCTGGATGTGTTGTTTGGGCGCTCCACCGTCTCCGAGGCGCGCCTCCCCTATCGGGAGTTCGTAAAACCTGGAGTGCGCTTCTTGCAGCAAACCGTCACCGCTATCGACCCGGTAGCTAAGAGAGTCACCACCGATGCAGGTGTGTTCGAGACCGATCAGCTCATCATCGCGCTTGGTGCGGACTACGATTTGGATGCCACTCCCGGTCTTGAACAGGGCGGCAATGAATTCTACTCAGTTGCCGGCGCTGAGAAGTTGCGAACGATCCTGCCGACCGGCACCCAGTGAATGTGCCCTGCGTTTGCACGATTGTCTCAGCGAACGCGGCGTGCGAGAGCAGTGCGAAATCAGCATCGTGATCCCCTTTGGAACGCCCGTGCCCCCTTCTCCGGAAACATCACGAGCGCTAGTTGCCGCCTTCACTGAGCGCGGCATCAAGTTCGTACCCAGCTGGCGCGTGAAAGCGCTTGATTCAGGTAAAAATCAAGTCATCCTTGATGATGGGAGCGAGCTCCCCTAGGCCGCATCGGCAGGGTTGACGTCGATTTCTTCTCCGGTCCCACTCCAACAGGCAAGTTTCAAGAACCTTCGACCACACTGCGCACCGAGAAAGTTCACTTCGGTTCGAGTCGCCGCGCGCGCTGGTTCGGCAGGGCGAGCTAACGCCCCGCGAGAACGACCAGGTAACCGTCGAGATCGCGCAACCAGATTTCGCGGTGCCCAGCGTTCGGGTTGACGTGAACATCGGTCACGACAGTGGCCGCAGCATTTCTGATACGGACAACCGCAGCGTCGAGATCCGCGACTTCGAACCAGACAGCGACGCCATTGCCCAAGGGCACGCCAGGCTTCGCGAAACCCCCGTGGTGGTGTGCTTCCTCAAGCGCGTGCAACTGCAGCACCATGCGTTCGTCCGTCACGATCCTCTCGTATTCGTCGCCACCATGGCCGCTCTGGGCACCGAGCACCTGCTGGTACCAGCGGCTTGCGGCAGGCACGTCGCGAACCGCGAGCAGCGGCTGAGACGCAACGGATGTCTGTTCTGTTCGATTCATGGTGCTGTGGCCTTGGCTTGAGCCGTCACGTGGGGAGCGTTACGCCGGAGCTGCGAGTTACAAATTTCCGCAATCGATCTGCACAGGTCTTGGAGGAAGCATTCAGAAAGCGATACCAACCGAGAAACGGACGATCGGGAGCCACTCCTGTTTCCACGATTCCACGTACGGCTTGCCTTCGAACGCGGTGTGCCGAGCGCGACCGAGGGCGGCACCGCCGATGAGGCGGAAGTTGAGCGCGAGTCGTTTCTGTTTGTTTCTGTAGCTTAACCAGTGGTAGGTCTCGATACCGAGCGTGGCGTCGCCGGCTTGGAAGTCGCTCTCGTTGCCGCAGCAGCTGAAGGCGCCATACCCGACGCCCAACATGACGGGCAGCTCGAGGACCAGTCCACGGGCGGACGTGTCACGGTGGTCCAGGAGCACCAGACTGGTGCCCAAGCGCACGTAGCCGTACGCGCCCAAAAACGGCATTCCTGCACCACCCACCTCGAGGTCGAGAGGGATGGGGAGAGGGCGTAGAGCCAATGATATGCCCAAGAAATCTGGAAAGCCGGTCAGGAGCGAACCCCGGACCACGATCCTACGGTCGACGCCGAGGAGTGGGGTGCCGATTGGGGTGGTCTCGACGGCGCTCTCGCGAGCCTGGCCTAACTCGGGAATGCAGAGTGCCGCGAGGAACACAGGCGTGAAGCAGCGGAGAACACAGCGGCGATAGATCATTGCCAGCGCAGTAGCAACGTTGGTGCCACTAGGTAATCGCTGGGTTTTTATGCCGCCGCCTCACGTAACCACGACAAACTTGCCACGGTGGTCCCGGCTTCGCGGGAAAGCGCTTGCGCCCTTCGAAAGGGCCAACATCGGAGACACTATTGATGACACATCTTTCAATTGGCTCATTGTCGAAAGGGGCCAATCGTTGGCCCTATGAGGGTTCCGGCGCATTTGGCGAGCAATATGCGACAGATGTCGATGGGGGGCGTGTATCATCTCGGAGATGAAGGCTTGGCGCCGAGCAGGGATGCTCACGGTGACGGCAGAGTTAGGCTGTGGACGTGTGGAAAACGATTCGTCCTCCAAAGGGAGTTCAAACGATCCGCAGGCTAGCGTCGCGGCACGTGCTGAGTACGTCGCCAGTGACCACCACCGATCTCGTGCCGATAATGCCCGCACCGCCTGATAACATGGTTGGCGCGGGCTTTAGCTGGTCGCCTTGCGGGGCCACCGGCAGCAGCGCTCACTCTTGACGTCCTTTTGGCTTTTTGGCAGCAATGGCACACTGGTAGCGACGCGGGACGACGCGTCGCTCACCGTTTACGAGGTCTATTCCGGAACTCCCCTGGGACACCTTACACCTCGGCTCCAGAGAAGTTCAGACTCCGTCGCGCCCCGGGTGTCGTTGCGTTAGGCAAGCCATCGTTGCTTTGGACGGGGACTGAGCTTTTTCCGAGCGTGGACAAATTGCCAGGCGATCGTTGGGTCGGCCTTGATGGGAAGAAACTCATGGAGCTACCGCTGGGCGGAAACAATGACAGGTTCTCTCCGAGCGGCGGATGGACCTTGGCTGACGGTGAAGCTTTCCACATTGGTACGGGCAGGCTTGAACCGCTGGACAAGGCTGCGACCGCGTCCGTTTTTACTCCCACCGGCGACGTCATTACTGGCCGTTCTGACGGCACGTTGGCTAAGTATTGCCTTCATACTGACTTGTTGCGTTGAACGTGATCAACGGCTTGCTACGGGCACGTCGCGAACGGCGAGAAGCGGCTGAGACGCAACGGATGTCTGTTCTGTTCGATTCATGGTGCTGTGACTTTTTGGCTAGGTTCCCGAGAGAATCGGTGGTGGGGCGGCAGGCGCGCCCTCAACAGGGATATCGAAGTGCAAGACATCTTTATGGGTTCCCAGCTTCGTGTATAGCGCGATGGCCGGTTCATCTTCAGTAGATGTAGATCTCGCTCCGCTCCTGCTCGAACTTCCTCAGCTCGTAGGCCGCGATGCCCCCGACAACAGCATCATCCTTCAGAGCAGCGAGCGCAATGAAGGTGTCGGCACCGAGCAGTCCGCGCAGATAACCAGCACTCGGTCGCTTATCAGCATAAGTGCCCGCGTCATTGAAGGCTTCACCGAAGGTCGTCAGCAGGGCGTACGTCAGCGCTACGTCATCTGGCGTGAGTTGTCGAACATCTAGAGGCATGCGGGCAGATTATCGCCGGAACGCCAAGTTGCAAGTTGCCCTTCGCTTCGTGCCTCCGCTGTGGGTCGTCGGAAGTTGCGGCCTAAACAAAGCACGTTGCAAGCCACGGGTGGGTCTTCATCGTTGCCAGAAGGACAGTTCGTATTCCACGAGGGCTTCGGGATCGTCCGGTGTCCAGAGGGAGACTTCGAAGGAGCGACCAGGAAAATCGTCGCGGAGTTTGACCTCATGAATCTCCTTCAGCGTGTTTCCGAGGAAAGTGATCTTGTCTCGACTGAGATCAGGACAGCCGAAGTGCTGAAGGTCCGCCATGTGAAAATGATTCATCACGGTCTCAACCACGCGACGTTGTCCGGGGGTCTGCGCCTCGAATCCGTGCAGAGCGTCGACTGAGAACCCTTCGCGTAGGACATAGCCCTCATACTCGACGAAACGTGGCCAGAGTACTGCTGCGTAGGCCACAGCGAGCGAGAAGGATCCCGTGCAGCCGACCCAGCTACGCAAGTCGATGCCCTGGCCGTTGTTCCACGCGGCGAGTTCCGCCGCCATGCTATCAGGCGTTTCGATCTTCATGCCGCCCAACGTACCGGTGGCGCTCGTCAGCTCCAAGCGTTTTCAGAGCTCGAACATTTCTCGAAAGACATGAAGCAGCTGTTGAAGGGTGAGCGAGGACAATGCGCCGAGCTTTCGGACTAGCCGTTCGCGATCAACCGTCCGGACCTGATCAAGAACAATGAGGCCCGGCTTGCCGTCGAATTTGCAAGGCAATCGAAATGGATAGGGCGTACCTGCCGAAGTAAGAGGAGCCACTGTCACGGTCTGGAGATGGGCGTTCAACTCGTTGGGAGATACGATGACGCAGGGCCGCGTCTTTTTCATTTCGCGCCCGTGGGTGCGGCGGGAGCGTTAAGCGAACGGCCCTTTCATTCGTAGGGAGGTAGTAAGCATGCTTACTATCTGGTGTTCGACTTTGAGATAGCCGTCTGTCACAGTTTTCTTGCACCGCCCCGAGTCACTAGCCAGCCTGCAATCTGACGTACACAGAGAACCCGTATTCGATGAAGCCGAGCCGCTTGGCGATGTTCATGGATGGTGTGTTCTGGCTGAGCGTTCTGTACTGAGGTAGCAGGCCCGCACCGAGAGCGTGCTGTGCCGCAAGGGCCACCGCTGCTCTGCCAAGCCCGCGACCTCGCTGGCGCGGATCGGTGACGATGGAAATGTGTGCAATTGAATCATTCCAAGCCTCGTATCCGGCAAGCGCAAGCAGCTGGTTGGCTGGGTCAACAACCCCGAAAGTTCGGTCAAGATGCGGCTCGCGGCCACCGTGGTCCCATTCCTCGGGTTGGCATACCGCCTGAAGTTCCCCGAACGCTGCGTGCGATGAGAAGGGCCTCGCAAACCGCGCATCACTCAGATCGAGCGTGCCCGTCGGGCCGTAGCCAATGAAGGCGGGGCCGATGATTTTGGCGACTGGTCGGGTGCAAAGGGAAATTAACTGCCGTTCCAGATGAGCAACATCGTTCCCGTCAGATTCACGTGCAGACCAGAGCTTCCGATCTTTCGGCTCGTTTAGGGTTAGTGAGCTTGTCGATTCGCGGCAGTTGGTCTTGAATGCCAGTGCGAGTCCGTCATGGCTGATTTGGCCGAGCGCAGGGGCCGATGGGGAAAGGGCCGTCGATGGAAAGTGAATAGTCTCCCGCGGCGTCAGGTTCCGTTTTCGTGAACGCAATGACAAGGCGATCACCCTGAGCGAGTGGGAACTGGTGACCCGTCGCACGTATCGCGGGTAACCTTGAGCGTCTCCGGTGCCGCGTGCCGCGTAGCGAGCGTTGAGATCGTATAGCAACCCGCGGCTGGAGCGGTCCAGGAGTACTGGACGTCGCCCGCGAACGAGGGATCACAGCCGTCAGCCTTCACGCGAAGGGAGGTGAGCGGAGCTGGAGGTACGAGCTCACCAGTCTGCGAACCTTTGGATAGTGGTGCGCATTTTACGGATAAAGGGGGTTGGCTTGAATCGCCGCCTGCGCCGCCGGGGAATGAAGATCCATCGGCGGATGGGGGCTCCTCGATGAGCCCACAGGCTGACAGTGCGAGAAAAGGAACGACGAAGAGAAAACGCATCGACTCTGAGAACGGCGCTGGGCGCGTGCGTATTCCGTCGAAGACGTGTGACTGTGAAATGCATGCAAGCCTGCCCGATGCGTGTCGTTGTGGGTCTTGCTCCAAGCTTGAAAGCACTTATTAGGCGGCACTGACAATATGTCCCAACAACAATCAGTGAGTTTTCGAACGTGGGGCTTGCTAGGATTGAGCACATGGATAATGGTTCGCGGCGTTTGCCGCCAGCTAGGTGGGTACTGCTAGTTGCGGCGCTCGTTGCGGTTTGCGAGTTCGGCTGTCAAGCTCGGCACTTGGCGCCACCGCGGCCCGAACAGAGGTTTCCGCAGCCCGAGCAGAAACCGGCGAGGGCGGATGCTCAACAGCAGGTGCGCTGTCCGGATCCGTACGGTCTTGAGGGAAGTGGGTGGCTAAAAACGAAATCGCTAGACGAAGGAGTCGCGCGAGAAATGAACGAACGCCAGGGATTAGTGTGCTCGGTGCACCCGACAGGATGGGGGTGCACGAACAGGGAAGGGAGCGTAGTGATCCCGTTCATTTATCTGCCGAGTGCCTGCTGTTACTCAACGAGCTACTACTTTTCTGAAACAGGACTCGCGCTCGTTGCCCACCCGACAGACGGCTGGGTGTACGTCGATAGCGGCAACCGGAGGTTTGGTAAGGCGGAGACGGTGGACAACAATCCAGACGAGATGTTTGGTGGGTACGCGAGGTTTAAGGCAGCGAACGCAAAGATCGGCTACCTTAGACAGGAATCGCGGCGTTGCGATTCCCGCCCAATATGACGCCGCATATCCGTTTGCGAATTGCAGGGCTAAGGTCTGTGTTGGATGTAGCCCAGATCGGTGGAGCTACATTGAAACCGAAGCGGTAAAATGCGGGGGAGACGTGTTTATGATAGACGAGTCAGGTAACAGGCTAGAGAGCGTCGTCGAAGATTCGGGTGAGTGCGCAACAAAGCCGGACCCAGACGCTGCACAATGACTGCGACCTCATGTCAGCTCAACGTACGTGCCGGGCTTCAGGGAGCACCAATGGGCGCGTGGAGTCATCATAATGAAATAGCTTTCGCGTAGGGAAAGCCACGCAAGACGCCAAACACTGGAGTGGCATCACCGCTAGGATGGTAGCCGCAGCGTTCATAAAACGAACGAGCAGTTAACGTGCTTTGAAGGGAAAGCGATGGGAGCCCCCACTGCGTCGCGTAGGCCTCAAGAGCTGAGAGCAAAGAGGACCCAACACCTGAGCGAGGGATGTCGGGTCGAACATAGCAGAGACGGATCACGGCGGAACGGTGGAGGGCACCCACGCCAAGAAGGCCGGAAGGACTAGAAGCGACGACGAGACGCGATTCGGGATCGGCAAGCCAACCTAGAAAGTGCTGGGGAGTCTTGTTTTCAAGCCATCGAGCGAGCGTAGGAGGATCGTTCTGATGATCGACAACGCAGATTTGAGTGATGGATTGCCGGAGGACCTGTACGGCTTCCTCCGCGTCTTGGGGTATTGCGAGCCGTACGGAGACGTCGTTCATCTGTTTGCTCTTCGCGCGCGTTCAAGTATTTCGCGAATCCAGGCCGATTTTAAGCAGTTTGCGACGGATTGGCCCTTGGCATCTTGGTCTGAAATCTGCGCGCCGTGATCGAGAAGTAGTCCTCTGATCTGCCTCTGTTGGTCCTGGGTCACGGGCGCACCGGTGCCGCCTCTGCCGGTATTCTGAACGGCAAGGTGCAGCGCAGTTGACCCGGAATTGTTCCTCGTGCGGGCATCGGCGCCATTGACGAGTAGCGCACTCGCAGCGTCAGCACAACGTGTGCGAACGGCACGGTGCAGAGGTGTGGCGCCGTCCGCGTCTCGTGCGTTCGGATCGTCATCTGCCTTGACCAAGAACTGTATGATATTGGCCTGAGCGCGACTCTTCGCTGGCGTCTTGAGCGTTCTAACCATGGTAGAGGGCGATCCTCATGTGTCATCGGCTACAGGACAGCTGAGGCTTTTGCTATACATTCCAGATCGATCAAAGCAACAAGGGCGTCTATCCCCTGCTGATAACTTCGAAATGGCCACATCGATCCGCTTCGCGCGCGTCTCGGCTCGCTTGGCGGACGTGATCCAGTGAATCCAATCTCTGCGAGCGAGAGGCGTGATGTCCAACCACGTCTCGGACGCTTTCGGGGGAGACGCCGCGAGAACCTTACGCAGATCATCCGGCATTTTGGGCTCGGGCTCGACAGCCACCGGTGCGATCTCGAGCGTGACGAGGTCGCCAGCTTCTGCGCCCGCGCTTTCGCGGATCTTCTTGTCCACTTTGAGCCAGTGGCTTCCTTTGCCATCTGGCTCAAGCGTGGCCTGAAAGGGGAAGCCGTTGAGGGTGCCGTTAACCGACGTCATGCTCCGTGAGGGGAGCTTCGCACTAGCGGCCTTGGGTAGGATTAGAAACGTCCAGGAGACGGCCTTCGCGGTCGCCTTCGGCCGCAAGAGTTTCGCTGCGAAGCGGATCCTAGAAGCGGGTTGGGTCATTAGGTCATGATTTCATCCTGGGAAGGCAGTTACAAATCGCGGGGCTATTTTAGGCGGACACGCTTGTTTTGCGTCGCGCGACAAAGAGCCCGCGCCCGGTCGCACCTTTGGGATCGTATGTCGCATGCAATCCCGCTTCGTGAAAGCACGCAAGCATCTCCTCTGTTGTGAAGAGCCCCAGCTCGTGGACCTCGACGGCGTGCTCAATGCCATCAGGCCGACCGATCAGATACTTAAAGCGTTGACGAGAAAGCTTGCCATCAAGTTCGATATGACTCATCCGAGCGACGCTCCCTCCGGTGGTTTCTGCCGTCTTGATTGCCACACGTCCAGCCTGCAGCATTCCCGGTACGAACCAAGGTTCAACCAGCACAATACCGTCATCAGTCAGGTGTTCGCGAAATCGGTCGAAGGTGCGTCGGACTTTCTCAAGCGTTAGAACATAGCCGATGGAGCTAAATAGACACAGGATTACATCGTAGCTTCGCGCCAACTCAAACGACGTCATGTCCCCCTCAGTCTCGAAGCCGTGGACTTCCGCTAGCAGTCGTGCGTGTTCCCCCGTGCCGTACGCCACATCCAGCACCGTTCGCGCGCCGGGGTGCAGACTGCGAATCGCTGCCGCGACCACCTCGCTTTCGGTGGCATAGTCCTTGAAGCCTGAGTAGATCGGGTCGTAAAGATCAGCAGATGCGGAAAACATGAGCGCACCCAGGGTGTTGTGATGGAGCGAAGCAAGCGAAAGCAGAGCGCTGGCTGGTAAGCGCTTGTTGGAGGGCGCCCGGCGCCGCAAAATCATTGGTCGATTGAGTGTTAGGCAGAGAATTGGCGGAGGAGATCAGCGAGACCCCGTTTGTCCAGGGAGCGCGGCGTTTAGACCGGCTCTCTTGTTGCCATCGATGAAGGGTTGGTTCTGTGCAATGTGAAAGGCACTAGCGGCTGCCATGTAAAACACATCGGCATGGAGGAAGACGGCATCGAAAGTGGCAGAAGGAGTGGCGACACAAATATGCCCAGGAATTTGCGACATTTCGACAGTTATGTCGCCTCCACTCAACGTACCGCGCTCCAGCTGCGAGAGCCAGAGGGAGCCTCGAAAGGTTTGAAGTGGGCGATTGCGACAATTTCAATCGAGTGATCGTCCAGCTCGCGGCACGACGGCATATGGGAAACGCCCGAGGAGAGCGCGTCGAGAGGCGGTCATCATACTATTGCGCCGCCGCCTCAAGCTCTGCCTCAGCATCCGGATGGAAACTGAAAGCACTAGAGGGCACGGAAACGGCGCTCTAAACGCGCGAAGACCTCGGAACCGGGCACAGCCTTCACTCGACCACTTTGCAGGTCGTCGATGCGACGTTGGATCTCACGTTCCCAATCTTCATTGAGCTCAACACCATCAAGGCTAGCTGCCAAAACATGGACGAGATGAGCGCGCTGTGGTTCATCAAGCATGAGGGCCTCTTCGAGGATGCGGGCCAGAGACATTCGCCGAGTATAGCAGTGACGTTTACGATCGTCAGGGGTGTCGGAACCACGCTAAAGGATGGCGAATCTCCGATGAGCGCCGTCCGCAGGGTTGTCTCACGGCTGGTAAGGGCGAGATGCTGCTCGGTTCAACGTACCGCGCTTCAGCTGCGAGAGCCAGAGGGAGCCTGTGAAGGCGACCGGCGGCGCTCGACTGCTGCAAGCGCTTGAAAGCACTTGTTAGCCAGCCGCGTCGATGTCGAACCCACAGGCTATGAGCAGCGCCTTGCGGATTTCGGGCCAGTGAGAGGGGGAAAGAACTGTAATGAGGGGGCCCAGACGGTCGCGCTTTGCGAGAGCGACATGATCGAGGTTGAGGGCACAAGAAACTGGCATGCCGTCATCTTGGGTAAGGACAACTTCGGTAGTTAATCCGCGAATAGTTCGAGTTATCGGGACTACGATGATCTCATTGAGGCGAGGCAGAACTTCATCACGCGTGAGAATAAGGACTGGGCGTCGCTTGTCAGGAAGAGCAAAGGTGTACCAGCGGATCTCGCCTCGAATCACGAAAAGGCCTCCCAGCCCTCTGCGTCCCAGGAAAGAATATCGTCATCTGAAGAGAACTCCGAGTCTGACGGGGCGCGAGCGGCGTAGGCTTCATTGGCTGGTGTCGGTGCGCTGAGCAACCGAAGGAAGCGGGCTCGCTCCTGGGCAGAAAGAACAGCTACTAGCGGGAGAATTTCTTCAGCAGTGAGCGGAGTTGCCATCTTACGGTACATTCTATCAGGCGTGAGTTCTCGGGTCGAACTGCGACGAATTGTGGGAAATGAGTCGTAGGGGGTCAGGCCAACGTACCGCGCTTCAGCTGCGAGAGCCAGAGGGAGCCTGTAAAGGCGACTGGCGGCGCTCGTCTGCTGCAAGCGCATGTTGGACCACCCTGCTAGGCGGCGGCTTTGAGATTCTGTCGAATAATCCGGGGATGCCGTGCAGCGATTCTGAGTAACGCGAGAGCGGGGCCATCAGGTTGTCGTCTATTCTGTTCCCAATTGCGGAGTGTATGGATGCTAATGCCCATGGCGCGAGCGAAGTTGGCCTGAGTGAGTCCGACAAAGCGACGGAGAGCAGTGATGTCCTCGCCGGACTCGAAGTGGCCTGCGATGATTCTCTTTCGAACACGAGCAGGAATGGCGTTAGCAAGCTGCTTAGCGGTGAGCTCAGGAATGTCAGTCATCTTTGATTCTCCAGGAAATCGCCACAGAGCCTTTGCTCGCGTTAGAAGGCCAACGCGCGCTGGTGATTCGAATGGTGTCTCCATGTCGCTTAGTCCAAACGACCAGGACGAGGCCGCGGAGGATGGGTCCGATAGCGAAAGGAGACGTCATGGTTCTTCTGATTGGCAATGCTCTTCTTCTCATCCCAGGTGACCTTCACGAATGAAGTGTAAGCCAATGGCGGACCTGGTCAACTGATGCTTCGTCAAGCGGGGCTAAGAAATGAGAGAGAGTAGGGTGGGGTGGACTCCGAGGTCGGTCCAACGTTTTGGCGTTCAGCGGCGGGGGACGCCGCCGAGAAAGTCGCACGAGCGCGCCTTGTAGCTCAGTGTTCGCAGCTTTCGCCCGCGGTGGTCGATGCGGTCGAGGGCTCCGCGGCAGTCTCCAGTCGCAGCGTGACGTCGATACGCTGCTCGACGGCGTTGCCGCAGTCGTCCTCGCGCGGCTCGATGTTCACCGTCGTTGACTTATAGCCAGGCGAGTTGAGGGTGATAACACCCGTGACCGCCTGAAATGAGTAGTCGCAGTCGGCGGTTATGTCGCACTTAAGAACTTCCACGTCCGAGCCCACTACCGTCGCCGCGCCCACGCGATTCCCCGCTACGTCGCGTATCTTTATCGTGGAAGGGGGTGTCCCACACTTGTTCTTTGTGCAGCACCCCGAAACGCCGAGGAGCGCACCCGCGAACGTGAAAGAGATGATCAGAGCGAAATTGGCGCGCATCGTCGTGTCCAAGGTCATTGTCAGGCAACAGACTTCCGTCGTTCTGCCATGGTCCGTTCAACGTACCGCGCTTCAGTTGCGAGAGCCAGAGGAAGCCTGTGACGGCGACCGGCGGCACTCGACTGCTGCAAGCGCTTGTTAGCCAGCCTCCTCCTGTGGGAATCCCGCACGTGTCGCTTGTGAAGGATTTCGCCACGGTTTAGCTCGACGAACGCGTGAAGTCGGGGTAATGACGAGACTGTTGCGGTTGTCTGGTGGTCGAAGGGCGGTCATACTGGGAGCTATGACGCAGGCTCTAGAGACTGCTTTCGCAGTGGCATCGAAGCTTCCGCAGGCGGAGCAAGATAAGATTGCTGCTTGGCTTCTGGAAGAGCTGCGAGATGAGCGCACCTGGGATGATAAGTTCGCGAAATCACAGGACCGGCTGAGTAAGCTAGCCGACGAGGCGCTTGCGGAGGTAGCTGCGGGGCGTGCGGGCGAGTTCGACCCATCATCGCTGTGAAATCGCGGGCAACAAGTCGTACATTCAGAGCGCGCGATCTACTCGGCTCGCATTACAGGGGCTATCGAGCTGTGTGCATAATGCAGGGGGAAACGGTAACTTGGTTCTGGATCGGCGGGCACAACGAGTACGAAAGGCTGCTGGACTCGTTGTAGGTCAGGCCAACGTACCGCGCTTTAGCGCTTCAGCTGCGAGGCTGTAAAGGCGACCAGCGGCGCTCGTCTGCTGCAAGCGCTTGTTAGCCGGGCTCGCCGTCGTTCTTGCCGCCCCCAAGAATGGGTAGCACACGGACGCGAGAATGTGCCTTGTCAATTGTGACGAGGGCTCCCTGCTCAAGTGCCTGGCGTCGAAAGTGTAAGACTCTGACAAGATCACGACCGATGGCGTTTGGCATGGTGTTCTGGACGCGGACCTGAAGCACACTCGGGCCGAGTGCGCGAGTGGCAGCGAGCAAGGCGCCGAAGTCCATATCGTGCGTGAAGAGGACGAAGTGGTGATTCCGGGCCCAAACGAAAAGCGAAAGATCCGGGGCCCCGGGATCGCCGACTTCACTCCAGTGAACGCATTCAAAACCTTCTTGTGTGAAGAAGGAAACCCACAGCGGCGACAAGTTCATGTCGACGAGGAGCTTCACGGCAGAGGCAATTCCGTCTCTTGTGTTCGCCACGCGGCGTAGGCGAGGGCTGCGTGAACGTCAGCGCGTTCGAGGTACGGATAGGCTTCGAGGATTTCACTCTCAGGACGCCCCGCCGCAAGCAAGCCGAGGAGCGTGCCCACTGTGACACGCAGTCCACGAATACATGGGCGCCCTCCCATTACATTGGGATCGTGGGTGATGCGCTCAAGAAGGTCCATCGCAAAAGAGTCTAACCTGAAGTCCGAAGGGGCGCGAATAGCAGGGAAATCTGGGGCAGTTCCACTGGTCTCCGCGGCCGACCTTGGGCCTCATGGATCCGGTTCCAGCTCCGGCCAAGGTACGGCGCTTCAGCTGCGAGGGCCAGAGGGAGCCTGTAAAGGCGACTGGCGGCACTCGTCTGCTGCAAGCGCTTGTTGGGCTGCCTTGCGCTGAGTGTCATCCGGCCCGGCGAAGAATTTCGACGTCACGGGTGAGCGTGGGGCCGAGTCGATCCGCCTCTGCATCGAGATCAAAGGCAGTTTGAAGATTCAACCAGAAACGAGGGGAGTTGCGAAAGAATCGAGCGAGTCGGAGTGCGGTGTCGGCGGTGATAGAGCGCTTTCCGTGGACAATCTCATTGATCCTGCGAGCAGGCACATGTAGGCCCTTGGCGAGACGATACTCGGAGAGAGCGAGAGGCTTTAGAAACTCCTCAGCAAGAATCTCACCGGGGTGGACTGGAGGGAGTCGTTTACGAGGCATGGGAAGGGCTTTCAGTGGTAGTCGACGATCTCGACATCGTGTGCGTCGGAGTCGAGCCAGCGGAAGCAGATGCGCCACTGGTCATTGATGCGAATACTGTGCTGGCCTTTGCGATCGCCTGCGAGCTTTTCGAGGTGCGTATTCCGACGCCATTCGAGCACCGATTCCGATGACATCCGAGCGACTGTTCCGACGTGATTCGAGCACCGATTCCGACGCATTCGAGCAGCCATTCCGATGGCATTCGAGCGGTCGGCCGTAAGGCCTGAAGTGAAGCGATGAGTCCTTTTGCCCCTGGTGTCCTGGGCGCGCGCCAAAGCGTGCGACCCAGGGCCGATGCAGCGACTCATCATGCGAAAAGTAAGAGAAGTTCTCCGGCTTAGGCACCTTGGTCTGAGCCAACGACAAATTGCGATCGCGGTGTCGATCGCGCCCAGTACGGTGGTGGATTACCTCCGCCGTGCAGGCGACGCTGAGCTTGCTTGGGAGCGAGCCGAGCAGCAGAGCGATGCTGAGCTCGAAGCGGCGATGTTTCGGACGCGGCGTCGCGTGGAGGCTGTCGAGCGCGTCACGCTGGATTTCCCCCGGGTTCACCGGGAGCTTTCCCGCACTGGCGTTACCCTGCACCTTCTGTGGGAAGAGTACCGAGACGCCGCCCTCAGCCGCCACGATCCACGGCCGCCCTATCGATACAGCCAGTTCTGCAGGCTCTACGGCGCTTGGCGCGGTTTACTCAAACCGACCATGCGCCAGGTGCATCGCGCGGGAGAAAAAGCCTTCATCGACTACTCCGGCAAAAGGCCTTGCATCATGGAGAGTGGCGTTGAGCGTGAGGTTGAGCTTTTTGTCATGGTGCTCGGAGCTAGCAATTACACTTTCGCGGAAGCCACATTTTCGCAGAAACTCTCTGATTTCACGGCATCTACCGTCCGGGGCCTTGAATACTTTGGAGCCGTTCCCGAGCTATTAGTCCCCGATCAACTCAAAAGCGCCGTGCGTGTGGCAGACCGCTACGACCCCGTGGTCAACGATACCTACTACGAGCTCGGTCGCCACTACAACCTAACTGTTATCCCTGCCCGCCCCGGAAAGCCTCGCGATAAGGCAAAGGTCGAAGTTGCCGTCTTGATCGCTCAGCGTTGGATCTTGGCTCGTCTCCGAAATCAGAAGTTTTTCAGCCTCGGTGAGCTCAATGAAGCCATCGCAGCTCTGCTTGATGACCTCAATCATCGCCCTTTCAAGAAGCTCGAAGGCTGCAGGCGTTCGGCCTTTGAGAGCATCGACTTGCCCGCCATGCGGCCCCTGCCATCTACTCGCTTCGAGTACCTCGATCGCGCAAAGGCTCGCGTTAATATCGACTACCACGTCGAATTCGAGGGCCGTCTCTACAGTGTGCCGCACCGCCTCATCCACGAGCGCGTCGACCTAAGAGCCTCCGCAAGCGTCGTCGAGATATTCCACAACGGCGACCGTGTGGCCTCACATCCGCGCTGTTATGCGCGCAAAGGCACCCCTGTTACCTGCCAAGAGCATCGACCGATCCAACACCAGCACCAAAAGTGGCCCCCGGAGCGCCTCATTGCGTGGGCCAATAATTTCGGGCCTGCCGTTGTGTGTGTGGTCGAGCGCACCATCGCCAGTCACCGACACCCCGAATACGCCTATCGCGCTTGTCTTGGCATTCTGCGAGTCGCCGAGAAACATGGCGCCTCGCGCACAGAAGCCGCCTGTGCGTTTGCCCTCGCCGCGTCCAAAGGTGCAGCCCCGCATCGGCGCCACATCGAAGCCATTCTCAAAAAAGGCCTGGACCAAAAAGCCTCAACACAAGGCGCAGCACACCCACTCCCCACCGATCACGAAAACGTGCGCGGTGGCGATTACTACGACCGAAAGGAAAACATCCATTGACCACCATCGAAGAAACATTCACCAAACTCACTGATCTGAAGCTCATCGCTATGGCTGATGCCACTCGCGAGCTCTTAGCGGCTTCGCCCACCCACCAACTCACTTTTGAGGAGAAATTAGGCATCGTCGTCGATAGAGAGTGGGCCGCCCGTGACAATCGCCGCACCGCTCGCAGGCTCAAAGAGGCCAAGCTCGTCACACGCGCTTCCATTGAAGATGTGCGTTGTGATCCGCAACGAGGCATCGAAAAGCCCCTCGTGCGCCAGCTCGCTTCCTGCCGTTGGATCCGTGAGAAGCAAAACGTCATTGTCGTAGGCAAGACCGGTGTCGGAAAAAGCTATCTTGCCGCCGCTCTCGCCGACTGTGCCTGCCGAGCCGGATACCGTGCCCTCTTTGTCCGTGTCCCCCGCTTACTCGAAGAGCTCGCTCTAGCCCGTATCTCCGGCACTTCCAGCTCTCTCCTCGGAAAACTCGCCAAGCTCGACCTCATCGTGCTCGACGACTTCCTCCTCAATCCCATGACCGACGAGCAGCGCCGTGACCTTCTCGAAGTTTTCGAAGACCGTTACGATCGCTCCTCAACCGTCATCACCACCCAATTGCTCACGAAAACTTGGCACTCTGCCCTCGGAGATCCGACAATCGCCGACGCCATTTGCGACCGCGTCGTCCACAACGCTCACCTCGTTTCCCTCTCCGGTCCCTCCCTCCGCGCCTCCAAAACCATCAAGGATCAGTCCAAAAACTCCTAACCCCCTAACTCACTCGTCGCTCCGCTCCGA
>ENA-ORBV01000555-ORBV01000555.1-microbial-mat-metagenome-genome-assembly--contig:-NODE-555-length-86326-cov-13.670350_pt1 | contig 86326 bp, 74 predicted proteins | sample MGYA00237777_ERZ505514 | MGnify/ENA primary metagenome ERZ505514 (study PRJEB26160, sample SAMN06269048) | microbial mat metagenome | isolation source: Oligotrophic lake microbial mat | place...
GATACGGCGACCACCGAGATCTACACCTCTCTATTCGTCGGCAGCGTCAGATGTGTATAAGAGACAGGGCGTGCAGCAAAGCAGCAGGCCTGTCGGTCGGAAGAGTGGAACAGCAGGAAGGCATCGAGGCAGAGGGGCATCAAGGCATCGAGGCGGCAGGATGGTGCGAGGGCGGCTTCGCGCATCCGCATTCGGGACAATTGATTGAGTCTGCGGGGAGACCTGCGAGGGAGTAGGCGCAAGCGGGGCAGAGGCCGCGGGCGATACGGCGACGGCGTCGGGGGGACGCCAGAAGAGCGCGGCCCACCAGAGGGAGGCGAAGAGGGCGGTGTCGAGGTAGAAGCCGGGGAAGAGGGGTTTGAGGGGGAGGGCAAGGCAGTCGACGTCCCAGGATGCACTCTGTCGGTCGCGAAACGGGATGCCCAAGTGCCAGCCGTCATTCACGATGCCGATGTCCTTACTGGCATTTGGAACGGGCTCGACAACACGAGCACACCCCAGCGCAAGCAGTGGCCAGCCGCGAAGGTGCTCGGTCAGTTTGCTTGGTCCATCCGGCGTCAAGAGGCGTTCATGCTGAATGACGCGCGGCGCGCTCTCGGAGACCAGTGTCCCGGGCCAGTTCAGCAAGTCTGTGATGTTCTGTTCCATTTCTGATATGGAACGGATGACCATTTCCTTGAACTCCTCGGACAACTCATCCATGCGCGACAACATCGGGACGCTGTTCCAGAGCTGCGGACTCCAGTCCTCCGTCAGTGTTCCAAACGATGCGTAGTCCTGAACGCTCCATGCGACGCGAGGCGAACGTCGCATGGAAAGGTGTCCGGGGTGGTAGATCGTGTTGACACTGAAGGCCAGCGCCCAGGCGATGGCGACCGTCGTTGCCGCGCCGAGCGCGAGGGCCCACAGCACGGACACGGTCGCGCGGCGACGGAGTCGCTTCGGCGGAACAGAGTCGCGGATGGGTTCGGGCGGCATGATGAGCTGCACGTTCCGTGGAGACGCTTGGGAACCCGGTTCCCGTCGTCACCGGGCTGGGAAGTTCCACTCGACGCCGGGCTTGTAGTCAATGAGTTTGTAGAGCTGCTCGCGGTTCTGCATCTGATCGAGGAAGCCGTTGACGCTGCCATCGGCTTTGAGCTGCTCGAGTGCGCGGGAGACGGCACCCATCGCGGTGCGGAGGAGCGAGACGGGGAAGATGACGCAGGAATAGCCGAGTTCGCCGAAGCGCGTGGCGGGGATGATGGGCGTTTTGCCGAACTCGGTCATGTTGGCGAGCAGGTGGTACTTGTGTCCGCTTCCGGCGGCGGCGCGGAGCTGCGTGGCGAAGTTGGCGAACTCCTGCTCGCTGACAAGGCCTTCGGGGAAGATCATGTCGGCGCCGGCTTTGAGGTAGGCCGCGGCACGGGAGACGGCGGCATCGAAGCCTTCGACGCCTCGGGCATCGGTGCGGGCGCAGATGATGAAGTTGTTCGCTTGTTTGGCGGCGGATGCGGCGGCGGCGACCTTTTCGACGGCGTGATCAAGCGGGATGAGCTTCTTGCCGTCGAGGTGTCCGCAGCGTTTTGGGAAGACCTGGTCTTCGAGGTGGAGCCCGGCCGCGCCCGCGCGGGCGTATTCGATGACGGTGCGGCGGACCATCTCGCTTTCGCCAAAGCCGGTGTCGGCATCTGCGATGAGGGGGAGGCCGCTGGCGTCGACGATCTCGCGGATGAGCGAGACGAAGTGGTCGAGGGTGAGGATGCCGACATCGGGCACGCCGGCGGAGACGCTGGTGGCCGCGCCGGAGACGTAGGAGGCCTGGAACCCGGCTTGTTTGATGGCGAGGGCGCAGAGTGCGTTGAACGCGCCCGGCATCATGAGGCAGGTGCTGGATGCGGCGGCGTTGTCAAGCAGTTCGCGCAGTCGAGCGGAAGTTGTGGACATGCCTAGAGCGTAGTCGGGGGCGCTTTGCCAGGGTGGTGCATCCTTGGACTCAATGGGCTTGTTACACTCCGCATCCTCCCGCACGCCTGAAGGAATGTCCCACATGCTCTGGTCGTTCCCGCTTCTGGTTAGCCTTGGCACCGTACTCGCCTTTCCGCCGGAGGGCCCGCCGCCTGCGGCGGCGCAGGGCGCGGCAGCGCAAGTGAACGCGCAGAGCACAAAGGCGATCGTTGAGAAGCTGGCGTCGTTTGGCACGCGGCACACGTTGTCGGAGACGGAGTCTGAGGAGCGGGGGATCGGCGCTGCGCGGAGGTGGATCAAGGCGACGCTGGAGGAGTATGCCAAGGCGGGCGCGCCGGGGAACGGCATGCGCGTGGAGCTTGAAGAGTTTGAGGTGCCGGCATCGGCGCGGCTGCCGGAGGGGGCGAAGGTTGTGAATGTGGTGGCGTTGTTGCCGGGGACGATGCCGGTAGAGGAGGGCGCGGTGCGCCGGGCGTACTACGTGGTGGCGCACTATGACAGCCGCAACGCGGATGCGATGGATGCGAAGGGGGATGCGCCGGGGGCGAATGACGATGCATCGGGCGTGGCGGTGGTGATGGAGTGTGCGCGTGTGCTGGCGTCCCGCGGCGCGCTTGAGCAGACGGTGGTGTTCCTGTGCACGGCGGGGGAGGAGCAGGGGATGATCGGGGCGAAGTATCACGCGGAGAACATTGCGGCGACCAAGCCCTATGTGATCGCGGGGGTGCTGAACAACGACATTGTGGGTGATCCGAAGAGTTCGCCGGGCGCGGATGGGAAGATGCGCGAGGGGAAGGGGTTGATTCGGTTGTTCTCTGAAGGATTGCCGCGGAGCGCGAGCGCGGAGGAGTATGCGCGGCTGCGATCGCTGGCGGGAGAGAACGATTCCACGAGCCGGCAGCTTGCGCGGCTGGTGTCGGAGGTCGCGGTGTGGCACGACCTGCCGGTGAAGCCGGTGCTGGTGTTCCGGCAGGATCGCTTCCTGCGCGGGGGTGATCACATGGCCTTCAACGAGGCGGGATTCGCTGCGGTGCGGCTGACGGAGGTTCAGGAGGCGTATGACCGGCAGCACGTGGGGATCGTCGAGAAGGACGGCAAGCCGTATGGGGATTTGCCGGAGTTTGTGGATGCGGAGTATCTGGGGAATGTCGCGAAGCTGAACGTCGCCGCGCTGGTGCATCTGGCGAGCGCGCCTTCCGCACCGACGGATGTTCGGATCATCGCGGCGGAGTTGACCAGCGACACAGTCTTGCGGTGGTCCCCGGTGACGGAACCGGATATTGCGGGGTATGAGGTGGTGTGGAGAGAGACGACCAGCCCGGTGTGGCAGTACACGCAGAACGTGGGGAACTTCATCGAGGCCCGAGTACCGGTGGGGAAGGATGATGTGTTCTTTGGTGTGCGTGCTTATGACAAGGATGGGTTTCGCAGCCCGGTTGTGTTTCCGCTTGTGGCGAAGGAGTGAGTGGCCAAGGTGGGTGTGGCTGCAGACATTGCCGTTCTTGCGTCTGGCCGATCGCATCGTCGCGTCCGCGCCTTCGCAGGGTGGGAAGGCCAGGGGCGAGGGGTCGGTTCTGGGCGGGCTTGGAAGGATGATCGGCGGTGATTGAACAGACGACTTTCGCGGCTACATCACCGACATTCGCCGGACAATCTCTGGCAGTACATCACCGTTTTTGGCGCGGATGGACCAGTCGACGCGGCGTGACAGAGGGGTGGCCTCGGGGTTGATCTCGATCGTCTTCGCACCGCTGGCGGAGGCGTGCTCGATGAAGCCCGCGGCGGGATAGACCACGCTACTGGTGCCGATCGACAAGAAGACATCGCATGATTCCGCGGCTATAGCCGCTTTGCGGATGGCGTCGGCTGGCAAGGCTTCGCCAAACCAGACGACGTTGGGACGCAGAAGTGCACCGCGACCCTCCGAGCAGCATGCGGATCGCGGCGGAAAGCTCTGCATGGGTTCGGCCGGGGGTTCAGTCTCCAGGCCACAGCGGCTGCAACGCCAGATGATGATGGAGCCGTGGAGTTCGACGATATCGCGGCTGCCCGCACGGTGATGCAGGCGATCTACATTCTGCGTCAGCACGGTGAGCGAGCCGCCGCGGGATTCGAGGATGTGCTCAAGTTCGACCAGCGCCAAGTGGCCCGGGTTGGGTTCGGCGGCGAGACAGCCGAGGCGTCGCCAGTCGTACCAGCGGGTGACGGTCTCGGGGTCGGCTGCGAAGGCCTGGGGAGTTGCCAGCGTGAGCGGATCAAACTCCTTCCAGAGCGACTGCATATCGGGAGGAAGGTCTGGCGTGCCCGAGCCTCGAAAAGTGCGGAGGCCCGATTCGGCGGAAATGCCCGCGCCGGTGAGGACAGCCACGCGGCGTGCGCTGCGGAGTGCGTTTGCGATTGGCAAGAGTGGATCGGACATGCGGAGAGAGCTTATCGCGCAAAGTAGAGAGCCCCGCGCAACTTGGCGCAGGGCTCTGAAGTGTTGGGAGCGGGATGTCCGGCCGCGCTGCAATCAGCGGCGGCGGCGCGCGAGGGCGAGCGTACCAAGGCCCAAGAGGGCAAGGGCGCTGGGCGCGGGGATCGGAAGGAAGTAGTTGGCTGTGACCCAATCGGCGATGTTCGCACCGGCCCACTGCCCTGCGACGTTGTCAAAGTCGAAGTGGATGCCACCGTAGATGCGGGAGAGGCCGGCCTCGTTGGCCGCGCCGTCGAGGCTGGTGAGCAGGCGCATCTCGCCGAAGTCGCCGGCGAAGTTTACATTGATCGCGTCTGTACCAAGGAAGAAGGCCAGAATGTCTGCCGCGGCGCGAGAGAAGGTGGAGTGGCCGGAGGTGTAGCTGGGGAACGGAGGTGACGGTGTCAGAAGCGAGAGCCACGCGGCATCCTGCACGGTGCCATCGTTACCGTCGATGCCGGCTTCCCGGATCGCGTGGATCGGCCGCCAGAGGTCATAGTGGTACTTGGCGTCCCACGAGGCGATGCCGGCATCGGCCATGGCGACGTTCAGCATGGCGAACATGCGGGCGTTCTCTGCGATGGTGTTTCCGCCGGCGAGGTCCTGAGCGATCCTGTTCCAGGCACCGGGCGGGGTGACGGTTCCGCCGCCGAAGGCCCATGCGCGGGCGATGCTGGTCTGGTCGGCGGTGCGTGTAGCGGAGTTCTGCGCGCCGATGACCTGGACCTCGTTGACCGAGGCGGCGTATTCGGGGCTATTCAGAGTCGGCGGAGCAACCGGGCGGAACTGCGAGCTTGTGATGAGCGCGAACGGTTGGACGGAGCCCCAGTGCGGCAGCAGGGCCGGGGCCGGATTGTCGGGACCGATGCGCCAGTGGCCCGCGGCGGGATTGGGGGTGTACATGACCGTGTTGCCCGAGCCGTCGGCCGCGCGATTCGCCAGCACAACGGAGGCGACCGTTTCGCCGGCCGAGACACCTGCGGTCTTTGACGGATTATTGGGGATCCCGGCGAGGTGCGCATCGCGCGACGCGTTCAGTTGCACGGCGCGGGCCGGGTACAGCGACACCAGGACATCGTGCGCAGCGCAGATCGCCGCGGCTTCACGGGAAGCGGTGGGATCGGCGATGAAGTTGCCGAACAACCCCTGGTGTGTGCCATCGATCGAGTTCACCGCGTCATAGACGGCGGACTGAACCATCGCCAGTGCGCGGGAAGCGCGGGGCGGGGGGGTAGGAATCGCGACGATTGTCTCTAGGGCAATCTGATTCCAATCGGTCACGACATCCGCCATGACGGAACCCGCGGCGAGAGTCATCGCCGCGGCCGTAGCAAGACCACTGAACCAACGCATGTCGGGCCTCCGGGAGAGAGAAACCGGGAACACCGGCGTGAGAGCGTGCCGGACTGGCGAGGTTATACCCTGAACCGGGTGGTTGTGCAAGAAAAATTCATCTTGCTGGGCGGTTCAATCGAACTTGCCCTTCACGGTCAGGTCGAACGCGTGAATCTGGGCAATCTCAGCGGCGGACTTTTTTCCTGCGCCGGTGAACCGATTGATGAGCGCGGAAGCCGCCTTCTTGTCCGCCATCGGTAGAGACAGGTTGGCGAGGCATTCGAGCTTGTGGGCGAGGATCGCTTTGAGGTCAGCGGTGGTGTTGCGGGCGTGGCCGCCGGGGTACATGACAAGGCCTGAATCGCACATCTGTCCCTGCTCATCGGTGATGACCATCGAAGTCGGAATTCCGTCGGGGTAGCGCCGGTCGTAATCCGCACCGCCCCATTCAAACGACATTTTTTCCATGAGGGCGCGGGTGAGCGGGTCGTCGATTGCCCCGGGGCCGAAATCGTGCGGCAGGAGCATGACATCGGTCCAGTCGAGCTTCGTCGCGCTGGGCTTGGCCGCGCGGATCTCGAGCATCTTGCGGAGCATGGTGCAGACGAGGTAGAGCATGGAATGATCGGCGGACTGCCGGGTGCGCGGGTCGCGCTTCGCGGGGTCGCCAATGATGCCGAACGCAGGCTCATACGCCTTGACGACGATCTTGCTGATGCAGTCGCCGGATTGATCCTCGAGCAGGCGTGGGTACTTGTTGACGAGATCGATGAGTCCCTGCAATGCACCGGCGGACTGGTGCTCGTAGAGGCCGAGCTTGAAGTGCATGCCCATGACCGCGAAGTCGGACCCGGCACGAGAGAGATAGAGATCAAAGGGCGATGCGTAGCTCTTGCTCTCGCCCTTGGTGTCGGGGATTCCGGTCCCGGCGCTGTGGGTCTTCTTGAAGAGCTGACCGGGGCCTTCGAACAGGCGGAAGATCGCCTCGGGGTTACGGAAGATGTCGCGGGGCCCGAGGAAACCGGCCATCGAACGACGGACGCTGAGGATCGCCGCCTCGGTGCTGATCGCGGCGCTTGCGCCCTTGGAGTCGGAGAGTTGCTTGCCCGCGCGGATCGCCCGGAAGGGAATGTAGTGCGCCACCACCATGCCGATTGCGCTTTCGATCTGCTCGGGGGTGGCCTTGAGCATTGCGCCGAAGGTGGCGGCGGAGGCGATCGCGCCGTGGACGACGTGATCGATCTTGTAGCTCTTGAGGCTGAAGACTTCGGCGAGGCGGCCGCGGATCTCGTCGAGGAGGACCATGCCCTTGAGTGCGAACTTGCCGTCCATTCCCATCATCTGGGCAGCGGCGATGGGCACGGCGTAGAAGTCGTTGTGGCCGAACTCGCCGGCGCGGTGGTGGGGGCGTTCTTCCGAGTAGCCGAAGTTGGTGCCGTTGGAATCCCACTCGCGGACGGCCGCGGCGTTGGCGGCAATGGCCTTCTCCGGCATGCACTCGATGCTTGAGCCGAAGACTGTTGCGCCAGTCCGCTTCGCCGCGCCGGGGGCGCCCATGCTGCCCACGCCTGCCACGGGAGCGCGGTACGAGAGCGCTTCAGCGCGGAGCAGGTTGGGGGCATTCGTACCGAGCGCCAATGCGGAAACCCCGCAGAGACAGGCGTCGGCGTAGAACATTTCGGTGCGCGTCAGGACCGATGCATCCGCCTCGCACCCTCCCGCGCCGGGCTTGTTCCAGATGAAGTCGAGGGCATAGTTTGCCAGGCCGAGAGCCTGATTCGAGTCGGCAGGGAGCGTGATCCGGGATTCGGCTGCTGCATCGGACATAGGGAACTCCGCGGCGTGGCTTGGACGGGAAGCGAAAACCTGCTGGCAACGGCCAGCGGGGCAGAAAGCGTAGCGGCTGGCGACAAGTGGGTTCATCCGGCCGAACGGGAGGAGACCACCCGAAGCAAGGGAGAGATGCAGGGAGGTGAAGCCCTTATAACCTTCAACTTCATAAAGATTTGCGGCCCTTGGACAGGGATCTTTCCCTGACTGTGATGCGCGTCCCTCGACATGCCGACTTAGACACTACTCGTCGGAGGAATCGCTATGTCGGCCATCGCAGAACCGATTGTCGGTGCACAACAACCTGACCCACCAGCGCAGCGGTTTCTACCGGTGCACATCGATTCGCTGGATCCGCAGGTCCTGGATATGGACCTGTGGCTGCGGCATGAGGGTCAGCCCGCGCCCGCGCTGTACCGCGCAGCGGGGCTTGAGGTGACGCTCGGCGAGCTGCAACGACTGAAGGATCAGCGGATCCAGTATCTGCATATTCCAGCGCATCAGCACGCGATCTATCGGCGGGTGCTGACCAAGCGCCTCGATGGAATCTTTTCCGATCCTGACAAGGCCGAGGCCGAGCGTGCCCGCATCATCCGGGACAACTGCTCCAAGATGATCGAGGATGTTCTCCTGCTGCCCGGTCAGACGGAGCCCATCGAAACGATCTCGGAAATCAGCCGGACATTCCAGACGTGGGTCGCCAAGGACGAGAAGCAGTTTGGTTATCTGCTCGCGATGTCGTCGCACGACTTCTACACCTCTACACACATGGTGAACGTGGGCGTGGGGTGCGGGCTGCTGGTCCGGGCGCTGCGCCCGACAGACGAATCCCTTTTCACGATCGCCGTGCAGGGTGGCCTGCTTCACGATGTCGGCAAGCGGAACATCTCGGCGGAGCTTCTGAACAAGTCCGGCAAGCTCGACCCCGATGAGTGGGAAGTGCTTCGCCGACACCCGGTGGTCGGCTTTGAGGAACTGTCCACGCACGCATCGATGCCGCCCGCCGTGCTCGAGATGACACGGGACCATCACGAGCGGCTCGACGGCAAGGGATATCCAAACGGGATCTTCGCCGATCAGATTGGGTTTCTGGCCCGCGTGTGCTCCGTCGTCGATGTCTTTGATGCGCTCACCGCGACGCGGCCCTACCGCGGCCCGACGCACCCACGCGACGCCCTGAAGCTGATGACCGATGGCGTCGGCACGCAGTTTGACCGCGGGATCTTTGAGACCTGGAAGGAACTGGTCGAGAAGCTCATCGAGAAGGACCCTGCTCGGACGGGAGATGTGGTGGAAGGGGTGATGTCGGCGGATCTGACGGATCTGATCGCGCAGGCGCCCCCGGGTTTGGCCAATGCGCCGCTGCAAACGACCGGCCCGGGAGTCGGAGGTGTCGGTGCAGCCGGATCAGACAATCGGCGGAAGTTCGAGCGGTTCAACTGCAGTAACGTGGCAAAGGCGAGGTTTGTCGAGCAAAGCCGACCGCACCCCGTGGTGAAGGGGGAGCCGTTCACGGTGCGGATCGTCGACATCAGTCGTGGCGGCGTGTGCGCGGAAGCCGACTGGTCGTTCGCCAAGGGCGAACTGCTGCACCTGAGCATTCCTGCGGCCGCGGGCAAGTCGCTCAGTCGTTACGCGCGGGTTGCGAGCGTTCGTTCGGGAAAATGTGGCAAGTGGCTGATGGGCTTGAGCTTCGTCGAGCCGCCGAAGGCCTGACTCATCTTCAACCAGAACGAGACGGCTTGCCTGCCCCGAAAAGCTGGCAGCGTTTTCATCTTGGGTTCATGCTGTGCTTTGAACTTCGCGAGATGCTGTACGTACCACGAAGAGGGGAACGTAACAGGAGGGCGTCGAATGTCTACACACACAGATGCAGCACGCATGTCCTCATTTGGTGGGGAAGAGCGCGACGCGAATCCCGGCCGCGTGACGCGCGTACGTTCGGCGGTGGATGCACCCCCGCCCTCGACATCGGAGATCGAGCCTGAGTTGGTTGCCGAGCATCAGCAGAACATGCCGGAGGGTGAGGGCGCGATCATCGAGGAACGCAAGCTGCTGCCGTGGGTCATGGCCGGTCTGGCGACTTTTGTGCTTGTCGCCGGCGCGCTCATGATCGGGTTGCGATTCGGCTGGATTGCCGCGGGAATGGGAATCATCTGGCTGCTCATGGGCTTTGCAGTCTCCTGGAGCGTGGTGTGGGGCGCAGGACTGCTCCGGGCACGCGATGAACAAATTGTTGAAAAGAAGGTCGAGCGGGGGCAGGTGCCCCCGCCTCCCGGGCGCGTGGGCTAATAGCTCAAGCCGCGGCGGCCCCGGCGTTGCTCGTCGGCTTGTCATCGTCAACACGGACCCGCGGCAGGGAGCCTGGGTACTCGCGCTGCAGAAACGCGATGAGCTTTTCGCGCAGCTCGCACCGCAGGTCCCAGGCCTTGGAAGCATCCGCTGCGCTCGCAAGCACACGGAGCTGCATCGCGCGATCGGTGGTATCTGTCACGGTCACGCCGATCACCCGCCCGTCCCAGTGCGCAGAGGCCTTGGCCAGACGCGAAGCTTCTTCGCGGATGCGATCGACGGGGACGGTGTAATCCGTCCAGACAAAGACGGTACCAAGAATCTGCGAGGTGCGTCGTGTCCAGTTCTGAAACGGTTTCTCGATGAACCACGAGAACGGGACAAGCAGCCGCCGGTCATCCCAAACGTGCACCACGACATAGGTGGCAGTGATCTCCTCGATGCGACCCCATTCTCCTTCGATGATCACCACATCGTCAAGGTTGATGGGCCCGGTCAAAGCGATCTGCAGACCGGCGATGAAGTTGCCCAGTGTTCGCTGGGCGGCGAAGCCGACGACGAGGCCCGCGATCCCTGCTGATGCCAGCAAACTGGTCCCGAGCTGCCAGACGGAGGGGAATGTCATGAGCGCGGCGGCGATGCCGATCACCCAGACGACAGCGGACAGGATGCGGCACACGACGGTAATCTGGGTATGAATGCGCCGGGCGCCGAGGTTGTCATTCACGTCGACATCAAACTGCCGGAGATAGGCCCGCACGGCGATCCACATGAACCGGACGGCCATGAACGTGAGCGAGAGAATCAGCAGAAGCGAAAAGGCGTGAGCCAAGCCTTCCCGCAGCCCCGTGGCGGCCTCGAGCTTTGGCAGCAGGAACAGCCCCGTCAACGCGGCAAACACAAACTGCGACGGGAGCCGCATCCGCTTGAGTGTGGACTCGTCCACATGCTTGGCGCGCCGGGATGCCGCGAGAACGATGTGGAACGTCACGGCGTGGATGATCAGCACGACCGCGATGGCCGCCAGCAGCGATCCGAGCACGACCGCCGCATCCCACAGGGAAGTCGACGGGACATTCAGTTGCCGCAGCGAGGAAAAAAGGGCGCCCCCCCGGTCAGCGGGAACCGCCACGGCCGCGCCACTGATGAGGTGCGTGAACATGGTCCATCCTACCACCCATATCCGTTCGGGGGGCCGAGGTCCGCTGCGCGGTCGCCTAAGATGAAGTTCAGTTTCATACACGAAACCACGTATCCAACGCGGAGGCCTCATGCCGAGTCAGCCTGTCATTCTCGCCGCCAAGCGCACGCCGATTGGAAAGTTCTTTGGAGGACTCTCCAAGGTGCCCTCGCCTATTCTGGGTTCGTATGCGATCAAGGCCGCGCTTGAGTCTCTCGGCGGGGTCGAGAAAATCGGCTCGCAGATCGACGAGTGCATCATGGGGTGCGTGCTGCAGGCGGGCCTGGGCCAGAACCCTGCAAGGCAGGCGGGGCTGAAGGCGGGCCTGCCGGACACCCTGAATGCGCAGACGATCAACAAGGTGTGCGGATCGGGCTTGCAGGCGGTGATGCTCGCCGCGCAGTCGATCAAGGCTGGAGATAACAATCTTGTCGTGGCCGGCGGGTTTGAGAACATGACCGCCGCGCCGCACTTTGCGCGCGTTCGCGAAGGTGTGAAGTACGGCCCGGCGACAATGGAAGATCATATGGCCTACGACGGCCTGCGCTGCGCGTTCGAGGCGTGCGCGATGGGGAACTCCGCCGACCATATCGCCAAGAAGTTTGAGATCAGCCGCGCGGAGCAGGACCGCTTTGCGGTGCAGTCGCACCAGCGTGCGGCGGAGGCGACCAAGCAGGGCTGGTTCAAGAGCGAGATCGTGGCGCTCAGCGGGGAGCAGTGCCTCGACAAGCGATCGCCGGGTGTCGCGGCGGATGAGGGCATCCGCGCGGAAACCACGCTCGACGCGGTGGCGAAGCTGCGGGCTGCTTTCACGCCAGACGGGTCGGTGACCGCTGCCAACGCTTCACAGATTTCCGATGGTGCCGCGGCGATTGTGGTTGCCAGCATGGCGGCAGCAGAGAAGCTGGGCGCGAAGCCGATCGCCCGTATCGTCGCATACCACACGTCGGGCGTTGCGCCCAAGGACATCTTCGCCGCGCCGATCGAGGGCATTGGCGGTGTGTTGAAGAAGGCCAACCTGAACGCCAAGGACATTGATCTCTTTGAGATCAACGAGGCCTTTGCGGCGCAGGTGCTGAGCAATCTGAAGGGACTGAAGGCCGCGGGACACGAGATCCCGGAGAGCAAGCTGAACATTGCAGGCGGTGGGATTGCCCTGGGGCATCCGATCGGCGGCTCGGGCGCACGCGTGTTGACGACGCTGATTCACCAGTTGCACCGCACCGGTGGGAAGCGTGGCGTCGCGGCCCTTTGTCTAGGCGGTGGCAACAGCGTGGCGATGGTGATCGAGATCTGATCAGCGCCCGCGAGGACGATGAGAAAACAAAGAGGGCTCGGAGCGTGTCTCCGGGCCCTCTGTATTTGTTGAGAGAATAATGTTGATCAGCGACGGCGCCGGCGCGCAGCGAACAGTGCGGCGGCCAACAGTGCGCCGGCTCCGGGTGCCGGGACGACGATGAAGTCGAGTTGATAGTTCGTGAGCGACGGACCTGCCTGCTGAAGCCAGAACGTGTATGTCCCGGCGGGCAGCGGGGGGGTGAAGCCGTCTGCCCCGAAGCCCTCGCCCATCGCGGGAAGGATGTCGCTGCCATCGGGGAATGCGAAGGGGCCGAAGTGGGTCCAACCCAGCAGGCCTTCTGCGCTGAAGGCGTCAGGGTCCACGGTCATCTGGGCTCCGGCCTGAACCGCGGCGAAGGCCACTTCATCCGCGCCGACATACGAGACCTGGATGATCGCCGAGAGCGTGAAGCCCGCTGGGATGGTGAGTGCGACAAACTCACGGTCGCCCTGCGAGCTGGTTGCCAGCAGCGAGTTTGCGCCCGGCGAGAGGATGTACGCAGTCGGCGTGAATCGATCGTCGGACAGGTCGCCGTGAAGCGATTCATCGTGAATGACATCCGCGTGCGAGCAGGTTGCCGCGGCGGCGATGGTGAATGACAGGAGGTACGGTCGGAAGGACATGTTGCAGACTCCCTTGTCGGGGCCGCGGCTGGCGGCACCCGTACAGGGGCAATGTCGCGGGAGGCACAGGTGCTTGCAGTCGGGGCTCAGTTTTTGTCGAGCTGCCCAATGGTGGACTTAGCCTCGTGGGGTTGTGTCAATTTGGGCAAGCTGCTCGCCTCGATCGCGTGCGGCGACGATGGCCCGGCAGACCGTGTCGAGCAACCCTGCCTCATCCAGCACGTCGATGGCCGCGGCGGTTGTTCCGCCCTTGCTCGTGACGCCCGCACGCAAGCTGTCGGGCGAAGCGGCGGGGGAGGATGAGAGCAGGCTTGCGGCCCCGAGAATCGTGCTTCGGACGAGCCTGTCGGCGGTGGTGTGGTCGAATCCGACAGCTTGAGCCCCGTCGATCATCGCCTGCGCGAGGTAGTACAGGTATGCAGGCCCTGACCCGACAATGGCCGTCGCCGCGTTCATCATGGATTCTTCGATGCGACTGGCGGTACCGATGGCGGCGAACAGCAGCTCCGCTCTGGCCAGATCGGCCTCGACTGCACCGGGGCCGGAGGAAATGGCTGAAGTGGCGAGCCGTACGGCCGCGGCGGTATTGGGCATGACCCGCACCACGCGGACCTGATCGCCCAGCGCCATCTGGATGGCCGCGGCGGCGGTCCCGGCGAGGATGCTGATTGCGAGCGTTGGTCGCGCTGCCAAGTGCGGCCGGAGCTGTTCAGCGAGCCCTCCGAACGACTGGGGCTTGACGGCGAGCAGGATGGGCCAGGCGCCAGCGAGTGCTACTCGGTGTTCGCTGGTGACGCGGATGCCCATCGCCTGAAACAGATCGCGGCGATCGGAACTGGGATCACAGACGATCAGCGTGGAGGCGTCGAGAACGCCCGCCGCCAGCCCGCCGCGGAGGATGGACTCCGCCATGGTGCCCCCGCCCAGGACGGCCAGGGGCCCGAAAGTCTGTGGGATCATGGTCGTATACTTGTCCTCCGGCGGAGCTCCGGCGAACCCACCGCCGCGAAGAAAGCCAGTTCAGGAGCGAGAGACCGCATGGCATCCTACTACCAGCTTGAGTTTGAGAAGCCCGTGGTTGAGATTGAGCGGCAGATCGCTGAGGTCGAGCTGAAGCTTAAGAAATCCCAGGCCCGTGAAGCATCGGAAGCGATTGAGACTCCGGCCTATCCGGGCATCGATGTGGCGGTCGAGCTCGACGCTCCGACGGATGTATTGACCGAGGAGCTCGGTCGGTTGCAGGAAGCAAGAGAGGCGGCGCTCGAGCGTGTGTACGCGACCATGAGCCCGCGTGACACGGTACTGGTTGCCAGGCACCCCAAGCGGCCGCAGTCGCGTGATTACATCGAGATGATCTGCAAGGATTTCTGCGAGCTGCATGGAGACCGCCGCTTTGGCGATGACCCGGCGATGGTCGTGGGATTTGCGCGGATTGGATCCTCGAAGGTGCTGGTTGTGGGGCATTACAAGGGGCGTTCGACGAGGGAACGCATTTCGTGCCATTTCGGCTGCGCACACCCCGAGGGTTACCGCAAGGCGATGGCGAAGATGAAACTCGCGGAGAAGTTTGGTCTACCGATCGTCACGTTCGTGGATACGCCGGGTGCGTATCCGGGCCTGGGCGCTGAGGCACGCGGGCAGGCGGAGGCGATCGCCGTGAATCTGCGCGATATGAGCAGACTGAAAACGCCGGTGCTGAGCATCGTGATTGGGGAGGGTGGTTCGGGGGGTGCGCTGGGCATCGCCGTCGCGGATCGTGTCGCGATGCTGCAGTATGCGTGGTACTCGGTCATCAGTCCGGAGGGCTGTGCCGCGATTCTGTGGAAGCAGGCGAACGACCAGACTAACGCGCTCGCCGCGCAGGCGCTCAAGCTCACTGCCAAGGACAACCTTGCCTTGGGCATCGTCGATGCAGTGATTCCGGAGCCAGTCGGCGGGGCGCACCGCGACCCCAAAAAGGCCGCGCAGAACCTTGAGCGATGGATCACGGATCAACTGCACGAACTCAAGTCGGTGAATCCGGCGACCTTGCCAAGCAGCCGGTATGAGCGCTTCCGCAAGCTGGGGGCGTACACCGAAGTTCCGGCAGCCTGAGCGGTCGATCTGGCGATACTCGTTTAGGGGAGTGTTTGCAAGCGGTTCGTAATCGCCCTTTGACCATTCGACCCTGACCCGGTACACTCGTTGCCTTTTTCGCCTTGAGAACAGTGCTCTTGTGAGGCCCACAGTGGGCTTTTGAGCACGGCAGGGCCGGCGTCATGAGGGCTTCGACCGTGGCGAAGGCAAAGACAAAGCCAGCAAAGACGAGCAAGGCACCTTCCAAGCTTGCCAAGGAATCGGCGCAGAAGTCTGCGGCTTCGAATAAGAAGCCGGCGGTCCCTGCGAAGAAGCCTCTACCGGCTGCCAAGCCGGCCGGCAAGGCTCCGCCCGCCAAACCGGCGCCGGCCAAGGTGGCACCTGCGAAGCCCGCTCCGGTGAAGGCAGCGGCGGCGAAGCCCGCCCCGGCGAAGGCAGCGGCGGCTCCCAAAGGGTCGCCCGCCCCCAAGACTGTCCCGGCGAAGAAGCCAGCGGTGGCCGCGGCGATCATCAAGCCGACCACCCCTGCGAAATCCAGTACCCCATCTGTAGCGGAGTCGCCGGATAAGAAGCCGACGGGTCCGAAGGGCATCACCATCGTGAATCAGAAGCCGATGCGGAAGCCCAAGCCCAAGCCCAAACTCCAGATGCCGATCGCCGAGCCGTTGCTCAAGCCGGGTGGCAAGTGGAAGCCGCTGATCCCCTCAGGCCCCAAGGCCCCGCCGACGCAGACGGGCTTTGCGCCCTTTGAGACCGAGGATGACGGCAAGCCTGTGAAGGCGAAGCTGCCCAAGCGCGAGCTGGACCGGTACAAAGACATCCTCAAGCGCAAGCGCTCTGAACTCGTGGGCGATATCGCCACGATGGAAGAAGAAGCGCTGAGGCAGAACAGCGGTTCGCTGTCATCGCTGCCGCAGCACATGGCCGAGCAGGGCTCGGATGCGTCGGAGCAGTCGCTGTCGCTCGATCTGGCGCAGGTGGATCGCAACCTCATCCGCGAGATCGATGAGGCTCTGCACCGAATCGAGGCCGGTACGTATGGGATCTGCGAACTGACGCACAAGCCGATCAGCGCGGACCGCCTGGCCGAGTTGCCCTGGGCCCGGCATTCTATTGAGGCCGCACGCGAGCTTGAACGTCGTTCCTATCGCTCGTGAGCGACACCAGCGCCAATCCTCCTGCGGCCACTGCACTGCCGGCACCACCTGCGTGGAAGTCGCGTCGCGCCTGGATGGTCCTGCTCATCACCGCGATCCTTTCGCTTGTCACCGACCTTGGCAGCAAGTCGCTGGCGTTCAGGCATGTCGCCGGAACCCCTGTGCACATCGATCGCGCCGCCGTGCTCGATACCGCTCGCAAAGACCCGCGATTGATCAACACGCTCGTGCCCAATCATGAGCCCGTGGTGGTGATCCCCAAGCTCCTGCACTTCACGCTTGTGCTGAATCCAGGGGCTGTCTTTGGGACCGGTCCGGGCAAGCGATGGTTCTTCGTGGGCTTCACCATCGTCGCCCTGGGGTTCGGCTTCTTCATGTTTGCGAGGTGGTGCACCACCCGCGACGGCTGGGCGCATCTGGGGATCGGGTTGCTGCTGGGCGGAGGGATCGGCAATCTGTACGACCGCCTGGTCTTCGCCTGCGTGCGGGACTTCCTGCACCCACTGCCCGGCTGGCGATGGCCCGGAGGGTTCACGTTCCGCGGCACAGCCGAGATCTGGCCCTACGTCTCCAACGTGGCCGACGCCCAGCTTCTTGTCGGCATCGGCATCCTGCTGGTCTTTCTCTGGAAGAAAGACCACGCCTGATCCTCAGATTCATCGGATTCATCGGGCTCATCGGACTCATCGGGCGTGGACGGGCTCGCTGCCGACATTCGCCTTGGCGAGGATGCCGTCCATCATGCTGCGCACCTCGGTGGCCATCCGGGTATTGGGGAACTCGGCGATGATCCGCCGCCCCACAGCCGCGGCGACCGACCACCGGCGGTCATGCACGGCGATCTTGAACTGGGCACCCAGGTTCTCGCGGGCCTTGCCGATGACGCCGCGGGCAACCTCGCGGAACTCTTCGGCCTCGTGATCACTAAGGTAGTTGTCCAGTTCCTTGAGCAGCGCCATGGCCTCTTCGATACGGCTCTGATCGGCTGCATCCAGGAAGCGGCGTTCCAAGTCTTCCTTGTACACCTCGCGGGCCTGTGACACGCGCTCGCGAAGCCGCTCGACCTTGGGTGATTCGGGGAACAGCCGCTGGATCCGTCCGGATTCGAGCAGCGCGACATCCCACCGCCGCTGCACGATGAGCCCGTCGAGATGGGCGACCGACTCGCGGACGCGGTGCTCCTGCACCTCCGAGCGTGCCGCCTCAATGCGCCCGCGGAACTCTTCCGCATCCGCGAGGTAGCCGAACCGGTCGGCGAGTTCGCGGCAGAGCACCATCGCCGCGTCCCAGTTCTGAGCGCGGATGTCTTCTTCGATCGCGCTGCACAGCAGGTCCCTCTCCGCCCGGCGGTTCAGGACCCGCCGCGCATCATCTGAGAGCGAGGACTGCTGGTGCAGCAATCGCACCGCATCCGACATCGTTTCCATCGTCTTCACCAGGCGATCGTTGCCGGATCGCGCCCGGGAGAGCAGCATCCACGCCAAAGGTGCGTGCGTCAGGAACAGAAACAGCCCGACGTAGCCCGCAAGGCGAATCTCCACTGCACCCACAAAGCCCAGCCTGCCAGCACCGGCGATGATGAGCCCCACGCTCGCCACGAGCACGAAGGTGTAAGCCGCGGTTCCGAGGATGAGCGCCAGCGTGCCGGGACCGGCGGGGCCGTGCGTGGTGTTGTGTGCGGATGCATGATCCATTGGACGCTCCTCCGAAGAAATGCTGAAGGTGTATCGGGCGGTGGACAGTGGGGGGTGAATCAAGCGGTCGGGGTCAGCTTCCCTCTATTATTGGCCAATGACCACCAAGGATGCCCAATCAAAGTCCGGACATTTTCGCACAGCCGTTCGCGGCTGGTCTCTCGGTCCTTTCGACACCAACTGCTACGTGGTCACGGCCAATGGCACGGAGGCGTGCTGGATCGTCGACCCGGGTCTCGACCCGGCAGAAGTCATCCAGACGGTGCGGGCAGAGTCGCTGCACCCTGTGGCCGTCATCCTCACCCACGCACACCTTGACCACGTCGCCGGACTGCCACAGATCCTGCGGGCATTCCCGGGCATCGCGATCTTCGGTCATGAAAGTGAACGCGACTGGCCCGGCGATCCGGCCCTGAACCTTTCGGCTGGCTACGGCATTCCGATCAGCGTTCCCAATGCCACGGCCTTTGTCGGCGACGGCGAGGAACTCCGGCTGGGTGAGGATGTCTGGCGGGTTCTGCACACCCCCGGCCACTCTCCGGGCGGCATCACGCTCGTCAATGATGGCGCGGGCGCGGCAATCGTCGGCGACACACTCTTTGCGGGAAGCGTGGGGCGTTCGGATTTCCCCGGCTCCGATGAGGCGACGCTGCACGATTCGATCCGGAAGAAGCTTTACTCGCTCCCTGATGCGACGGTGGTGTACACAGGCCACGGCCCGAGTACGACCATCGGACGCGAGAAGCGGTCAAACCCGTTTGTTCGTGCGTAAGCCGTCTGGGCGGCGCGCGATCACTCGGTGGCGGCGCCGTGCCCGACGACCGGCTGGCCTCCGGTGGTGTTGACGGGGGTCATGGCGCTCAGGAGCTTCTGCGCGGCGACATTCTGCGGGTCACGATTGAGGGCCTCCTCGAGCGCGAGAATCGCATCGTCGCTGCGTCCAAGGTCCTCGAGCACCATTGCGGCCATGACACAGGGCGTCGGATCGGTGGCGGTGCGGCCGAGCGCTTCCTCCAGAGACTTGAGCGCAAGCTCGTTGTCGCCATCGAGGCGCGAGAGCATCGCACGCAGCATCCAGCCCTCGAAGCGGTTGGGAGCCAGCGCGAGGACGCGCTGCGAGGATGTTCGCAAGTTGACGCGGTCCTTCAGGTTCGCGGCCACGTTGCCCAGGTCGATCCAGGCGCGGACATCGCGCGAGCCTTCATCGTGCGTGGTCAGTTCCAGCAGTTCGGTGCGGGCCTCGACCGTCCGCCCGAGCGCGATCAGGCAGGTCGCCTTCATGTGCTGGAGATCGCGGCGTTTGCCGTTCTCCTTCTTGGCGGAAAGCCGCGTGATGTAGAACTCCGCCTCGCCGAACTGCCCGCACGCCATCTGCGCACGGATCAGGTCTTCGATGATTCCGCTGTCCTCGGGCGCCAGAGTCAACGCTTCACCAAAGAGCTGGGCACCGAGCTTCGGGTTGCCGCGGAGCATCGCCACGTGCCCCAGTGCCTGACGGACAGCGGGGTTATAGCGGAACTGTTCGCGGCCGTTGGTGAGCATCTGCTCGGCCTCATCAAGCTGGCCCATGACCAGCTTCATCTCGGCTGCGGCAACCAAATACTGCGGATTTGCAGGGTCGAGTTCCCCGGCCTTGGTGTAGCGAACGAAGGCTTCCTGCGGCTCATTGATGCGTTCGTGGATGATGCCCAGGAAGTATTGCGCGTCGAAGCTCTTCGGGTCGAGTTCCTCAGCGCGGACGAACGCTTCGCGTGCCTGTTCGAGTCGACCCTTTTCCATCAGTACGCGGCCGCGCAGGACGTGCGACTTCGCCACCTCGGAGTTGAGCGCCAGCGACTTGTCGATCGTTCGCATCGCCTTGTCGAGATCGCCCGCCAGGAACTGCTGGTTGGCCATCTGATACTCGGTGCCGCTCTTGAGCATCGACATCTTATCATTGGCCGCGGCGATGTGTTCCTTGGTGTACTTGCCGTGCCCGGCGCAGCCCGAGAGCGTGCCCGCGGCGAGGGCCAGCGTGAGCAAGGTCAGACGGGCGGGGCGGAAGGAGGTGGCGGTGGGCGAAGTCTTCATCTTGGTTCTCCGGTCGTTCCGAGAAGTCGATCGTTCAGGGCAGAAAGAAGGGGCATCGGTTTCCCGACGCCCCTTCGTGAGTGTGCTTATCGGTTGTTATTCGTTGATTCTGTGGGCGCGCCCGTTGTCTGGGTGGTGCCAAGGGTCTTCATGAACTCGTCCATCTCCGCCGTGTTGAACCCGAACCAGGCCGCCCAGCCGGCCTGATCGAACGTGCCACGGCCTGACTGCGCTGTCGCGTTGTCAGGGGTGGAGGGCGTAAGGGGCTTGTCGTTGAGATCAAAGCCCGCGGCCCAAAGCTGGCCGGTCTGGTGATTGAAGATCCAGCCGTAGTCGGCGTGGAACTTGGTGTCGGGGCTGGTGCCCATGACCACCTTGTTTGCGTTCTTGCCGCCGACATACTCGTTGGCGGGAAGCTTGGTGATCAGGTTCATGTCAATCAAGGGCTGCCAACCGTCGTTGCCGCCGTTGCCCAGTTGGGGTACCTCGCCGTCACGCATGACCGTGTAGATCTCCACCTGGCTGCGGAGCGACTTGAGATTCGTCTGGGTGAGGCCCGCGGCGGCTTCCTTCTCGACGGCGGTCGTCGCGATGGTGCGGGGAGGCGTCGATGCCCGCGTGTCAGTCTTGCCGGCCTGCGCGGTGGCAGCGCCGCGGGTGCTGGTGGTGGCGTTGGTCGTGGTGGTGTTCGTCGAGCTGTTGCGCGAGGCCGAGGACATGAACGAGCGCTCGCCGGTGTTCATGCTCGACCCGCCCTTGCCGCCCGTGGGCTCCTGGGGGATCTTCTTGTGATTCCACGGAGTGCCATACTTGGAAGGCTCCGTTGCCGGGGTGATCTCGTTGAGCTTTGAGGCACGCCGGGTGGCCTCGGCGCCAACCATGCCGTCCAGCAGGCTGGGGTTCGGCCACACTTCACGCTCGGAGGTGATCTTCTCGCGGATCTGGTAGACAGACGGCTGGTGCGGATTAAGAGCAAGGGACCGCTGTGAAAGCCAAAGTGCCTTCTCGGTGTCGCCATCGCGTGCGGCCCGTTCGGCCTCGACGTTCAGGGCGCTGGTCATCCGCTCGCGGCTCCAGGGCAGCAGGCCCTGACGCGTGCCGGCGCGGATACGTTCGATATCGCCCTCGGCCTGGGCCGCGGCGGATGCGATCGACGCATCGCTCACGATGCTCGGGGTGATCATGAAGATGATCTCCGAGCGCGTGGTGCTGTCGTCGTGGCCACGGAATGCGGCGCCGATGATGGGGATGTCGCCCAGGAAGGGGACCTGACGACGGGTGAAGGTCGAGTTCTCGCTGAACAGGCCGCCCAGCACGATCGTCTGCCCGTCGCGGACGTTGACGTTGGTGGTGAGCTCCTGTGTGATTTCATCGGGGATCGTCACCGCGACGCCGCCCGAATCGGTCACCGTGCGGATGTCCGCGATCGAGACCTGCGGCTTGAGTTCCATGCGGATGTTGCCGTCATCGGAGACGAACGGGCGGAAGTAGAGCTGGGTACCCGTGTCGAGGAACTCAACCGACTGCGTCGTGCTCGTGTCGGTCGCGGTCGTGCTGAGATATCCGACGCGCTTGCCGACGAGCACACGTGAGGGCTGACGGTTGAGGGCAAGGATCTTGGGGTTTGAGAGCACGACGGTGTCCGTTACCTGGTCGAGCATCTTCACGAAGATCGAGACGTCACCGGTCACGATGCCGGCCTTGAAGGTGCCGGGGCCGGCGGTGTTGCCGGGGGTGGAGCCGATCGCCATGCCCTTGTTGTCAGCGGGGGAGAGGCCCTGGCCCGTCGCGCCTGTGCCGCCGCGGATCAGGTTGTTCGCGGCGGAGAGGGGGCCGCCGATGTTGATGAAGTCCGAGAAATCCATGTCCGCGATGATCGAGAAGTCGACACCGAAGGCGTTGGCCTCGGTCAGCGAGCACTGCAGGATCGTCGCCTCGACGAGCACCTGCTGGGGCTTGGTATCGAGCTGGGTAAGCAGCGTCTCGATCGCGCCGATGTGCTCGGGGTAGTCATAGATCACGAGCGTTGCCGACAGGGCGTAGTCGTCCTTGCCGACCGGCGCCTTGTCGTTGATCACAAACTCCTTCGAGGACTTGTTCACCTGGATCTCGCCGCCGTCCTTGGACAGCAGCATGGAGACGAACTCCTTGGCGTCCTCGGCGTTGAGATAGTTCAGGCGAACGACCTTGTACTCGCGCTTCAGCAGGGCCTTCTGCCGCTGGGCATACTCCTCCTGCGTAAAGACGTAGATGAAGTTGCCCTGCACGACGTAGTTCCACCCGTTGGGATAGAGGATCGCCTCGAGGGCCTGGTCGAACGTGGCGTTCTTGATCGTGGCCGACACCTTGCCGGTCACGTTCTTGCTCAGGACGATGTTCCGCTCGCTCTGGAACTGGAGCATCTCGAGCACGCTCTCGATGTCTTCGTTCTTCACGGCCATGTCGACCGTCTGCTGGTCGGTGACTTCGACCTTCATCTTTTTGTCGCCGGAGCGATCCGGCTTCATCGGATCGCGAACCTCGGGCTGGGCTGCGTCGGTCTGTGCGCTCGCCACGCACGGAACGCAGGACAGCACGAGTGAGGCCGCGGCCACTGCGGGCAGTTTGCCGCAACGGGCCAGGATCTCGCCGGGGGTACTCAGACGACGGATCGACATTGGAACTCTCCTGGGAGCCGACGCCGGGTTGGTTGTGGCCGGTCGATCGGTCGTGTGCACAAAGGTCTTCCGCCGCAAGGGGTTACGGCGAAGCAGCGAGGGGAGAGTCGGCACCTTTTCCGCGCGACTTTGGGCAACATCATCGTCGTCTGACCTTTCGCGCGGGCTGGGTAAGTGGTGCCGCTTGAAAGGGGGGCAAAGACCGTTTGTGAGGACTGCTCAATAACCCGGCCATCAACTTGGCTGCGCGAACGACACAGCGTCAGCGGGATCGGCGCGAGTTTGCGCAGGCTCCGTCCATTTGACGCCATGCAGCGCCACGCACGCGCGACCACAGCCCGCGGTGATCGCAGCGGGTGCGATAACGCGAACCACGCAGCCGCGGAGTTGGCGAGAGGAGAGTGTCGGCTGGGGGCGGGGGGGGTAGGAGAAGTCAGTCGAGCGTTGTTTCGCCCGAACTCATCGCGTCGGCCGTCGCGGCTCGCGTTTCGGCCTTCGGGGTCGCGCGACCGGCCTGCCGGGCATGGGGCTCGGCGATGGCCGTCTTGGGGTAGTTGGTGACCAGCAGCAGTCGGGACCAGATCAACAACCCGAAGGCGACGCACGCGACGCCAAGGAGCGTCACACGGAAGCGATTCAGGAGCGGCAGAGACCGGCCGTCCCGGGATGCAAAACTGGGAGTCGAGTGATTCGACATGGGTGCCTCCATGTGTGAAGATCGTTGAAGTCTCGCGGCAGAATGCCGGCGAGAGAGAATCAGGGTTCAACTTCGGGCGGTGGGACGACTTCTGGCGCGACCGCTGCGACAACCACGCGTCCGGTGAACGGCTCTACGCGGATGTCGAAGGTCTGTCCAGACCCGATGACGCGGATCGTTCCGCCGTTGCCGGGGATCGCGCCGGCTGCGTCGGCCACGGGCCCGCCCATGCCGTCGAAGATAAGCGTGTTGGTCCCGCTGAACGCCGCGGAAGTGATGCGGGCCTCGCCGAACTTGGCGTCGCGGAAGTCGACCAGGTATCGCCCGTCGGCCTTTGAAGGGTCGAACATGGTGTTGGCGACGGGGTCGACCGTGTCGCCTGGGACTTCGACCAGCGCGTAGCTGGAAGTTTCGACATCGAACACCATCGCGCGGCGCTCCTGGAACGCCACCGCTTCGGCCTGGATGAACGTGATATCCGAAACGATTGTGCGGACCGCGGCCTGCACCTTCAGAATGCCCGTCTGACCCATGGAGGGAATGACCAGCGCACCGGCGATCCCCAGCACCACAATCACGACGAGAATTTCAAGCAACGTAAAGGCGCGCCCGGCATTCCGCATGATGCGGGAGGCCGGTCGCGGCTTGCTGGATACACGATTCAAACCAACGACGGAACGCATACACAACTCCGGTGGTCGGTTCGGGTCCGTGAGCGAGTCCAAACCTTCAAGCCCTTTCAGGGCTTCGCGGGCGGGGGCGGCGACATGGCGGGCATCTCCGTGACCTTCACGTTGATGCCGCGCTCAAGCTTGGACTCGATGCGAGCCAAACGCTCGTTGATCAGCTTGAGCTGCTCGAGCTGCTCCTTACGCTGCTGCGCAGCGTTGAAGGGCGTTTCGGGTTGATACGCGGCGTTGGCCGTGGCAGGGCCGGCGACGTTGGAGTCGCCCAGTTGAGAGACCACCAGCATGCCGACAAAGACGGCCGCGGCGGGAACAAGGGCTGAATATCGCTTCGTGGTACGCATCGGGCTTCTCCTGACGGGCCGGGCGACGGTGTGTCGCTGCCCACATCACACTATCGGCTGCTCAGGTCCGCGTCTGTCGCCCAGTTCAGGGCCTCGGCAGCGGATCGTCATCGCCATTGAAGCCCGCGGCATAGACCTCACCGTTATTCGGGTCATAGATCCAGCCATAATCCGTATGGAAAGCGGCGTCGGGGACTGCATCAGGAACCACCACGATCACGCGGGCGTTGGCGCCGCCAATCCAGGCGTTGACCGGAGGGGCCTGAAAGTGATCATCGCTGACCAGTTCGCCCCAGGTCCCGTTTCCGTCTTCAACAGTGGGAAGGGCGTCGCCATGCCGCGCCTTGTAGACGCCGATGTGCCGCCGCAGCTTTTGAAGCTCGCTGTAGGTCGTTGTTGCGGCCGAGTCCTGAACGGTGCTGTTGAACGCAGGCACGACAATCGCGGCAAGGATCCCCAGGATCACCACCACGATCAGGATTTCTACAAGCGTGAACGCGCGAGTCGACGTTATACGCATACGTAAGGCTCCGGGCTGACTCCGAACGGCGGCCGTCCGCTCCAAGGAACTCAGCCTCCCTGCAATGCGTTCGGCCTCCTCTCGGAGGCCGAACGCGGATCGATTCGTGCGGACCCGATTCTCGGTCTCGGTGTCCGTCAAAGTTCAAGAGGCCTTAGTCGATCGGACGCCAGGGGATGCCGGCGTTGGCCGAGTCGGGAATGCGGTGATCCTCGTTGAAGTACGCGGCCTCGATCAGGCCGGCGCCGGTGACCGCATCGACGGTCCAGATCCAGCCCACGTCCGCGCCGTCGGCAGCACCGATGGCCGAAGCGCTGGTGCGGGGATTCACGGGAGGGGTGCGCATGTAGTCAGCACCGACGAGGTCGTCCCACGTGCCGGCATCAAGCGACGGGGGATAGGTGCCGTTGTTGCGGACGCGGTAGAGCTCGATCTGCGACCGGATGGTCTGCAGCTGAGTCTCCACGTTACCGACCTGCGCATCGGCGCTCGCGTTCGTGAACTGCGGGATCACGATCGCGGCGAGAATGCCCAGGATCACGACGACGATGAGAATTTCAACAAGCGTAAAGGCCTTTGACACGCGGTTTCGCATACAGGAGTCTCCTTCAAACACATTTGGACACACACACTTGCAAGTCGTTCGGGCCACACATGCCCGACGGGGGTGCTTTTCACTCAGAGGCACCGACTTGGCGCGGGAACGCGATGCCCGGCACCAGTATCGGTGGGCTACTGCCCATGTTGATTCATCGACTCCCCTGCCTTTGGGATTGATCTCGCGGCCGCTCGCTCCGCCCCGACCGGTGCATCTATGACGGCGGGGAGATGTGCGCAGCGCGGACCGCGCATGGCCGGGTAGCCGTGCCGTGAGTTATCAGCATCAACCCAACGAAAACGGCCCCGGAGTGAACCGGGGCCGCGATCAATCATTCAGGAGGTAGGTGATGTTCAGCGGGAGCCGACTTCCTTGCGGCCGAGAATCAAGGGCACGAGTTCGGCATTGGGAAGGTTCAGAGCCCCCATGAGTGCCGCGGCGGCGGTCGCCTCCGCGTTCTCGCCGGTTGTCACCAGTTCACGCAGGGCGTTCACATGACGGGTTTCCAGCAGGTTGCCGTTTCGCTTGGCAGAGCCGGCAACCTTGCCCAGCAGCACAACGCGCTGCTCGCCGGATGCTGCCATTGCGGCGTCCATGAGGGCCTGCTGCGAAGCTGGGGTGTTGACGAACGCGAGCACTTCGGCGATCTCTTCACGCATCTCGCCACGGTTCTCGTTGAGCGCGGTGATCAGCGGTCCGGAAGCTTCGGAGACGCTCAAGACCGTGTTGCCCGACACCGCGAGATCGCGCAGCACACTCACCGCTCGCATCTTGTAGTCGGTGGCTTCGTCTTCGGAGATGGATCCGCCGATCGCGCGGACAAGCAACTGCTCGCTTGCCTCGCCGATCTCGGCCTGATTCATGCCGATGCGGCCGACGCGGATCGAGGGATCATCGGCGTACTTCTGCGAGAGTTCCTGGTACCCGGCAGAGCTTGCCATCGCCATGATCGGCGCCGCGCGGAGCTTGGCCCGGCCGCGAGCCTCGGCGATGACGGCCTGTGTCCCATTGGTTGTCAGGTCCGTGACGATGAGGTCGACGCCCGGGATGTCCGCGATCGCCTGCTCGAGGTCGATCAACTGAGAAGCGGGACGGACATCCTTGTATCCCTTGGCCCGAAGGATGTCGGCCAGCGCGGTCTGCTGCTCGGCTGTTGCGGCGATGACCAGTGCGTAGCGTGCGCCGGCATCCCGGATTGCGCTGCCCAGCAGGGGGACAACACGGTCGGACGCCTCAAAGCCCTGCCGCGGCCCGGCCGCGCCAAGGGCGATCGCGGCGTCATACTGCACGCGACGGCTGGGGTAACGCAAGGCCTCGAGCAGGGATCGGCGATCGGCGCCCGACCAGAGCTGCGAGCCGCCTGCGGTCTGCTCGATCGCCGCGATCGAACGCCTTGCGAGGGGGGTGTCATTGCTATCAAGAGCGCGGCCGAGAACCCGCTGGCTGGGCCCGTTGCCAGCGGCCACGGCGTAATACATCGCCTCGCGACGATCATCGCCGTATGCGGGATTCGTATACCCCTCCGGCCCGTCGATCTCGCGGGAGAAGTTCGACGCAAGCCAAAGGCTGATCGCCCCGGCATTCCCCGAATCCAGCTGCAGGGCCCGCTCGGCGTGGCGCATCGCCATTGCCTCGTGGAAGACCGAGGTATCGATCGGATCAAACAGCAGGCCCGCACCCGGGTCGTACGTCCACCACAGCTGGTTGGGCTCGCCGGCGAAGTTGGTCAGGCTCATTGACTCGGTGTAGTAGTCGTTGCCCAACATCTCGTAGCGGGCCGCGAGCGTGACGTCGTCGTTCACCGCGCCGGTGATTTTCCTGATCGCATCTTCCGCGGCGACCTTGACGGCATCGACCTGCGTGGTTGCGCGGACGTCGTAGAGGAAAGGGACCGAACTGGAGTAGGGGATGTCGCGCAGAACGTTGATCACCGTTTCCTGCGAAACCGGGTCGAGTTCGCTCATGGCGGTGGTGAGCGGAACAACAGACTGACGGCCCATGTTCACGAGCAGTGTCCGCACTTCGGCCTGGAGCTCGGCGTTCTCCCGCTGGATCAGGGCGCGGAGCAGTTGTGGCAGCGCGTACTCGCCGGCCTCGGCCAGACGCTGACGGGCGAAGGATCGCGCACGCTGCATTCCGGTAAGGTCGTTGATGCTCTTGGCGATTGCCTCGGGGTCGCGAACGACGGCGCGCTTGCCTTCTTCAAACAGCCGCAGGAGCTTGCCAGCGGTCATTTCGAGTTCGCGGTAGCGAAGGCCCTGGATGATCGCCCGCTCAAACTTCGACACGCCGCCGCGGGAAGTCTCCACGAGGTTGACGAAGTCGATCGCCGACAGGTTCTTGTCGAGGAGCGAATCGCCCCATTGTGCGGCGAGCGTGGGGTTGTCGATGAGCGTGTTGTGCGTGAAATCTTCGAGCATCTGCTCGTTGGTGGGCTCGCGATCGGCGGGCTGCTGCGCCTGTGCGGCGAGTGGCAGAAGCGTGCCGGCAACCGCGGCCATCGCCAGCGGCAGACATGCCGCGAACGTCAGGCCGGAGCGGCGAAAGGCAACGAGGCGATGGATGCGTTCGGACACAAGCTGCTCCTTCAAGGATCAGTACAAGATTGTGGATCGGGCGCGAAAACGAGGCAAGATGAACACACCGTTCGCCGGGACCAATCCCGTACGGACGCCGCCCGCCCCCGGATGCAGATCGGGGGCCGAGCCAAAGGTTGAGGGCGGTAACGTAACGCCCCAGCAGCGGGGATGTCAACGCGGGGAAACAAGTTGCTCTCGGAACAGCCTCCCCCGCATCAGGGAAGGGCTCTGCCCAACCACCCCAAAAGGCCCCCCGCAGGCCGCGGCGGCAGCCGAGCGCGACCGGCACAGTCCGAATAGGCGGTACCTCCGCGACCAACGGGTTTAAGCGTCAAGACCCATCCAAAAGGAGTCGATGGCATTGCAGACTGGTCGCCATTGTCAGGCGGTAGGTCCGTGTGTTCCCCTAACGAAGCGAGGGCGTAGAGATGCTGCCGTTCGACAAAGATGTACTTACCACGGGCGAAGTGGCCAAGATCTGCAATGTCGCTCCTCGGACGGTCTCCAAGTGGTTCGATACCGGCCAGCTCAAGGGCTATCGGATTCCCGGTTCCAAGGACCGCCGGATCCCGGTATCTCAGCTCGTACGGTTCATGAAGGAACACGGGATCCCGTTTGACGGGGTCACGGGCGGGAAAACCCGCATCCTGGTGGTGGATGACGAAACCGAGGTCGTCGAGGCGCTGGGCAAGGCCCTCGCCGAGCAGGCGAACTATGAGGTCCGCACCGCCACGACCGCCTTCGAGGCCGGCATTGAGTGCGAGCGGTTCAAGCCGCATGTTCTGCTGCTCGACGCCCACTTGGGCGGGGCGGAGGCCAAGGCACTGGCAGGGCTTGTCCACAAGGACGATGACCTGCAGCTCACCAAGGTCATCGCCATGAGCGGTCAGATGACTGAGGGGCAGCTTCAGGGCCTTCGGACGCAGGGCTTTGACAGCTATCTCCGCAAGCCGTTCGCGGTGCGGCAGGTGATCGAGGCGATCGAGCACTCGACGAACCTGGTGCACTGAACGGTTTGAACAATCCAGAATGAACTTCTCAGGCCCCGTGTTCAAGGACATGGGGCCTGTGTCGTTTTGGTCGCGGTATTTCAGAAATCTCGCCGCACAAAGATCACGGTCGCGGCTCCGAGGATCAGGAACTCGAATGCGAGCGAGGTGCCGATTACCCACGTCAAAGAACGATTGTTCAGAGCCTCTTCGGAACTGGCCGCGTCCTCATCTCCGCTGCTCTCGACGATGAGCTTCAGGAGCCCCTCCATGTCCTCTTTGTCAACGACGAAGCGCTGAAACAGGCGCTTGGTCTCTCCGGTCTTGGGGAGGACTGCGTTGATCGCATAAATGCGGCGGTGCCAGGTCGTTGTCGAACTCGACCGCTCACGCGTTGGCTCGACCTCGGTCTCCAGCCGCTCGATCTGCCGCACAACCTGGGTCCGGTTCCGCAGCAGCGATGCCGACCCGCCAGAGGCATCGATTTTCCCCAGCAGCGCCCGCCCCGCTTCCAGCAAGTTTCGGCCGGCGCGTCGAGACCCGCGACGTTGCTCCGGTGGCGATCCATCCGCGGCCGGTGTCGGGGGTGCCGCGGCGGCAACCGGCCCAGCCTCAGTTGGCGATGACGCATTCTCAACCGTGACGGTCGCCTCCGTCGAGGCCGGGAGCGATGGGGCGTCAGACGGTTGCTCGGCCAGCGCGGCGGGGTCAACGCCCATGTCGCGCAGCTGAATGTCAATCGATTCGAGTGTTTCCTTGAGTGTGTTGATCTGCCCATCGATGCGTTCCACCTGCTGCTCCTGCCGCAGGCGTTGATCGAGCATGAACTCCTCAACACTCGCCGCGAGCCAAGAGGCCAGCCACACGAGGATGGTGGCCAGAAGGGCCAGAAGCGTCGACCGGGTCAGCATGCCGACGAGTGCGCAAACGCTAAAGAGATAGCTGAAGAACAGCACCATCAGCGGGATGGCCATGAGCGGGCGCGCATCCCAAACTCCTCCACGAAGGCCGATGACCAGGATCGCGCCAATCGAGAACACCGCCGCCTGCAAGGCCACGAACATCAGGCCCGCGGCATACTTCGTCAGGAACAGTCGCGCCCGGCTGATGGGCTTGGAGAGCACAAGCTCGACCGCGCCGCCCGAGACCATTTCCGGGATCATTCCGGCCGTCGAGATGAGCGCGAGGATTGTCGCGCCCCAGGCCAGCCAGAGGTTGATGCCGAACCACGAGAACAGAAACTTATAGAAGCCCGCCGGCGTAACCGCCTTGGTCGAGAGGAATGGGATGTCTGCGGTCAGGCCGAATGCCCCGATCCCGCGTTCGTTGTTGCTGGGGATCGCGATTGCTGCAACCACCGCGATCGACAATGCCAGCACGAGCCAGAACAGCTTGCGGCTGTTCAGCTCACGGTACGCATCGAGGAATATCGTGAAAGTCTGCCTCATCGCGCCGCCTCCTTGCCCGTCGAGAGCCCGGCCCGCGCCGCACTTCCCAACTCGCGTCTGTTGGTGCTCGCCGCGCCAGGCGCCAGGGCGTTGCCGGTCGTCGGATCCACCACCGCCTGCATGAACAGATCTTCCAGCGATGCCCGAACGGGGCGGACGGCGCGGATCGTCCACTGCGCCGCACGCAAAGCATCGATCACGGGTTGGACCGTCGCCGCGTCATCGGTGTAGATGTTCAGTGTCGCAGCGTGACTTCCTGGCACCGGCCTCAGCGTGACACGAAGGTCATTGCCGAACAGGCCCTCGATGGGCTCGGCAGAAGCGATGGTGCTGTCGGGGGTGCTGGCCGCAGATGGGGTTGTGCCATCGGAAGTCGGCGGAGTCGCAGCGGGAAAGGTCGCGAGCCGGTGCAGTGTGCTCATCAGCATCCGCTGCGTCCCGACGGCCTCAGCACTTTGGGAAGGGGGGGGAGAGGCCTCGATCTCAATCCGGCGGCTGTCCGTGGTGAGTTCATCGATTGTGCCCTGCGACGACACAACACCTTGCACCAGGATGGCGACGCGATCGCAGATGAGTTCGAGTTCGCTCAGCAGGTGCGAGTTGAGGAAGACCGTCCGCCCCTCATCGCGGATTCGGGTGAGGATTGCCCGGATATCGCGACGGCCCACCGGGTCGACCCCGTCGGTCGGCTCATCGAGTACGACCAGATCGGGGTTGCTCATCAGCGCATTGGCAATCCCCAAGCGCTGCCGCATTCCCTTCGAGAAGCCCTTCACCTTCTTGTTCGCCCAGGTTGTCAGGCCGACAAGTTCGAGCAACTCCGCGCTGCGGCGCCTGCGAACCGCCCTTGGCACATCGGACAATGCGCCGAAGAAGTCCAGCACCTGCGCGGCCGTCAGATACTCCGGAAAGCGGTGATGTTCGGGAAGGTATCCCACGCGCTGGAGCGTCGGTTTGTGGCCGACCGGCGCGCCCAGGAAGAGGCCTTCGCAACGGGTCGGGCGTATGACCGTCATGAGGATCTTGACGAGCGTGCTCTTGCCGGCGCCGTTGGGGCCGAGCAGCCCGAACACTGAGCCGCGATGCACGCGCATATCGATGCCGCGGAGCGCGTGAACCTGGCCGCGGCCGAACCGGCCGCTGTACACCTTCTCCACGTTGGCGAGGTCGATGACCCAGTCGCCGGCGAATCGGCCGTTTGCGGATGAGCGTTGCAGACTGGTGGTCACGCCGGTCTCCAGGGACTTCGCATCAATGAACAGGCCGCTCGATCATCGGCCCACGGGCTTCCTCGCCACGATGTGGAACGCATGCCAATGTTTGGGATTCCCAACGGCATCGTTGTCATCCTTCTCGTCGATGCGGAACTCCTCAACTTCCAGCCCCGACAGAAGTTCCCTTGCCAGAGACTCTGTCTGGTGGGATCGATCGGGGATCGATGCCCACGAGTCGCGATCGCCAAAGAGTTGCCCGGCGAAACGGCCGCCCGGCTTGATCGATTCGATGATCCGGCTCCACACTTCGTCAAAGTGCGACGGATGACAGAACGGTAGAGAGAACGAGGCGTTCAACAACATCGTCTTTGGCCATCGTGCCTCCTCAAAGCTCGCCATCTGGGTCGTCAGTCGCGATCGCTGCTCGGTTGGCACCCTGGGGAGCAGGAGTTCAAAGGCATTGGGATGGGCGTCCACTGCGTGGACACTCCAGCCGCGGCGGAGAAGCTCAAGCGTATCGCGGCCCTCGCCGCATCCCAGATCAATCGCCAGCGGCGGTTGTGCATCGGGGATTCGTGGCAACGCATCGGATCCCCACTCGCGCTCGAAGCGATCAAGCGCCGAGATGAGCGTTTCCCGCGGCGGCTTTCCGAGCACGACGCTGAAGTAACCGGGCCAGTCGCGTTTCTCGGCGAAGTGCTGGGCTTTGGGGCTGGGCTGAGGTTTGGGCGTGGGGGGTTGGGTGGTCATACTGTGTGCTGCAATGTACGAGAACACACGCGAGTTTGTCGCCGCGATGGAGAAGGCCGGGGAACTGAAGCGTATTTCAGCCCGGGTGTCGCCGGTGCTGGAGATCACCGAGCTTGCGGATCGCGAGAGCAAGTCGCCGGCGGCGAGCCTCCCGAGCGAGGCGACACGCCGCACGGACCCGCGATTTCATCATTTGGGCGGACGTGCGCTGTTGCTTGAGAATGTCGAGGGTTCGGACATCCCGGTTTTGATCAACCAGTTTGGCAGCTATCGGCGGATGGAGATGGCGCTGGGGTGCAATGACGCTAGCGTGGGGATTGCCGCGGGGCACACGCCGGGCGGGCTGGAGGCGCTGGCGGATCGACTGGGAAGGCTCATCAAGCCCGAGCCTCCGCCGACGCTGCTGGCGAAACTGAAGAAGCTGCCGGAACTGATGGAACTGGTGAAGATCCCGCCGAAGAAGGTGCGAACCGGCGCGTGTCAGCAGGTGATCACGAAGGGCGCGGATGTCGACGTCACAATGCTGCCGCTGCTGCGGTGTTGGCCGCATGACGGCGACTTCGCTGCGCTCGGGTATTCGGCGAATGTCAATGACGGCATTTCCGGGCTTGGCTCGGGAAGCGAGTGGGAACAGCGGCATCGCGGCCGGTACATCACCCTCGGCACAATTCACACCATCCACGCGGATGACCGCGACAACCCGAACCCGCCCAGCCGCAACGTCGGTATGTACCGGGTGCAGCTTCTCGGCAAGCAGCGCATGGCCATGCACTGGCACATGCACCACGATGGTGCGCGGCACTGGCGTTCTTGGAGGGCCCGCGGCGAGAAGATGCCGGTCGCGATTGTGCTCGGCGGCGAAAGCGTTCTGCCGTACGCCGCGACAGCGCCGATGCCGCCGGGGATCAGCGAGTTGCTGCTTGCAGGGTTCCTGAACCGCGGCGGTATCCCGCTGTGCCGCGGCGCGACGGTGCCGCTGGATGTTCCGGCGAACGCGGAGATCGTCATCGAGGGGTATGTCAGTCATGAGGCAGGGATGCCGGGCTTCGATCCTCGGGCGGAAGGCGCATCGCTCGGAAGCGGCGCGGTGTTTGAAGGACCGTTCGGCGACCACACCGGGTTCTACTCGTTGCCGGACCGGTATCCGATTCTCGAGGTGACGGCGATCACACACCGGCGCGACCCGATCTATCCGACGACGGTTGTGGGATTGCCGCCGCAGGAAGACTACTTCATGGGCAAGGCGACGGAGCGGCTTTTCCTGCCGCTGCTGCGCACGATCATCCACGACATCATCGACTACGACCTGCCGATGTTCGGCGCGTTTCACAACTGCGCGTTCCTGAAGGTGAAGAAGGAGTATCCGCTGCAGGGGCGGCGGGTGATGCATTCGGTCTGGGGCGCGGGGCAGATGGCCTGGACCAAGACGATCTTGGTGGTTGATGACGATGTTGATGTGCATGACACCACGGCCGTGCTGCGAGCAGTGGGGGAGCAGTGCGTGCCGGCGCGCGATACGGAACTGGTGCGTGGTCCGCTCGACATTCTTGACCATGCCGCGCCGCACCTTGGCGCGGGCGGGAAGATGGGGCTTGATGCGACACGCAAGGTCGGCGATGCCGAACTGCACCGGGTGATGGATCCGCTGGCGACTGAGTTGTGTGCGGCGGGCGGGATTGAGGCCTCAGTGGGAGATGCGGCTCGAGCTGCAGAAACTCGGCTGTGTGCTCTTCCGGGCGTGCTTGATGCCCGTATTCCTGAGGAGCTTGGCGGTTGGTGGCTGCTGGTGCGTGTCGCGGCGAGCGAGCAGGGCGGGGGGGGCGGCGCGGCAGTCATCAAGGCGATCGGTGGACTTGCTGACGAGATTGCTTTGCCGCGGTGGATCGTGGTTGTGGGCCCTGATGCCGACCTTGGCAACATCGATGATGCATTGTTCCACTGGATGGCCAACACCGCGCCCGACCGCGACCGCTATCTGAGCAAGTGCGGCCGCCGGACGGCGTTTGATGCGACGCCAAAGACGCCGGGCGAGGTGATCAACGGGTTGCCGGTGCGGGATTGGCCGCCGATTCTGATGATGGATCCACCGACCAAAGCTCGGGTAGACACCATCGCGGCTCACGCCGGCAGTCACGGCAAGTAATACTCCGGCACGCTCAGCCCGTTCACCGTCGCCGTCCGCTGACGATACGCCGAGACATTCTGGAAGTTCGGCGGCGGCTCATCCCAGCTATCGATGTACATCTTGACCAGGCCCGCATCGGCCTTGAAGAACCTCGCGTGCCCATCGGCAAAGGAGATGTTGTACCCAGCCTTGCCGTGATTGTTCCAGGTGTCCGGCCAGTTGTTGATTCCGTCCGGCCTTCCCACACTCGGAAGGATCGACTGGTCGTTGTCGTTGTCGATGATCAGGTAGCAGCGGTCGGGGAACTGCACGTTGCTGTGCTTCTTGAGCAGGTTCCGCGTCTGGAGCGTGAAGACCAGGGGCATCTCGGTGCGGCTCCAGCCAAGCTGATCGCCGACTGTCAGCGGAGGCGGCACCGCTACGCCGCGACCGTCAGGGTACTTTCCCGCGGTGAACCAGGCGCGGATCTCGTAGCTGTGTCCACCCTCATCATCAAACTTGTCGCGGCCAGCCCAGTAGGTGTCGCGGATGAAGTCGCGTCCATAAGCATCCTGCACCTCGCTTCCCTGCTCCTCACTCAGCATCACATCCGCCCGGACCCGGTTGCGCGTTGACGGGCAGATCGCAACGTTGTAGTCCGAGATGTACTCGGGAAAGAGCCAACCGATGTTGTCTTCCCAGTCAAAGTACGCGGGGATGAAGTACCCCTGCCGCACATCGTTTGAGTAAGACGTGCATGCCAGCGTTAGCTGCCGCGTGTTGGAGAGGCACTTGGCCCGCCTTGCCGACTCGCGGGCAGAGCCCAGCGCGGGCAGAAGCAGACCGACCAGCAGCGCGATGATCGCGATCACGACCAGCAGCTCGATGAGCGTGAACCCTCCCCGCCCACATGCTGTTCTGCCCGGGCGTCCCATGGTGCCAGTCTACCGCAAACCCCGCTCCGGGGACTGCAAATTGCCGGTCAAACCCCGACTCAGGGGTTGGCAGCAGGCCGCCCGGCGAGTAGTCTGTGCAGGCTGCTCTTCCTATCTGACCGCCCGACTTGCTGTCCCGGTCCGGAGATCGCTCATGAGGCTCGCATCCGTTCCCTTTCTCGCGTTCTCCGCCGTGCTCGCCGCGGCCGCGCCAGGCAATGCCCAGCAGAGCGTTGTCCTGGTCGATTTTACCGGCGCATCCATCCCTTCGCTGAATACCAACCCGCCCGATGTCATCCGCACATCCGTGGCGACCATCTTCCCCACGCCCGGGTACCGATTCGCGTTCAATCCCATCGTCCAGGGCACCGGAATTCTCGGTGCGCCCTTCGTCCCTCAGCCCACACCGCTGGGCGATGTGGTAAACACCTTCTCGGCGGGGCAGCAGCGATTCCTTTTCGGCGCGGTACGCAACCCGCCCGGCACCATCCCCACCGCGCTCGACAACGAATCGCTCAACGGGACCTTCTCAGGCCTCTCGCTGAGTTTCACTTTTCGCCAGGAGATCCTTGCTGACGGTCGCTGCCGATCGGGGATCTACAACATCTCCAAGCCTCTCTTTGTCGGCTTCAACTTCATCAGCGGCGGCGCGGTCATTGAAACGTGGACGCCTCCCCCGCCCGTTCGTTCCGAGTTCCAGTTCGAGGGCGACCTGCTCTCGGTTCGCCAGAGCGGCGCTGCGATCGCTTCCGGTCCGGCCAAGCTGCGTTACCTCGACGATGCTGCTTTCGGTCCGATCCTTGGGGGAATCGGCCAGGAAGATAGCTTTCCGGCCCAGCAGACGCCGCACGGAGTGACCGCAGAGCAGTCCGGCTTCGCGACCACCACTGCCTTTGGGCTCCCGCCCGTGGGCGGCGTAGTCGACATGGTCTATCGCACAAGCCCGACCCGCTCCGTCAACTTTCCCGGCGACTCTGCACGCCGTCGTGGTGTTGGTCTGGCCCTGTGGCCGGCCAATCGTGACAACTGGCCCGAAGACCGGAATGGCCAGTGGACGATGGTTTGGGACATCCTGATCCCGCAGGATGTGTGGGATGCGGGCGGCTCCGTCGTGCTGCTTGAAGATAATCATCACAACAACGCTGCTGCCGATGCGATCATCCGCATCGTGGATGGGCAGGCGCGGCTCACCTATTGGGCGAGTGGGGCAAACGCGACCGTGCTCTCGCCGGTGCAGCCGGGCCAGTGGTTCCGGCTTGCGTTGTCGAACGATCACTACCGCCAGTTCGCGTCGCGGGTCTTTGTGAACGGACAGTTCATGGGGGCTTCCGGCTCGGGATGGGTGTATGCATCCTGCAAGCAGAGCGACCCTCGCTGGGGCGACCTTTCGTCGGCGAATCCTGAGGGAACGCCGGTTGAGCCGGCGACTTGGAACAGTTGGGGCCAGTTCCCCAGCCCATGGGCCAAGTCCGCGGGCACTTCGGGTGCTCCGATGGCCGCGACGATCTGCCTCTTTGCCGATCTCCAAGGCCGCGGCGAGAGTGTTTATCTCGCCAACTTTGCCTATACCGATGAGGCCATGGCGGATGCCGCGGTCGGCGCGCTCGGTGGGCCGAACGGACTCGGAATCTTCTATCCCCGCGGCGGCAACACCTGCACCGCCGACTTTGACGGCGCGAACGGCGTGGGTGTCCCGGACATCTTCGCGTTCCTGAGCGCGTGGTTCGCACAGGACCCCCGGGCAGATGTTGATGGAACACCCGGCATCGGCGTGCCGGATATCTTCGCGTTCCTGAGCCTGTGGTTCGCCGGATGCTGACTGATCGCGGGCGTTCCATCGATTCGAGGGCCTTCGCGCCGTGTCGCCGCGGCTTTCTTGTGGCTCGCCAGATCCACGGTAAACTGTGAGGTCGCCATTCACGGCGCAGCGTGGTTGATTTCAGCCTCCGCAGAAAGGGCCTACGAGTGAAGCTTGCCGCGCTGTGTGTTACATTCTTCGCTTCCGCTGGCGCAGCCCAGACATTCTCGGTCCTGCCGGATGGCGCCCGCCCCGATCCCCCGCCCGCGTGGTCCGTCCCCGGGCCGCGGCCGATTCAAGGGCCGCTCGTCAACATCAATGTGCCGGAGTTCGCCGCCGCGCTCGCGCAGGCCCCGATAAGCCGAATCGGTGCCCGACTCGCCGATTATGGCCTGCTGATCGATCTGCCCCATCCTTCCGGGTGGCTTGCGCCCTGCCGCATCGCCGAGTCTCCGGTCATGGAGCCCGAGCTTCAGGCCCGATTTCCGCAGATCCGCACGTACATCGTCCAGTCGGTGGACGGCCTTGCCTCGGGCCGGCTTGAACTTTCGCCCCGCGGCCTGACGGCCATGCTGCGGACGATCCGCACCGATGGCGCAGATGACCCCGATGCTCTTTCCGCACCGGGCGACACATGGATGATCGACCCGTGGCAATCGGGAGGTCCCGATCACGCCGTCGTCTACTGGTTGCGTGATCTCACTGCGACCGCTGATTGGACATGCCATACGGCCAACGAGCCCGCGGCGAATGGTCGCCTGCCGAGCGCGGCGGCTCCCGGCCAGATTCAGGAGACTCCTGAACTGCCGGGCGAGCCTTCGGTTCGCGGCGCACACCAACTCCGAACCATCCGGCTCGCCATGGCCTGCACCGGCGAGTGGGGTCTGCACCAGTGCACAATACTTGGGAACGCGCCGAATCCCGCCGATCCGCTCGCGGCGATCGTCACGGTTGTTTCCCGCACCAACGTCGTCTATGAGGCCGATCTTGCGGTGCACTTCGTGCTGGTATCGAACAACGACCAGCTCGTGTACATCGATCCCGAGACGGATCCTTACCCGACCACCTGCGACGGCACGGCGGGCGGAGACTGCTCCGGGCCGTTCCTGAGCGTGAACATCCAGAACCTCAACTCGGTGATCGGGAGCGATCAGTTCGATCTGGGACACCTGCTGACGCGTGTCTACGGAGGCGTTGCTTACCTGAATGCGGTCTGCACGCAGAACAAGGCCGGCGGCATTTCCGGCATCCCGCGCGGCGGTGATGTCGATCCCCTCGCAGCGCTCGTGGTCATCCATGAGATCGGCCATCAGTTCGGCGCTCGACACAGTTACAGCGGTGTGCGCGGCCGGTGCCAGGGCAATGTCACGCTCAACACCGCATGGGAGGCCGGCACAGGCTCTACGCCCATGGGCTATGCCGGCGGCTGCCCGGTCGGCGATGCGCCGCCCAGCGACAACATCGTGCTCTTCGCCGATCCGTACTTTCACCATGGCAGCGTGCGGGAGATGATGCTCCTTCTCGCTCAGCGCGAATGCCCGGCACTGACCGCGAGCGGGAACAGTCTGCCAGTCATCCAGTTCACCACACCCGACACCAGCATCCCGCCCGGCACGCCGTTCACCCTTGCCGCCGAAGCGACTGATCCCGATGGCGATGTCCTCACCTACTCATGGGAGCAGTACGACACGGGGGTCGCCCGGCCGATCACAGGCGACGACGCTGTCGACAACGGAGAAGGTGCGCTTTTCCGCATCTTCCCGCCGGTGCTTCTCCCCGATCGCACGTTTCCGCAAATGTCTGATGTGCTAGCCGGAATCCAAACACCCGGAGAGATGCTTCCGACCGTCACCGGCGTAACGCGGCGGTTCCGCGTTATCGTCCGCGACAACTTCCCCGGTGCGGGCGGCACAGTGTACTCGGACTTCACGCGGCTCACGTTGCCGCCCGGCACTTCGCCGTTTGCCGTAATCACCCCGGCGGATAGCGCATCGATCGAGCCGGGCATCGCGACCGTGGAGTGGACGGTCGGCGGGACCGATCAGTCCCCCATTTCGTGCAGCACGGTCACCATCCGTCTTTCGACTGATGGGGGCGACACGTTCGACCAGTCGCTCGGCACATTCCCCAACACCGGGTCTGCCGCGGTGGCGCTGCCGCAGCTTGCAGCGCCGTCGACGATCGCCCGCGTCCGCATCGATGCCGACGGCCAGATCTTCTTCGCCGTTTCGGCGCCATTCACACTCATCGGTCAGTGCCGCGCCGACTTCGATGGCCAGAACGGTGTGGAAGTGCCCGACATCTTCGCGTTCCTCAGCGCGTGGTTCGCGCAGGATGAGGCCGCCGACATCAACGGCGACAGTTCGATCACCGTCCCGGACATCTTCGCGTTCCTGAGTCTGTGGTTTGCCGGGTGCTAAGCCGCGACGCTCAGTTCGCCTGTGCCACTGAGTCCGACCCCGCCACTGGGTAGGAAGCCGGCACGCCGAGGTATGACAGTGTCCGCTCCATGATCCGGCGCACAACCGGCCCAGCGGTTGCCGCGCCGTAGTGCCGCCGCGATGCCACGAGGCTGGGGCCCGGGTCATCGATCACCACGATCACCACGATTCGCGGATCTTCAACAGGCCCGCCGGCGATGAACGAGGAGTTGTACTGACCCTGGAAGTAGCCATCCGAGCCCTTGGGTCGCCGCTTGCCCGGGGGCGGCGGGCCGAGTGGGATCTCGGCGGTTCCCGACTTGCCGAACGCCTCGTATCGCAGGTGCACCGCCTGGTCCTTCTTCGTCATGCGCTGATCGAGGTTGTGTGTCACGCCGCGCATGGTGTCGCGTGTGATTTCTGCGATCTGCTGTGGCAGGACGCGAACGCCGGGAACAAACCCGCCGCCCGGGGCATCAGCGGGAATGGCGCGAAGCGTGATCGGGGGAAGAGTTCCGGCGAGCTCGCCCGGCCTTGCGAAAGCGGAGAACGCGCGGGCCATCTGGATCGGTGTCACGGCAACTTCGTGCCCCATCGCGACGGATGTCTGCGTGTACTTCGACCAGTTCTTCTTGGTCGTCACCAGGCCCGTCGATTCGCCGACCAGACCGATGCCTGTCCGCTTGCCGAAGCCAAACCGCAGCACGCCCTCACGGAGTTCGTCAAAGCCCATGCGGCTGGTGACCTTCACCATGCCGATGTTTGATGAGTTCACCAGCACTTCACGCCAGGTCATCACGTCGCGCACAGTCACATCGTTCACCGGTCGGCCGTAGGGTGTTCGCCACCTTCCGGCCTCGGTATCGATCTGCTCTTCAAGAGTCGCCGCGCCGGACTCCGTCGCGACCGCCCACATGAAGGACTTGAACGTTGACCCTGGTTCATAGACATCCTCGACACATCGATTTCGTGCGAGTGATGCTTCCTTGGCTCGAGAGGGGTCAATGTTGATGGTGACATAGCGGGGCCGACCGCCGCTTTCCTGGCCGATCGGCACATCCCACTTGTATTGCACCGCGCCCGGCACCGGGCGCAGCACATCGGCCAGCGCGAGCACCTCTCCGGTGCGGGGGTCCATCACCACCGCGCGGCCACCGGCCGCTTCGGCCTCCTCGACGCCGCGGCGGACCTCTTCGAGGACAATCCGCTGCACTTCGAGGTCGAGCGACAGTCGGACATCCTGTCCGCGCTGCGGCGCGGCATAGCCATTGGAGTTCACCCACAGCGGGCGACCCTTCGCATCCCGGACATACTCGATCCGGCCGGAGGTTGGAGCGGCCTGACCGTTGACCATCTTCTCAACGCCCAGCAGCCCGGTGTGGTCGATGCCGACCTTGCCCAGCAGGCCCGCGACCAGGTCATCGGCGGGGGTCTCGCGCAGCGGCCAGGTCTCCAGGTGCACGCCCGGAAGTTTCAGCCCCCGGATGACATCCACCCGCCAGTCTTCCAGCGCGCCAGCGTTGGGGCCATGGTTCAGCGCAACGTAGCGGTTGAGTCCCTTGTCGGCTTCAGTCCAGGGGTCGTCGTCGTTCTCCGCCGCGCTGAGCTTCTCGTTCTCTGCGAGCTTCGGGGCCAGGCGGCGCATGATCTCTTCAAACGGGATGTCGGTGGCATCGGCGAGCTTCTGCACCGCTTCCTCGGCGGGGACGGGAAAATCGACTGGATCGATGAACACTCGGAAGGCGAACCGGGTGATCGCCAGCGGGCGGCCGCGACGATCCAGCACGTCGCCGCGTACGCCGGGCTCAGAGCGTGCCGAAACGCGGCTGCCGCCGTGGGCCGCAAGCACCACGCCCGGCGCGACCTGAAGCTGCACCACCCGGGCAAGCATCAGGCCCAGAAAGACGCAGATCGTTGCGATCGACAGGAAGGCGACAAAGTTGATGCGAGCGTCCGGGCTCGAATCGGGCTCGACACCATCGCTTGAAGCGAGGTTCTGAGCCGAGTGGTCTGGTGCCTTGGTTGGCTTGAGCTCCGCGTCCATGCAGTACCCCTGGCCTTTGGCCGGTGGTCGAGAGTCCAAGTCGGTCGTCGTTAGTGCGTGGTGTCCATGGTGATCGCCTCACTCATGGCTTCCTCACGCTCACGCTGCACAAGCTCCACGTAGCGGTCGTCAGAGATGGGCATCAGCGTACCTAGTCGGGAGGCCAAGACCTGCACGCGCTCGGGAGTGACACGCGAGGCGATTTCTGCTCGCAGCCGCCAGAGCGTCCGGTCATGCTCGGCAACCCGCCGCTGCGCATTTGCCAGTTCGTGCGCAGACTGGATGCGCAGCTGCCGGTTCACCAGCAGCACGCCGGCGATGATGCCCACACTCACGATGAGAAACACGAGCTTGCCAAACACGCGCTCACCTCACAGGGATCCGCAGCTTCATGCCGGCGGTCAGGGTGTCGGGGTCGGGCATCACATCCTTGTTGAGCGCGGCGATCTCGGGCCAACGCTTGACGGATCCGAGCATCTTCTTGGCGACCATGCCCAGTTCGTCGCCGCGCTGCACAACGTACACGGTGTGGCCAGGAGCCGTGCCATTGCGCTTCTGCGGCGAGTCGATTTTGCTGGGAGTGGGGGTGGTCGAGGGGGTCTGCCGCGAAGGGCCGGCGCGTGTAGCAGGGGCTTTCATTCCCGGAGGGGGAAGAACTGCCTTGCCCAGCAGCACATCCTTTGGAGGGAGCTCGATCACGACGCCGTCACGAAGCTCGCCCTCGTGGCCAATCTTGCCAGGGTTAAACTCGCGGAGGCGAGCCCAGAGCATTCCATCCCCATACTGAGTGGCAGTGATGCGATAGATCGAATCACCTTCCTGAATCGTGTGGCGCTTCATCGACCCTGAGGACAATGGCTTGCTGCTCACTGGAGGAGCGGCGATCTGATCAACAGGCTTCGTCAGAACCGCTCCGGGGCCAATCGGGTTATTCCCTAAACCGGGGATGCTGCGAGAGGTGTTCTCGGCAAATCGTTCGCCGATCGCGCCCGTGGCGGGCTCAAAGTCTGAGCGAAGGGGTTCGGAGATCTGGTTGGCGGGCGAGTTGGGAACGCCCATCACCAGTTCGGTAGGGCCAGACGGCCTCGTGACCTCGGGCAGGCTCGGCGGAACCTCTTGGGCGGCAAGGGCCGTCGGCGCGGGCTGCGGCGCTGGAGGCTGATAGGTCGGCTGCTCAGGCAGGCGGTTGGCCACGTGGCTGGAGGTCAGCGTGTCGGGGAGCTGTGGACGGGACGTCGGGTCCGCCGGGACACGAAGCCCCTGAGGCGAACTGCCGAAGCCGACCGGTGTTCCAGCGGACATCGCACCCGCCGAGACGTCCTGCGTCCGTGCGGGTGAGAAATGGTCGCTGATCAACACGCCCACGATGAGGACGAGTGAAAAACCGACAATGAGAGCGAGCTTGTGTTCCCGGGTCACTGCTGCGTCCTTGCTGCGAGTGCGTATCTGAGCGTCTGTGTCTTGACTCGGCGTTCTGACCGCTCCGGCTTCAAAGAGCGGGCTCCTTCCCGCCATTCTGCCGAACTCGATCAGTCGCGATGTCCGAGCCTGATCACCCGCAGTTTAGCGGATCGGGCACGGGAGTTGCGAGTGAGTTCTGCTTCATCCGCCTGAACTGCGCCGCGTTCCACCGCTTCGGCACGACCTGTTGACACCAGTGTGCCGAACACATTCTTGACAGGACGATCTTCGAGCGAATGGAACGCAATGATGCCGATCCTCGCGCCTCGCCCCGGCTCGTTGCGAAGCCAGGTTGTTCCGCTGATTTCCGCCGCGCGGCGTATGGACGACAACAAGGCATCGAGATGCCCAAGTTCGTCGTTCACGGCGATCCGAAGCGCCTGAAACGTCTTTGTCGCCGTGTCGATGGGCGAACGCCCGCCCTGCCGCCCCCCCCGGCCTGCGACCGAGTGTACCGCCGCGGCGAGTTGCGCCGTCGTCGAAAACGGCGTGACAGTCCTTGCCCGGACGATCGCTCCGGCGATCCGCCGCGCCGCAGGGTCTTCCCCATAGTCAAAGATGATCTGGGCGAGTTCCCTCTCCGGAAGCGTGTTCACGAGTTCCGCGGCCGTAACCGGGGCGGTCGGGTCAAGCCGCATATCGAGCGGGCCATCACGCTGAAAGCTGAACCCGCGGGCACCGTCGCTGATCTGGTTCGATGAGAACCCCAAATCCGCCAGCAGCACATCGACGACCAACGCCTGCTCCTGCGCGAGCCGGGCCGCAGCGGAGAACGGAGAGTGCACGGCGAGCACCTTTGGTGGCGAGGGGAGCGCAAGCACCCGGGCCTCAGCGCGTTGCAGATTGCCCTTATCGACATCGAGCAGGACAAGTGTGCCAGTGGGACCGATCCGCTCTGCCATGGCCGCGGCGTGTCCGCCTAGGCCTGCCGTGCAATCCAGAACCGTGTCGCCCGGCCGAGGGTCGAGCGTCCGCAGCACGGCTTCCATCAGAACCGGAATATGATCACCAGGAGCGGTCATGGCGCGGGGTCAGAGGATGCCTGTGGCTTGAGGCCAAGCCGTGCGATCACAGGGAAATGGTCGGATGGGCAACGGCCAGCGGGCATGGTGCGGTCGATCGATGCGGCCAGCACGTCCCAACGCTCATCGACGAAAATGTAGTCAATCTTGTTGCCAGTCGTTGTGCCCTTGAAACCGTTGAAAGTGCCAACTTCGCGCTCTTCGGGGTGAGCGACACGGAACGAATCGCGGAGCGGGGGACACGCTGGCTCCGATTCCTTTCCCGCGGCGGCTGAATCGGTAGACAGCATCGCCGCGATGGCGGCGTTCTTCTCTCCGGCATTGAAGTCGCCCATCACGATCACCGGCTGGTCATGGTGCAGCGCGGCGACCCGCTGTTTGAGCAATGCCGCGCTCTTCTCTCTTGAAGGCTGCGACTCGTGGTCAAAGTGCGTGTTGAAGACGCTGAAAACGTGATTGGCTTTGGTATCTCGGAATCTCGCCCATGTGCAGATCCGGGTGATGTTGTTTCCCCACGACTTCGAGCCGGGTTGCTCCGGCGAGTCGGAGTACCAGAAATTCCCGTGCGCGGGCGTAGATTTGCCACTCGCTCCCGGCGATGCTGGCTCAAGAGCGAGCCGCCCGTGACGATAAAGAATCGCCGAATGCTCTCCCGCCTCCTTGCCATCGTCCCGGCCAACCCCCACCGTGCTGTACTCGGGCATCGCGATGAGCAGTTCATCGATCTGAGACTTGAGCGCCTCCTGCAGCCCCACCACATCGGCCTTGCTGCCGCGAATCCGGTCGAAGACCATGTGCTTCCGCCGCGGCCAGGCATCATCGCCATCCCGCGCGGTGCCATACCGGATGTTGAACGACATGACGATCAGCGAGGAGTCGGGGTCATCGCGTGCCGGCACGTCTGGTGATGAGGTTGCAGACAACGGTGCAGTGACGAAGCACGCTGCCAGCAACACGAGTGCGACGGCCATGAAGCTCATCCGGACCATGAGTTCCTCCGCTCAGACAATCCGTACATCCTCGATAATCGGCTCGACCGTGGTCCGGCCATTGAACGTGTTGATTGCCGGTTTCACCACCAGGTCAACCGTTGCGCCTGCCGCCAGCCGCGGCGCGTGTTCCGCCCAGTCCCACCCGATGGCGCGAATCGTTCGGACAGCGGTTTGATCGCCCGGGGCCTGCGGAGTGGTGAGGGTCAAAGACAGATGCTTGGCATTGCTGCCGAAGGTCTTGGGAGGTCCGAGCAGCCGGACGTTCCGGATGATCACCGCCACCTCGGGGTTGTCGCGTCCGAACGGCTCCAACCTCTCCAGTCCTCGCACCAGATCCGGAGTTAGTTCGTCAAGCCCCGCCTCACAGTCTGCGGTCAGCAGAGGCCGCAGCATGTCCTCGGTGATCAGGCCATTGGCATGCTCGGTGAACGCTTCCACAAACGCCTCGAACTTCGATTCGGCCAGGTGCATGCCGACCGCCATGTCGTGCCCGCCGTACTTGTCGAGAAAACTTGCGCAGCTCAGCAGCCCCCCGTGCAGGTTGAAACCCGGGATCGATCGTCCGGAACCGTGGCAGAACCCTTCACGTTTCTGAAGAAGGATTGCCGGCCGTGCATACCGCTCGACCATTCGTGAGCACACGATCCCCACGACACCCGCGTGCCAGTCTTCGTGCGCGAGCACGACAGCCCGGCGATCCGGCGCGTTCATGCCCGCAGACTCAGCCATCTCTCGTGCCTGCTCGAAGATCGCCTTCTCAACCTGCCGGCGTTCGTTATTCTTGGAAGTCAGTTCCCTGGCGATGTCACGCGCGCGATCCGGCGTGGCGGTCGTGAACAGTTCCATCGCGTCTTTGGCGTGCCCCATGCGCCCGGCCGCGTTCAGCCGCGGCGCAAGCTTGAAGCCCACATCCATGGCGTCGACCTTGTCGCTGCCCAGGCCCGAAGCTTCGACGAGCGCCCGCAGACCGGTGAACGGCGAGTGCTTGATCCGACCAAGCCCGAACCTCGCAATCACCCGATTCTCGCCGACCAGCGGAACCACATCCGCGATCGTGCCCAGCGCAGCGAACGCGAGCATGTCGATCAGCAGCGAGCGCATCGAAGCCGACAGACGCGGCGAGCGTTCGTGCATCGTTGCCAGCCGCCACGCCAGTTTGTACGCGACGCCCGCGCCAGAGAGCTCGCCAAACGGATACGCCGACCCTGGTCGGCGCGGATGCACGATGGCATATGCATCCGGTAGAGCCTCTCCATCTGCCGGCGCATTGTGGTGATCGGTAATGATCAGGTCGACACCCTCCTCGCGGGCACGCCTCGCGGGCTCGAACGCCGTGACCCCGCAGTCGACCGAGACGATGACCCTCGCGCCCCTTCGCGATAGCTCCGAGATTGCATCCGCGTTGAGGCCATATCCCTCATCGATCCGGTGCGGCACATAGGTGATGATGCGTTCCCGAAGCGCTTCGGGTTCGATGGCGCCCAGCATGTGGTACAGCATCGCCGTCGCGGTGATGCCATCGACGTCGTAGTCGCCATAGATCGCGATCGTCTCCCCGCCCTTCAGCGCTTCCAGCAAGCGTGCCGCGGCACGGTCCATGTCGGGGATGAGCGAGGGATCGTGCAGGTGAACCAGCCGCGGATCTAGAAACTCGCCCGCCGCGGCGGGATCAATCCCACGTGCCCGCAGGACGCGCTCCACCAGCCCGGGGGCATTTGCGCCGATCGGCCGGTCTGATCCTCGAAATGTCCAGCGGCAGGTGAGTCCGTTCACAGGTCCGCATGCTACCCGATCGCATCGCTCGCGGCGAAACGGAATCCCCAAACTGGGGGCCGCATCCAGCCTTCGAAGGCAGTAAACTGACAGCATGATCCGACTCACCAAAATCTATACCAAGACTGGCGACGATGGCACCACCGGGCTGGGCGACGGGACCCGTGTACCCAAGACCGACCAGCGTGTCGAGGCCTACGGGACGGTTGATGAAGCCAATGCCGCCATCGGGCTGTGCGTGATCGAGGCCGAGCGTTCGCCCCAGGTCGCCCAGGCAGGGGAGATCGCAGCCCTGCTTCGCGCCATTCAGAACGATCTGTTTGATGTTGGCGCCGACCTGTGTTGCCCGTGCGCTCCTGATGAACAACTCGGCGCTCGGCTCCGGGTGCTACCCACGCAGACCGACAGGCTCGAACGCACGATCGATCGTTTCAACGACGGGATGAAGCCGCTCGACAGCTTTGTTCTTCCCGGCGGCACCCCGCTCGCCGCGGCGTTGCACCTTGCCCGCACGATCACCCGCCGCGCCGAGCGATTGACCGTGCTGTTGATCTCCCAATCGGGTGGTGCCGTCACCAACGCTGAAACGGTTCGATACCTCAATCGGCTGAGCGATCTGCTCTTCGTGCTTTCACGGGTCGCCAATGACGATGGGGCACGTGATGTGAAGTGGGTGCCGGGCGCGAGCCGGGCCGGATAGCTTTCGCAGTCGGCGAGTTCTCGCCGCGGGCGTGGGCTGGGCATCGCCCCATTGACGGACCACTATGACTTCCGCATTCCACCAAACCTCCGACTTCCGGCATGAGTTCGAGGCCGAACGCGAGCGCTGGCTGCGCACCCGGTTCCTTTGGTACACGGGGGTCGTCGCGGCCGTGAAGCTGGCCATCCTTGCCGTGGGCCTCACAGTTTGGTTTGTTGCTGGACCCAGCGCAGTCAGCTCGCTCACCTCCCCCTTTGAGATCGTGCTCAGTGTCACAGGGATCGCGATTTTCGGCGCAGCCTTCGCCATGGCTTACCGCTCGCCGATGGTCAAGCGAGAGGTTCTGCGGATGGCCTTCTGGCTGATCGTCGCCAGCGGTGTCATCACGATTGTCGGCGCGCTGCTTGCGCTCCGCGGGGCAAGCCCTACCGCTCGGGCGTATGTCGGTGTGGTCAGTGTGCTGGGAATGTTCTATTCCCACGTCTTTGCGTGCTGTTTCCTGCCGTGGACATGGCGAGAGAGCGTTAAGCCTCTTGTCCCGCTCCTCATCCTGAATGCCATCGTCACCATCATCACTTCCTATCAGACGCCCTGGATCGCCCTGGGCATCATCGCCGCTTCACCGGTGATCGGCGTACCGGGTGCGGCGGTCTGCTGGTGGCGATACAGCCGTTTCCGCGATCGAGTCGCCGCAGCGGCGCTGCGTGGTCGCTATGCCGAGATGCGCCGCGAGCTCGTCGATGCACGCCGCATCCACGAGGCGCTCTTCCCGATCCCGGTCGAGGAAGGGCCTGTGCGGTTCCGCTATGTCTACGAGCCGATGCGCCAGCTCGGGGGAGATTACCTCTTTGCACGGTTCGTCCCCAGCCCGCACGGCGCGGCTCCTGCCTTCAACCTGCTGGTCTTCGATGTCACCGGCCATGGCATCGCCGCCGCGCTCACCGTGAACCGGCTGCATGGCGAACTCGAGCGACTCTTCGCCGAGCACCCGTACTCGGGGCCCGGCGAGATTCTCGGCGCGCTCAACCGCTACGTGCACCTCACGCTCGCAGGTCACTCGGTCTACGTCACGGCCTTCTGTTGCCGGATCGACCCCAACCGGGATGTGCTGGAGTATGCGAGCGGGGGCCATCCGCCCGCCTTTGTCTGTACCGTCGATGGAAGGCTCGAGCAGCTTGATTCCACCGCGCTTGTGCTGGGCGCGGCCGCGGCGGGGGATTTCGACACCGATACCCAGAACCTGCACTTCGGCCCCGGTGACACGCTCGTCGCCTTCACCGATGGCGCGCTTGAGGCCCGCAACGGGCTGGGGCGGCATCTGGGCGTGGTGGGCTTGCAGCGCCTACTCGCCTGCCTTCGCGCTCCGGGAGAGCGTGAGTGCATCCGGACAATCCTCAGCGCCGTTTCCCGCCACCGCGCGGGCCCACCTGAGGATGACGTGCTGGTCGTTGAGGTGCATCGGCCGGTGCCGGTATTCGTGAAGCCTGTGGCCGGCGCGGCGGCGGCGGCGACGCACGTGTGATCGCGGGGGCTTGGCAAGTCAACCCGAGCGCTTGTTGCCTGGGCGGCCGTCCTTTGCGAGCAGGCCAGCACCATCATCGACCTTCTTCATGATGAAGAGGTAGTTGAAGCCTCGAAGGAAGAAGTTGCCATCGGCGGCGGCCTTGTGCCAGTTGCCGCGGTCGAGCTTCGCGTTCTTTCGAACCACCGAGATGATGTCAACTGGCTGGAAGTACCGTCGCATGATCGAGTACAGCTCGAAACCGATGGGCATGAACCCTGTGCCCGCACCGCTGTCCGCGCGGTCGGCTTGCGCAGAGCCTTTCTTCTTCCACGAGTCCGAGACATACAGCCCCATGTAGCGCCGGTTCTTCAGCACACGGTGAAGCTCGCGGATCACCTGCTCCATCGCCTCGTAGTACGCGCGGCCGCCATCCGGGCCGGCACCTCCCGCATCCAGTTTGCCGATGCAGGCGGGGTCATCGGAGTAGTCGATGTGGGTGGAGTAGGGGGGATCGACAAAGGCGAAATCTGCAACGCCTGCTTCGAGCGGCAGCTTTCGGGCATCGGCGCGGAAGATATCTTCGCGTGATGGCGCGAGGTCGTATCCCATGCCGCGGCGGCCAAAGTCGCGGGCGACGTCGATCGTGGTGCCGCTGCCGCACATCGGATCGACAATCAGGTCGTTGGGGCGGGTGTAGCGGGCCAGCAACTGCCAGATCACCCACGAGGGCGTTGCGCCCACGTACGCCGAATCTCCCTGCATCGCGAGCTTGCTGCGGATCACCTTTCCATCGTCATCGACATACGCGTCGTAGTGCTGACTGGGATACTCCCAGAGCGTCGTCGTGAAAACGCGAAGCGGCGGCCGCTCGCCCGGCCGCGGCCCGCGCGTCGCTGATGCGCCGCTGCGCGGCCGGAATGGACGATCGCCTCCGCTCACTTCAAGAGCTCCAGCAGCTTGCCCTTGGTGTCATCGGCCGACGCCTTGACCTTCGCGCCGGCCGCGCGCGCGTGGCCACCGCCCCCCAGCGCGCCCAGCAGTTTGTTGGCGTCGATCGCATCGGGACCGGGCTTGGTGCGCATGCTGATCTTGCTCACGGGCGACGCTGCCGCGATGCCTGCGCCGCCGCCCCCCCCGTTGTCTTCGCCCTCGACGATTACCGCGGATGCCTGAACCGAGTTTACCGCAAGCACCATGTCGGCAAAGCCGGTCGTGTCGTTGCGAGTGGCACCGGTTTCGGCAAAGTCCTTGGCGCGGATGGTCTGGATGGCGAAGCGCCCGTTGCCATGGATCTCCAGCGATGACAACGACCGGCCGAGCAGCTTCCAGCGCCCGGGCTGATCCTGCTGCTCGATCACACGGTAGAGCTTGGTGTGATCAACGCCCGCCGCGAGCAGGTCCCCGCCCAGCACCATCGTCTCGCGGGTGACGCTCGAGTGGCGGAACCAGCCGGTGTCGGTCGCAAGCCCGAGGTACAGCGGCTCGGCGATCTCCAGCGGCAGGTCCGCCGCGGTGTCGCTTCCCAGCAGCTTGCACAGCACCGGCGCGAGAGCCTGCGTGCAGCTCGCGGCCTTCATCTCAACGAGCCGCAGAGCCGCGACATCGGGATCGCCGTGCAGGTGATGATCGATAAGGACCGCTCGATCGCTGAACGCGGACATCCAGCCCTTGAACTCGGAGAGTTGCGACCAGGTTCCGGTATCGACACACACGAGGGTGTCGAAGTCGTCGAGCTTCGGGCCTGTGGCGGGCTTGGCGGGCTCAAAGACGCGTGAGGGAGTCTTGCCCACCAGCGGTTCGACCCATGGCGAGGTCGGGCCGATGTACCAGACTTCGGCCCATGCACCCTTCAGTGCGAGAGCTCGGGCAACGGCGAGCGTTGAGCCCACGGCATCGCCATCGGGTTTGCCGTGCGTGACGATGACGGCTCGCCGCGCTGCGGAGAGCCGCGCTGCGATTCCCGCCGCGTCGGTCGATGAGCCCCATGTCGTGCCGGTCGGTACGGTCATTCAGTATCCTTCTGCAGAACGGGCTCGGGCCGGGCCGCCTTGTTCACATGTGTGTGGGTGCAGGTGACTTGCTTCGCTGCTCTCGCGATTTCCCTGCAGCGCAAGCAGTCCCTGGTCATCTGCGCCAGCAGCGCATCGAGCGACTCGAACTTCGCCTGGTCGCGAACGAACGCGAGGAACTCGAGTTCAAGCTCCCATGCGTACTCTGGCAGCCCTTCGATCCTTCCCCACTCGCCCGTTCGTCCGCCTGCGACAGCTCCTGCGGCGTCATCCATCAGGTATGCCTCGATCGCGCGGGCGTGCGTGCCGAAGGTGGGCTTTGTGCCGACGCTGATCGCCGCGGCGAGCACACGGCCGTCGGGCAACGTGGCGCGGCCTGCGTAGACACCGTCGGCGGGCGCGAGGCAGGGAGAATCAAGGTTGGCGGTCGGGAAGCCGATGGTGCGGCCGCGGCGGTCACCGCTCACCACAGTGCCGGCCATGGCATACGGCCGCCCGAGCAGGCACGCGGCATCGCCGACGCGGCCTCGTTCGATGAGCCAGCGGAGCACGGTGCTGCGAGCGGGCGCGATGGTGTGGTCGGTCAGCGGGACCTCCACCTGATCGACGACGTCGACTTCGAAGCCACGTGACTTGCCGAGATCGCGCATGAGGGCCACATCGCCTGCACGCTTCGCGCCAAAGCGAAAGTCCGCGCCCTCGACAATCGCCGCCGGTCGATACTCCCTCGCAAGCCGCTCCACGAACATCGCGGCGGGCATCGCAAGCAGCTCGCGAGTCGGTTCCAGCTTCACGACCTCATCCGCGCCGGCTGTGAGCAGGTGACGCTCGCGCTGTGCCCAGGTGGTGAGGCGGGCGGGGGCGTTGCCGGGCGCAAGAACCTCGATGGGATTGGGGTCGAAGGCGAGAACGATGACGCTCGGGCGGGTACCGGGCGATGCGGGCACATTCGCTGCGATGGCGGCGGCACGTTCCACAAGAGCCTGATGGCCGAGGTGGACACCGTCGAAGGTGCCGATGGTGAGGACCGAGCCGGGTGCACGCGCGGCGTCTCCCGTGGCTGCTGCCGCCGCGGAACCGGTCGAGAATGGAGAATGTGTGGGCACGAAGGGAAGGGTAGCGGGGGAGGGGGAAACGGCGGTGACTACCCGACGATGTCCGGCAAGTTCTCCATGCCCTCGGTCAGGATGCGCGGGCCGGTCTCGGTGATCAGGACATCGTGCTCGTAGTGCACGGCGATCGAGCCGTCCTTCGAGTACACGGGCCACTCTTTGGCGGTCTGGCGGACTTCGCCGGTGCCGATCGCGATCATCGGCTCGGCCGCGAGCACGGTGCCGGGCATACACCTCTTAAAGCCGTCGGGCCATTCGTCGTTGTATGTCGGCAGGACGTTGGAGAGATAGGGAGGCTCGTGCAGGCCCTTCTTCCGCTTGTCGTCCCATCGGCCGTAGCCGTGTCCGCCGAGGCCACGGATGAGGTGGAATCCGCACTCGCCCTCGACGTATTCCTGGACGGTCTGGGCCCAGGCCATGTAGGTATTGGCGGGGTGCAGTTCTTCGACGCCGCGGCGGAGGGATTCCTTGCCGCACTGCATAAGCCTCTGGACCTCGCCGCTTGGGTAGTCCTTGAAGACATACGTCCACGCGGCATCGCCAATCCAGCCCTTGTGTACGACGCCGATGTCGATCTTCAGGACATCGCCAGGCTTCATGGGCTTGGTGTAGTAGCCCGCGGTGCCGTGGACAACGCACTCGTTGACGCTCAGGCACGCGTGCGAGGGGAAGGCGGGAGAGCGGCCAACGCGGTATCCCAGGAAACAGGACCGGCACTGCAGGTCGGTGAGCGTCTTGGCGACAAACTGGTCGATCGCGGCGAGTGTCTGGCCGGTCTTCAGGAAGTCAACCAGCCGCTGGTGCGTCTTTACGACACATTGGGCCGCGGCGTAGGCGATATCGGTCTCGGAGCTGGAGATGACAGGGGCACGGGACATGGCCGGAATCGTAGGTGCGAAATCGATGGAAGTGGTGGGCGTGCAGCAGACAACCGGCCATCCCCATGCTTCGATCCACTCCACCGAGATGAGCACTTCCCGCTGCGGTCATCCCTTCACCCCAAGAAAAAACCCCGGCAAGAATGCCGGGGCTTGTCGATGAGGTCGTCAGATTCGCCCGACTGAAATCAGCGGACCTCGCCACCATTGAAGTCGACACCCTTCAGCCCGGCGCGGGTCCAGCGGTAGTGTCCTTGGACCGTTTCTTGCGTGAGGGCTGCGTTTCGACAGCGCGGCTCCCATCGCGTGTTTGGTGTGTACGCGTAAGCAGTCGGAGCAGGGGCGTTCGGAGTCGCGGGGTTGAAACCGCGATTGGTGTCCTTGGTGTCGATAATCCGGACGGAGCCGTCGAAGAAACTCACTTGTGTCTTCGAGTTTGAGTATGCGTGGTACTGAGATCGATTCTTAATGGTGTGGTAGTCGTTCATCTCGTACAGCATGACCTTCTGTGAGGTGAAGGTGACATCCGACAGCTTGCGCAGGCCAAGGATCGTTGTCGCTGTGTTGCCTGGCACAGTGAACAGATTGTGCACACCGGCCTGGGATACTGTCGGAATGACTTGGCCGTTGACGACTTGCGCTCTGTCGGGCGACCAGAACGCCGGGACAAAGCTGTATGAAGAGCTGTACGGCCAGCGCTGACCCTGACTGGAAGTATCGCCCGGGTCTTCCCCGTCGGTGTAGTTGTACCAGTCGGTCGAGCCTGCATTGAGGGCCGTGCGGATGCCGGTTTGCCACTTGCGACGCACCCGGTCTTCTGAACAGGCCATCGAAGGCTCGGGCAGCCGCTGCTGCAGATAGTCGTTCAACACAAGGTGCGAGTAGTAAACGTGCGGGATCCAGTTTGCGATCGGTTGAAGCTCAGGCCGATCTGCACGCCTGCGCAGAATGTCGATCGCCTGATTGGCGGCAGCGGCGGTGGCGTCAGCACCTGCGGGCATGTTGTCCGCGTACTGCACGCCCTTCTTCCACGTGAAGGAAGAAAGCCGGTCCGTGAAGTCCGTGGCATAGTTCGAGGCCGCGACGGCGACCTGTTGCTGGCTTGCGCCGCAAATCACCTTCCTCGCCGCACGCCTCGCTTCCGAGAGTGCCGGAAGCAGAATCGCTACCAGCAGCGCGATGATCGCGATCACGATCAGCAACTCAATCAATGTGAAGCCACCACGCCAGTAACGCGCCTTCCCAAGCATGATTATCTCCCCGGCTAAAGGCCACAGAACGTGGCTGCCGCGAATCCCCAGAAACCGCCCCGATAAACGAATCTACCTCGCGGAAGCTCCCTTGTCCAGTCCGCGAGTACCCGACTGTGGATATTTCGGGTGGCGAAGGCCTGCCGGGCCAAAAAGAACACCGCCCCGGAGCAGGAAACTCCGGGGCGGGGCATAGTCACAGATCGTGGATCGGAGTATCAGTTAAGGCAGCATGGTGCCCTGAACGTCAATGCCTCGGATGCCGTTGCGGGTCCAGCGATAGTGTCCGACGACCACTTCGGATGCGGTTCCATTCCGGGTACCCGGCTCCCAAGGATCGGGCGTGTATGCAAAGGACGTCGGTGCCGGCGAATTGGGTGTTGCCGGGTTAAAGCCGCGGTCGGTATCCGAAGTCTTGAACGTTCTCACGGAGGTATCGAAGAACAAAATCGGGGCGCGGGCGTCGGAGTATGCGTAGAACAACTGCCGCCGCTTATCAAAGTGACGCGCGTGCGAGTCGTACATCAAGACCTTCTGGGAAGTGAAGGTCACATCCGACAACTTGCGGAGACCGAGCGTGGTTGTCGCGCCGGCTTGAGGAACATTGAACGTGGCATGGTTGGGGCCCTGCGAAACGGTTGGCACCACAACGCCGCCCACGATCTGGGCCTTATCGGGCGACCAAGCCGACGGAACAAAGCTGTATGAGGAACTGTACGGCCAACGCTCGGGGCTCAGACCAGCCGGACGTTCGATGCCGGGAAGCAACGCCATGTACTCCGCAGGATCATTCGCCACTGCCGACTGCCAACGCAGACGAAGCGAATCCTCGGGGCATGCCACACCCTTCTCGGGCAGACGCTGCGCGAGGTAGTCGTTCAACACCAAGTGCGAATACAGGACATGCGGAATCCAACCCGAGATCAAATTCAGGTCGTCACGAAACGCACGTCGACGGAGAATATCGATGGCTTGATTCGCGGCGGCACCGGTTGCATCGGCGGCCGCGGGGATGCCATCGGCGTAGACCACGCCCTTCTTCCATGTGAACGACGACAGCCGGTCCGTGAAGTCCGTGGCGTAGTTCGCCACAGCGATTCCGAACTGGCGGATGTTCGACTCACAGACGGACTTACGCCCGACCTTGCGAGCCTCACCCAATGCGGGGAGGAGAATGCCGACCAGGAGCGCGATGATCGCGATCACAATCAGCAGTTCGATGAGCGTAAAGCCCTTCTTAACGGAATTGGGGAATCTCATGGGCGCTCCTGCGACAGCTCCGGTCGAGCCAAGAACAGGCCCGAGGGAACGTCAATGAAAGGGGCGGAGTCTATGGCCACACGCTTCCAATAGTCACTCGCCACACGAGCAATAGTACGATAGGTTCAGGGGTGCGGATGCATCGTCCACACGAACCCTTTACAAACGTCCCTCAAATTCTGCAATTCTGATTCGTTCTTCGGCCATACGGAGGGTTGCTGCAATGCGTGAATCCGATTTTATCCCTGACAAACGAGGATCCGCCATTGCAGCCCGTACTTTCGAGAGGTCGCTCGACTCCAATTCCTGCACGAGGTCCTCTATCTCTCGCCCTTCACCTGCTTGAGTCGGGTCAGGTTCGGCAGGCGGGGACGTTACTGGCCCCTCTTCGCTCGCCTCCGCATTCTTCGCGGCCGTACCCGATTCACTCGAAGCTGCCCCGCCCGTCTTGTTCGGATTCAGAACGGATATCGCATTCTGACGCGGCGTGTTCTCCGGCCCGAGATTCGCGACAACCCACACACCCGCCCCGAGTATTCCAATCGCGAGCAACGCCCCCACGATCGCGATCATGTTTCGACGCCGCGATCGCCGTTGTCGCTGTCTCGCGGCGATGAACGCCTGCGCTTCGGCTGGGTCATCCACACCCACCAGCGGCTTTTCTGCACCCTCCGACTTTCGACGATTCGCTGGTTGGCCGTCCCCTAACCGATCCGCCGGCACGCTCGCCGCGGCGATTTGCTCGGGCGCGGCGTGGCCTGGCAGCAGGCGAACATCCGACAACCCGAGCCGCTCCCGGTCGGCGATGACCTCAAACGAAGCGCCACACGCGCCGCATCTGGCATCTTCCGGTGAGGCGTCCGCGTGGCACGCGTGACACTCCCCCAGCAGGTTGCCAATGCCGGGAGCGTTTCGGGCAAAGGTCCAGAACTGGCGTGTTGATGGGCCCCGCAGGATCGTGTCGCGGGTCACCTTCCCACGGCGAATCAGCACCCGCAGCGTGTGCAACGAGCACCCCGGAAGAAACGGATTCGCTTCATCCCGGATGAACCAGGGACCCATGCTGTTCTGCGATGCTTGCCGCGACAGCGGTTCAAACAGTCCGCGGCAGCGATCGCAAGACGCGGCTCCCGCGTTCATGTGGCCGCAGTAGGGGCACACGGTGGTCCGCGGCCGGGGAGTCGGAAGAGGAGTTGGGGGGCTTTGTGCTTCCATCTTCGGTTTCAATTGACCCGGGGTCCGCGCGAGCGTGTCATTGCCCAATGCCATCATACAACCACAAGTGCGTCTCCTTCTTCCGATACGCCCTATTCGGTGTGGCGTGTTGCAGTCTTCCGGCCCTGCTCTGGCCGCAACCAGCGCCGGCCCACTCGCAACCCGCCGGCGGCGCGGGGGACCGCCCAGCAGCGGTGCTTGACGGGCAGGCCATCGGCTGGCCGGAGGTTGCCCCATTGCTTGCCGAGGCGGCAGGGGCCATCGTGATCGAAGAGGTCATACTCTCTCGAGCGCTGGAGCAGGCCTGCCGCGACCAGTCCATCGTCGTCGGCGATCCCGAAGTGGGCTTCGAGCGTGACCTCCTTCTGACATCTCTTTCTCGCGCAGCGCAGGTTCCGGTTTCCGAGGGCGAGCGGCTGGTCCGGGATGTCCGTATTTCGCGAGGGCTGGGCGAACGTCGCTTTGCCGGACTTCTCCGGCGGAACGCCATGCTCCGGGCGATTGTCCGCAAAGCCGCGGGTCCGGCCGGTGTCGTCGTCTCTCCAGAGGACGTTGATCAGGCCTTCGCGCTCCGACACGGCACACGCATCCGGGCTCGACTGATCCTCGTGCGAACTCAGGAAGGAATCGCGGATGTTTCCAGGCGATTGGCAGCGGGCGAATCTTTCTCCGATGTCGCTGCAAGACTTTCTGCCGATCCATCCCGGCTCCGCGGCGGCCTGCTCGACCCAATCAGTCCGGCAGACCCAAGCTACCCCGTCGCGTTCCGGCGTGCAATCGAGGACACCGAGCCCAGCGCGGTGAGCTCTCCGGTGATGGTGACATGGGACAACCTGCCCGGATTTGCAATCGTGCGCATCGAAGAACGGCTGCCGCCTTCGGGAACGGACGCCGCGAGCGTGTCGAAGGAACTTGAAGAGGAGATCCGAGCCGTGCGCGAGCGTGCCCTGATGGACCGGGTTGCCAGGTCGTTGATCGAGACGGAGGCCGCGCGGCTCAGTGTGCTTGATGATGCGCTTGAATGGTCGTGGCGGAGTCGTCGCGGCACGGAACGGTGAAGTTGGTCAGCCCTGAAGGCTGAGTGTGCCCTGGCGCGGCCGGTCGGATGCTGCGGCGCCGACGGTCTCGCGACGGACGCCACGCTCTTCCGCGGCTTTCTCTATCGCCAGCACCCATGTTTCACGCTCGTACTCAAGGATTCCAAGCACCTTCTCGGCCTTGACCAGGTCTTTCTCGAAGCCAGCTTCGACGAGCTGGGTGAACAGGAATGTGTAGAGCGAGGTCACCTTGGAGCAGAGGTCCGGGTCGATGTCGGGCCGGACCGAGCTCATCAGCTCCAACACGATGTTGCGACACTTCGAGAAGCCGTCGAACACCGCTTCCCAGTCCTTCCGCGTCAGGCCTTCGCATCCCTGCCGAAGAAACTTGATCGCCCCGTCCAGGAGCAGCAGGCGCAGTTCCTCCGGGCTCGCCGTCAGAACCTTGGTGCGGAGATAGGTATTGGCCGTGCCGTTTGCCTGCGTCATGGCGTGGAGTATCGGACGAAGTGGGGGGAGGCTTGACCGTGTAATGGAGATGGACCAAGCCGCCAGCGCCAATTCGGGAAACGCTCAAAGCTGCGCTTGTTCAGCCAGCCTGAGAAAGCCCTGCGAGCGAAGACTGCTGACGCTGCAGCTGCGCGAGCGTGGTCTCCAGCCCGGCGAACTGGCGAACGAGAGTGTCCCGACGCCGCGCCAGGCGGGAATCGATCTCACCGATCCGCTGGATCTGCAGGTTGATTTGGTTATCCAGACTCTCCCGTTTGCGAGTGAGCAAGCCTCCGGCCGGCGAAAGGTACCTGTCAGCAAACAGCGCGATCTGTTCCGCGACACCCAGACGGGCGTACGTGTCGCCGCCGGTATTGCGGACAAACACGCCGGGGAGAACCTCGGTGCGTTCCTCGCGGGTGTTCGCCTCAAATGCCGCGAACAGCTCTGCCACGCCCTGAGGGTCCGTTTCGAGCGCAGCCCGAAGCTTGGTGGAGTCAACAGCAAGCTGACCCCCGGGTGCGGTCTTCACGCCTACCTGGCTGAGGAACTGATACCCGCCCGAGACACCCCTGGCGCGTCCCTGCACGGTCGAGAACATCGCACGCCGGAGTTCCAGCGCAACCGAATCGCCCAGCAGCGGTCCTGACTGCTTCGTCGCGGCGTCATACGCTGTGGAGGTGGCGATCCGGCCCGACAGCGAGTTGAAGGCCGTCACAAAGTCGTTGATCGCCGTCTCGATCGCCGCGGTGTCGCGGTTGAGGTTCACCGTGATCGGTTCGTCGCTCACGCCGGAGACATCGATCGTGGTGCGATCGATGATGTTTGAGAAAGTGTTTGTACTGCTGGTCAGGAGGATGGCCCGCGCCGGGTCATCGGACCCGAAGAACATCCGCGCGTTGCGAGCCTGAGCGGTGTTCTCAACGCTCAGGTCCGCCCCCGCCGTGTCGAAGGTAAACGCTCCGGCCACGCCACTGTCCCGCGCCGTCAAACGCAACCGGAACGGTGCCGCGGCCGAGCCATCGCTGATCACCGACGCCAGCACGCCGGTGCGACCGGCATTGATCTTCGTCACGATCGTGTCCAGCGTGTCGGTCGCCGAGACTTCGATCTCGCGCTCGAGTGACCCATCGATGAAGTTGCTCGCCCCGGTCCCCGAAGCTTCTCCGACGATATTGAGTGATCGCCCGACCGTGCCGCTCACATCCTGCACGCGGATCTTCAGCGATCCTGCTGTGTTCAGATCGCGAGGCTCGATGACCAGCCCATCACCGTTGTCATTCACGCGGGCCAGCACATTCAGGCCGCGGCTGTTGATCTCTGCGACAACGTCGCCAATCGTGCGGGAGTCTGCGCCGATATCGATCAATGACCGCACGCCCGACGTATCAAAGATCTCGAAAGATCCCGTGCCCACGCCCCGACCGCCATTGAGCGTCGAAAGCAGCACCGCACTGTCAACATACCGAAGCTGCTGACGCTCCCCGCTGATGGTGGATGAATCCACGCCATCCGCCGCGGCAACGCCAAGCTGCTCCGCCCCTGCACCGCTCACCACCAGCGGGTCAAACCCGCCAGTTGTGTCGCGCAGCACCAGACTCGTGCCCGACGACGACAACGACGCGACCACCTTGCCGCCGGTTGCTGCGGATATCTCGCCGATGATGCGTGACAGCGAGCCGGTTGTCGAGACATCGAAGCTGTAGTCAAACCCGTCTCGTGTCGAGATGTTGAACGTGCCCGACGACAGGCCCTGCCCGCCCCGAAGATTCGATGCCAGCACCGAGTTCAGGCCCGAAAGCACCGTGCGGCCGTTGAGTGTGCCGGTGCCGCTCGAGCCGACCAGCCCCAGATCTGTCGCCGCGGTGCTTGACGCCAGCGCGATGACTTCCAGGTTGTTAGAGCCTGTCGGCGCCGATGCATCCACAAGGCGGAATCCCAGACCGTCAGCGGTCGTCTCGACCGAAACCTTGCCTTCCGTCTGCGAGGAGATCCTTGCGCGGAGCTGGCCCACGGTCGCCACCGCCGTCGCGGTCTGCTCACCCGTCGGGCTGTAGATGTTGCCGATGTCAATCGCGTACGTGGAGCCGTCGCGAGTCTTCAGCGTGAAGTCCGCGGTGCTGTTGCCCACCGCGCCGTTTAAGCCGATCCCCAATCCGTCGCGAAGTGACGAGAGCGGCGTCGAATCCCCGAGCCGCAAGATTGCCTGTCCCTCAAGCGAGCCGTCAGCCGCAGAACCCTCCAGCCCGAGCGAGGTCGCTGTCGAGAACCCCGAAACATTCGCCACACTCACCGAGCCTGTGCCGCCCGACTCATCCGTGAGCACAAACCTCGAGTCCTCGATCGAAAGCCGGACCCGCACGCCAGCCGTCGAGTTGAACGCTGTCAGGACATCATTGACCGTCCCCGCCCGCGACAGATCAACTGTCGCCGTCGCGCCCGAGGCATCGGTTACCGTCACACGCCCGCGAGAAACTCCTTCCCCACCATTGAGAAGCGACAGGTCCGTGTCGCGATCAAGCCTCGCCTGGGCGGATTCCACAGTCACCGAGGTCAAACCCAGCCCCGTGCTGTTCCGATCGACAATGCCGCGCGACATCGATTGCTGACTCTGCACAATGCGATCGACGAGAAAGCTGAAGCTACCCAGGGCAGCGCCGGGAGACGCTCTGGCGGTCAGGACATCCGGATTCGAGCTGGTCGCCGAGGTTGTGTTGAAAATATTCGATGTGCGGAACTTGCTCGCGGCGGTCTTCAACGCCGACAGTCGGCTGTTCAGGTCCAGAAGCGCCGCCTGCTGGGACTGCAGCTTCAGCACCCGCTGCTGCGCAAACTGCTTCGGCCGCGCCTCGATCGCCAGCAACTGCTGGATGAGCGAGCCGGAGTCAATCCCGCTGATCAAACCCGTACTCGATGTAATCCCGCTCATACCAAGTCCTCCGTGCAGGATTGTTCAGATGCGATTTCGCGCGGCGGGCGTGAAGGCCCAGCCTCCTGAGACGACCGCTGCAATCTCGACCAGTTCGGCGACAGCAAGCCACGCCGCCCAAGTCCAAGGATGTCCGATGCCCATCCGGCAATGATCCGGCGCGTCAGTTGCCGGGCCTCAGAGACCGTCGCCGAGTAAGGAGATGAAGGAGTGGTCTGCAAGGCTCAAGATCCTCGTTGAAACCATCCGCAATCGATGTGCCGTTATGGGCTATATCGGCTCAGTCGGCTCTCATCGTGAAAACGCGGTCGGGAACTGATTGGATTCGGTGCCTTCCGCCCCACAATCGCCCTCGCCGAGAAGGTCCTACCCATTATCAGGGAGGGACATTCGGGGAGCGTGTGTACGAAAGCCCCGCTCACTGTCGAACCACATCCTCTTCGCGTCGATACAAACGCACTTCGCGCACATCCAGCCAACGGGGGATCCGCCTCATGCAGCGACAACAGCTTTCTGACCATTCACTTTTCCGCATTCCGGTCGGAATCCTGTGTGCCGCGACGGGGCTCAGCTCCCTCGTGTTGCTGGCGATTGCGATCTGGAACCAGCCCACAAGCTGGTTCCTCGTGGGGTTTGAAGTGGTCATCGCCGTGGCCGCGGCGATGGGCGTGCTCGCGGCGATGGGGCGTTTCCGCGATGGACCGGCCCTCACGCTTTTGTGTATCGCCGGCGCGGTTGGCGTCGGATCGCTCCTCAGCTACATCGGTGCGGGAAAGTTTCTCGCGGGTCAGAGCCTCAGGCCTTACCTCATGCTCCGACTCGTCGATGCCGCCCTCCTCGCCCTTGCGGCAGCCGTCATCGTCCTTGCCCGCAGCCCCCGACTGGCCCTGCCCGCGTTGGCCAAGGGGTTGCTCTTCGGTGCCGTGCTGTGCGGAATCGTGGCCGCCGCGTGGTTCTCGCGTTCCTGGATCAGCTCCAGCGCGGGCCCTGCTCGCGCCGCGATCTTCATCGCGATGGGAATCGCCTCTATCTGCCTCATCGCTGCCAGCGGGCACTACCTCATCCGCGCCTTCGCGGCGGGAGCGGATGCACACCCTGTCGGCAGCTCGGCAACCTGAGCGCAGAAAGAAGGCCGGAGCTGTGCCCCGGCCTTCTTTGCGCACGTCAGTTGTTCAGCCGGCCGAGTCTCACTCCGCCTTCTTCTTGGTCTTGCTCTTGGGCTTGCTCTCGGTCGCTTCCTCAGCGTCGGCCTCGGCCTCATCCTTCTTTGCGGACTTCTTGGCGGGCTTCTTGGTGCCCTCGCCCGCCTCGTTCTGCTCGCTCATCACCTTGTTGAACTCATCGAGGCTGATCTCATCAACCTTCGACTTCGCGATGATCGCGTCGAGCGTCTTGTGCTCGCGGATCTGTGTCCACACTGTTCCCATCTGGTTCCGCGAGAACAGTTCCTGGCGGAGCTTCTCGGGACGCTCGCCTCGCATCGCGGCCATCTGGGCGATCCGCCCGTTCAGTTCAGCCTCGGTCACCTTGACATCGAGTTTTTCGCCCGCGCGATCCAGGATGAAGAATAGTTTCAACTCCCGCACGGCCGAGTCGTTCGACGCCGCGCGGATCTCTGCCAGCTGCTCTTCGATCTTCTGCTGATCGACGCCGCGATACGAGAGCTCCAGTCGGCGACGCTCAAGGTTGCGTGACGTCTGTGCGGCGGTGACGCGTTCGGGCATCTCCATCGTGACGTTCTCAAGCAGCCAACGGGCGATCTGGTTCCGCATCGCAGCCTGCTGCTCGATCCCAGCGCGCTGCTGGATCCGGTCGCGGATGATCTCGTTGACCTTGCTCGCGTCGTCAAGGCCGTACCGCTGCGACACTTCTTCCGCGGTCGCCGGGATGATCTCATCGGCGCGGGCAATCTGGAAAGTGATCGTGAGCTTCTTGCCGCGGATCTTGTCGTTCTCGTGGTTCTCCGGTCCGGTCGTGGTGACGGTCAGTTCGTTGCCGACTTCCGGCTTGCCAAGCTGCTTGGCAAAGTCGTCGACCATCACGCCCAGAATCATTCCGCGGCCGTTCTGCTCCTCGGTCGGGATCTGGATCACCGCATCCTGGATGTCGTAGTGCTTCTCTTCCGAGTCGTCCACCATCACCGCGTGCCCGGTGAGGTAATCGCCCTTGCCCGGCGCGGCCTTGGGCTCCAGGCGGCCTTCGTTCAGCAAAAGCCGGTCAACTTCGCGCTTCACAAGGACTTCCGAAACCTCAAGCCGCGGCTTCTTGATCGCGATGCCTTCAAACGCCGGCAGTTCAAACTCCGGCAGCACCTCAATCTCGACCTCGAACGCCAGTGCCTTGCCGTCCTCGATTTCCGTGTTCAGGAGGTCCTCGCTGATCGGGTCGCCGATCACGCGGAGCTTGTTATCCTCGACGGCCTTGGAGTATGCCTGCGACACCAGCTGGTTCCGCGCCTCGCGACGCAGCGTGCTCCCGAACCGCTTCTCCACAAGCCGACGCGGTGCGCGCCCCTTGCGGAAGCCGGGAAGTTCGGTTTCCGAGGTGAGCGTCTCGATCGATGTGCCCAAGTGTTCCGAAACCGTCTCCGCCGGGATTTCGATCGACAGCTTCTTTCGCGAGGGGCCGACATCGGTGATTTTGACTTTGTTCGGACGCTCTGCGGTTTCAGTCGAGGCCATGTTCAATTCTCCGGGGTCCAGAGCTGGCGCCAGACGTGGCGGCGACTCCCCACCCGAGGTGCGTTGAAGGATCCTAGGGTCCTGCACCGCCACGGTCACTTGATTGGCGTTTGTTCACGCTTCGGGTAAACTCGGTACGTGCAGGAGGGCACACCATCCGTGGCGAACGGACGGAGGGGTGAACGGAGTTTGATCCTGCGCGGAGCGTTGGAGCCTGAAGATGATCTCCAGAAATGCCTCAGCCATCGCCGCTCTTGCGATCTGTGGTCTCGCGGCCGCGGCCGCCGCACAGAGTCTCTGCGAGGCCACCGGCCCTGATATTGTCGTCTCGCACATAGAAGGCGTGCTGAACTTCTCACCCACACAGTCTGCCGACGGCGTGGCCTTCGCCACACGGCAAACTAACGTCGGTGACGTGTCCATGATCGCCAATCTGCAGACGCCGCAACACCCGGTGCAGGCGCCCAATCTTTATCGCCACACATTTGTCGGCGGGGTCAGCCGGTTTGAGCAGATCGGCATGGGCTGGTGCTTCCACGCAGGAATCCCGCTCAACATGGGCGGCTTCTGCGCCTGCCGGGGCGGAAGTGGCGCCTTCATCGGTCCTGGCTGCTCCGATCCGCACAGCGCAGGGGCGATGGCCGGGCCCGCCAATCTCGGTCCGCGGTGGGGGGTCGATGCCGCCACCGGCCAGTTGGCCCATCCACACGCAACCCCTGCGGGCCAACTCCCTGGCATCGTCCGGTTCCGAAGTGTTGATGTCGACGCCGTGGCCTACGCCGGCGCATCCTACTTCGCGGAGGTGGTGGTGCTGCACATTGATGAGCCCACCGAGAACCGCGAGAACAACGCCACCTGGCGGCCGCTCGATGCGACCCAGTCCGGCGACAACACATCCTTCTTTCTTGCTGGCGCCGTTCGCCCCGGCGAGGCCGCGATCCAGGCTTGGAAATCGCTTGTGCCCGGCGTGTCCGAGGCCGCCATCGATGTGCCGGCCGACGGCCGCTTCATCCTCGCGGCCCGCGTCGTCAGGGTCGGCGGCAATCTCTGGCATTACGAGTATGCGGTGTACAACCTCAACTCCAGCCGCGCCGCGGCCGCGTTTGTGCTTCCCCGGCCGTCCGGGCTCAACATTGCCTCCGCTGGTTTTCACGATGTTGAGTATCACAGCGGCGATGGCCCCGAAGGCCAGAGCATCGTGGGGGCCGACTGGACATTCGGCGGCAGCGTTGCGCAGATCAAATGGGAGACGGAGCCCTACGACATCAATCCCGCGGCCAACGCCCTGCGATGGGGAACGCTCTACAACTTCCGCCTGAGCTGCAACGCTGCGCCCGTTCCTGGAGCCCCATCGCTCGAGTTGTTCTTGCCCGGCGAGCCGGGCGTGCTGAACGCGGCCCTCCCCGTCCCCGGCGGTCCTTCCTGCCTGGGCGACCACGATGGCGATGGCAACCGCGCCATGACCGACATTTTCGCGTTCCTCTCCGACTGGTTCGCCCGCAACGATGCCGGCGATGCTGATGGCGATGGAACCTGCAGCGTGCCGGACATCTTCGCTTTTCTCGCTTCATGGTTCGCCGGCTGTTGAAGTCGGTGAACTTCGAGCCCGCGGCCGCGGTACGCTATCGCGTCGCCGTCACCCCGCCCGGGGCGCGGCCACGCGGAGACTTGCATGCGAACCCCGATCCTTGTGCCCGCGGCGATTCTTGCAGTTTGCACCGCCGCGGCTCACGCCCAGCCCACCGATGACCTCGCCCGCTACTTCGGCTTTGAGCCGATGCAGACGGTCGTCGTCGACGACGATTGCGGACCCACGATCGTCGCTGACGCAAACGGAGATTCCCGCCCCGACCTGATCGTCGTCAACAACCGCAAGAGTCGCATCGAGGTGCACCTGCTGCGCTCCGAGCCGCGAACTGTCGAGCAGGCCGAGCGGCAGTCGCGAGCCAACGAACTCCCGCCCAATGTCTGGTACGACCGCCTGGAGGTCAGCGTTCCGCATCGAGTCACCGCGCTCCGCGCGCACGATGTTGATGGTGATGGGATGATCGATCTCGTCTACGCCGGCAGCAATCCTTCCGAACTGGTCATCTTGCGACAGTCCGCCAAGGGGCGATTCGAGATCATCACCCGTCGCCGCACGCCCGACCTTGCTGCCCGGCAAACAGGATTTCATCTGGCGGATCTCGTCGGCGACGGTCAGCCCGAAGTCATCGCGATGGTGGATGGCAAGGCTCAGCTCTTCCCGCTCAGCAAGTCCGGCGTGATCGGTGATCCGCTTGTGCTCGCATCCGCAGGCGCGCTCGCGGCGGTCTTTCCGGAGGATTTCGACGGCGACGGCATGCTCGATCTGCTCGGAGTGTCCCCCGATGATGCCGCGCCCCTCCGCCTCTGGCTGCAACGGCAGGATACACGCGGCGCCGAGAAGCTCGGATTGCTCGGCGCCGAGACCCGGTTCGAGATGCCTCAGCTTCGAGACGTTGAGACTGTCCGCTTCCCCGGACGCGCAGCGGCGTCGATCGGCGCCATCGAAAAGGCTTCCCGTCGTATCGTGTTCTTCGACTTCGTCAGCCGGCCCGGCTCCGCCATTCTTTCGCAGCACGAAGGCGGAGCCGAAACCGAAGCGCAGGCGGAAGTCACCGGGTTTGCCGATGGCGCAAGCAAGGACCGCTCCCTCGCGATCGATGACCTCGATGGCGACGGCCTGCCCGACCTCGTCGCAACCGACGCCAAGACCAACTCGATCGTTGTCCACCGGCAAACACGCGGCGTCGGCCTCGGCCGCGGCGAGTCGTTCAGCGCATTCAAGAAGCCAAAGACTGTTGCCATGGGCCAGTGGGATGGAGACGGTCCGCTGGAAGTCTTCGTTCTCTCTGAAGAAGAGAAGGCTGTGGGCGTCGCTACTTTCGACCCCGTCAAAAATCGTCTCGATTTCCCCAAGCCACTGACCCTCAAGACTGCCGGCTCTGTGCCCGTGGCGATGGCTGCGCTGCGCATCGATAAGTCCCCAATCCTCGCGGTCGTGGTGAAGGTTCGTCGCGATCACGCGCTGGAGCTCCATCGTCCCAGTGGCGAGGTGACGGTGATCGAGCTCAAGAACGTGAATCGCCCGCCGCAGAGCATGCTTGCCGCAGACCCCGATCAAGACGGCGTGACCGACCTCCTGCTCTTCACGCCGGGTGAACCGATGGTCATGGTCCGCGGCACGGGCGACACTTCCGGCACCGGCTTCACCGTTCTCACCGATGCCGATATGCCCCAGTTCGGACTGGTGCAGGCCGCGGGACCCGACAACACCGCGCTGCTGGATGTCACCGGAAACGGACTTCCCGAGCTCCTCATTGCCGACGAGAACTACGTGCGAGCGTGCACATTCGATGTCGTGTCCGGTTGGAAGGTTGTCGAGCAGGTGACCGTGCGAGATGCAGGTGCTCGACTCACCGGTCTCGCGACGTTGGGCGTTGGACCGGACGCGAAGGTCATCGCAACTGACCGTGCCAACGGCCGCGTCCTCGTGATGGCGCGCGAGAAGCCTGATGAACCACTGACCGTGAGCGCCAAGCTGCGCGTTCGGGGCTTCCCCCTCTCCGGAGTGTGGGCCGGTTCGTTTGGCGGCGCGGCTGAGGCGGCCATTCTCTGCACCAATGAAGAGGGCATGGCCCTCGTTCGGCTGACCGGCCAGCGCTCCCGCCTCGATGAGTTTGCCGCCTATCGCTCCGAAAGCGAGCTCCGCGTCGAGCACGAACTGGAGATCGGCGATGTCAACGGCGACGGCTTCGTTGACGTTGTGGTCCTCGACGCCGGCGAGCAGATGTGCCAGATTCTCACCTTCTCCGCTTCTCGAAAGCTGCACATGGCCATGGAGTTCGAGGTCTTCCAGACCCGTCTCTTTTCCCGCGGCTCCTCACGTCAGTTCGAGCCCCGGGCCGCCGTCGTCGCCGATATCACGGGCGATGGACGCCAGGACCTACTTTTGATGGTGCACGATCGTCTTCAGATCTATCCCCAGTCCCGCGAGCCATGAGCGTCATCTCAACGGCATATTGCCGGTCGGGGTGGCCGCGGCTATTGTTCAGGTGCTTGTGAAACGCGGTCGTGGCGGAATTGGCAGACGCGCCAGATTCAGGTTCTGGTGGGGTCACACCCGTGGAGGTTCGACTCCTCTCGACCGCATTCGAGAACTGTTGCGAAAGCAAGCGCCAAGGACCCTCCTCACGGAGGGTTCTTGTGTTTTTGCGCTGCGGCGTGTTCGTTGCTCCGCCCATACACTCCTGCCTCTGTCCAATGTGTCGGTGAGGAGCGAAGCGCATGCGGCAAGCAATGATTCTGAACCCCCTCTTTGGTGCGGTTTGTCTGTTGGTCACCGTTATCTCGGCGGCGGCTACGGGGCAACCCGAGCCCGCGGAGGCGGATCCCCAGGCCATGCCCGCCGCGCCGACAAAGCCTGAGGCTCAACGACCCGCGCCCAAGCCTGCCAGCCAGGGTCCGGTCGACCGAATCACGCTGAGCGACGGCCGTGCCGTCTCCGCCCCCATCCTCAAAGAGACCGCCGAGTTTCTCTGGCTCGACATGGGCTTCGATGTCCTCCAGATCCCCCGGGGTGATGTCGAGTCGGTGGAAAGGGCACAGGTCGATGAGAGCGGTGTCGAAACTCGCAGCATCAAGGACCTCTTTCGCACCGCCGAACGGCTTCCTGAGCGCACGCCCAAGGAGCTCTCGCGCCGCTTTGGTGGCGCAGTCATCAAAGTGCAGACGCCCGGAGGCCTGGGATCAGGGTTCATCATCGACCCGGCCGGCTACGCGATCACCAACGCCCACGTTGTTCAGGGCGAACGCCGTATCAAGGTCACGGTTTACGAGCAGGGGGAGCGCGACTTCCGTCTTCGCATCTACGAGAACGTCGAACTCATCGCCGTCAACAACCACATCGACCTTGCCCTCATTCAGATCAAGCCCTCCAAGGATGAGCCCGCCGTCGAGTTCCCCTACGTCATGGTGCAGGGAGCCGAAGACCTCGCCGCCGGTCAGGACGTCTTCGCGATCGGCTCCCCCCTCGGCCTCGAACGCACGCTCAGCCGGGGCGTCGTCTCCACCACCCAGCGATCCTTCGAGGGCCTCAGCTACATTCAGACCGACACGCAGATCAACCCCGGCAACTCCGGTGGGCCACTCTTCAATCTCCGCGGCGAGGTTATCGGCGTGACCAACATGGGCATCCCCCTTGGAGAAGGGCTCAACTTCGCCATCCCTGCCCGATACGTCAAAGACTTCGTTCGTAACCGCGATGCGTTCGCGTTCGATGCGCAGAATCCCAACGCGGGCTATCAGTACAACGAGCCGCCTACGCGATCCGTTTTTATGCCGCCCGCCGCGCTCGACGATGCCAGCGCACCCTGATCAGCCCGCAATCCGCAGACCCTCACACGCACTCTCCCGTTCACAGGAGCGATCCATGGCCTTCGCAACTCACACTCGTTGGGGCTTCGCAGCCGCACTCTGCGGGCTCACCTCTTTCGCCGCTGCCGACAATCCGCTGATCCAGGACATCGCGCCGACGGACACATTCCTCTTCGTCTCCGTGCCGAACTGGACCGCCGCGAAGACCGCGTTCATGCGGTCCCCCGTTGGGGGCCTCTGGCAGGACAAGTCGATGCAGGACTGGGTCGAGAAGATCTGGAAGGACATGCATGACAGCGCGGACGCGGAGGAGATCGAACTCCTTGGCGACCTCCGCGAACACCTCGAAGCCATCGGCGAGCCTGCCGGAGCGATTGGCGGTGCGTGGAGCCTTGCGCTGGATCCCCAAGCCCGCGCCGCGGCCGAAGGTGAAGGACCCGGCATGATCTCGCACATGCTGCTCATGGCGGACTTCGGGCCCGGCGCCGAGAAAGCCGAAGCCGCGATCATCGAGTTTCTGGAAGAGCAGGAGAAGAAGGACCGCCTCTCCATGCTTCCGGTAAATGTCGCCGGTATCGATGCCCACAAGATCGAGTTGAAGGTCGATGCGGATGCTCCCATTGCCGACCCCGATGACGACGTGAACGACCCAGATGGGTTCGACGACTTTGGCGGCATGGACGACCTTGGCGGCTTGGACTTCGCGTCCTTCCTTGGTGGCAACGACGGCTTGATCACGCTCTTCCTCGCCCGCTCAGGTACGGCGATCGTTCTTGCGTCCCAGCAGAACGGCCTCGAACATGCCCTCGACCGCCTGGCGGGCGCGAACCGTCCTCACCTCGCTGACAACGCCGACTTTGCCGCCGCCCTCGCCCAGCACCCTCGCGGCGGGCATCTCTTCGCGGGAGTCTTCCTCACGGACTCTGTCCGTGAGATGATTCGGGGTGCCGGCTCCGGTCTCTCCGGGCTCCTCCCCTTGCCCATCGACGGTGACGCTCTGGGCATGGAGAAAATCTTCGCCACCCTCGGCCTCGCGCCCGTGAAGGCCATCACGCTTGGTGCACGGCTTGATGCCCAGGTGCAGGGTGTCGAGGCGATGGAGCAGACCTTCGGCGTGCTGCTCGCCGAAAAGAAGGGTCTGTTCGGCCTGATCGAAGGGGAGGGTGCCCCGCTCGATCCGCCCATGTGGATCGGCGCCGATGTCGCCGGCGTGGGCCGTTTCAATGTCCGGTTCGAGCGCATCATCCCGCTGCTCGAAGAGATCGTCAAGATTCTCCCGCCCGAGCTCGCCGACTTCGCTGCCGGCGGAGTGCAGTTCGCCAAGGCCTCCTTCGGCCCAGCGCTCGCGGTGATGGGTCCGGAGATGTACGTGGTCGACAGCATCACACGGCCCCTCTCTGCGACCAGCCAGGCCACGACCACCGCGATCAAGATCCGCGATGAGCTTGCCGTCGCCAATGCCGTTTCCGGCATCGCAGCGCAGGCCGGACTGGATTCACGAGACTTTCAGGGTGCTCAGATCTACGACGACGCTGGAGCAACATTCGCCATCGGGCTTGGCTTCGGCTGGCTGTTCATCGGCGAACCTTCCGGAGTCGAGAACGCGATGCGCCGCGCTGCCAATCCCGGCGTAGCCGGCCAGCCACTCGCCGCCAGCGAGCGCTTCCGTCGCGCGGTGTCGGCCGCCAATGCCGCCGGGCCCGGCCTCATGCAGAGCTGGACCGATGACATCCAAAGGATCGAGCACGGGATCTGGGTGGCCAACAACAGCGACGCGATCATGCGGCAGGAGTGGGTGTCGATGGGACTCGATCCCGCGGAAGTCGACGAGATCATGGAGGGCGTCGAAACCGATGCCCCGGAATGGCTCAAGGACATGCCCTCGGCTGATCTGTTCAAGAAGTACTTCGATTCCAGCGCGGTCTCGTTCCGGTCGACGCCCGACGGCTTCCGCGGCACCTACATCTCACTTCCGGCCCGCAAGCCCTGACGGAAATCCGCGAATCGCGCGTCGCAATGTTCCGGCAGGGGCGCGTGGCCCCTTTGCCGGTAAACAATCCGCCGGATCCTCGGCGGGTGGGGGATTCCAGCCTCGTTGGCTCCGCTGCCTGCGAGGGAGGTGTTGTGACACCCCCTTTCTTTGGGAGACCCGATGTCGATCGTCAGTTCTTCGCCACCGTCACAGGATGAACTCCAGCGACTCAGCGAGCCTCTGCGTGCACTCGAGCGCAGAGTCGGTGAGGTCATCGTTGGCCAGGCGGACATGGTTCGCGGCCTGCTCATCGGGCTCCTCTCCGGCGGACATGTTCTCCTCGAGGGTGTGCCGGGCCTTGCCAAGACCCTCACTGTCTCCACTCTCGCCCGCGGCCTCGACTGCACCTTCAAGCGCATCCAGTTCACCCCTGATCTGCTCCCTGCCGACCTTGTCGGCACGCTTGTCTACTCCCCGCGAGATGGCACCTTTACGCCTCGCAAAGGGCCTGTCTTTGCCAACCTCGTCCTCGCCGACGAAGTGAACCGCGCGCCCGCAAAGGTGCAGAGCGCGCTGCTGGAGGCCATGCAGGAGCGACAGGTCACCATCGGCGATGAGACGTACCCGCTCCCCCAGCCCTTCCTCGTACTCGCGACCCAGAACCCCGTTGAGCAGGAAGGCACCTATCCGCTTCCCGAGGCGCAGGTCGACCGCTTCCTGCTGAAACTCCGCGTGACCTATCCCAGTCGCGCAGAGGAACGCGCAATTCTCGACCGAATGGCCTTCACCCAGCCCCAGGCTCTCGACGCGCAGCGCAAGGAGCCGGTTCTTCATCCGCGCGAGCTGATCGCGGCCCGCGCGATGGTCGACCGCATTCACATCGACGAAAAAGTCCGCGAGTACATCGTCGACATCGTCAGGGCGACGCGCCCTGAGCCCGCCTCCGCCGCGCGCGGCGAAAGGGCCGAGCAACTCGTGGACTATGGCGCATCCCCCCGCGCCACCATCGCCATCGCTCTCGCATCCCGCGCGGTCGCGGTTCTGGAGGGCCGTGCCTACGTTACCCCGCACGATGTCAAGTCCATTGCGCCCGATGTGCTGCGCCACCGTGTTGTGCCCAGCTACGAGGCCGAGGCCCGGGAACTCACCGCCGATGACCTCGTTACCCGTGTGCTCGAGCGCGTCCCCGCTCCCTGAACCTCTTGCACGGTGACCGCCGATGACGCCTGCCGAACTGGCCCGACAAGTAAGGCTGCTGGAACTCAGCACCCGTCGCCGCGTGACGGAAGTCTTCGCGGGCGAATACACCTCCGCGTTCAAAGGCCGCGGCATGGAGTTCGCCGAAGTTCGCGAGTATCAGCCCGGTGACGATGTCCGCTTTATCGACTGGAACGTCACCGCACGCTCCGGCCGTCCGTTCATCAAGCGCTTCGTCGAGGAGCGTGAACTCACCGTGATGCTCGTCGTCGACCTCTCCGGCTCGTTTGAGTTCGGCACCGCGCCGCGTGCTACCAAGGGGGCCACCAGCGGCGAGTGGTCCGTCCTTTCCGATGGTTCCAAACGCGCTCTGGCCGCGCAGGTGGGTGCCCTGCTCGCCTTCGCCGCTGTCCGCTCTCACGACCGTGTCGGCCTCTGCGCCTTCACTGATCGTATCGAGCACTACGTACCTCCCCGCAAGGGCTCGCGGCATGCCCTGCGTCTCGTACGGGAACTGCTGGCGCTTGAGCCCAAGGGCCGCGGCACGGACCTTGCCCCCGTTGCCGACCGACTCCGCCGCGTGCTGCATCGCCGCTCGCTCATCTTCGTCATTTCCGATTTCGTATCTTCCTCGCCCGAAGGTTCAACCACGTTCGAGCACAGCCTCCGCCGGCTCGGCCGAGCGGGCAACTCCGGGGGCGGCCGCGGCGGACACGATATCATCGCCGCCGTCGTCCGCGACCCTCGCGACACCGAACTCGTCGCCGCGGGTCTCATCCGGGTGCGCGATCCAGAAACCGGTCGAGAGGCCGTCATCGATACCTCCAGCAAACGCGTCCGCGATGCCTACGCACAGGCATTCCGCAAGGCCGATGAGCAGCTTGACCGCTCCTTCATTTCCGCGGGGCTTCGCGGCGGACGCTCGCGCGTCGATCTCTGGACCCACCAGCCCCCTGTGCACAGCCTCGTCGAACTCTTTCACAGGAGAGAGAGATGACCAGCCGCGTGCCCTACTCGGTTTCGGCTTTGTTCCGCGTGCTGATTGCCGCGGTGTTCGCCGCCTGCGCGGCGTTGCCCGCCTGCACGTCGCGTGATGAGCAGCCCGCGCTGCCCCGCTACGCGCAGTCGCGCGTCACTTCCGCCAACGGGCTCACCGTTTCGGTCTTCGTCTCGCAGCAGGAACTCAGCATCGCCGACCGGCTGGAGGTACTTATCGAGGCCCGCCGCGATGCCACGGCAGACCCGGTCCCCTGGCCGGAGATGCTCGAAAGTGCAGCGGCGGGAGAGCCCTTTCCTCCGCAATCCTCCGGCGCCGAACCTGCGGACTGGACCATTCTCGAAATCACGCGGCGCACGCTTAAGCCAGGTCACGAAACGATTGAGCTTGTGCTTGAGCCCTACCTCTCAGGCAATAAGTCCGTTCCTGCATTGACCTTTGATATCGCGGGCCAGCGGCTCACCACCGAACCCATTGGCGTCAATATCACTTCCGAGCTTCAACGCTCAGATTCGAGCGCTGCGCCCGGCGACCCGCTGGCGGCTCTCACGGATCTTGGCCCGGCACTGATGCCGATGCCGCCGCGGCGATCCTTGCTCGAATCGCCGCTTATCTGGGGATTGGCTGGCGCGCTCGGCGTAGTGGTGCTCGCCGGCGGAAGCGCGATCATCGCGGCGAGGTCGGCTCGACGCCGTTCGCTCACTCCGGATGAGCACCTTGAGCGCCTGCTGCTCCTGGGCCGCAAAGCTCTCGAAACTCCCGATTCACCGCACGTCGAAGAAGTCGCCGCGAAGACAGTCGGTGCATTCCGGATCTGGCTCGCCGCCACACGCCGCGTACCTCGCGGTGCATCGGATCGCGAGCTCGCGGCATGGGTCCGCGCGTCGGGTGTCCCATCCGCTCCTCAACTCGCCGGTTGCCTCGCCGCCTACGACGGCTCACGCTTCGCGCCTGTTGGCAGATTCGAGATCGGTCAAGCGCGGGAGCTTGTCGGCGGCGTGTGGAGCTTCTCGCGTGAGCTGCGTGCGCTGGCAGCTTCCGCCGCGGAAGGAGGTCTCGCCAGTTGATGCTCAGCTCCTGGTTCGACAGCCTGATGCAGGTCCGGTGGGAATCACGCTGGGCGTTCGTGATGCTCCTGTTGCTCGCGCCGCTGTGGGTCGTCATCGCGCGTTTCGCCCGCCGCGCACCCCGCGGTGGACTCTCTTCAGCAGCCGGGCTTGAGGCGCTCCCCCGCACTCTTCGCCAGCGGCTCATCTGGTTGCCGGGAACTGCCTGCTGGTTGGGCCTGGCCCTGCTCACCGTTGCACTCGGACGCCCCCAGCTCGGCATCGGGCGGGTCGAGACCTCTTCTGAAGCTGTTGCTATCCAGCTGGTGATCGACCGTTCCGGTTCCATGAACCAGTACATGGAAGTTGACGGAGCGCTCCGCACACGCATCGACGCTGTAAAGTCCGTTCTCCGTGACTTCCTGCTCGGAGATGGTGATCAGCTCACTGGCCGCCCGAGCGATCTCGTCGGTCTCATCACCTTCGCCCGCTTCGCCGAAACTGCCTGCCCCGTTGTTCGCGATCCGCAAACCCTCACGAGCCTCATCGAAGCCGTGAACACTGCGCAGGCCCGCTACGAGGACGGCACCGCGATCGGTGACGGCTTGGCGCTGGCCGCCGCCCGCCTCAAACGCACAGAAGATGAACTCGCCAATCGCCGCCGCGCCGGAACCACCGAACCCGAACTCACCATCAAGAGCAAAGTGATCGTGCTCCTGACCGACGGCGACAACAATGCGGGTGAGGCCGATCCGATCGAGGCCGCACAGCTTGCCGCGGAGTGGGGCATCAAGGTCTACACCATCGGCATCGGAGCCGGCGCCGACAGCTACCAGATCATCCGTACGCCCTTGGGCGAACAGCGCGTCCGAGTACCAAGCAATGTCGATGAGGGAGCGCTCAAGCAGATCGCCGAGATCACGGGCGGCTCCTACCACCGGGCGCAGGACGGAGAGTCACTCCGGCAGGTGTACGCACAGATCGACCGCCTCGAGAAGAGTTCAGTGAACACCGTCGAGTACACCGACTGGCAGGAGAAGTTCATTTTTCCCGCCGCGGCAGGCGCCATGTTCCTCGTCCTCGGTCTCTTGCTCAATGCCACGTGGCTCCGGAGAACCTTCTAGCCGACCGACCCGCATCCCACCATGACATTCCTTCAGCCCCAGTTTCTGTACCTCCTCGTCGCCGCGCCACTCGCCGCGCTGGCGATGCTCTACGCGCTCTGGGCTCGCCGCCGCGCCGTCGCTCGCTTCTATGGGCCCGGCGCGGGCCGTACATGGGCGCCCGTGCCTCCACGCTTCCGCGGCGTGCTGGCCGCGGTCTGCTGGTCCCTCGCTGTCGCGCTCATCGCCCTCGCGATTGCTCGCCCCGCGCACAGCCCCGTGCCGCGAAAGGTCGAACGCACAGGCCGCGATGTGGTGTTCGTCATTGATGTTTCCCGCTCCATGCTCGCGCAGGATCTCCGGCCAAGCCGCCTCGAACGTGCAAAGCTCATGGTCGGCGATGTCCTCGACTCCGCGCAGGGCGATCGCGTCGGAATCGTCGCGTTCGCGGGCACGCCGGTCGTCCGGTGCCCCATGACCACGGACTATTCTTTCGCGAGGATGTCCCTCGAAGCCATTAGCACCGACTCTGTGGGCCGCGGCGGAACCGCCATTGGCGATGCGCTCCGCTCTGCACTCGCGCTCATCCGCGCGGGTCAGGAAGATCAGACGCTCGCCGCGGATATCTACCTGCTGACTGATGGCGAAGACCATGAAACCAAGCCGCTCGAAGCCGCGGCGGAAGCCGCGCAGTTCGGCGTCCGCCTCATCACCATCGGACTTGGCTCCGATGTCGGCGCGCCCGTCCCGGTCGATCCCGAGCAGGCCCAGACCGCTCGCGACCAGCCACGCGACGGCTACGTGCAGTACGGAGGAGAGCGTGTGCAGTCTCGAATGAACCCAGCCGCTCTGCGATCAATGGCCGAAGCCACACCCGGCGGCGCGTTCCTCAATGTCGGCGTTGGCAACCTTGAGCTCGATCGCGTGTACCGTCTCTTGCGCCGCGATGGTCAAATGAAGCAGCTCGAAGCGACCGAGTCGGTACGGTACACCGAGGCCTTTCAGTTGCCTCTCGCCGCCGCGATCTTGCTCGGGGTCATTGCGATGCTGATCGAAAGGGTGCATCTTCGACTACGTCGCCCCGCCGCACCCGGGCTCAGCGTTGCCGCCGCCGTGATCGCCCTTGCGTGCAGCACGCTTTCTGTTCGTGCGCAGACGGTTGACGATGAACTCCGCGATACCCATCGTCTCCTCCAGGATGGCAAGCCCGGCGAAGCGCTCAGTCTCCTCGATGGCGCCACGGTTCGACATCCCGACTCAGCAAAGATCGCCGCGGCCCGCGGAGCCGCCCAACTCGCGGTCCAGCAGACCGCGGAAGCCGAGGCTTCCTTCCGTCGCGCTGAGCAGCTTGCGCTGGGTCAGGATCCGGCCACCGTTGCTCGCGCTCGCTTCAATCTCGGTCTCATGGATGCCTCCCGCGCCGCCGCGCAGGCACGGGAAGACCCCAAGGCCGCCATCACGACGCTGGAACAGGCTGAGCGATGGTTCCGCAATTCGCGGCCGGGTCTGAAAAGTGACGAGCGTGCCGCCGCCGCGTCGAACATCGAATCGATCCAACTTGCCCGCGAGGCTCTCCGTAAGCAGATTGCTGAACTGGAAGCCAAAGAGACACCGCAAGAGAGTCCGCCGCAGAGCAACACCGGTCAGCCGGGGGAAGGGCAAAGCGGTGACGGCAAATCCGGGCGACCCTCCGGCTCACCGGGCGACCAGCAGCAGGAGCAGAAGCCGCAAACCCCTCCGGAGCAGAAGTCCGCGGAGGACCTTGCCAACCTCGCACGTCAGCAAGAAGAGGCCGCCAAGGGTTCGCAGCAGGCACAGCAGCAGCAGGGACAGACGCCCGACCAGAAGCGCGAACAAGCAGACAAACTCGCCCAAGAGCAGCGCAAACTCTCCGAGCAGGCCGAGAAGCTCGATGAGCAGTTGCGTCAGCAGCAGGCTCAGGCCAAGGCCAATGAGTCTGCGCAGCAGAACTCTGCGCCGCAACCCGAGAACAAGCCAAGTGACAATCTCGCGCGCTCGCGCGACAAGCTTGATGAAGCCCGTCAGGCCCAGGCCCGCGCTGAAGAGCAACTCCGCCAGGGCGACACTTCTGCCGCGGAGCAGGCCCAGCGTGAGGCCGCCGAGAAGCTCAAGGATGCCGCCCGGGCAGCCCTCGGTCTTGACCAGCACGCCGCAGAGGGCGAGCAGGAGTCCCAGCCGCAGGAGCAGCAGGCCGGCGAGCAACAGGGGGATCAGGGGCAGCGTGCCTTCAACGCCACAGCGGCGAACATCCTCGATCGCGAGGCCAAACAGCGCGATGCCATCCGCCGGTTCCTCAAGTCCCAGCAGCGAACCCGAACACCCCCAGTGGAGAAGGACTGGTGATGCGCCGCTTCCTCTCCGTGCTTGTCGTTTCCCTTTTCGCCATGCTTCCCCAGCTGGCATCCGCGCAGCCCGCGCCAACCGCGACTCTCAACACGGTCGATGAGTGCTATGTCGGCGACGTTGCGCCCCTCCGCATCTCGATCGCCAACGCCTCGACTGCCACACCTCCTGATCTTGAGTCGATTCTCGGCCGCGACTGGATCGTCCAGTTCCTGGGCATGCAGCCGAGTGCCTCGAACATGACCATCATCATCAACGGCAAGATGCAGGAGCAGCGCAGCCAGAGTATTCTGCTCGCGTACACCATCTCGCCGCGAGCGGCCGGAAAGTTCACCATCCCCGCGATCGAAGTCGATGTCGCGGGCAGAGCGCTCCGCACCCAGCCCGCCACGATCACCGTTTCTCAGCCAGCCGCCGCCGATGGCATGGGCACCGCGCTCGATCACTCGCGTGTCTATGTCGGCCAGCCGAGCAAGCTCACGATCAGCTGGGTCCTCAACTCCGGGGCGGAGGACATCATTTTCAATCTGAATCTCCAGCCCGATACGTTTGATGTCCGGCCGCTCGCGCCGTCCTCTTCACAGCCTTCTTCCGCACGCCAACTCGCCGACCTCGACTACCTGGAAGGACCCGGCAGCGGCGGAGGCAAGGTTCGCGGCTCCATCACCCAGGCCAATATCGACGGCGAGACGCGCACCCGCGTTACCGCCGAGTTCCTGCTCACCCCAAAGCGTGCCGGTCGTTTCGACTGCGGCGCAGTCCGCGTTGATTTCGCCGCTGTCGTCGGCCAGCGGCCCCGGTCGCGCCTCGATGCGCCCTGGGAGAGTCGCAACATCACGCAGCGACGGTTCGCCATGGCCCCCGCCAAGTCTCTCGAAGTTATCGAGCTCCCCATCGCCGGGCGACCCGCCAACTTTTCCGGCCTCATCGGCCAGTTCGACCTCGATGCCGAGTGCCAACCCCGGCAGGCCGCCGTCGGCGATCCCCTCACCCTCACGCTCGTGCTCCGCGGCAAGCACCTCTTGATCGATCCGCCAACACTCGATCTCTCTCGCCAGAATTCTGGATCCGGAGTTCTTGCGGAACAGTTCCGCGTGCCCAGAGATCCAGTCCTCCCCCAGGTTGCCGACAACGCTGCGATCTACTCTGCTCAGATCCGCCCGCGAAGCGCCACCATCACCGAGCTGCCTCCCGTGGAACTCTGGTACTTCGATCCCGCCGAGTCTGCCTATCGCGTCGCACGGTCAAACCGACTCCCATTGAAGATCACGGCAGCTCCGGTCGTGGGCCTTGGCACGCTCGAAGCGCTCGCAGATGAATCTGATGACATCCACAGTGCGGATCGCGCCGCTGGCTCCCCCTCTGACCGAGGATCTGTCCAAGCCGCCGCGCCCGAACGCATCGACGGCTTCTTTCCTCCACTGGCCTCCGCCGTCGCGCCCTTGCCGATCTCGGCAGATCGCGGCTCAACCGCGATCGTCCCCGCAGCATCCATTGCCATCGCCATACCCACCACGGTCTGGATCGCCGGCGCGTTCCTCGCGGCCCGCAGGCGGCTTGCCGATCGCGATCCCGCCGCGTGGCGACGCCGCGGCTCGGCCCGCAGAGCCGAGCGTGCGATCCGGCATGCGGCGCCGGACGACACCGCCGCCATCTCCGCCGCGCTTCGCGCTTTCGTTGCCGACTGGTTCAATCTTCCTCCCGAGACGGTGACCTCCGGCGAGGCCATTCTCGCCGTGCAGTCAATCCATCCCGTGCTCGCCTCCCGAATCCGCGGCATTCTCGACTCCTGCGACCTTGCGCTCTTCGGTCCTGATCGCGCCACGCGGACGGATCCCGGAGTTGCCACCGACGCTGCAGCCCTCATCCGCGAGATCACTCGTGCCCCGCACATCCAGCAACCGCCATTTGCAAGCAGCGCAGGCAGTGGCGGAAGTGGGGGGGCTTCATCGCGGAGGGCCGCCGCATGACCACTGCGCGCATTTCAACCAAGTGGGCCATGCTGCCCTTGATCGTCTGGCTGATCGTTTCCGCAGTCGCCATTACCGCGCTGTCTCGCCGCGGCGACTTCCGCTCGCCAGCGGATGCGACATCTCTCTACGACTCGGGCACCCGCGCCGCCCAGGGCGGAGATCACGCCCGCGCAGTGCTGGACCTCCGCCGCGCTCAAAGATTGACCCCTGGCCTGCTGCCGGTCGGCGGCTCACTCGCCGCCCGCCTCGACGGCAACCTCACCGAGGTCCGTGCACGGATCGCCGCTGCGCCCAGTTCTCCCGGCGATTCCCCTGATCCCAGCGATCCGGCCGCAGCGCCTCCCCCGCAGCAAGCGGCCTCCGCGACGACAATCGATCGACCCACTTCAGACCGCATCCTCGCCGCTGTGCGAATGGTGCCCTGGCCCGCGCGAGTCGCCACAACCGCAGTTCTCTTGGGCCTGCTTATTGCCCTCGCCGCAATGCGTGCCTTCTGCATCGCCGCTGGTATGTCTCCCCGTCCGCCCCGTTTCACCCTCGCGATGTTCACGATCGTCGCCCTGCTCGCGGCTTGCTTCTCCGCAGCGGATCGCGTTCTCGATTCACGCCGCGTCGAAGCGGTCCTTCTCCAGCCGGAGGTCGCACGCTCGGGTCCCGACAACCTCACCTACCCGCCCGCCGTTGCCGCGGCGTTCCCGGCCGGTACCGAGTTCCTGATCCTGGGCGCAAACGAAGACGGCCGCTGGGTGCGTGTGGCGCATGTCGCCTCTCCCCGCTTCGCGGCCGCGGCCTCCACCCGCTCGGTTCAGCCCCTCTGGCTCCCGCGAAACTTAATCGAACAGGTTGATGCACAGGCGGGCGCATTCACCCCGCTTTGGTGATCGTCAGCGCGAGTGCTTGGCCGATTGATCAAGCCGCTCGCCGATTCGCATCCCCCGGATCTCCGCCCTGAGCGCTCAGTTGTGCGATCATCTCAGAAGCGAGAGTTCAGTCCTCTGCTCTTTGCCCTCGGCCGTTCGCTTCCCACTCACCCGCTCACGTGCACCAGCACGTCACGCGTGTGCGGTGCGCGGCGGTGCTCCCAGACATAAATGCCCTGCCATGTTCCGAGGCCGAGCTTCCCGTCGATGATCGGGATCGACAGGCTCGTCGCGGTGATCGCGGCCTTGACATGGCTGGGCATGTCGTCGGGGCCTTCATCGTTGTGCGTGAAGTGCGGGTCGCCCTCGGGAACATGTCGCGTTATCCATGCTTCGAGGTCGCGACGGGCAGAGGGGTCGGCGTTCTCCTGAATGATCAGGCTCGCCGACGTGTGGCGGATGAAGACGGTGCAGAGTCCCTCCAGCACCGGACCCAGCCCGCCATCGTGGTCCTTGGCCCGGCTGCGCTTCAATGCGCCTCGGACATCTTCGGTGATTTCGTGCAGGCCTTGGCCGCGGGTCTGAATGGTGAGGCGGTGGACCATGCGGCAAGTCTAAGACCGGACTCGGGTGCGAGCGTGCTTGCCCATGGTGCCACGGCGCGCCAAACTCACCCGGAGGCACCCGACATCGCAAACAGAAACAGCAGGATGCCGCTTAAGAGCACCGGAAGGCCCCACCGGCTGCCATGGCCCGCCAGAAGTGCGCCCACGACGAAACCACCAATCGCTGCCGGCAAACAACAAAGCGTCATCGCTTCGTAGAAGTAAGCTCTGCGTCCAAGGAAGACCGTCAATCCAAAGAACTCACGAATCGGCGGCAGCGCCCATGGCGCGCTGAGCAGGGTTCCCGCCGCGGCCAGATACCCCGACCTCGCAATCCGCAGCCACGATGGCAGGGGGAGTCTGCGCAGCTTCGCATCGTGCTCCAGCTCGAGAGCGGCATGAATCGACGACTGAATCTTCATCGCACATTCAGGGCACACGCCGTCCTGCGCCAACCCGTGCAGGTCATACCCGCAGGACATGCACGCGACACCCACCGGACCACGAGTTGGAGACGAGTTGAACATTACCTCACCACGGAAACATCCGCACGAGGAGCGGGGGCGGTTCTGTCCATTGACGGGCAGTCTCAATGCATCCGGTGGGGCAGGCGTCTTGCCTGCTGTGGGTCGGAGATGCTGTCACCACTCATAGCCCATGTCCTCGGCAATGCGGAACATCGCGGTGAGCAAGTGGGTTTGGCTGTGCAGGCGGGAGGCGTTGTCCAAGCGACCGTCCGCGGTGGCTGCGACAGCACCAAGATTGGCCTCGTTGATGGCGGGAATCGCCTTTGCGGCTTCAATCATGGTGATGATCCGCTCTGCATGAGCACGAGTTTCGTCGGAATCAACGAGCCCCGCACTGAGAACCTCGTGAACAGCGGCATACTTCAAACTCGCAAAGAAATCCCTCAACTCCAAGCTCGGCCTCGCCCTCGACGCACTCGCCAGCTTCTCTGCGAGCCACGCTTTGTCCCGATGCTCCGAAATCATCTCCAAGACCTAATCCGCGGCATGTTCATCGGGCATCTCGAAGTTCCACCCGTTCATCCGCAGGAACACCACCATCGCTGCGAATGCTGTCCGCTTGTTTCCATCGCGGAAGGCGTGATTTATCGCGAGGTGGTATCCGTACGCCGCGGCCATGCCGAACGGGAACTCGTGCGCAAACTTGCCGCCAAACGCCTGGCGGGGCTGCGCGAGTGCGGATTCGAGCGCCCCGTCGTTCAGCAATCCATCCGCGTCGCCGAACATGTCGATGGATGCGCGGTGAAGCGTCAGCACCTCATCCTTCGTGAGGAACCGGGGCTGCCCGATCTTCAGGGCGACGCTCATTCCGCCAACTTCTTCAGCGTCTGCGGGAACTTCTTGAACACATACCCCGCGGCATCCGCGAACTTCGCGTCATGCCCGGGCTGCTGGCTGTTCTTCAGGAACTCCACATACGCCGGCACGGTGAGGCCCATCGCTTTGGCCGCGGCTTCGAGTTGCGCGGCCTGCTCTGCCGGAAACTGGATGGGTCGGCTGGGGGTCATGCGTACAAGTATCGTCTACGTCGGTGCCGGAAGCAAAGTTTGTCCTGGGTCCCCCAAACCGATAACCGGATCTCTTCCCGCGACAGCGGCAAGTGAACCAGGTTGCTCATGCGGGGGAAGTTTCCCCCGCACCCCCTCTATCCCAACTGGCGAGGCTGTGCCGCGACGGAACCCCTGGTCGCCGCGGCGACCATCTCCCCAGTCGGGGACTGGGGAGATGGACCGCGGGGCAAGCCCTCCCCTGGCCCCTCCCTCTGGGAGGGGTCGAAAGTCATGGTGCCCTCCCCACGGCCCCCTCCCGTGGAACGGGAGGGGGAGGAGACAGGGAGAGGATGACCCCTTCGGGGTCTTGATGCGTGGGCGTGGGTTATCCGGGGGTGCCGCTGCGCGGCGACCCCCGGCTATTGACGTTCAGCCCTTCGGGCTGGGGAGGAGTGCCCCCTCAGTCTCGCTTTGCTCGACGGCTCCCCCGTCGGGACCGGGGGAGCGGGCATGCCGGGGCCTCAATCCAAAATCCAAAATCCGCAATCCGCACTTCTTCCTCACTCCCACTCGATCGTCGCCGGCGGCTTGCTGGAGATGTCGTAGACCACGCGGTTCACGCCGCGGACTTCGTTGATGATGCGGTTGGAGATGCGTGCGAGCAGGTCGTAGGGCAGGCGGCAGAAGTCGGCGGACATGAAGTCCTGGGTCTCGACCGCGCGGATGGCGACGCACGACTCGTAGGTGCGGCCGTCGCCCATGACGCCCACGCTCTTGACCGGGAGAAGGACGGCGAAGACCTGGCTGGTCTGGCGGTAGAGATTTGCGCCGACGATCTCTTCGAGCAGGATCTCGTCACAGTCGCGCAGGACGTCGAGTTTCTCGCGAGTCACCTCGCCCAGCACGCGAACCGCAAGGCCCGGCCCGGGGAACGGGTGCCGCCAGACGAGTTGCTCGGGCAGGCCGAGCACCTCGCCGAGTTTGCGTACCTCGTCCTTGAAGAGGTCGCGCAGCGGCTCGAGCAACTCGAAGGCGAGGTCCTCGGGCAGGCCGCCGACGTTGTGGTGGAGTTTGATATTGGCGGATTGCCCGGCGTGCCCGTGCCCGGACTCGATGACATCGGGGTAGAGCGTGCCCTGGGCCAGCAGTGGGAGCGCGGCCTTGTTGAGTTTCCCATCGGGCCCTGCACCGGGAGCGCCGGTACCCGTGCAGGCCAACTCGTTCGCCGCCTGCTCGAACACGCGGATGAACCGCGCGCCGATGCGCTTGCGCTTCTCCTGCGGGTCGCTGATGCCCGCGAGGTCGCCCAAAAATGCGGCCCCCGCGCTCTCGACCTTCAGCGGGATGTGGAAGGAGTCGCGGAAGGTGGTCTCGACGAGGCCGCGCTCGTTCTTGCGGAGAAGGCCGGTATCGACGAACACGCAATGGAGACGGTCGCCGATGGCCCGGTGGATCAGCGCTGCGCATACCGCGGAATCGACACCGCCGGAGAGGCCGCAGATGACGCGGCGGTCGCCGACCTTTTCCTGGATGCGTTTGGTCTCGGTCTGAAGGAAGTCGGCCATGCGCCATGTGCCGGCGCACCTGCACACGTCGTAAAGAAAGTTTCGCAGGATGTCAAAGCCGTGGGGGGTGTGCGTGACTTCGGGGTGGAACTGCACGCCGTAGAACCGGCGACCGGGGGCCGCATTCGCGCTGCCGGGCGCGTCGTCGACCAGCCGGACCGCCGCGAGCGCGCAGGTGTCTGTCGAGGCGAGCACCTCGAACTGCGGTCCCTCGCCGCCCGCCTGCACCTGGTCGCCGTGCGACATCCAGACCTGTGTGCGATCCGGGAGGGTGTTGAACAACTCCGCGTGCGCCTTCACATGAACGGATGCCCGCCCGAACTCCCGGTGATCCGCCCGCACAATCGTCGCGCCCATGATCTGGCAGGCGAGTTGCATCCCGTAGCAGATCCCCAGCACGGGCACACCCATGTCGAGGATCGCCGGATCGCATCGCGGCGCGCCGGTCTCATAGACGCTCGCCGGCCCCCCGGACAAAATGATCCCCTTGGGCTTGAGGCGAGCCAGTTCCGCGGCAGTTACATCGGGGGAGACCAGCAGCGAGAAGACCCCCGCCTCGCGCACCCGGCGTGCGATGAGTTGGGCTGTCTGCGAGCCGAAGTCGAGGATCGGGACGATCTCGCCGTGCGGCAGTTTGGACAGGTCCGGAAGGCGACCGCCGCCGGCTCGGGGCGTGTGCACTGGCATACCAGGAGGGGCCGCGTGGGGACCGAGAGGAGGGGGGGGGACAGCAGGAAGAGTGGGCCGGGCCGTCATGGAAGAGTGTAGCGGGACGCTGTCGCGGCGTCCCTCCCCGCTCACCTTTACCGTATCATCGGGCTATGCGTGCTGCTGCACTCCTGATCGTCGCGGCGGCTCTGGCCGGTTGTTCCGACCCGGGCAGCGCGATCGGCTTTGACGAGAAGGACCCGGCTGCGCGGATGAGGGCGATCCATCAGGCCGCGAGCACGGCGGGGGAGGTTGGGAGAGAGGGCGCGGCGATCAAGCCCCTGATCCAGCGGCTGGAGAGCGATGACCCGGCGGAGAGACTGGTGGCGATTCACACGCTGGAAGGTCTCACGGGAGAAACCTTCGGCTACGAACATTCGGCGAGCCGCCCGGACCGTCAGGCGGCCATCAGGCGATGGACGGACTGGTACAGGGATCAGCAGGGGAATCATCCCCCGACAGCCGATCATTGAGGTATGCTGCTCGGGTGGAAGACCGGGCGGGGTGGTGGTGGTGGTCGACGACACTAACGGCATCCATCTCTTCAGCCGTGCCGATGGCCGCGTCCTGCGCAGCTACCCGCATCCGCACAACATCCCGGTCGCGCCGCTGCCCTTGGGCGAGCAATTATTGGTGCTGGATGGGACGGGACTGCTGACGGCGTATCAGTTGGTGCAGTAAGGCTCCCCGAATTTCGGCATTCATTTCTCAAGCGAGATTGAATTACGCCAATGTCTGTAAAAAACGCGCAAACTTAGTCAGCTCGGCTGGCTTGGCGGCAACGTTCCACCGCGCGAAGCGCTCAGTCCAGCGCTGGCGGCAGGCCGTCGGATCGGTGGTTTCGACTTCCAATTCATGATCCACGCGCTGGCTGAAGTGGGTCGCATCCAAGCAGATTTCTTCTGTGCCTTCATCCCAAACCAGACGGGC